>Ga0326728_10004310_pt1 | contig 42335 bp, 31 predicted proteins | sample MB3enrmetagenome_FD_207602 | JGI IMG/M metagenome (GOLD analysis project Ga0326728, IMG submission 207602) | Lab enriched peat soil microbial communities from McLean, Ithaca, NY, United States - MB31MN | ecosystem: Environmental > Terrestrial > Soil > Wetlands > Peat | place: USA: New York... | reverse complement strand
CGAAAGGGGGTAGGTCTGCACCAAACGCAATTTTGAAGAAAAATCCGTCTCGTTCCCTCGTAAGCCTGTTGCCGACGGGGTCAAAAAAAGTCAAAACCGCCCTCCAGTAGAGAAAGTCGGGTTAGGAAGGCGCTGTGGTCGCGGACAACCATCCGGCGCTTGTCCGTGGCCGGAGAGATTTCAAGCTGCTGGCGGCGTCGGTCAACCCAGACAGCCAGCTTAACGAAGTCTTTTATGGGCAATTGCTCGACGGCATGTTCGATTTCCTCAATCTTGCTCATGTCAAAACTGTACACTTAACGACGTCTTCTATGCAAGCCCTTCACGGGCCAGTCGGTAGGCTGGTGGGCCTTACGCGACACTGAGGGGAGTGATTCCCCTCAAAATCTCCGCCAGCGCCTGGCCGGTGTGGCTTTCCGCCACGGCCGCCACTTCTTCCGGCGTGCCTTGCGCCACAATCCGGCCTCCCTCTTCGCCCGCTTCCGGCCCCAGGTCAATCAGCCAGTCGGCCGACTTGATGACATCGAGATTATGCTCGATGACCAGCACCGTATGGCCCTCCTCCACCAGGCGCTGAAAGACTTTGAGCAGGATGCGCACGTCCTCGAAGTGCAGGCCCGTGGTCGGTTCGTCGAAGATGAACAGAATGGGCCTGCCGCGGGCCGCGTCGGCGCTTTTCCCGGCCTGGGCCAGATGGTTGACCAGTTTGAGCCGCTGGCTCTCCCCGCCGGAAAGCGTGTTGACCGGCTGGCCCGCGCCCAGATAGCCCAGGCCGGCTTCCTGCAATAGTCTCAGGCTCGCCACCGCCCGGAGGGCAGGACGCGATTCCGTGAACCCGCCCAAAAAATCAATGGCCCCGTCCACCGAGGCCTCCAGAATGTCGGCAATGCTCCAGCTTGGCGCCGCGCCGGATTTGCCGCGCCCGGTCACAGTCACTTCCAGAATGTGCGGACGATACCGGCGTCCATTGCAGTCGGGACAGCGCACGAAGACGTCACTGAGAAACTGCATTTCAATTTTTTCAAAGCCCGCGCCCCGGCAGCGTTCGCACTGGCCCTGGGCGGAATTGAAACTGAAGGCGCTGGCGGCCAGCCCCCGTTGCCGCGCCGCCTCGGACCGGGCAAAAAAGGCGCGAATGTCATCGAAAGCGCCGATATAGACCGCGGGATTGGAACGGGGCGTGCGGCCCAGAAGCGATTGGTCCACCGCGATGACCCGGCCCAGGTTCTGCCAACCTTCAACCACGGGCCGCGCCGCGCTGGTTTCCTCAAGGCCCTTTTCCTTTCCGTCCTCTTCGTCCCCTTGGTCCGCTCCGCCGTTTTGCATCTTTTCGCGGAGAACGGGCGCCAGGACTTCGGTGATCAGCGTGCTCTTGCCCGAGCCGCTCACGCCGGTCACGCACACCAGCCGGCCCAAGGGGATTTCCACGGCCAAGTCCTTTAAATTATGAAGGTTGGCGTGGCGCAGCGCCAGTTTGCCCTCCTGGCCGGGACTGACGGGACGCCGGGGCGGAATCTCAATCCGTTTTCGGCCGGCCAGATAGGCGCCGGTCAGCGAGTTTTTCGCCCGCAGGATTCCCGCGTAGCCGCCCTGGAACACCACTTCCCCGCCCGATTCGCCATGCCCCGGCCCCAACTCAATGATCTGGTCCGCCGCGCGCATCACGCTGGCTTCGTGTTCCACCACCACGACCGTGTTGCCGGCGTCGCGCAATTGCCGCACCAGCCGCACCAGCCGCTCCGTGTCGCGCGGATGCAGGCCGACGCTCGGTTCGTCCAGGATAAACAAAGTGTTGACCAGCCGCGAGCCGAGGCAGGCGGTCAGGTTGACCCGCTCGGTTTCCCCGCCGGAGAGCGTGCGGGTGGCGCGGTCCAAACTCAAATAACCCAGCCCGGCCGCCTCCAAATACGCCAGGCGGGAACGCACTTCCCCCAGCGCCAGGGCAATCGGGTCGGAGGTTTTTCTTCGCTTCCATTGATGATCGAGCGACTCGATGAATTGGAGCGCGCGCCGCACCGTCAGGCGGTAGAAATCCGCCAGCGTCAGCCCCCCGGCGCGGTAAAGCAGCGTCTCGGGTTGAAAGCGCGCCGCGTGGCAATCGGGGCATGTTTCATAGACGCGGTAACGGGAGAGAAGCACGCGCACGTGCATTTTGTAGGCTCTGGATTCCAGCCAGCGAAAGTAGCCCTTGACGCCGTACCACGCCTTCGGCCATTGCTGCGCCGGGTCCTGGCCGTAGCCCTCGTCGCCTTCAATCACCCAATCCCGCCACTTCGCGGGCAACTCGCCGAAGGGGACATCCACCGGCACCCCGCGGCGGCGGGCGAATTTCATCATGTCGTCCTGGCACTCGGCGTTGGCGGCTGTCTGCCACAGTTTGACCGCGCCGGCGGCAAGGGTTTTGGTCCAGTCGGGCACGGCGGCGGCGTAGTCAATGGCGATAATGCGGCCAAAACCGTGGCAGGCCGGGCAGGCGCCGATGGGATGATTAAAGCTGAACAGGGCCGGCCCAGCTTCCCGGTATTCAATGTCGCACCGGGGGCAATGCAAGCCGCTGGAAAACAGCATCGGCGGGCCGCCGGCCTCGCGGGCGCCGGGTTGGATGAGCCGCGCCGCCAGCTTCCCTTTGCCGAAGTGATAGGCCTGCTCGCAGGCCTGGACAAAGCGCGCCCGATTGGACGCCGCCAGCTTGACGCGGTCCTGGATGACCGTCAGGCGCTCCGGGCCAAGGCCCTTGAGCCGCCCGGCGGCTTCCTCCAACGGCACGATGGCGCCTTGGATCAAGAGGCGTTGATAGCCTTGGCGGGCGATCAGCGACAGCGATTCTTCCATCGAGAACTTCCCGCTTAACGCCAGGTCGAAGGTGATCAGCGCCTCGCTTTCCCCGCCCTGCGCGCGCAGGGCCGCCCAGACGTTGCCCGGCGGGTCTTTTTGGACCGGCTGGCCGCACTGCCGGCAATGAAGTTGGGACACCCGCGGCCAGAAGACTTTGGCGTAATCGGTGATCTCGGTCATGGTGCCCACCGTCGAGCGGGTGGATTTGACGGCGTTCCGCTGCTCGATGGCGATGGCCGGGGGGATGCCTTCGATGCTCTCGGCCTGGGGTTTGTCCATCCGATCCAGGAATTGGCGGGCGTAGGGGGAAAAGGTCTCGATATACCGGCGCTGGCCTTCGGCAAAAAGCGTGTCAAAAGCCAGCGAACTCTTGCCCGAACCGCTCAAGCCGGCCACGACCACCAATTGACGCAGGGGAACGTCCAAATTGATGTTTTTGAGATTGTTCTGCCGCACCCCCCGCAGGCGGATGCCGGCTGTCCAACGGGCGCGCATGACCGGAAAGCCTAACCCGCAGAATGCCCGTGTCAACCCCATCAACCCATGGGGAAAAACATTACAAAGATTTTTGTTGCATTCCGGTTACAATTGGCGCATATTGGCCGTATCACAGACGAGTCGGTGACGACCAGTTGATATGGCGGTAGTCTTTAAGAGACGGAAAGACGGGCGCGCTAAAACCTCCGGGCTGACCTTGGTGGAGTTGATGGTGGTTATTGCCCTGACGGCGCTTCTGTCGGCTCTTTTGCTGCCCGCCTTGTCCACCGCCAAGGAGAAATCACGCCGCACGGTCTGCAAAAGCAACGAACGCCAACTGCTGGCGGTCCTGCGGATGTATGCCTACGAAAACGAGGATTATTTCCCCAGTTGCGCGGACAACAAGGGCTATTACCACTCCATCCGCCTCTCGGACGCGGTTTTTACCAATCTGGTGGATGAGGCCGGGGGGAATACGAACATCTTTTATTGTCCCAACATTGTTTTCGGCTCCACCAACAGTCCGGTGCAGCAGCATGACCCCCAGTACGGCTACATCATTGGCTACAATTACCTGGTCTATGGCATCAGCAGCAGTATCAAAGCCCCTGATTCCACCATCATGCCGGTCAAATGGCCCTCCACCTCGACGAACGAGCTTCTGGCCGACGCCAATTATTGGACGCCGGCCCAGTCAAGCGCAGGCTATTTTCCAGCGCAGATGATTGTGGTGCCGCACGCCGCCATGGGCACCGTCACCTCGCATGGCTCCTCCTTTACGATCGGCTTGCCGGGAGGCAACTGCGCCGGCGTTGGCGCCGTCGGCGGCAATATCGGCCTGGTTGATGGCTCGGTTCATTGGTGGTCCCTCTCCCAGATGCAGACCAACGACGCCTCCTCAGTCGAGAACGATGCCTACGGCAACTGGTAAGCGAGTCAGCGTCCCCTTCAATCATTCAAGCCTCGTGTGTCTTTCCTGTCGAACGGGTGCATTTCCTAGGTAATTACTCCTACTCCTAATCCTAATCTTAATCTTAATCCAAAAGGAGAGATTAAGATTAAGATTAGGATTAAGAGCAGGAGCCGAAATCCGCATTATCACCCTCGCGTTGCTTTCCTGTAAAGGTCCAGCACGCCGGCAGCCATGCGCGAAATGGAAAAGAATTCCGCCACTCGCGCGTGCAAAGACCCCGCTTCTGTCAAGTCTAGTTTCCCCTCCAGGGCCTGCCGCTTCATCGCTTGCGCCAATTCCCCGATGTTTTCCGGCGCGACCATACGGCCATAGCCGCCGGGGGCGAAGGCCTCCGGAATGCCGTCCAAATCGGAGGCAATCACCGGCTTGCCGCAAGCGTGCGCCTCGCACACCACCAGGCCGAGAGCTTCGGTGCCGATTTGTGCATGCACCAGGCAGTCAATGGCGTTCATCGCCAGCGGCATGTCCGCAACCTGTCCCGTCAGCCAGGCCTTCTTGCCCAATCCCAGTCGCGCCACGTCCGCCGTCAGAATTCCAGCCAACGCTCCGCGCCCGATGATCAGAAACCGGGCTTGCGGGACTTCTTTGTGGATGCGCGCGGCGGCGGCCAAAAACTCGCGCTGTCCCTTGCCGCGCGGAAAATCAAATCCGCCCGCCACGGCGAAGGCGAAATCGCCGGGGGAAAGGCCCAGTTGGCGCCGCATCTCGTGCGCGGGGGCGGGCTTGAATTTTGCCGTGTCAATGCCGCCGTAAATCACCTGGATTTTGCCGTGGTCGCCCCGCATCGGGGGGCGCCGGCGCCGTTCGGGCTCGGGCGAATCGGGCTGATAAACGCCCTCCCGCAACACTTTGGCCACAAATTGCGAGACCGCGATCAGCGCGTCACATTGCCCCAGAAGAAAACGGCGGCTGACCCAGGCTCCGGGGCTTTTGGCCAGGTGCCGGGTCAGCACGATCGCCGGATGCGTTCCGGCCAGGCGCGCCGCCAATACCGCCGGCCAAAGGTCGCGTCCGTGGTGGCCATGCACGATTTGAATTCTCTGGCGGCGAATGAACCGGGCGGCGCGCAAAACAAATTGGAACTTGTTCGCCGTCCGGCCGGTATCGAAAAATGGCACCTCCAGTTGGGCGATCCGCTCCGCGAATGGATTCCCGCCCGGGCCGGCCAAAAAAACGGTTTGGCCCAGTTGGCCCAGGCCCCCGGCCAGGGCGATACATTGATCGTCAGTGCCTCCGCCCTTGAGCATCGAGTTGATTTGCAGAATGCGCAGCGGACTCATGCAGGGCCTGTTCTCCCCGGCGGTTCCGGCCCGGAGGCTTCCACCGCTTGCAACAAGGCGGCGCGAAAAGCCGCCCGCGTGCAACCGGCCGCGTAACGCAGGGCCGCGCGCGACAACCGCGCCCGATCCTCCTCGCCCATCACCGCCGCCTGTTCCAGGCACGAGCGCAAAGCCGGGGCGCTGCCCGATTTGAACATCAGCCCCAGCCCGTGCTCCCGCACGCGCCGGCCAATGAGTTGTTCGTCCGACGCCACGACGGGCCGCCCGCCCGCCGCCGCCCGTGTCAGAACGCCGCTGGAACCAAAGTGCGCCTGATACGGCAGAAGGACAAAATCGCACGCGGCAAATCCCAGTTCCTCCTCCTCGGTCGAGACATGACGATTGATGGAATGGGCGCGGCCCGCCGCGCATAATCGTCCCAAGCCGCGGGCCGGCGCCGGGTCGTCCGGTTGACGGCCCAGGCACAACAGGAACGCCGGGCTGTTGGCCGGCAGCCCTGCCATGGCCGCGACGGCAAGGTCAAGCCTCTTGCGCCGGTAAGCCCCTCCATAAAATAAAAAAACGCAGGCCAGGGGCGGCAGGCCAAGGCGTTCGCGGGCCAGGGCGCGGTCCACTTTCCGCGGGGCCGGAACAGTGTCCGGAATAAAATAAATGGGCGCCCCCGGATGGCGCGCCCGCAGGTCCGCCTGCAGGTACTCGTCCAGCAACACAACCTGCCGCAACCATCCCCCCCGCATTAGCCGCCAGAATCCGACGCGTTTGAGCAGCGGATTTGGCGCCAGCGAAGACGAGGCCAGGAAACGGGGCCGGAAGTAAATGCCGCCAAATTGGCCGCGCAAGGACGCCGGCGGCATCAATCCGAAGGCCGCTCTGCGCCAGCAGTTGGACGCCACTTCGTCCAGGCAGGGCAGAAAGACCCGCCTCGCGCCCGCTTGTTGTTGGCAGAAGGCCACCGTCTCCACGCCGCCCTTCCCATAAACCCAGCCCTGTTCATTGCGCGCGGCCAGGACTCTGGCCTGGGCCAGCAAATCGGCCATTTGTTCCGCCAGCCGCGCCTTTGCATTGGGCCGTTGATCCAACGCCAGCGTCAGGCGCCAGCCGGCGCCCAGCAAGTCCTCCGTCATGTAGCGGAGCCAACTGGCATGGTGGCCCTCCGTCTGGGCTTCATAAAGCAGCAGTTCTTGCGGGGCGCCAGGCATGACTATGATGTTTTCAGAGCCAACTGCGCCTCGCGCGCTTTGGCGTAGCGCAAAAACGTGTAGAACGCCGTCATGCAGGCGATGCTGTAGCCCTGCCAGCCGTCCAGGAACCCGCGCTTCAAAATGTAGCCGCGCACAAACCGCCACACGGGACGAAACATCAGGTCGCTGCTCCGCACTTTCCTGCCGGTCTGGGTGCAATGGCGCGCGAAGTCCTCGGCGTAACGGACCGTTTTGGCCACCTGCTCTTCCAGCGTTTCCGCAGTGTAATGGAGCAGATCGTGCCGCAATTTCACCACCGCTCCCTCCACCAGCAATTCATCGTGCGGATCCACCCCGCCCCAGCGCGCGCGCCCTCTGGCCCACAGCCGCGCGCGACGATCCGGATACCACTCCCCATGCCCAATCCACCGTCCAAGATAAAAGCTGCGCCGCGGAAAACTGTAGGCGCCGCCCGCCGGGGTCGGCGCAAACAACTCGACAATCTCCCGGCGCAACGCCTCCGAAACCACCTCGTCGGCGTCCAGGCCCAGCAGCCACGCCTGGCTGGCTTTGTCCGCCGCGGAATTCTTCTGCGCGACATGCCCCCGCCACGGTTCCCTATAGACCCTGGCCCCGAAGGCCGCCGCCTCCTCCTCTGTGCCGTCGGCCACCTCCTGGTTGAGCACGACCACGATCTCGCTGGTCCAATCGGCGACACTGGCCAGCGCCTTGCCGACGCGGTGAGCTTCCGCGCCGCAAATCATGCAAACCGAGATGGGCAGTCTGGTCACGCCGGCTTGCAGTTGAACCAATTTCCGGGCGAATGTCAGCCATAAAAACAAACGGGTTCCTTCCTAATCCTAATCTTAATCCTAATCTTAATCCAAAAGGAGAGATTATGATTAAGATTAGGATTAAGTTTAAGAGCGGGCTGCCATTGCTTCCGGCGCGGTTTTTTTTCCGCTTGGAACGTGCTGGCCCGACGGCTAGGCTTGGGGCGTGGCGGATAAGCGCAAAACGAAGAAGGCGGCCATCATGCTCGGTCTTGGCTTGGACTCCGATGGACACAAACGCCTGACCACCGGGCCGAATTTCGCCCTGCTCGGCGGCTCGCATGATACGCACGAGGCCATGACCGAAAAGGCGCTCAAGATCAACGAGAAGCTCGCCGCCAAGGGCAAAAGACTCGAGGAAATCAGCCGCGAGGAGTTTGACGAGATCGCCCACTCGGTCGGCCTGCAGCGGCGCCCGGACAAGGGCAAGGACAAGGACAACGACAAGGAGAAGGACAAGGAGAAGGAGGAGTGAAGCCAGGCTGGCTGCGCCGCCCGCCCAATTCAGCCATGATCATTTGAATCCCCGCAGCACATTAAGTCCCCAGGCCAAGGCCACCATTCCCACCCACGTGGCCATCATCATGGACGGCAACGGCCGCTGGGCCAAGCAGCGCCACTTGCCCCGCGTGGAAGGCCACCGCAACGGCGTCGAATCGGTTCGCGCGGTCGTGCGCGCCGCCGGCGAGGCCGGTGTCAAATACTTGACTCTTTACGCTTTTTCCGTCGAGAACTGGAGCCGGCCCAAGGACGAGGTGGACACGCTCATGAAGTACCTGGCCCGCTTCCTCAAGGCCGAACTGGGCGAGTTGCACCGCAACAACGTCCGCCTCGAGGCCATCGGCCAGATTTACCGCCTGCCCGAATTTGTGCAGGAGCAGTTGGCCCGCACCCGGGCCGCCCTGGCCAAAAACAACGGCCTGACCCTCATCCTGGCCCTCAGCTACGGCGGCCGCACCGAAATCGTCGAAGCCACCCGCAGCATCGCGCAAAAGGTCCGCGACGGAACTCTGGAGCCGGCCGAAATCAATGAGCAATCCGTCTCGCAGCATCTTTACACCTCCCCCTATCCGGACCCGGACCTGCTCATTCGCACCAGCGGGGAAATGCGCATCAGCAATTTTTTGCTCTGGCAGATTTCCTACGCGGAACTGGTCGTCACCTCGACCCTCTGGCCCGATTTCCGCAAGCCGCAGTTTTACGAGGCCCTGGAGGAATACACCCGGCGGCACCGGCGCTTTGGCTTGATCTGAAAGCCTATGCCCGAACCCTTGACTTCTCCGCCGCCGCCGCCGTCCAAAGGCGCCGTTTTTCTGCGGCGTCTGGGCAGCTTCGTCGTGCTCTGGACGGTGCTCATCGGGGCGCTGTTCTCCGGGCACGAGGCGCTCTCGGATTACGTTTTCCTGCTGATCATCGTTGGGCTGGCGGTTTCCGGTCTGCTGGAATTCTACGGCATGGCGCGCAAACTGGGCTACGCCTGCTACGCCAAATTGGGCGTCGGCGGCGGCGTGCTCCTGATCCTCTTCACCTTTGCCTGCGTCTCCGGCCGCTTCGTCCGCCCCATCACGCCCTCCCGCATGAATGACCGGGAGACGATGTTCATCATTCTCTTTGTCCTCGGATTGTGCCTGCGCCAATTCCTTTCCCGCCGCGTCGCCACGGGCATCATCGCCATCTCAACGACGTTGTTTGGGTTGATGTATGTGCCGTGGCTGCTGAACTTCATCCAGAAAATCAATTTCTTCGGCCAGGCCGGGGTCGAAGGCCCCTGGTACGTGCTCTATTTCGTCCTGGTCACCAAATTCAGCGATTGCGGCGCTTATGCGGTCGGTTCGCTCATCGGCCGGCACAAGATGATTCCGCGCCTCAGTCCGGGAAAAACCTGGGAAGGCTTTGCCGGCGCCCTCCTTGTTTCCACCGCCGCCAGTCTCATTTTCGCCCGGTGCGCGGGCCTGCATTTGGCGGGCATGACGCCGCGGCATTCGATCCTCCTGGGCCTCATTCTCGGCGGCGGGGCCGTGGTGGGGGATTTGATTGAATCCCTCTTCAAGCGCGAAGCCGGCCTGAAGGATTCCGGCCATTTGTTGCCCGGCATTGGCGGCATCCTGGATTTGCTCGACAGCCTGCTGTTCAACGCGCCCCTGATGTATCTCTACCTCCGCCACGTCCTGACGTGAGCGGCGTTTGGGCATCATTCTCACCTTTGGCGCAACGGCTGGATTCTGCCGCCCAATTCCTGCCGGCCTTCATGCTCCAAATGCTCGAAATTCTTATAGCTGAATATCGGCGACTCGACTGACAGACGGCCGCCGGTCGCATCACACGCATCCTTAAACGCTCCGCCCAAGCCCGCGACGAGCCGGTCGTAATCCTCAAGCTCCTTTCGCAGTTTCTTCTCCGAGCGCGATTTCCAATAGCCGCCCTCGTCATGGACTTTCACTTGCGCGCCCATTTCGCGCCAGTAATCCAGCAGGCCAATGATCCGCTGGTGGCATTTCAGGAAATGTCCCCAGCCATGTTCACCGGCGTACTGTGTTTTGCAAAACCAACACAGCCTCCAGCGCGTCTGATAACGCCACGGCAGCCGCAAGGCGGCGCGCCGCTTGGAGGAAATGTCCCGCCACTCGCGCAAAACGCCGAAGTGGGCGGTTTCACAACCTTCCCCCGGCCAGACTTCCACCAGCCAGCCCTGCGTGCCCGAACCGCCAGGCAAACACCGTTCGTTCCCCGGATACGTGTCAAAAAATGGCGGCGCGCCAGGGTCGGTTTCCGTCGAGTGCAAAACTTTGCCCACGCGGGCGCAGCCGATCTTGCGCGCCAGCCGCGCCGTACCCTTCAGCAAGTCGTGGATCAACCAGGTGGACGCGTCTTTTTTTACCGCCAGCGTGTAGAAAATAGTCAGTCCCATAATCTTTCTCCACAGCTTGCGCCCACCGGTGGGACAAATACCGTCCAACCCAAACTATTTTTCGCCCCCCTCCACCAGTTTGATTTCAGCCTTGGTCAGGCCATAGAGCTCATACACCAGCGCGTCTATTTGCTGGTCGGCGGCGGTGACGGCGTTCTGCAACGTCTGCCGCTCCGACTCGCTCCGCGCCTCCCGCAGCTTGGGCATCAATCCCAATACCTTCTCCACCAATCCCACCAACCGGTCGTGCCGCGCTTTGTCGCCGGGCTTTTGCAAATCAATTTTCGGGAAAGGCAGCGAACGGGTTTCCTTGAGCACAATCTTCGGGAAGTCATCGCGTTGCGCGATGTTCGACTTTTGAAGAAAGAACCACGAGAGCAAACGACTGTTGAAGCAGCCAAGCAAGAAGTTGAGGGTTGGCCCGCCTGCCAACGGCAAAACGCTTTGCATGGACTTGTTTGTGACAAAGGACTCGTCCGCCCTCACAGCTTGAAGCTGGAACTGCCGACTGATAAGTTCGCGGACCAACAATCGCGGACCGTGAAAATACTTTTCCGGCTTATACTCCATCAACGTGTTGTCAAAGCGAACGAATTTTGTCGGGCCACGCTCGAAAGAATAGCGCCGCACCGTGCCATCGAATGCTGGCTGGCTTGTTTTGTGGGTGGGCTTGTCCGTCAGGTGAAACGGCGTCACGCCGCGCTGAATGTCAGCATAGACCGAAAACGGCACGCTGTTGGATTCCAGCTTGTTGATGATCCGAGTGGACGCTTCGTCCGCGTAGGTGAGGTAGGTGTCGCCTCCGTCACCAAACCATCCGGCAAAATCAGCGAATGTTTGATCCGCTTCAAATTCGCGAATGGATTTAATCTTATCCCGCTTTCCGAATGTCCGCAGCGCTGCTCGGCAAGATTCCGTCCGAGGCCAAGTGGTCGGCGCTTTCCTTTTTGCCGCAGCAAAGATCGTCGTGTCCACCCATGCGTCCGCAAAAATGTCGTAGGGCAAATTCACAAAAACCGTTGGGTCTGTATTTCGGGCAACGAAGCGACGAAGCCCAGGATAGCGTGCTCCACTATACCAGCCGGTTGGGACAATCATTGAGAGCAAACCTCCAGAGCGCAGAAGGCGAAAGCCTTGTTCTATGAAGATTGCGTACGAGTCAACTTCGCGGCCAGCGCTCTCAAATTTGTTACGAAGGTGGATTACAGCTTCATCGCCAATCTCTGCTCCGTAAGGCGGATTGCCCACGACCGCGTCAAACCCGCCCGCTTTCATGACGGGCGCGTATTGCACCGGCCAGTCGAAGGCGCGCACGCGCACGAGGTCTTCGGGAATCATCGAGAAGTCGGAGGCGATGAGCGAGTTGCCGCATTTGATGTTGTTGTCCAGCGGCGGCAGAAGCGGGTCGTCATCGTCGGACAGAAGTTCCCGCTGGCGTTGGAGGGTGGTGCGGTTCTCGTTCTCCAGCATCTTGAGGTAAAGCGAGAGTTGCGTCACTTCCACCGCGGCGGGATCAAGGTCCACCCCAAAGACATTGCTGGTGAGAATCTGCCGTTTGAGGGACATCGTCAGGTGAACGGCGCCCGTTTTTTCATCCACCCAGCACCATTTCTCTTTGCGGGCGCGGGGTTTGGACATAAACCATTGCTCCCAATGTTCGCACACAGCCTCGAAAACGCGCAGGAGAAAACTGCCTGAACCGCAGGCGGGATCGAGGAAGTGAAGTGATAATGTCGCTTCCGGTTTGGCGTCGTGCAGAAGTTTCTCCACGGTCTGCGCCACGATGTACTCGACGATGTAGCGCGGGGTGTAATAAACCCCGCCGGCTTTTCGGACTTCGGGCTTATCCTCGATGGTCACGCCGCGTCCTTGCGGGCGGACGATCTTGCCCAGAAACCGCTCGTAAATCGTGCCCAGGATTTCCACGGGGATGTAGCTGAAGAGGTAAGAGGATTCTTCGTCGCTCAAATCCGCCACGAACCCGGCCAGCCAGTCATCGCTGACAATCAATTCCTCGCTGAAATGCGGCTTGAAAAGATTGCCGTTGAAAAACGGCACGTGCGAAGGCGGCCGGCGGTCCAGCGCGCGGAAGTGCCGGACAATGCCCCGCCAGAGCGATCCCTTGGGCGCGCGAAGGCCGCTGTAACCGTAACCGGCAGGCGGCTCTTCGCGAAGCTCAAGCGGTTTTTGATGCGCGCGCGCGCCTTCTTCCTTGTCAAAGTTCCGCCGCCACGTCTGCACGATGGAATCCAGCCGCGTGCCCGTGTCAATGTCGCGGTCTTCGCAGATGCGGAGAAAAAGAATGCGGTCGAGAATGTGCTGGACGGCTTCGTTGAGCTTGGTCCCTTCCAGCAAGTCCTCCCGGTCGTTGTGGCGGATAAGGTCGGAGGCCAGTTCGCGGCGGGCTTCATCCAGAAAGTTCAAAAAGTCCACGTCGAGCGAGCGGGAACGGTCGGGCCTGATGAGCCATTGCTGGCGTGCTTTGCCTTTGCCCGGCGGGGTTTTGGGCAGGGTTTCAAGCACCCGTTCGATGCTCCCGCCGGCGACGTTGTCGCGGGCCAGCAAGTCCCACATTTCCCGCGCGACCAGCGGCAGTTCCCGGATGCGCCAGATTTTCCACAGGCCGGCGAGCGGCTCATCCTTGTAAGGCTTGCCGCCGACGATGTAAATCTTGAACTCTTCAAAATTGGAAAGGACGGCGAGCGGCACATTCTTGTTCCAGGCATAGCGTTTGGCTCTGAAGGCGTAGCCCGAGTGAAGCTCCTCGGCTGGTTTCTTGGCCTCGCATACAAACCGATCATGTCCCTCCGTGCGGAAGAGATAATCGGCGCGATTTTTCCGCCCGCCGATTTCCGTCCGGCTCTCGATCTCGACTTCGCGCTTGCTCTGAACCAGTCCGGCCCTGTTCTCCAAATCCCACCCCAGCGCCCGGAAGAAGGGATTGAGAAAATCATCCCGCAGTTGCGCTTCCACGTAGCCGGCACCCTTGAACTCGGCCAGACCGCGTTCGAAGATGCCGGCCAGCCGGGTCAGTTCCTTCTCGAATGATTCAAAGCTCGCGCCCGTCGCCATGCGAAGTGTTTACAGAACAATCGCCGCGGCGGCAACTCAGGAAACAAAATTCCTCAATCACCAGCGGCGATCAAGCCCCTCCAAGGGATGATTGATAATGGACAATGGGCTTGGAAGGCCCGGGGGGCCTCAGTCCTCGGAAATTGGCATTTGCGGTGCAATCCACAAGAATTGCGCATTTCTGGCAAAGTTCTTCCTTCCGTTGGCTCCTGTGACATTCCCGATTGGGCCCGCAGCGCGCCAGCCTCGGTCGCAATTGCAAATTTAAAATTTTCAATTTCCAATCCTCAATTCAGACGTGAAACCTGTCGTGACGCTGTTTTGGTTGCGACTGGCCGCGCTGCGGCGTTTTGCATCTGCGCGAGAAAAAACCGCCGGAAAATTTGCCGCCCGGCATGAAAGCTGCTCTGGCGCGGAAAAATATTTTACGATTTTTATTTGCAGTCCCATAATAACGTGTTAATATGGACTCCACATGGCGCTTACGCGCCTGTTCTTTGACATTTTGCAGCGGGAAAGGGGCCGGGGAAAGCGGGGACCGCGGAATGCAGAGCGGAGAAAATCCTCTTTGCGTCGTTGGGTCTTCGCGCCTTCCTGTCCGCCATCCTGTCCGCCATAGTTTTAACGACGGCGGAAGTTTTAACGACGGCGGATGCGTTGAAATCCTCCTGCCTTGCGGGGCCTTGCAGGCGGTAGAGACGCGGTAAATTACCGGCAATTACCGCTAAATACCGCCAATTACCGGTAGGGGATACACCCCTGCCGGCATCGTTCGCACCTCCAAACCCGGCGTGGATTTCACGCAACCAACCCCCTGCCAGGAAGCCCGCCGCCAAGGCCGTCGAAAGGTGCAAAAACGCGGCAAATTCCAATGAGCGTTCAAGATGAGGCTAAGGCGCGCTGGATTCCGGGCGGCTGGCGAGGCGCGAGCGAGGCGCATATCCGCAGCGATCTGCAACGAGCGAGCAACGAAGCCAGCAGCCCGGAAGACAAGCGAATTAGTCTCAGCTTGAACGGGATTTGGAATAAGAGCAGCTAAGAGCAGCTAACGGCAACTTGGCGTTTTTACGGAAAGCCGTCCAATCGGCCAGCCAGGGGGTCCAGATCAAAGTCAATCAACTTGTCGCGCCGGAACCTCGGCGACAACTTTGAACCTTGAACCTTGAACTTTGAACCTTGAACTCAGTGCCGCCAATAGCACCAAATCGCACCAAATCGCACCAAATCGCACCATAAAAAAAAATTTCACGCAAATAATCGGGCTGGACGGCGGCCCGAACCGGCAATTTTTGCCCATCCTGGCAGCGGCGCCGCGGCCCGCACAGCGGATGCCGCTCCGCCCCTGCCAAAAACTGATTTGTGCCCGCTACGGACGCCTCGATTTTTCTCCTTGCGTTGGGCCGGATTTGGGGCATGGTAAGCCGGCGGGGAAGACCCCTTTGGACGCCCGTGGCGAGGACAAACCGCAAGTCCTTGGAGAGGACGGATTACCGGCCGGCCCAACTACCAAGCAATGGCCGGCGTGCAAGATTTGTCCCCCGCAATCGTAATGGTGGATGGGTCAATGGACCGCGGACGGCGCGCCCGGTCTGACCGCCAATGGCGGCGCCAATTTACAAGAAAGATAAGTTTATGAATATGAAAGTGATGCTCAATCGAATGATTCGCCGGGCCGGCGCGTGGGTCGCCGTTGTCATGGCCGGTCTTTTTCTCACCGCGGGAACGATCTGCCGCGCGCAAACCGCCCCCGCCAACCTGTCGCCGGATTTGCAGGAAATCGTCAAGTTTGCCCAAGCGCACATGAGCGATGACGTGATTCTGGCTTACATCAAGAACTCCGGCAAATCTTACAGCCTGAGCGGCGACGACATGCTTTACCTCAAGGGCCAGGGAGTTTCCGATGCGGTCATGAGCGCCTTGCTGGCGACCAAGGGTTCCACCCCGGCGCCCGCGCCCGCGCCCGCGCCCGCTCCTTCGGTCCCGCCGCCGTCGGTTCCGCCGCCGGGAGCGTACCCGGCGACGCCCGCGCCTGCCCCAGCGTATGTGCCCGCTCCGGCGCCGGCGCCGGCGCCCGGATTGTTCGACAATTTCTTCACCGATGCCGGCCTGAATCCGACGCTCTGGACGGTGCAATCCCCTGTGCTCTCAAGCATGGCCGCGATGAACGGCGCCGCCCCGATCATGCCGGCGCTGGCCTTCAGTCCGGCGGGAATGCAGATGTCCGGGGTCACCGGGCCTGCGCAGTTCGCCGGCATCGCGTCGGTGGCGGCTTACACGGCCCCTTTCACCTTGACAGCGACGGTCACCGGGCTGGCGGCCGAGGCCACACCCTTTGAGGTTTATCTGGTCAGCCCGGACTATCGGCAATGGTTGAGCGTGGCCGGCCACCTGGGCGGTCCGGGCCACCGCGAAGGGGAGGTCGGCATCGGCGCCAGGCTGCCTTTCTTCCGCGGCCGCGTTGAAGTTCCGATGGGGGAGCGTCCTTCGCCCGAACATGGCGTATGGGCCAATTACACCGGCAGGGCCTTGCCGCTGGCCTCGTTGGGCGACAAGCTTTTCGAGCACCCCATTCCCGGCGTGCCTTACACCATCCAAATGACCGTCGGAGCCGATGGATTGGGGTCGGTCGCTTTGCAAGACGCCGCCGGATTGACGCTGGGGGCGCGCAACGTGATGCCGGTGGGCACCGGGCCGTTTTACGTGGTCTTGGCGGTGCGCAACGGGCCGACACTGGCCAATTGGCAGTCTGTGCAGTTGACACCGCTGGCGCCGCCGCCCGTGGTAGCCCTTCCAACGGCGCCGCCGGCCACGCCGACCTACGACTATTTCCAGGGGCAACTCTCTCCTTACGGACAGTGGATTGAAGTGGCAGGGGTCGGCTCGTGCTGGGTGCCGGTGCAGGCGAGTTCGGTTCCTGGATGGCGTCCGTACATGGACGCGGGCCATTGGGAATACACCGACGCGGGCTGGTATTGGCAATCGGACTATCCGTGGGGCGAGATCGCCTTCCACTACGGGCGGTGGATCAATGACGCGCGGACGGGTTTCGTCTGGGCCTGGGCGCCCGCCTATGATTGGGCTCCTTCATGGGTCTGCTGGCGCTACGGCGACGGGTGCATGGGCTGGGCGCCGCTGCCTTGGGAGGCGCGCTTTGAGGTGGGCGTCGGCCTGAGATTCCGCGGCGCCCTGGCTGTGGACGTTGATTTCGGGCTGGGGGCGGATGCGTTCGTGTTCGTGGGACACGATCATTTCTGGGACCATGATTACCGTGTCGTCGTCTTCGCTCCGGAGCGGGTGCGCGTAGTCTTTGCGCACAGCGAGATTCATAACGGTTACCGGGTTGACCATGGCCGGTTTGTGGCCGAGGGATGGGGACGCGAGCGCGTGGCCGCCATCACTCATCACGAGGTTGCCGTCCGTCAAGCGCACGAGATGCGCGCGGCGGACGAACATCGGAACTTCGAGGCCAGAAAAGTCGCGGTGCAGCAACACGCGGCGGCGCGGGCCCATGAAGAACATGGCGCTCCTGGTGGCCGCAGCCCGGCCGCAGAACACGGCGCTCCTGGTCGTTCCAACGAGCGCGGCACTCCGGGCCGTGGCGCGGCTGAGGTCCGTCCTGGCGCTCCGTCCACCACTGGCGTCCATCCTGGCGCTCCGTCCGCTCCTGGCGTCCGTCCCGGCGCCCCGATCGTTCCTGGCCGTGCGCCGTCCGGCTCCACCAACGCCCGTCCCGGCGCTTCGACCGCTCCTGGCCGTGCCGCAACGCCTGCCAGTCATGGCAAGCCCTCGTCTGAGAGCAGCGAGTCTGACAAGTCGGATAAGTCCAAAGACAAAGATAACACCGGGAAATAAATGGGTTGGCGCGTCAAATCTGGAAATCGTTCTTGCGCGACATGAAGGTGTGGATGCCGCACTCGATTTTTTTGAAGCCGGTCCAGCGCCCGGCCCGCTCGCCCTGGCCGTCGGCCGTCTTGCGGGTGCAGGTCATGCAGCCGATGGAGGCGTAGCCGAGGTCATGCAGGGGATTGAAGGGAATTTTGTATTGACGAATGTGCCGCCAGACCTCCTCGCGCCGCCAGCGGGCCATCGGGTTCAATTTCACGATGTCCCCGCCGCCCGGCCCCTCAAGGGCGTAAAGTTCCAGGATGCCGATGGCGGCGCGCTGGCTGGATTGGTGGCGGCGCAGCCCGGTGATCCAGCAATCCAGGTCGCGCAGCCTGGATTGGAGCGGCAGCACTTTGCGCAGGGTGCAGCAGAGGTCCGGGTCGCGCGTCCATAATTCCGGTCCTTGCGCCTCGGCCTGTTGCTCCACCGTCAGGTCGGGGACGACGGATTGGATTTTGCAGCCGAAGAAATCTTCCAGGCGCTTTTGCAAATCCAGCGTTTCCGGGAAGAGCAGGCCGGTGTCCAGCGTGAAGACAGGAAAGGCCAGCCCCGCGGTTTTGGCCAGGTGCATCATGACCAGCCCCGAGCCTTGAAAGCTGGTGCCGATGGCCGCCCGCGGGCCGAATCGCTCCCAGGCCCAGGCCAGGATGTCCTCGGTGGCCAGGCTCTCGAATTGCCGGTTCAAAACGGCCACGTCGGACGCGGTCAACGGCTTGATTTCCCGTCCGGGCGGCAGGCCCAAAGTTGCGGGTGAGGTCTGCAAGGTGAGTTCAGGCGGGCGCGGCCGCGGGTTGGGCGGCGGGCGGTTCCGCCAGCAACACCCGCTGGCAGAAGTCCCCGAAGCGTTCCGCGCCGAGCCGTTCGCGGGCGAACCGGCTGAACAACGGCCGCAGTTGGCCGGCGATGTCGTCTATTTTGATGTTGTCGGTGAAAGGCCGGCCGAGGCGGGTGCCGGACGGGTTGCCGCCCAGGTAAAGTTGATACTTGCCCGGCGCGCGTCCCACCAACGCCAGTTCCGCCGTGTAAGGCCGGGCGCAACCGTTGGGGCAGCCGGTCATGCGAATGATGATCTCCTCGTCCTTGAGGCCCACCTCCGCCAGCGTCTCCTCGATGCGCCCCAAGACCCCCGGCATGACGCGCTCCGATTCCGCCAGGGCCAGCCCGCAGGTCGGCAGGGCCGGGCAGGCGATGGAGGCGCGGCGAATGACGCTGGCCTGGTTCTCCACCGGCACGCCGTGTTCGGCCAGCGCGCGCGTGATGCCGTCGCGCCCGGCGGGGCTGACGTTGATGAGCAAGATGTTTTGCGAGGGCGTCAAACGCAGGCCGGGCTTGAATTGCTCGACCACCCGGCGCAACCCGGTCTTGAGGCGGTACGGGCCGGCGTCCTTGATCCGGCCATTCTCCACGAACAGGCCGAGAAAATAATTGCCGTCGAATTGCCGGTGCCAGCCGTAAAGGTCGCCCTGCCGGGTGAAGGCAAAAGGCCGGGCCGCGTCCAGGTTCACGCCGCGCCGCCGCTCCAGTTCCTGGCGGAACCACGGGACGCCCCGTTCGGCGATGACGTATTTGAGCCGGGCATGTTTCCGATTGGCGCGGTCGCCAAAGTCGCGGTGAATCGTCACCACCGCCTTGGCCGTTTCGATCACGTCCTGGGGCCGGATGAAGCCGATGACATCGGCCAGGCGCGGAAAGGTCTGGACGTTGCCGTGGCTCATGCCCATGCCGCCGCCGGCGATCAAGTTGTATCCCGCCAGCCGCCCATCCTGGACAATGGCGATGAAGCCGCAATCGTTCGTAAAGACATCAATGTCATTGAGCGGCGGGATGGCGAAGGCGACCTTGAATTTGCGCGGCAGATAAGTCTTGCCGTAGAGCGGATCGGTGAAGTTCGCGTTCTCCTCCGAGAGCTTCAATTCCGCGCCCTCGACCCAAATCTGATGATAAGCGCGCGTCTTGGGCAGGAGCGCGTCGGAAACCGCCCTGGCCTGGCGCTGGATTTCGTCCACGACGGGGCTGGTGGCGGGGGTGGGCGCGGCCATGACGTTGCGGCAGACATCGCCGCAAGCGGCCAGGGTGGTGGCCATGGCGTCATTGAGGCCCTTCATAAATTTGCCCAGGTTGCCTTTGGTCACCCCATGAAACTGGAACCCCTGCCGGGTGGTGATACGCAAAGTATTGTTGCCGTAAGCCCCGCACAACTCATCGAACCCCAGGTAAACCGACGGCTCGACCGCGCCGCCCGGCAAGCGTCCGCGAATCATGAAGATGTATTGCCGGCCCGACTTGCGTTTATCGCGGTCGTCCTGCTGATAGATGCCGTGGAATTTGAGGAACTCGCACTCATCCTCGGAAAAGCGGTCTTTGGCCGGGTCGGCCAGCGTCTGGGCAATCGTGCCCGCCAAGGTGGGGTCGCCCGCCTTAAGCAGTTCATTGCGAGTCACTTTCGGTGGTGTAGCCGGGTTAATCATTACTGACACACTTATGTTGCTAATGTTTATTTTAGCGGCGGTCCGCCCTCCTGTCAACGGCTTTTGATGTTTGAGAGGACATGTGATGTGAGGCGGGACCCGTTCGCAGAATGGCTCTCGACGACCAACGGGGAAGGGTGTATGATGGGGGGCATGATAGTCACAGCGGAAGTTGGAAGCAGACAGCTTGCCGACCTGATAAAACAGGTTCAGGCCGGAGACGAGGTGTTGCTGACGCAAGGCGGCAAGACCGTGGCGAAGATTGTGTCTGCCTCTGAAAAGGAATTTTCCTCCGGCACGGCCTTGAAGATTCGTTCCATTAAAGGCCACCGGGTCTTAACGCCCATCATTTCGCAAGGAGATTTGGCTGAGGAAATGTTCGGAGGGCAATGATCGGCTTGGATTGCAATAAGATGAACAACTTGCCACTTTTGAATTTGGTCGCGCGTATGGCCCCTCCCAACAAAGCCCTGGTGGACGGCGCGCTCATCCTGATCGGCGCCGGCATAAGCATTCTCTTTATTTCCACGGATGGAAACGGTCAGAATCCCGGTCCCGTGGCGGGAGAAATCATGATCGTGGTTTTGGTCACTGGTGTGGTTTCATTTTTGCTCGCAAGATTTGTTCGCAGCCTCCCGCTTGCAATCATCGCCAGCGTCATCATTACGGATTTGCTGTTTATTTTGTATGGTATTTGCCAGTTGAATTCTTCCTCGGATCCGTATGCATCTGAGGCGACTTTGATGTTTCCGATCGTCTTTGTGGTTGAGACGGCGCCCGCGATTCTGCTCTCATCCATAGGTTTGGGCCGATTGGCGAGCCGTTTCTGCCAGAAAAGGACGCTGCCAGTTGAAAAAGGCACCCCAGATTTTGATGATGCGCCAGCAAACATGTAGTAATTGAAAGCCCCTTGCTTGCATCAAGAAACCTGATCTGAATAACGCGCCTCAGAGTGGCCGGTTTTGAAGTGCCCGCGAGTGGCCGGTTTTGCGGTGACCGGGGACAACGCGCCAAACAATGACTTTTCAAAGACACTGGCCCGTGCTACTCTGGAACCCGTGAAGGTCGCATAATAAAAGACGAAACCCATGCGCGGATTTCCGCATTCAGTCGTGCTCCAGCAGATCTCCGCCGACCAGCCTCGGATCTCGGTGTGGTTTCTCCTTTTATTTGTTCCGATTTGGCTGCCCTACATCCTCACTCAGGGGTTAATGCTGTGGCCCCCGTTCATCAGAGTTGTCGCTGACCATCACACATCTTATTTTTTGATTTTCTTCGTCGTCCAGATGAGCCTGACGTGCGGTGCTATCCTATTTCTAAGCAAGAGGTACGCATCTGCTCTTTGGTATCCACAAACGCAGTCCCGGAGTCACAGATTCGATTTCCTCCTCATTCTGATGCCACTGCTGTTGTTTCACCTTTCGGACTGTCTTTCCATTTTCCCATCAATCATCGTCCTACCGAGCATTGCAACAGCAAATGAGTTGAGCCAAACGCTGGCTTCCATGCACCAAGACATATGGGGTCGCCTGGCCTATGGCTCGTCATTGACTGGCGTAGTCTGCGAATCTATAATCACCTTCGTGTCCCCTGTGCTGGAAGAAATTCTATTCTCCGGCCTCCTGGCAAATCGGCTCGCCAGGTCGTTTGGCGTTACCGTTGCTGTTCTAGGTGCTCCGGTGTGCTTCGCTCTGATTCACGCAGTTCAGTTTGGACTAGGCCCACATCTCATTGCCCTGTTCTTCGCTGGCCTCACATATACGATCATTCGCTTTTACAGCGGAAGTCTCCTGATGGCGGTATTCAGCCATCTGGCAATTAATTTCGTTATTTTTGTACCAAAATGGATTGTGGCTGTCATGCACTTTACGCACGTATGAAAGAGAGGGTCGAACCGAGCGGTTCAGTAAACAGACGCGAGCCGATTTGCCATCCGCGTGGTGGCACCGGGTCACGATTTATAGGTGTCGAAAAGGCTCTGGAGGCGCAAGGCTCTGGTGAATTGGGCTTGGGTCATTGGGCGCTCGGGGGTGACAACGATCTGGGCCGGTGCGTCGGCGGCGACATGCACAAAATTGTCGGAGTACTTCGCGTCGCTGTCGTCCAGACTGAGCCAGGTCCAAAGGGCGGGTTGCTCGGCGGCCAGGGTGACGCGGAATTTTTTCCCGTCTTTGGCGATGGCGGCTTTAAGACGCGGATCGCCCAGGTTGAGGTCTTTGGGCAGGACAAAGGAAATGAGATTGTCGGAAACGATCCGGCCGTCAACAATAACTTTTAGCCAGGTCAAGACATTGTCCAAGCCGCGCGCCTGGGTCAGATCGGCCAGGTCTAATGTTTTGACTTTCTGGCTCTGCCGGGCGGGGATGTCCAGACCGCGAATGACTTCGCTCCGCAATAGCCGGCCGCCCAGATCGGTCGCCTGCCAGGCCAGTGTGCCGCGGCAGGGCGCCAGGCGATCGCTGGTCACGAAAACATCAATCGCCCCATTCTGCGGGTTCTCCAAGCCGGAGACCAGGATGGGCGCGTAGAAGCGGCGGGCCATGTAATGGAGTGCCTTCCAGCGCCCGAAATAATCAACCGACGACCAACTGACAACCGGCCAGCAATCATTGTACTGCCAAAAAACGCAGCCCATGGATTGGGGCATCGTTTGCCGCCAGTATTCGGCGCCCAGCTTGATGCCCAGGCCCTGCAAAATCTGACTCAGCCAGAGGGCGCTCTCCCAGTCCTTGGGCGGATTGAAATAGGTGTTGATCATGTCCCGGATTTTCTCGTTGCCCTTGGGCGAGCGCTGGTGCCAGTTGAGCACCGGAGTGACCAGCGAGCCGCGGTCCTCCTCGGCGGTGAAGGACCGGACGGTGCGCGGCTCGGGAAAGGATTGGAAGCCGAATTCGCTCATGAAACCCGTCAGGCTGCGGTAGGCCTCGAACCGCTGGCCGCCGTGCCAGACCTGCCAATAGTGCGTGTCGCCGCAGTCGGGGCTGCCGGAAACATAGTTGGCCTGCGGCGCGCATTCCTTGACCTGGCCCGCGAGCAAACCCTTGAAGAGCTTGTCATAATCGGCGCGGCCCATGGACTCCTTGGACCAATCCTCCTTGGTCATGAGGCTGATCTCGTTGTTGCCGCACCAAACGGCGATGCAGGGGTGATCGCGCAAGCGCCGGAGATTGTCGCGCGCCTCCAGGCGGACGTTCTCCATAAAGGCCCCGTCAAAGGCCGGGTAAGCCGAGCAGGCGAATTTGAAATCGAGCCAGACGCACAGGCCCGTTTCATCGCACGCATCCAACAGCGCCTCGTCCTCGTAATAACCGCCGCCCCAGAACCGGAGCGTGTTCATATTGACAGCGGCGGCGTCCGCGACGCAGCGCCGGAGAATGGCCGGAGTGACCCGCGTGGCAAAGGCGTCGGCGGGAATCCAATTGGCGCCCTTGGAGAAAAACGGGACGCCGTTGGCCTCAAAACGCAGGGAGTTCTGGTCGTCCTTTTCCAAAAGTTTGAGGGTGCGCAGCCCGATGCGCCGCGAGACCGTGTCCAGCGCCTTGCCGGCGGCGTCGCGCAATTCCACGCGAACTTCGTAAAGGGCGGCCTCGCCCATCCCCGCCGGCCACCAAAGCCTGGGGTTGTTCAGCTCAACGGTTGCGCGGCCCGTGGCCTCGGAAAGATTGACCTTCGTTTTAGCCACCGTCTCTCCCTTGTGACGGACCATGATGGCGGCTTGCAGCATCCCTGCTGAAACAGCCTCCGCGGTGACTTGAAAACTCAGGGTCACGCGATTGGGTGCCGAATGGTCCTGCAGAATCAACACATCGCGCAGGCGGGCGTGGTTCAAGGCTTCCAGGCTGATGCCGCGCCAAATTCCACAGGTGATGAGCACCGGGCCCCAGTCCCAGCCGAAGTTGCAAGGCTCCTTGCGCACCCAGGCGCGGCCTTGGGGTTCATGGGAGCCGATCCACTCGTAGAGGGGGCGTTTGGCCTGGCGCTCCCGCATGAGAGGCAGAGGCGAACGGAAGGTGATTTCAATCTCGTTCTCGCCGGCCCGCAAGGCCCCTTTGGCGTCAAATTCCCAAAGCCGGAACATGTTGTCCGCCTGGCCCACCTCCTGGCCGTTGATCTTGATCGCCGCCAAGGTATCCAATCCCTCGCACCGCAGGAGCACCCGGCTGAAGCGCAATGTTTCGTCGGGCACGTGGAACGCGCGCCGATAAACCCAGGTCTTCTCGCTCACCCATTGCACGGCTTGTTCATTATCGCGGAAAAACGGGTCGGGAATTTTGCCCGCCGCCATCAGATCGGTGTGGATGCACCCCGGAACGGTTGCTTTGATGGACTCGGTTCCATCGGCCTGCCTTGCCTCCCACGGGCCATTGAGGTTCAGACGCCAGCGGATGGGATCGTCCGCGCGGGCCAGACTCCTGACCGGTTCCCAGACAGAGCCGAGAACGGTGGCCGCCGCCGTGGTGCGGAGGAACTGGCGTTTGGTCATTTTGGAGTTCATTTTCGACGGGCATTTTGCCACTCACGAGAAACGGTACTCTTCGACCGCACGGAGATAGGCCAGGATGTTCTCCCACGGCACTTCCGGCTCCAAAACATGTGTCGGGCACGGGAAGTAACCCGTCGGCCCCAGCACGCCGATGGTCTCCTGCACCTTGCGATAAAGCGCTTCGGGTTTGGCAAAGGGCATGGTGGTCTGGGTGCCAATGCCGCCCCAAAAAACCAGGCGGTCCCCGAATTGCTTCTTGACCTGCGCCAAGTCCAGGCATTCGGGCTGCACGGGGTTAAGGACGGTGACGCCGATCTCGATCAGGTCCGGGATGATGTCCCAGCACTTGCCGTCGCTGTGATAACAGACGGGCAGACCGGGCTTAATCTCGCGCGCGGCGCGGATGACGGCGGCGTGCCGGGGTTTGAACCACTGACGGTACATGGCGGGGCTCATGAACATGGAAATCTGCGTGCCCATATCGTCGCCGATCTTGAGCAGGTCCACCCCGGCGGCGGCATGAAGGCGGGCCTGGGCGCAACGAATTTCGGTGATGCGGTCCAGCAGATACTCGGCGAAAGGGGTATTGAAGGACAAATCGTCAAAGAGTTCTTCCATGCCCCGCAGGTGCCAGGCGATCTCGAAAATCGTCCATTCCATGAAGCCGATGGCGAACAGACCGCGCTGGTGCAGAGCGCGCACTTCGCCGGCTAGATGTTGGTGGCGCGGCGGCGCTGTCGGGTCTGGAAAAGGGTAGCGTTGCAGTTCCTCGACGGTGGAGAGCCGGCGCATGGGGTGCTCGATATGGACGAAATGAAAAGTCGAGCATCCCTTGACCCCGACGCCCCATTCGCCCACTTCCCAGCCGGGGAGATTTTGCAGCGTCGGCAGGCCCTCGGGATAATAAGGGCTGAAGTCGGGCAGTTGGGCCGGCGGCGCCAGGAACACGTCGCGGACATCCAGCGCGAAGTATTCGGCCGGGTCAGCGGCTCCGGTGCGCTGTTGGAAGGCCTCCAAGAGCGGGGGGGTCAGTTTCAATTCGCGCGGCAGGCGGTCAGGCCGTTCGCGCGCCAGCACAGCCAGGGTTCGTTCTCGTGGAGTCACAATGAGTTAAGAGTTAAGAGTTAAAAGTTAAGAGTTGAGAGTTAAGAGATTGAGTTCTTCGGCCGGGCGTCCGGGCGCCGCTGGCAGAAAGTTGCAGGCGGGATGGTATTCGGCGAACACTTTGTACATCGCCTGGATGTTCTCCAAAGGCCAGTCGGGCGCGACCTCGCCGCGCTGGATCAGGCCGCCGGCAGGGGTGTGGAAAATCTCGACGATCTCCCGGATGTGCCGTTCCACCTGGGCCGGTGTGCCAAACGGCATCGTCTGTTGCCGGCTGGGGTCCGAGCAGATGCAGACCCGGCCGCGCAAGCGCTCCAGCAAAGGCCGGGGGATGATGCTGTGTTGGATATTCAGCACGTTGACTCCCAAGCCGATCAGGTCATCCCAAAAATCCACCGTCCATCCGCAGCTATGAAAGAAGATGTGTTTGCCGGCCGCTTTGAGCGGCTGGAACATCCGCGCGTAACGCGGCTTGAAGAACTCGCGCCACTGCCGCGGGCTGATCAGGGAGCCGGTCTGTGTGCCCCAATCGTCGCCAATGAAGACGCCGTCAACGCCCTGGGCGATATAGCGGTGGATCATGGCCAGATTCCGTTCGACAATCCGGTCGGCCAGTTCGTGCAACTCCGGGCGATTTTCGCCCAAGTCCATGAGGAGGCTTTCACTCCCGCGGAGAAACTGCATGCGCTCGAACAAATCGAACCAGCCGTAAAGCGCATACCAATCGCGCGCCGGCGGCAGCGGCCCGCCGGCGAAGAGGTCGGGCCGGAACTCCTCGTTAAAATGCTTGGCGATCGAAGGCGGCGGCAGGCGATAGCTCTTGAATTGGTCCCAGTCCGCCAAAGGAGGCCGGGTCACTTCGCCGGCCGACCAGCCTTTAATGCGCCGCCACGCGCAGCCCCATTCGTCCGTGTACTCCTCGAAAAGCCCGGGGCCTGCCGGGCGAGGCGGAATGGAGATATTGCGGTCGCCGAAGTCGTCCGGATAATCATGCAACAGATCAACCAGCTTCCGGCCATGGCGCCAGAGCGCGCCGGGAAATTGCGCGTTGAGGAAGGGCACTCCGTCCGGCGAGCCAAATTCAATTGCTGCGATCACCCGGTCGCGCGATGTCATGGTGCCACGTCTCACGAAGATTTTTCCCGATCAGTCCTGCTTTGTTATCGTTTCATGGACCGCAACGCCGGATCAAACATCGCGACGATGTTTTCCGGCGGCGTATCGGCGCTGATGTCATGGCTGCCCGCCAGGATGTATCCCCCGCCCTTGCCCAAGGTGGCGACCCGGTGGAGCACGGCCTCGGTCACCTCTTGCGGCGTGCCGAACGGCAGCGTGTGCTGCGTGCAGATGGCGCCATGAAACGCAATCTTGTCGCCGAAGTCCCGCTTGAGCGCGGCCGGCTCCATCCCCTCGGCCGCAACCTGGACCGGGTCGAGCAAATCCACGCCCAAAGCGATCAGGTCGGGGATGAGCGGGCGGATGGCGCCGCAACTGTGGCCCATGAACTTAAGCCCCCCGCCATGCACCACGTTGATCATCCGCTTTAAATAGGGGGCGATGAATTCACGGAACATCGGCACCGACATGAGCAAGGCGCGTTGCGTGCCGTAGTCGCTCCACTCGCCATAAATATCGTAATCGCCGCCGGTCGCTTCCAGGGACCGCGTGACATCCTCGCAGTAAAAGCGGGTGAACTGCTCGAAGAGGAAATGCGCCATTTCGGGGCGCTCGACCATATCCAGCAGCACGTTCTCCATGTTGCGCAGGATGCACGGCCGGGTGAACAAGTCCGCCCCCTCGTACATGATGGCATAGCCCCCGACGCGGGCGCGGGCGCACTGCTCGCGCATGACCGAGTAGTCGAAAATGTCGGGCGAAGGCCAGTGGTGCTTCTTGAGGTCCTCCACCGACTCGGCGTCCCAAACCGGCGTATGCACGTGCATGTCGTAGCTGCCGTGGGAGGCCTTGAGGTGCTTGGAGCGGATGCCCCAGTAGTCCTCGAACACACCGTCGGCAAAGGTCTTGAACGGCGGGCCGATGTAGCGCGGTTCCAGGCGGCGCATGTCCGACTCCAGCCGCTTGAGCAGCTCCTCGAAGCTGTTCACCTTCAGATGCTTCATCATGTACTGGTTCACCTCCGGCTCCGCTTTGTAATCGGCCGGCGTGCGATCCGGCAGCCGGCGGTCAATCGCCGTCAGAACTCTCTCTCTCGATGTCATGGCTGTATCCTTTGCAAAACTCTTCGCATTACGGGATATTCCGGGAATTTCGCGGCTGACGCAATGTGAATCGGCGGAGAATTTGCGGAAAATCCGGCACGGTCATACTAAAGATTATCCGCCAGCCGGAGCGCAAATTTGCCCGTCAGCCGGTCGCCGTTATTCAACACCACCCGCGCCAGCGAACACTGCGTCGCGGACTGATATCCTTCAGGCACGGCTGGCAGGAACGGGTCCGTCTCGGCGCCAGCCGCCACCGTCAAGAGGCCTTTCAAGACCAGCAGACCGAAACACGTCTTGCGCATACTTCAAAGCCTTTCAAAAGACATTCCTGCAACCGGTTGCATATACCGTGCGGCGATTCTGCGCGACATGCGATTCCCCTGTCAACCCCTGATTTTGGGGAGCCGTCTGGCAGCCTCTCCTGATCTTAATCTCCTCATTCGGATTAGGATTAGGATTAAGATTAAGATCAGGATTGGGAACCGCCACACGCGGCCCGTACCAGTGATCTGCGCCCTTGACCCGCCCCCCCAATTATTGCGTTGACCCATCCGCCCGCATCCGTTTAGTCTCTCAAAGTATCGTCAGCAACAACTGCGAGACATGAGCAACGAATGACCGATCCTATATGCAACCGGTTTTATCGGATAAAAATCCACTCCTGGCACTGATGTCAATTAGAACATGAAACTCTCATTCTGGGACTTCGCCATTTTTGCAGGTTACATTGTTGCGATCCTGGTTATCGGCTACCGGCTGAAAGACCGGATGAAAACCTGCGCCGAATTTCTGGGGGCGGGCCGATCGTTGCCCCTCTGGATTACGGGCATTTCTTTCATGGCCGCCAACCTCGGATCGCTTGAGATCGTCGGCCACATCGGCAATGGGGCCAAATACGGCATGATGACCAATCACTTTTATTGGACGGGGGCCATTCCGCCGATGGTGTTCCTGGGCTTGTTCATGGTTCGCTTCTATTACTCCAGCGGCGTGCGCAGCGTCCCGGAGTACCTCAAGCACCGCTACGACAGCCGCTCTCACGTTCTCAACTCCCTCGGCTTTCTGGTCGTCACCATTCTGATGTCCGGCATGAATATGTATGCGCTGGCGATCATCTGTGATCAGTTGTTGGGCTGGAATTTTCACTTCAGCATTCTGTTCTCAGCGGGAGTCGTGGTGGTCTATACGCTTTTGGGCGGACTGCGGTCGTCCATTTACAATGAAGTGCTGCAGTTCTTCCTCATCGTCATCGGGTTCCTGCCCCTGCCCATCATCGGGCTGATCAAAGTCGGGGGCTGGAGCGCGCTGCTGGCCAAGCTGCCTGCGTCGCATTGCCACACCTGGCTGGGGACGGGCAACGCGGCCGACAACCCGATGGGCGTGAACTGGCTCACCTGCATCCTGGTGATGACGTTCATAAGTGGGCCCTCCTATTGGTGTTGCGACTACCTGCTGGTGCAGCGCGCCTTGGCGGCGAAAGACCTGGAGACGGCGCGCAAAACCCCCTTGTTTGCGGCTTTTCCAAAGATGATGTTTCCGCTGCTGGTGACGGTGCCGGGCATGATTGCCCTGGCCTTGATGCCGGAAGCGTTGAAAGAGCATGGCAACGACAACTTCAACCTCGCTCTGCCTGCCCTGATGAACCAGTTTTATCCGCACGGCCTTCTTGGCCTGGGTTTCACTGCTTTGATGGCGAGTTTTATGTCGGGCATGGCGGGCAACGTCACCGCCTTCAACACGGTCTGGACCAGTGACATCTACGAGACCTATCTCGTCAAGAACCGCCCGGATCATCATTACTTGACCGTCGGACGCCTGGCCACGGTTGTCGGCACGGCTTTGAGCATCGCGGCGGCGTATATCGTCGCTCACTTCAACAACATGATGGATTACATGAATTTGATCGCCACCGTATTCATCCACCCGTTCTTTGTCATTTTTTTGGTCGGGATGTGTTGGAAGCGAGCCACGGCGACGGGAGGTTTTTGCGGCATCCTGGCGGGAATCACCGCCTCGCTGACACAGTGGGTTCTCTACAACACCCACCACATCAAGTTCAGCTCGCCCATGGCCGCGGCGCAGAACCAGACCATCTGGGCGGGGGGAGCCGGACTGCTGACGATCATCGTTGTGAGCTACTGCACCAAGGCGCCCAGCAGGGAGAGTCTCGTCGGACTGGTGTGGACGCGGCTGCGGGAGAAGGGCACAAGCACGGTTTGGTACAAGAGCGTCTGGACCATGGCGGCAATCGTCACGGTGATCTTCCTTGTCCTCAATTGGGTGTTCAGATAAATTTGATTCTCTTGCGCTTTGACGGAGGCCCGCCACGGCGTCATTTTTCGCGCATGGGCGAAGCCCCACAGCATTCAGGCAAAGACAAGGAAGCATGATCACGACAACACAAACGCAAGGCTCTGAGATTGAAGCGAACTACAACTTCGGCTATATCTGGGTGGTTTCGATCGTGGCCGCAATGGGGGGATTGCTCTTCGGATGGGACTGGGTGGTGATTGGCGGGGCCAAGCCATTTTTCGAGAGATATTTTCAAATCCATGACCCGGTGCTGGTCGGGTGGGCCAATAGCTGCGCGTTGGTCGGCTGCCTGGCGGGCGCGCTGGCGGCCGGCGCTCTGAGCGACCGCTGGGGCCGCAAGAAGCTGTTGATTTTCTCGGCCTTGCTCTTCGCCGTCACTTCCATCGGCAACGGGCTGGCGCCAACCCTTTTGATTTTTGTTTGCTGGCGGATATTGGGCGGGGTGGCCATCGGGCTGGCGTCCAACCTCTCACCCATGTACATCGCCGAAATCGCGCCCGCACGGTTGCGGGGCAGGTTGGTCTCGATCAACCAACTGACCATTACGACGGGCGCATTGCTGGCGCAGATCATCAACTGGCGGCTGTCGCATAATCTCCCGCATGGGGCGAGCGATGAATTCATCCGCACCTCCTGGTTCGGGCAGCAAGGGTGGCGCTGGATGTTCGGATTGACCGCCGGGCCGGCGCTGCTTTTTTTTCTGGGCATGTTGTTTGTGCCGGAAAGCCCGCGCTGGCTGGTGAAGAACGGCAAGGTGGAGGCGGCCCGGCGCATTTTAACATCCGTGGGCGGGTCTCGCTACGCGGAAGCTTCGTCCAACGAAATCCAATCCACCCTGGCGAGCGAAGAAATTCAGCGCGTGCGATTCAGCGACCTGCTGGAACCGGGGATGCGACGGGTGCTGACGTTGGGCGTCGTGCTGGCGGTGTTTCAGCAATGGTGCGGGATCAACGTCATTTTCAATTACGCGGAAGAGATCTTTGGCGCGGGGGGTTACGATGTGTCCGCCGTGCTGAAAAACATCGCCTGCACCGGCTCGGTCGCGTTTGTCGCCACGATCGCGGCGCTGGGAATCGTGGATCGGGGCGGGCGGCGGCCCTTGATGCTTTTTGGCAGCGCGTCGCTGGCGGCGATATTTTTCGCGCTCAGTCTTTGCTACCATGCGGGCCTGACCGGGCGGCCGATCCTGGGCCTGGTGCTGGCGGCGATCGGCTGTTACGCGATGTCGCTGGCGCCGATCACCTGGGTGGTCATCTCGGAGATTTTCCCCAACCGTATTCGCGGCGCGGCCATGGCGGTGGCGGTGAGCGCGCTGTGGGTGGCGTGTTTCATCTTGACTATTACGTTTCCGTCGCTCCGGGCGCATCTGGGGCTGGCGGGCGTCTTCGGGCTTTACGGAGTCGTTTGTGTGGGCGGCTTTGTCTTCATTCGTGTTTATCTGCCCGAAACCAAGGGCAAGACCTTGGAGGAAATCGAACGCGCGCTGGTGGATTAGATGGGCGGCCCCTATGGCGCGCCCGACCTTCGTGCTAATGTGCGATGATGAAGAGAGAGTTATGAACACACCAATTGACCAACGGGCGTGGCGAGATTCGCCATGGCGCATGTCTTCAATTTATCTCAGTTTGCTCATGACGGGAGCAACCATTTCCGCTTGGGGGGTTGACCCGGCGCCAAACTATGTCTTGGAAGCCATGCCCGAGGGGTATCACCTTCAGGAGTATGACGATTGCGGCGTGGAAGGCCGCCAGCCGCATGTCAACATGACCGGCTCCTATGCGGCCCCGACCAACAGCCTGCGGTTCGGTTTCCTGACCGGCCTGGCGCAAAGTCTGGAAGGGCAAGCGATGGATTTAACTAACCGTGGACTGCCGGGGGCGGAAGTCGCGCTCTCGGCTCCGGGCACGTCCGGCACCCTGATGGCGAGAGCGGGCAAGGAAGGAACTTTCAGCTTCAGCCGCAAGGAGATGGAGGCGCTGTCGCCGGCAGGCAAGTGGACTTTGACGATTCGGCACGGCGGCGATCAGGCCGGCACCAACTTGAATGCAGTGAATTTGTTTTTTGAACCGGCCCATTACCGTCCGCTGCCGGTCAGCACGGCCGGAGTCAAATTCAATTCCATATCGCTGGACGGCGATTGGCGTATCAACCCGGCGCCCGCTCAGGACATCCGGCGGACGCCCTTGAACGGGCCGGGATGGTCCGGCATCAAGGTCCCCGGACAGTGGCTGCAGCAGGGATTTGATGTTCCGATAGACCGCACCGTGGCCATGGCCAAGGAATTCACCGTGCCAAAGAACTGGTCCGGCAACCGCGTCATTCTCAGATTCGATGCCATTCATGCCGGCACGACCTATTGGCTCAACGGCCACAAACTCGGCTACAGCGAGAATTTGTTCACGCCGGTGGAATGGGACATAACGGAGGCGGTGGCGCCCGGCGGGATCAACCGGCTTGATTTGCAGATGAAGGTGGACACGTTGTCGGAAAGGTACTCGATCTCCTCCAAATATGCTTTCCACAACCTGGGCGGTATTGATCGGGCCGTGCGCGTGTTCGCCCTTCCACCAACCCACATTTCTCAACTGCGCCTGGAGGCGAGCCTTGACAAGGATTATCGGGACGGCGAATTGCGCTTAAGCGCCGTGGTGGAGGGCGGGGCCGCGCCGGAGAAGGACTTGGAATTGTTTATACAACTGCGGGACGCGCATGGCGCCGTGGTCCAACCCTCGGTCTCCCGCTTGGCGATCGATGCGTTCACAGGGACCAAGGCTGTTGAGATCAAAGCGCAAGTAACCAGCCCGCTGCCTTGGAGCGCGGAGAAACCGAATCTTTACAAATTGGCCATTGAACTGCGCCGGCACGACCGGACGCTGGAACGGATCGAGCGCAACGTCGGTTTCCGTACGCTCGAAATTCGCGGCCGGCAACTCTATGTCAACGGCCGCGTCGTCAAATTGGCGGGGTCGCTGCATCACGAAATAGATCCACTCACGGGCCGGGCCAATACCGCACGCCACTCCGAGGAAGACGTGCGCTTGCTGAAGGAGGCGAATTTGAATCACATCCGCACGATCCACTACCCGCCCAATGCCGAGTTGCTCGATGCGGCCGACCGGCTGGGCATGTATGTCGAGGTTGAGGCCCCGGTTTGCTGGAACGGGGAGGCGACCGATGACGCCGCCCATAAGGAGGCCGTTTTGAGGCCGGTTTCCGCCATGATTGACTACGACCACAGTCATCCCAGTGTTATCCTCTGGTCGGTCGCCAACGAATCCTATTTCAACCTGGAATTTTTCTATTCCGCCAAAACGTGCCACCAGTTGGATTTAACCCGTCCAACCACATTTGAGAATCCCGATCAGGACGGCACGCCCTACGGCGGCGTGACCGACATTGCCAACCACCATTATACGCCCTGGCCCTATGACCAGGGGTACGAGTCCGATCCGCGCCCGGTATTAATGGGAGAGTATTATTTCGAGATCACGCACGAACAAACCGACGTGGCGGTGGACCCCGGCCTGCGCGAACTTTGGGGCTTCGGCCACGCGGAGCCGGATTCCGCCTTCGGCGCGGCTCTGACAAAGGAGTATGACCGGCCCGGAGGCGAGGATCCGGAGCCGCTCTTGCGTCCGGGCGGCTGGAGTTTCATCGAACATTCCGATCACCTGATTGGCGGTTCGATATGCGGTTCCATTGACGAGGCCTTTTACTTTTCCGAGACCAAGCACGCGGGCTATGCCTGGCATCACGGTTTCTGGGGCCTGATTGATGCCTGGCGCCGGCCCAAACCGGAGTGGTTCCTCTGCCGCCACGTCTTCAGCCCGGTTTGGCTGGAGACCCGCCACCTGGAGTTTGCGCCAGGTGAGAAATCGGTCCGCGTGCCGGTCGAGAACCGGTACGCCTTCACCGATTTCAGCGAACTTAAATTCTCCTGGCAAATTAACGGGCATCGAGGCCAGCTTCATCCGCGTCTGGCGCCCGGCGCGAAAGGCGGACTGGAAATACCCGTCCCGGAAGGAACGGCCGAAGGCAGCCACATTCTGCTGCGCGTGACCAAACCGTCGGGCGTCTTGATTGACGACGCGTTTGTCTGGCTGGGCCACGAGAAGCCCGAAGTTTTGCCCAAGGCTTCCGCCGGCGCGCCCAGGTGGACTGATGACGGACGAAAAATCTTCATTCAAGGCGACGGATTCCAGGCCGTGTTCGACCGCGCAAAGGGCGATTTCGACGCCGGCGATCCGCGCCACACTTGCCCGGTCATTTCGTTCCCGACCATCCACGTGACGCGCTATGACTCGGGCGACTTGGGCGCGCGCCCTTCGCGTTACGCCGCGCTGCCGGGACACGAAAGCCGCGTGTTTGAAAGAATTGAGGTCCAGGCGGAGGGAGCGGGCTTGCGCCTGACCGTCCACGACCACTACCAGGACTTCGCCGGCTCCACCTCGTGGTTAATCGGCAAGGCCGGCCAGGGTGTTGTTTCCTGCGACTACACCTATTCGGGCGGCCCGATTGACACGCGCGAGGCCGGCATCCGCTTTCTCTTGAAGCCTGCCTGCGACGAGGTCAAATGGCGGCGTTGGTCCGAATGGGGGGGCACATTCCCGCCCGAAAGCATCACCCGCATCGAAGGCGCGGCCCGGGCCCATCGCCCCGCCCAATGGGGCCCCGCCCGCTGGAACCAGCGGCCCTCCTGGCCGTGGTCGCTGGACGAGACGGAACTGGGCACGGCCGATTTTCGATCAGTCAAATATAACGTCTATGACGCCGCTCTGTTGGCGCCGGACGGCTCCGGGTTGGAACTGCGCGCCAAGGCCGACGCCCACTTTCGCGCGGCCCTGGCCCCGGGCGGCGTGGCGGCCCACCTCTTGTCGCGCTGCCCCTTCCGCGAAACGGCCATCAGCAACGGCGACCGCCTCCGCAGCGAATTTGCGGTGCAACTACGGCGACATTCGAGGCCATGACTCGTAGCGCAGACTTCCAAGTCTGCTGTCTCGCGGGTTTCCCAACCCGCAGGCGGAGGCCGGTGTCGAGGCCGGTGTCGGGCCGGGGGCCGGTGTCGGTCCTCACTATTTACAGCTTTTACGGTCAAGGGCGGCCTCGTTGGGTGCGTCTCAAATTGCGCATTGGCCTCGTATCCCGGCGATGCCGTTCCTGAACGGAGCTTTGAAACGCATGGTTTCATGGGCTGCAAAGAGTTCGCGCCGGCGGCGCTGGCACAGTTCAGGCGGTGGGCTGGATGGTTGGCCTGAATTTCAGTCTAACCACTAATCACTAACCACTGGCCACTAACCCGCGGTTCTCTTCTGCCCGCCTTCCCCTCAGTTCCTGTCCGGGGAAAAGCGGTAGCCGACGCCACGGACGGTGTCCAGGTTCTTGGCGGCCGGGCCGAGCTTCTCGCGCAGACGCCGGATATGCGTGTCAACCGTGCGGGTGTCAATGTGCGTCTCATACTCCCACACGTCCCGCAAAAGCTGGTCGCGCGATTGCACGTGGCCCGTGCGCTGCAGCAGCAGGGTCAGGAGCTTGAATTCGGTCGCCGTCAGTTCCACCCGCCGGCCCCGGACGGTGACCAGGTGGCGCGACACATCCACCTGCAACGTCCCCACGACAAAGGAATTGCGGGCGGGCGCGCCGGCGCTTTGTTCGAGCCTCTTCTTGACGCGCAGCACCAGTTCGCGCGGGCTGAAAGGCTTGGGCACGTAGTCCTCGGCCCCCAGTTCCAGGCCGACGATGCGGTCAATCTCGCTGGCCCGCGCCGTGAGCATGATGATCGGTATGGCGCTGGTCTTGGCGTCGCGCCGCAGCAGTTTGCAGACCTCCAATCCGTCCATCTCCGGGAGCATCAGGTCCAGCAGGATCAAATCCGGCGCCACGGAGCGCGCCTTGCGCAGGGCTTCGGCGCCGTCGGCGGCCGTGTCGGTTTGAAACCCGGCCTGGGTGAGATTGTAGGTGACCAGATCCAAAACGTCCGGCTCGTCGTCCACCACAAGAATCCTGCTTTTCACGGCCGCATTGTGCCAAAGCCAACGAGGCGCGCAACGGCGGACGGGTGACAATTCTGTGACAGTTTCGCGTCAAGCAGCCGCCGGTTTCTGCTGATACCCCTCGATGAGTTCCTTGATGCGGCGCGCGTCGCTCTTGCTGTGGCCGTGGCTGGCGATGGGGTCCGTTCCGCCGGAGGATTCAATCAGAATCTCCGACCACCAAATCCCGGTGCGGATGTGGACCGAGGCGACCTTCTGCATGCTGATGCTCATCTCGTCGGTGCGGAACCACGACCGTTTGTGCCGCACGACGGCTTTATCGGTGACTTCGATGCGGGTGGGAAAGAGACGGTTGTCGCGGGTCCAGCGGCTGGCCTGAAAAATTTCGGACGGCATGGACTCGATTAACGCGCCGCCGGGGGCGGCAGCGCAAGCCTTTTCTTCCGTCTTCGCGGCCGTGATCCGTTGCAACAGGGCGCTGGTGGACTTCCCCGGCACCGCCGGCAGCAGGACAATCTTGACGCCCAGTCCTTCGAGCAGGCGCCGTTCCTCCGGGTTGATCGTCTCCAGCGTGTAGTCCCCGCCCTTGGCGTAAATGTCCGGCCGCACCGCCTGCAAAAAGGCGCGGGCGTCCGGTTCGGAAAAGACGCAGACCGCGTCAACCGATTCCAGCGCCGCCAGGACCCCCGCGCGGTCGCGCTCGTTGTTGAGCGGGCGTCCGGGTCCCTTGAGGGCGCGCACGCCGGCGTCACTGGTCAGGCCGACCAGCAGGGCGTCGCCCTGGTCGCGCGCCTGTTGGAGATAAGTCACGTGGCCCAGATGGAGAAGGTCGAAGCAGCCGTTGGTCACGACCAATTTCCTGCCCGTGCGCCGCAGGTTCTCCCGCCAGGAGCCGAGGGCGGACTGAGTCAGAATCTTCTCCGTGAAATCCATCGCGCCCATTGTGGTTCAACTCGCGCCCCAATGGCAATCCCGCAATGCGGGAGATCCGGGGTGCATCACTTTTTGGGGTAATTTCCTAATCTTAATCCTAATCTTAATCTTAATCTCTCCTCATTCGGCTCACTTTTTCGGGTAATTTCCTAATCTTAATCCTAATCTTAATCTTAATCTCTCCTCATTCGGATTAGGATTAAGATTAAGATTAGGATTAGGATTACGAATGCTTTCCTTCTTCCTTCTTGCCCATCGTCCCGCCACCCGCTACAACGAGCAACAGCATGAGTCAGGGCACCCGCATCAAAGACCTTCCGGCCGGCGAACGGCCGCGCGAACGCCTGGCGGCCTTGGGGGCCGACGCGCTGAAAAATTCCGAGTTGATCGCCATTCTCCTGCGCACCGGCTTGCACGGCGTCTCGGCCATCCAGATCGGCGAAGAGTTGCTGCAGAAGTTCGGCACGCTGACGGCCTTGGAACACGCCACCCTGGAGCAGTTGCAGGAGGTCAAAGGCATCGGCCGCGACAAGGCCATCGCCTTGAAAAGCGCCTTCACCCTGGCCCGGCGCATGGCGGCGGAGTTGCACGGCCAGGCCCCGGTGCTGGACACCCCGGCCAGCGTGGCCGATTACCTGCGCGAGCAAAACCGCCCCTACGAAGTGGAGCATTTTCAAGTCGTCCTCTTGAACGTCCGCCGCAAGCTCATTCGCGTCGAGGTCATTGCGCAAGGATTGGTTGACACCATTTTGGTCCATCCGCGCGAAGTCTTCAAATCCGCCATCGCGGCCAACGCCTCGGCCCTGGTGTTGGTGCATAATCATCCCACCGGCGACCCCTCCCCCTCGGAAGCCGACATCCGGGTCACCCGCGACCTCATTCGCGCCGGGCAGCTTTTGAAAATCGAAGTGCTGGACCACGTCATCCTGGGCCGCCGCGCCGCCGACAACGGCAAGGACTATGTCTCCTTGCGCGAGTTGGGCTATTTTGCCTAGCGCTCCAGTCAGGCTTGGTAAGCCGCCTTGAAGAACAACGTGTAAAGCGCGCCGCCCAACAACCCTCCAAGCAGGGGCGCAATGACATAAACAGTCACGCAGCCGATTCCGTTGACGTAAAAAGGAAGAGTGCCCCACCCGGCCAGCGTGGAGAAAACGCGCGGCCCCAAATCGCGCGCCGGGTTGAAACTGGCCATGGTCAACGGGCCAACCAGGGAGATGAGCAGCGTGATGGTCAAGCCGATCGTGGCCGCCGTCAGCACCTGCGGGCGCGCTTTGTTCCGTTCATCCACGCAGCAGAAGATCACCAGCACCAGGATGCTCGTGGCCACGACCTCGGTTCCAAAGGCGGCGGGACCAGACATTCGTTCACGCGCCAAGGGGGTCAGTGCCTTGCCCTGAGGGTTGGGATAATACTCGGCAAAGACCATCGCGGTGGCTTCGCTGCCGGCCTGGCCGCGCACGATGCCGTTTGTTTTTTCGTAGAGCCGCAGGGCGCCGGCAAACCCGCCGTAAAGCACCGCCGATGCCACAAAGGCGCCGAGCAGTTGCGCGCCAAAATACGGCAACACCCGCCGCCACGGGAAGCCGTTCCACGCTGCCATCGCCAGAGTCACGGCGGGGTTCAGGTGCGCTCCGCTCAGAGCGCCCGTCAGATAGATCGCTGTCGCAATCCCAAGCCCCCACACGATCGCCACTTGGAACACGCCCACCAAGGCTCCGGTGGTGACGGCCGCACACACGCTCCCGCAGCCGAAAAAGACGAGCAGAAAAGTGCCGAAAAATTCGCCGATGAACCATTTCGGAAGGCGTTTCATTCCTCAAGCCGCCAGCCCGGTCAGGCGGTGCGTCGGCATGGGCTTGCCAGGACGAAAATGCTCCAGATGGTCCAGTGTCGCGCAAAGACCGGGGAATGCGGCGGCGGATGCGATCAGCCCTTCGCGGATGGCGGCGCCCAGCACGTCCGGCGCGGCTTCGGCGCGCAGATTGATGGTCAATTGCGCGTTCCTCACCCCTTGCCGCAAGGGCGGTGAAAGTTCCGGCGCTGCATCGTTGCGCACCACATTGGCCGCGGCCACAGCGCGACTGTCCCCGTCCGTCTTGAGCGTCATCTTGAGGTGGGCGATCTCGGCTTTCTGGTCCTTCAACCGTTTTTGCACTTCGCCCGCCAGCAGCGTCAGAAACAGGTTGGCCGCGAAGGCCTTCCTTGCCCGGAGATTGACCGTGCAATTGAGCCAGCCCAGCAAGGCCTCGCCTTCCGCGTAAATCTCGTAATCCAGCTTCATCGCGGTTGTCGCAGTCTGGCTTTCACTGGCCAGCCGGCTGAACCACGCTTCCAAATTGGCTCCCGTGCGCGAGGAGACGGCCAGGATTTCCTGGCGCGGAAATTGAGCCGCCATCGCCCCGCGCAGGCCCTCCAATCGGGCGGCGTCCAACAGGTCGCACTTGGCGATGACAATCAAGTCCGCCTCCTCCAGTTGTTTCCGATAAATGTAATTGACCTTTTCAGAGAATGCGCCCCCCTTGGCCAGTCCGAACACAACCTCGGCCCGCACCGGGTCCACCAGCACGCTGACCGGGGCGACGGCGAAATCCGGCCGGTGAAGTTTTCGCAGCGGATAAGCGACCGTGGCCACCAAGTCCGTGCAACTGCCCACAGGCTCGGCAATGAAAACATCGGGCCTGACTTCCATGCGAAGTTTCCGGGCGGCCTCCAGCAGCGCATTGAACCGGCAGCAGAAGCAGCCGCCGGGAATTTCCTCGGTGGCAAATCCCCCCGCCCGGAGCAGCGTCGTGTCCACAAGGTTGCGTCCCTGGTCATTGGTTATCAGGCCGACGCGCCATCCCTTGGCCGAGAGCCACGCCGCCAGTTTCCCCACGGCCGTGGTCTTGCCCGCGCCCAGGAAACCGCCAATCATCACATATTTGGGTTTGTTGCCTGCCCCCGCCGCCTTGATCGCATCGGTTGTATTCATGAACGGATGCGCAAATGTGCCTACGGACGGATGCCGGCGCAAGTCATTGCTTGGGCCAATTCCAACGTCGGGCGCAAATCACTTTTTAGACACTTCCCAGGTAGGGACGCCTCGCCGAGGCGTCCACCACGTCGGCGCAGCGCGCCGACCCTGCCAAAAATTGATTTGCGCCCTCCAACCTCCCCCGCTCACAACCCGGTTCACGGCACGGCCAGACGGTAGAACACGGCTGGCTCATGAAGAAAAACGTCCCGTCTTCTCCCTCTCCTCCACACACTTGTGGAGGAGAGGGTCGGGGTGAGGAGGTTTCCCACCCTCGCAGACGGCCCTTCACGGCCCAGCCAGACGGTAGAAGGCGTTGCCGCTGGCGGGGGGCGCGACGGTGACTTGGTTCCAATAGTTTGTCGGTGTCACGCTGTTGGTCACGTTCGCCCAATTGGTCGAGGTCAAATCCACGCTCTGCTGCAGCACAAATCCCGCCGACGGCAACGGCCAGGAGAGCGTCAGGTTGGTGCCGCTCGGCCTGATGCTCAACGACGGCTGCGCCGGAAGCTGGGCCATGAAAACCCCTCCATACGCAGCGTCAAAGAGAACGCTTCCGTCAGCAGACATGGCGACACCGGACCATAGCTCGCCCGGCGCGTTGTTCGTCACCCAAGTTTGACCCGAATCCAAGGACGTGTAGATGTTATTGGGACCCGCGGGGGGGAGCCCCGCCACAACCAGCCTTGTGCCGTCGGCGGAGCAATCAATCAAAGCCGGATCCAATGACACGGGGTTTGTTACCCAAGTCACACCAGAGTTCTTCGAGATTCCAAATACGCCGACGCCCACCGCCACTATGGTCGCTCCGTCCGCCGAGCAGGCCAGGGAACTCCATGCGCCCAAGGGCGCTCCAGTTTGCGTCCAAGTCACGCCCGAATCAACCGACCGATAGATCGCGGCATCGAGACCGGAACGACTAACGTACGGTTCCATCCCAACCAACTCCGTCCCATCCGCGGATGAAACAATCGAACCAAACTCTCCCGTTGGCACCGCATTCGTTGTGAAGGTCGCTCCGGAGTCCGTTGAGCAGAGAATCCCTTCCCCAGTGCTCGCGACCGCTACCCGTGTCCCATCCGCCGAGCAGGCGATTTGACGAAAAACACCATACTCCACGGCATTTGTGGCCCAAGTCAAACCTGAATTCGTCGAAACGTACAAGCTGGTGGCGGTGCTAGCAAAGAGCTTGCTTCCGTCGGCCGAACTGGCCGTACAGTACCACTCTGCAGACGGCAATGGGGCGGTTGTCCAATTCCCCCCGGAATTGGTCGAGAGATAAACCCGACCAAAAGGTTGCGCCGCTATTATCTTGGTTCCGTCGGCCGAGCAGGCCACTGCTTCCCACCCTACCTCGTTAGGACCAATATTTGTCCACGTCTGGGCCGACATCGAACCGGCCAAGGCCAATGCCAAAACCACGAAGCAGGCTTTAAACCGCCGCCCGCCCCCCGTCGTATGTTTTTGTTTCAGGTTCATGCTGGTATCCTCCTAATCGCCTGCGCAAGGGCTGCACCTCTGAATCCACGTGTGATTGGTCGCCGATATGAGGACAAGAATGACGGGGTTTATCGCCAACCACTTTGGGAAACTCCTCATGCTTCGAACTTATACACTATTGCCGCTGAATAAGCAAGAGGAATTTTTGCGTGTTCTGCGGTCAATTCGGGCCTGAATCACTTCTTGGTAGGGTCGGCACGCCGCGCCGACCGCGCCCCAGCACAGCATCCCCCGTTCCAGTTCCATGGTCCGCGGTGAATTTATATGAAAAATAAATCTTGCAGTCCCATTAAAACGTGTTAATGTGGCCCATGTGCGGCGCTCACGCGCCTGTTCTTTGACATTTTGCAGACCTCGCGGAAGGGGTTTCCCGGAGCCTGCGGCCGGGAATCGGCGGCGGGATGTTCGAGGTGCGGATCAAACAGGATCGAGCCGGCGCTCTGGATGCGCCATCTCGAAGGCCATTGAGCGGTTGGGGAGGCGGAATTCAATTGCCAATGACCAATTCTCAATGACCAATTCCCAATCAACGCTTGCAGCTTCTGCTGCGTTCCGAAACGGCCTTGCTCCAAAGTTTAGCACCTTTTAGCACCTATTAGCACCTATTAGCACCTAAAAAATTGTGTGGATGGCAAAAAAGAGCCGGTTCGGGGCTTTCGGAACCCCCCTCCCAGCCATTGTGTCGCCAACAGCCGGAGGCGCACAGAACCCATCCCCATGACGCAAGAGGAAGGCGGAATTAGCACCAAATCGCACTAAGACGCTCCGAGTACAGTGGAGACATTCGCGTTTTTAAGGAGGTTGCCGTTCCAACGGCCAATCTCTCGTCGGGGTCCCAAAGCGGCAAAAACACCTGTTGACATGT
>Ga0326728_10004309_pt1 | contig 42341 bp, 38 predicted proteins | sample MB3enrmetagenome_FD_207602 | JGI IMG/M metagenome (GOLD analysis project Ga0326728, IMG submission 207602) | Lab enriched peat soil microbial communities from McLean, Ithaca, NY, United States - MB31MN | ecosystem: Environmental > Terrestrial > Soil > Wetlands > Peat | place: USA: New York... | reverse complement strand
GCCCAATCATCAACCCGCGCGCGCCCGTCCGGGCCAGCAAGGCCACGGCTTGATCCGGCCCATGCACGCTGCCATTGGCCAGCACCGGACAAGGCAGTTCGCGCGCCGCCTGCGCGATGAGATCGCAGCGAATCCCGGGACGGTACATTTGCGCCACCGTCCGGCCATGCACCGTCAGCAAGTCAATGGAATGTTTGGCGAACAGCGCCAGCAACCCGCCAAACAACGCCGGCGAATCAAAACCGATCCGCGTCTTGACGGTAAACGGAATGGACACCGCCTGGCGCAACGCTCCCAGGATGGCTTCGATCTGCGCGGGTTCGCGCAACAGGCCGCCGCCCGCGCCTTTGCGACAGACCACCGGCGCGGGACAGCCCAGGTTCAAATCGATGGCGGCGACCGGATATTGCTGGAGTTCCCTGGCGGCGCGCACGAGGGAAGGAACATCGTTGCCGATCATTTGCGCGATCACCGGCCGCCCGGTCGGGTTTTGCGTGATGGAATCCAGTATCCCTCTTTCCAGCCGCGAATCGGCATGGACGCGAAAGTATTCCGTCCAATACACATCGGCCCCGCCGTAACGGGCCATGACCCGCCAAAAGGCCAGATCGGTCACATCCTGCATCGGGGCCAGGGCGAGCACGGGTTCCGGGCCGCGCAACAGCGCCAAAAATGTTTCAGACGGAATCATGTTGAAAATGACCAGGGACCAAGCACAGAAGGGCATTATGCAATGTCCGGGCGGGGTGTAAAGGAGTGACGAATGTCGACGCACGAATGACCAGGGAAATGTCTAATGACGAAATCCGAATGACCAATCAATGCCCAAATGACGAAATGGAGGCCGGGTCTCTTGCCGCCTTTGGTAAATTTCGTCATTAGGTCTTCGTCATTATTTCGTCATTCGTGCTTCGACATTCGTCATTCTTTTTGGCCTGGCCACGGCAAGCTTTTATCTCTCATTGACAATGGGGTTGCCAAAAGCCGGGATGCCTGGGCCATCTGCGCGGTTGACACTTTGGGGCAGGGGGCTATCTTTTCACGCCCTGTTTAGCGGATGGACCGTGAAAGGGAGTTGTGGCTTCCTGAAAAACATGGCATCGTCAATTACAGATCATCATGAAACGCCAGTATCAACCGTCAAGAATCCGGCGCAAACGGCAGCACGGCTTCTTAAGCCGCAATGGCAGCAAGAGCGGACGCGCCATTTTGCGCAATCGCCGCCGGACCGGCCGCAAACGCCTCACCCCGGTCTAATGCCATCATGGCCGACTCGCCTTCCGCCCGTTTGCGTTTGCCCCGTTCCAGCCGCATGAAGCTGCCCGGCGATTTCGCGCGCGCCAAGGCGCAGGGACAGCGCTGGGTCAGCGGCTGCCTCATTGCCAATGTGCTGGCGCGGCCGGGGGGTTCGGCCAGCCGGCTGGGAGTGGTGACGGGCAAGAAGATTGGGGACGCCGTGGCGCGCAGCCGGGCGCGGCGATTGTTGCGCGAAAGTTTCCGGCTGCATCAGCACGACTTGACTGGCGCGGTGGACCTGGTTTTGGTGGCCCGGCCCTCCATCGCGGGCCGGAAGTTCGCGGAGGTGGAGCGGGATTTTTTGCGGGTGTTGCGCCAGGCCCGGCTGGAGAAGGAGCAGCCATGAACATCGCCCAACAGGGTTTGATTTTTATCATCCGGGTTTATCAGTTCACGCTTTCGCCGGTGCTGGCGGCGGCTTTGGGGCCGTCGGGCCGCTGCCGCTTTACGCCGAGTTGCTCGGAGTACGCGCGCCAGGCCATCCGCCTCCACGGCGTGATGAGGGGCGGCTTCCTGGCCGGGCGGCGGCTTTGCCGCTGCCATCCCTGGGGCGATTCCGGGAAAGACCTTCCGCCGCCGGCGGGAAGTTTCAAGGGCAGGAGGCACAACTTGAAAATGTGGAAGCCGGGACATTGTCATGGATCGTAAATCCCTCATCGTTATCGTTGCTTGTCTATTGCTCCTGTGGGGGTTGAACAGCACTGTGGATTACTTTTTTCCGCCGGAACCGGCGCCCGTCAGTCCGCCGGGCCTGACCAACCCGCCGCCGGAGAATGTGCCGGCCCCTGCCACGGCTTCCACTGCGACCGGCCCAACGGCCGCGGCTTGGTCCGCGCCGCTGGTTTTGCCGTCGGGGCCGGAACAGACGTTGACGCTGACGAACGAGGATTTGATTTTTCATTTCACCTCGCACGGCGGGGGGTTGAAAACGGTCTCGTTGAGAAAGTACCCGGCGATCATCAGCCGCACCAGCGACACCTCCGTGGAAACCAACATGGCGGCGCTAAACATCAAGGCGCCCGCCCCGGTCCTGGCCCTGCTGGGCCATGACGCGCAGGGCGACAATTATTTTAACTTGACGCAAAACGGCCAGGCGGTGCGGGCCGAAAAAACCCTGGCCAGCGGATTGCGGCTGGTGAAGGAATTCGATGTTGGAAGCAATTCCCTTTTCACCGCCCGCCTGCGCCTGACAAACACCTCGGCGCAACCGCTGAAAATATCCGCGCGCGAGGTCGTGGTCGGGACGGCGACACCGATCGGGCCGCTGGATGATCCGACGACCCTGGGGGCGTATTGGTACAACGGGCTAAAGGCGCAGGACATCAAACAGTCGTGGTTTGCCAATCGGACGCTGGGCTGCATCCCCGGAACGCCGCGCACCGTCTATGAGGAAGGGACGAACAACGTCATTTGGGCGGCGGTCCACAACCAATTCTTCACCTTCGCCGCCATTCCAAGCAACCCCGCGCCCCGGGTCATCATTCATCCCATCTCCATCGCCCCGCCGGAAATGGTGGGTTTGACCAACGCCACCAGCGCGATGCTGACCAACGGACTGGAAGTGGCCTTGTGGTATCCTGAGGCCGTCCTGCCACCCCATCAAACGCTTGCGAACGACTTCACTTTTTACGTCGGCCCCAAGGAATATAACCGCCTGGCCCAAATCGGCCAGAGGATGAACAACAATCTGGACCTGATCATGGATTTCGGCGGGTTCACCGGCTTTTTCTCCAAAATGCTGTTGATTTCCTTGAACGGACTGCATGCCCTGGGATTGGGCTACGGCTGGACCATTATCGCCATCACGCTCATTATCAAAGGCATTTTCTGGCCGCTGACCAAAGCGAGCACAAAATCCCAAAAGCGCATGCAGGCCCTTCAACCGCAGATGAAAGCCATCGCCGAAAAATACAAGGACGACCCGGTCAAGAAGAACCAAAAAACGATGGAATTCATGAAGGAGCACAAAGTCAGCCCGCTGGGCAGTTGCCTGCCCACGGTGATTCAAATTCCCGTCTTCTTTGGTTTTTACTATATGCTGCGCAGCGCCATCGAACTGCGCGGCGTTCCTTTCCTTTGGGTCCACGACCTTTCCCAGTCCGACACCGTGGGGTATCTCCCTTTTCTGGGCGGTTTTCCAATCAATCCCCTCCCCATCATCATGGGCGCGACGCAGTTGTGGCAGTCGCTCATTCTCCCGCCCTCCCCGGGCATGGACCCCGGCCAGCAGAGAATGATGCGCTACTTGCCCCTCCTGTTCGTCGCCATGTTTTACAGGATGTCGTCGGGGTTGGTCCTGTATTGGACGGTGTCGAATTTGTTGAGCATCCTCCAAACCAAAATAACCCGGACGACGGAGGAGAGCGCCGCCAAACCGGCCGCGGCCGTTCCCAAGAAAAAGATCTAGCCATTAATTGACAGGATGGTTATGCTTGGCCCGTCGCAATAAATTTTAAATGATATATGCCAGCGCAACCCAAAGCCATACTCGAGCAACTCCTGAAACTTTTGGGGTTTGAAGCCACGGTGGAAGAACATGTCCTGGAAGACGGCGTCTTTCTGGATGTCAAAACAGACGATTCCGGACGCCTCATCGGCCGGCAGGGGCAGACCCTTTCGGATTTGCAATACGTGACCAATCGCATGCTTTTCCAGCAGGACCAGTCCAACCCCAAGGTCCTGATCGACGTGGGCGGTTATCGCGCCAAAGCCCGCGAAGCCCTCGTGCAAAAGGCCCAGGCCGCCGCCGAGAAAGTCCGGCGCTGGGGCGATGTCGTCGAACTGGAGCCGATGAGCGCCTTTGACCGGCGCATCATTTACAACGCGCTCAAAGACGCCCCCGGCATCGAAGCCGCCAGCGTGGAAGCCGAGGGCACCACCAAAAAGGCCATCCTGCTTCGTCCCAAGCAGTGAGCCGTTTATGAGTAAGCCACCTGTTCGTCTTGCGGTCACCGGCGCGGCGGGCGCCATCGGCTATTCCATTCTGTTTCGCATTGTCTCCGGCGAAATGTTTGGCCCCGATCAGCCTGTGCTGCTTAACTTGGTGGACATTCCGGAGGCGCTGCCCATTCTGCAAGGCGTCCTCATGGAACTGGAGGATTGCGCCCCGGCCATTGTGCAGAAGCTGACGGCCACGGCGGATTTGGAGGAGGGTTTTCGCGGCATTAATTGGGCGTTGCTCATCGGCAGCGTTTCGCGCAAGCCGGGGATGGAGCGCAAGGATTTGCTGGCCATCAATGGCAAAATTTTCACCGGCCAGGGCCGCGCCTTGCAGAAAAACGCCGCGCCGGATGTCCGCATCCTGGTCGTGGGCAATCCTTGCAATACCAATTGCCTCATCGCCATGCAGAGCGCGCCGGAGATTCCGCGCGAACGCTGGTTTGCCATGACGCGCCTGGACGAAAATCGCGCCAAGGCGCAGTTGGCCAAAAAGGCCGGCGTCGGCGTCGGCGCTGTTTCCAACCTGGCGGTCTGGGGCAATCACAGCCCGACGATGTTTCCCGATTTTTATCACGCCAAAATCAACGGCCAGCCGGTCATGTCCGTGATCCAGGACGAGAACTGGCTCAAAACCGAATTTGTGACGACGGTGGCGCAACGGGGCACCTCTGTTTTGAACGCCCGCAAAGCCGGCAGCGCGGCCAGCGCCGCCAACGCCGTCATTGACACTGTCAAGTCCATTATGATGCCGACGCCGCCCCATGCCCTGTGCTGCTGCCGCACGATGTGGCGCGCGATCAAGTCCATCATGACGCCGCCGCCGAACGACTGGCACAGCGTGTCTGTTTGTTCGGACGGCAGTTATGGGATTGAGGCCGGATTGATTTGTTCCTTCCCCGTGCGCAGCGACGGCAAAAAACTTCAAATTGTCCAGGGCTTGGAGCTGAACGAATTCAGCCGGGGCAAAATCACCGCCTCGGTCAATGAGCTGAAAAGCGAAAAGGCGATGGCGGTGGAATTGGGTCTGGCGAAATAGGACGAGCAGCTCAATGACGAATGACGAAATTTCGTCATTCGAGCTTCGTCATTAATTGGTCATTCGTGCTTGGACATTAGTCATTTCACTTCCACTTGGCGGTTGGCGGCGCTGCGCTCGGTTTGTTGGGCGCGGAAGTTTTCGTAAGCCTTTCGATAACCGGGGTGTTTGTTGCCGAGTATGGCGGTGGCCAGCAGGGCGGCGTTGATTGCGCCAGCCTTGCCAATGGCCAGGGTTCCGACCGGAACGCCGCCGGGCATCTGCACCATCGAGAGCAGGGAATCCAGGCCCTGCAAGGATTTTGATTCCATCGGCACGCCCAGGACGGGCAGGCACGTCTTCGCGGCGGTCACGCCGGCCAGATGCGCCGCGCCCCCGGCCGCGGCGATAATCACCTCCAAGCCCCGCGCCGCCGCGCCCGAAGCGTAGTCAAACAGAAGATCGGGCGTGCGATGGGCTGAAATCACCTGGACTTCGTGAGGCACCTGGAAGTCGGCCAACTGTTTGGCGGCGTGCTGCATCGTTTCCCAATCGGATTGGCTGCCCATGATGATGCCGACCAGCGGTCGAATGTTTGCTTCTGCCATGATGGGCGGAGTTTAAAGTCCAGAACGCAAAGTTCAAAGTTATTTCGCGGCTTGATCCAGCGCGTTGAGCACGATGGCCGGCGTCAGGAATGTCGGCAGGACTTGCGGTTCCTTGCCCGGATCCTTCGAATAGACCAGCACCAACGGGACGCCCGAAGTGTTGAAGCGGCGCAGTTCCTGCCCAATAACCGGGTCTTCCTGGGTGTAATCGGCTTTGAAGGCCACCGCGCCAATTTGCCTGAGCTTGGCGCGCGTGCGGTCAATCTCAAGGCTGCTCGCCAGGTTGAGCTTGCAGGTCAGACAACTCCGGGCGGTGAAGTCCACCAGGACCGGATGGCCGGCGCGGCGCGTTTCCTCCACCCCTTGAGCGCTCCACACTTTCCAATCGATCCCGGCCATTTTGGTTTGGGGGGGCGAACGCCATTGAAGCCGGCCTTCGAGAATGACTCCGTAATCGGCCCCAAGCAGCAGCAGGCAAATCACGGCCGCCAGCGCCCGGCCTCGCGCGCCGCGTTGCACGAATTGGCCCCAGATCCAGGCCGCAAGCGCCAAAACCACCAGGAAAAGCCCCAGCCAGAGCGCGTCGTCCTCCCGGCTGGAAGACACCCACATGAGCCAGACGGCGGTGGCCAGCATGGGAAAGCCCATGGCGTTTTTGAATTTCTCCATCCAGGCGCCCGGCTTCGGCAGCAGCTTGAGCAAACGCGGATTCCAGCACAGCACGACAAACGGAAAGGCCAGCCCCAGTCCGGCGGCGAGGAAAACCAGGACCGTGACCAGCGGCGATTGCGTGAAGGCAAAGGCCAGCGCGCCGCCAAGAAACGGCGCCGTGCATGGCGTCGCCAGAAGAGTGGCCAGCACTCCGTTGCAGAACGCGCCGGGGAAGCCCGGCCTGGCCGACAATTCGCTCGCCGCGCCCAATGCTTTCCCACTGAGGGTGATTTCAAAGACGCCGAACAGATTCAGCGCGATCAGCGTCATCAAAACGGTGATCATGATTTGGAATTGCGGATTGCGAAAGACATCCCCCCAATTGGCCACCCCTCCGGCCAGTTGCGCCCCGATGGCCAGCCCTGCCAATGCCAGGAATGAAACCAACACACCCAGACCATAGACCGCGCCCAATTGCCGCACGCGCCGCGGTTCTTCCTTGGACTGATTGACGAAGCCCAAAACCTTCAATGCGATCACGGGCAGCACGCAGGGCATCACATTCAAAATCAGCCCGCCCACAAAGGCGAGCAACAGCTTCGTGATGAGAAAACCTGTTGCCAACGGCGCTCCGGCCTGCGGGACCGCGACGGCGGCGGGCGCTTGGATAACCAGATGCTCCTCCAAACCGAAGCGCCCGGCGGAGCCGGCTCCTCCCACCAGGATGCCATCAAGCTGTTTGGGCCATTCGCCTTCGCTCTTCTTGACAGTTTTGTGAAGACGAATCATCCCCGCCGGGCTTGGCAATGTGTCCGTCATTCCCTCCACTTCGAAGTTCGCATTGGACCAGGGATAAAAATCAGCCGGGGCCGCGTGCGTCTTCCACTCGATAATCAGCCCGCGCGCATTGTCCTTGGGCGGCTTGCTCTCCCAAAAAGCCGCGGCGGCGGAGGCGGTGTCCGGCTGCGGAACTTTGTCGCGCCAACTCGCGATGACTGTCGCGTCGGGCGAGGGTTTGGCGGCGTCGCCGATGGTTAGCGTGGCGGTGGCATCGCCGCCCGCCACCACGCAGATGTCGGAGCACTCCATCCATTTGGCCGACGCCGTGAGCGTCAGCGGCCCGCCCCGCAAAGAGTTGGCCAGGTGGATGGGGACCGGCAAAACCACTTCGTTCGTGTAAATATAAGTGACAAGAGAGGTGTCGCCGATGGTGTCGATCTCCTTGGCGGGAATCGGCCAGTTGATTTCGCCGGCGGTGACGCCCTTGGGCAGGGTCCATTTGATCTCGGTGGCCTGGCCGGCATCGCCTCCATTGCGCCAATACGTATGCCATCCCTTGGGCATATCCATTTCCAGACCGGCCCAGATCACGTCTCCAGGCCGCGCGGATTCCGCCGAAAGCAAAAGGCGGATTTGCGTTTTGGGCGCGGCGAAGGCGGCCGTCGGCAAGCAGAGCGCCAGGAGAAGAACAATGATGGGAAATGACGAATGACGAACTTTGCCCAAGATTTGAGGGCCTTTCCGCCATCCCCCATTTGGACATTCTTTCTTCATGATCAGCCAAGGTTTCCGGCTCCTCATAATCCTAATCCTAATCTTAATCTTAATCTCAGTTTTCAACCGAAAGAGATTAAAATTAGGATTAGGATTAAGATTAGGATGAAGGCACCCATCCATCCCACCCCGCAAACCACTCTCGCGCGCTATTTGGCGGGCACTTCGGCCTCGGCAACAGGCGCGGCTGGCGCGGCGGCGGGTGTTTTGGCCGGTGCGCGTCCTTCCTTCTCCTTGACCAAAGTGGCGCCCTTGCCGATGCGCTGGCGCAAGTAAGTTAATTTGGCGCGGCGCACGGCCCCTTTTCGCTCCACCTCCACCTTGTCAATGCGCGGCGAGTGCAGCGGGAAAACACGCTCCACGCCTTCGCCGTAACTGATGCGGCGCACGGTAAATGTGCAATTCAGCCCGTGCCCCCGCCGGCCAATGACCACGCCGGAGAAAATCTGGATGCGTTCCTTGTCCCCTTCGACCACTTTGGTGTGGACACGCACGGAGTCGCCGACGCCGAAAGTGCCGGTCTCCTTGCGATACTGTTCTGTTTCAATTTTGTCTAATAATGCCTGGTTCATAAAATCTTTCTTTCACTGCCCGGCGCCCGGCTTTTCGTCCAATAAATCCGGCCGCCGCGCTTGCGTCCGCAATCGCGCCTGTTCGCGCCGCCACTTTTCAATTTCCGCGTGATTGCCCGACAAGAGCACCGGCGGCACTTTCATGGCGCGAAATTCCGCCGGCCGCGTATAGTGCGGATATTCGAGCGATCCCTGGCTGAACGATTCGTCCACCGGACTCTGGTCGTCGCCCAACGCCCCCGGCAACAAACGCGTCACCGCGTCGATCACCACCATGGCCGCCAGGGAACCGTTGGTCAGCACGTAATCGCCAATGGACAATTCGTCATCCACCAGCGCCTCGCGCACCCGTTCGTCCACGCCCTCGTATGCGCCGCAAATAAAGAGCAACTCTTCCTGCCGCGACAATTCCCGGGCGACGCCCTGATGAAACACCCGGCCCGCCGGGCTCATTAAAATGACCCGGGTCTTTTCCCCGGCCAGCGCCTCGACCGCCTCAAAAATCGGCTCCGGTTTCAACACCATGCCCGGGCCCCCGCCGAAGGGCCGGTCATCAACCGTCTTGTAATTGTCGTGAGTGTAATCGCGAAGATTATGCACCCGCAATTCCAAAAGGCCGTTCTTGCGGGCCCGCTGGACAATGCTCACATCAATCGGTCCCGTGAACATTTCCGGGAACAAAGTGAGCACATCGATTTTCAAGCTATGCCGGAGGCTTTTCCTCGACGATTTCCAGGGAGCAGCGCAACGATTTCCTGGCGCTGCCCGCCAGCAGGAGCGACCGCAGGGCGTTGATCGTCATGCCCTGCCGTCCAATCACCTTGCCCACGTCCTCGGGATGCATCCGCAGTTCATAAATCGTCAGGGCGTCCCTGACCACCGGAGTGACCGTGACGGCCTCCGGATGATTGACCAACCCCTTGACCACATACTCCAAAAAGGCTTGCATGAGGCGAAAGATTTAAGACGGCGCGGCGGCTTTGCCGAGCTTCTTCAAAAAACTGGCGACGGTTTCGCTCGGCTGGGCGCCTTTGCTGATCCAGTATTTGGCCCGTTCCAGGTCCATCTTGTAATTCTCGCCCTTTTTCCGCGGTTGATAGGTGCCGATTTCCTCGATGAACTTGCCGTCGCGCGGACTGCGCGAATCAGCCACCACAATGCGGAAATAAGGCGCATTGGTTGTGCCGACCCGCTTCATGCGAATTCTGACTGCCATAGTATAAAATCTTCCTGTGGCGGCGGCGAGCCACCTGTTCAATTCAACCGCCCGCCGTCTGCACGGCGCCCCAAAAGGAGGGAAACAATAGACTTGGGCCAGCCCCTTTGCAAGCCCCATTTTCGTCATATTTGCCGGCAGGGTTAACCCTTTCATGACCCTTGGACCCGCTTGATTGGAAAACAAACGAGCGCCGCATCTTCATACACCGGCGTCCCGAAAGCTGCTTTGAACCGAAGCATTAGTCTGTCAACCGAAAGGAAATGCACCCGAATCAAACCGTACACGGGCGCCGCATCCACCCCGTTCTGCGTTATCTTCAGCGCCATGACGTATTTGTGCAGAACCAGGAAATCGGCGCCGCTGCGCAAGAGGGCGGCGGTGTCCACAACGTCAATCATATTATGAAAGGCGCGCTTCGTTGCATCAGCCACCGGGGAAAGAACTTCGTCGGCGCATATCCCGCCGATGGCAAAGGGGGCTTCCGCCTGACCCGGCGATGCCGGCCATTCGTAGCCCAACAGCTTTGCCTCACTGCAATATCCCGCGACAACACGCTTGTGATGAAAGTGTTGATAGTAATAGAACAAATCGTTGTAGTCACAGATGTCAAAAGGGTATTCAACGATGGCGGTGATGTTTGATTGTCCTCCCAGCCAATTGTAAAAAGAGGGGATTTGATCCTGTTTGACCCGGAAGGCCGGATAAACGGCATCCGCCTCGGAGTATTCCCAGGTGGAATGCCTGTAGGAATGCTGGAAGGCCGAGTGGTTGGCAAAATTATTTGGAGGAACATACAGCGCGGGAAGCGGACCGGCGGCCCACAGGCACGCTGGAAAAAGCGCGGCGCCCAGGATGGGCAGGCTGCGGCGCATTCCTGGCATGTGTTGCGCGCGGGTTATCAGTCCATCCATGGCCAACGCCACCAGGGTCAAAGCCACAGGCGCCACGACGATCATGTAGCGCAGCAAAACCGCCCCGCTCCCCAGACCCAGGGGACGGCTGGCCAGGAAAAGGACTGGATAAGCACCGATGACCGACAGGCATGTCCAACCGAGAAGCGGGTTCTGTTTCAACAGCAAGACAAGGCCCCCCAGGAAGAGAAGGAAAAAAAGACCGTTTAAGGGGCCGTTCACCGTGCCGCTGAGGAGTGTTGCCGCATCCCGGACTGCTTCCAGAGTTATGTTTTTCATTCCCCATGGCAGTTTGGCGCGTTCCAGAAACACGGGCCAGAACAGAGGGACAAGAAGAACGGCCAGAATAAAGGCCGCGATAAAAAGGGTGCGCACGGGCGCGACGATTTGTCGGCGCAGTGGAGACGCCGCCTTGAAACGGCCGGCCAGTCCAATGCCGAAGGCGGTCACCAGCGGCATGAAAACCACAACCACGGCAAAGAGATGCGCGTAGATGGCAATCGCGCCGGCAATGACAAAGCCGGCGGCGTATCGAAGCCTGCCCGTGGTCAGCCATTGGTGGGACAAAAGCAACGCGGAAAAGCCGAACAATGTTACAAAACCATAGGCCCGCGCATAGCGGCTGTAAAAAATCAGAAATGGCGCGATGGCCAGGAGAGAGGCAAATAAAAGCGCCACACGTTCATTGAACACGTTTTTGACCAAAAGCGGCAACACAACCAGGCTCAACAGTCCGGCCAATATCACCGGGAGCCGGAGCGTCAGTTCAGACCAGCCAAAGCCATGCAAGAGAGCGAGATTATAAAGGTTTAACGGGAGGCTGGTGTTGTCCACAGGATTGAATTTTGTGAGCACATTGAAATAGGATTTGCCAATCACTTCCCTGAGGCCAAGCCACTCGTCATCCAAAAGAATCTGTGAAGAGAGCCTGTACAAGCGCAAGCACGCGCCCACCGCAAAGACACATCCCAGTATACAAAGGAAGCGGCGGCTGCTTTTGACGTGTTCTTTCATATCGGACGACTTGTTACGATCCGGTTCTTTCCCAATCCCTGATGACTATGCTCCTAATCCCGGTAAACCTCACGCCGATGGCCAATAACGCCCACGACGATTTGCCGAGTCTTTGCATCGGCGAAATAGAGCACGCGATAATCACCGATGCGGATTCGCCAGCCGTCTCGATTGCGGAGTTTCTTGCAGCCATGCGGAAAAGGGTCGTTCTCCAGAACCAGAATTGCTTTGGCAATGCGGCTTTGAACCTCCAAAGGCAATCGGGAAAGTTCCTTTCGAGCGGGACGCGCAATCTCGATTTTCCAAACCTGAGGCATCAGCCTTTAAACCTCAATCTTGAGATCTTGCAACGTTTGACGGAAAGAATGTCGGGGTTCGCGACGGCGCGCTTCCAAGGCCAGCGTGTCTGCCAGATCTTCAGAAAGCTCGGCATCCGTCAACAGTCGTTCCAACACCGCTTCGCGCTGGCGGCGTTTCAACGATTTGAAAGCGGTCACAAAAACTTCCGCCGTCGCCTGTGCTCCATTCATTCACATAAATTCTCGCCGATTTCCTGCCTGAATTCAAGCTGAATATGGATCATTTACTTCTGGTCTTTGCCGTCCTTTTGATCCTTCGTTGGCGCCGGCTTGTCCGCCGGTTTGCCGGCGTCGCCTTTGGCCTCAGGCGCCTGTTTGGCCCCTTTCAAAATGTCCTGCGCCGGGATCAGGATGACCGTCATGTTCTCGCGCATGTTGCGCCCGCCCGTCTCGCCCGCGCTGACCGCGCGCATGACGAATATCCCCACAATGTTCCCGTTGAGCGCGAAGGCCGGCGAGCCTAACGACGCCGAGCTTGCGCCTGACTCCGGAATGTAAAACGTGCGCGGCTTCTGAATGACCGCGTCGATGCGCCCGGCGGCGGCGGAATAGGCGCGCCCCGCCGCCCGGTTCAGCCGGTTCAACGCGATGACCGGCTCCAGTATCTCCACCGCGGCGGATTGGCTCAAATCCACCGCCGTCATCGGCGCCGGCGGCTTGGTCTTGGGCCGCACGAAGGCCAGGTCCAGGTCCTTGTCGCGCAGGACGATCTCCGCCGGCAATTCCGTGCCGTCGTCAAGTAAAATTTTTACGTCGTTGATCTGCGACTCGATCTTGTACTCGTCGGACATCCGCCGGTACAGCTCCGCCGGGTCCGCCGACGAAAGCGACAGCACCGTCAAGCCCGACGGGTCGATGACCGTGCCGGTCAGGTCCTGCCTGGACTCTCTCGGAGTGGAGGAGCGTTCGCCGCCGGAAGGGCTCATTTTGAGGACGACCTGCACGGTGACGACGGCAAGATGGTTTTTTTTGAAAATGTCGCGGCCTTTGTCCGCCAGGTCATCCGCGCGGCATGTCGCGGCCAAAAATGTCAATGCCGTTGCAATCAGGGTCAGTTTGCGGTTCATAATGTTTGTCAAGTATGTGTTTGGTGGCAATTAGTTTTATTAGTTTTTCCAGTCCGGTTCGAATTCCAGGTAGGCGCTGTGGATGCCGCGCGTGACTTTCATCACCACCGCCGGCTTTTTGGCGGCGGCGATCTTGTCCATGGCCTGCCGCAACGCATCGACGTTGCCCACCGGCTGCCCGTCCACTTCCACCACCAGGTCGCCGACGTAGAGATTGGCCAATTCGGCCCAACTGCCGGGCTTGACCTCCTCGACCAACGCGCCCTGCTGGTCCTTGTCCCACTGCTTCTCCACCGTGTCGAAAAAGGACACGTTCCGGGCGGTGAATTCGAAGTCGTCATTGCGGTACTTCTTCATTTCCCGCCGCAACCGGGGCGAGCGCGCCAGTTCAACGGAGATCTTCATTTCCTTTTTGTCGCGCAGGACCGACAACTCCACCGTTTTGCCAACGTCGTACTGGCGGATCAAACTTTCCAACTCCTCTTCATGCTCCGGCCCCGAGGCCGTCAGCTTTTCGCCGTCCAGGGCCAGAATAAAGTCGCCCGGCTTCAGCCCGGCTTTTTCCGCCGTGCCGTCGGGATAAACTCGAGTGAGGTAGAAGCCCTTCAATTCCGGCCGGCCCAGTTGTTTGGCGATTTCGCGGCTGATCACGCGTGTCTCCACCGGCAGCCAGGCCTTGGTCACTTCCAAGCCGGGGTCCTTTTCATCCTCGATCCCCACCCGCACCACCGCCAGATACCGCGCCGCCCGGCGCTCGAAGGTCGCCAACACCGGCACTGGCTCGCTCTGCCCTTCCGACAACTTCCGCGTCCGCTCCACCAAGTCCCCGACCGACTTGACCGGCTGGCCATTGATCTGGACCAGGACATCGCCCCGCTCCAGGGATGGCTTGGCATTGCCGGCGGGTCCGCCCGGACGAACCGATGTGACCAATACTCCATCCAGGTTGGGCCGCTTCATTTCCCTGGCCAGCAGAAACGAAAAGTTGCGCGCCGTCAGCCCCCATTGTTTGAATTCCTGCTGCCTGGGATAAATCTCCCCGCGCTCGATGGGAATCATGGAAACCTCGATCTCCTTTCCCTCCCGCCTGGCGACGGCGGAAACGGGCCGGCCCAGCGGCAGGCTCGTCGTCAGCGCCATGAAATCAGGCATCTGTTCGTCGAAACGAACGTTGATGGGCTTGCCCGCCAGGCTGAGAAGCAAGTCGCCCGCCTTGAGGCCCGCCTTGGCCGCCGGCGAATCGTCCCAGACGCCGGCGATAAGAAGACCCTTCTCAAGCGGCCACTCCTTGAATAGCGGCTGCGGATCAAGCCCCAGCCAGCTCCGCTCGATTTTTCCCCTGGCCATCAATTGCCGGGCCACCCCCTTGACCAGATTGGCCGGGATCGCGCCGGACAAACCATAACTGATCTCGTTGATCCCGACAATTTCGCCGCGCAGATTGACCAGCGGCCCGCCGGAATTGCCCCCGTAAATCGCCGCGTCGTGACCGATCCACCGCACCAAGGCCCCTACGTCCTCGCCGTCCAATTGGAACCGGCCCGACTCGCCCCAGAAGCGCGGCAAAACCATCTCCGTGTTGCTGACGATGCCCAGCGTGACCGATTGCGAGAGCGCCATCGGGCTGCCCATGGCCAGGACCGAATCCCCGACACGCAGGGCCGACGAATCGCCGAATCTGGCCGGCGTGAATTCGCGCGGCTTTTCCGGTTTGAGTTTCAGCACCGAAATATCCGTCAACGGGTCGGTGCCGATCAACTCCGCCTCGATTTCCTCCCGGTTCCAGAGGGTGCAAAACATGCGCGCGGCATGGCCGGCGACGTGATGGTTGGTAACCAGGTAGCCGTCCTTGGTGATGATGACGCCGCTGCCGACCTCCTGCATTTTGACCTCGCGCCCCTCCCGGAACTCAGTCGAGACGACGCGGATGCGCACCAGGGCGCGGCGCACCTTTTCATTGGCCACATCAATGCGGGCGCGCAGCGCCGAGGGCGTCGGATCCTTGGCGCCGTTGCCGGCCGCGGCCGGCAGGAGCAAAATGAGGCCCGCCACGACCGTCGTCCGGAACCTTCCGGACAACTCCTTGATTCCTTTGACAGCAGCGGACATAATACGGGCCAGCATGGGTGGATGTTGGGCTAACACGGGTGCAAGGGCAATGAGGTTTTTCGCCATTTGGTCATTTGGACATTCCTTGGTCATTAGGATTTCGTCATTCGTCATTTTCCCCGGTAGATCGAGGTTGGCCCTCCCTCAGTGCTGGCCAACTGCAAAAAATGAGATGCGTTCCCACAGAGATATGTGCTAATTCTGTTCTTGCATCTTTTTAAGAAACGCTTATGATTCTCCCCATGCGATGTTTCCGTCGCCATCGCCGCTGCTTCGTGCGGACGTTCACTTTCGCTCTTTTTCTCGGAATCAGCCTCTCCTTGCGCGCTCAGACGGAAACGTTGACGCCAGTCCCGCCCGATGCGGTGCCGCAACACGGCACGTTTTTTTCCGCTCAAGATTTTCCGCAGATGCCTTCTGACTGGCTCCCAGGTTTGCCAGTCTATTCAATTGGAAATGGCTGCTTCTTAATCGATGACAGTTCTTTGACTTTTTCCGAATGGGAAGCGGCCTTGCGACAAGGTGGTGATGAAGGGGCACGTTCCATGGATGACAGCGGCCCGCCTTCGCCGCCCGGCGATGGCGAACTCGGCACGAATTCATCCGGGACAGGAAGCTCCTCCTATGGGCCGCCAATTACGGCCAATGACCTTTGGCTGGCGATTAATGGAGTGACCGATGACGAAATGGGATGGACGGCAAATTTGACAATCCACCCCCCTTGGAACGATACTAATTTGACCCATGATCTGCTTTATACAACCCATCTTGACCCGCCGACCGATTGGCATTTTCTGATGCGCTGTCTTTCCACCAACGTCGTTGTATCGGGCCTCTGTGAGGCGCAGGGATTCTTTGCCTTGACCCAGACCAACGGCGATTTGACGCTAAGCACCAATTCGACGGCGGAACAACTGGCGCAATTGCTGGTGCCGCCCTGGGTCACCATCCACAATGCGAGCTACACTGGGTCGGATGTGGCGCGCGGCACATTCGCCGGCGGCAACGGCTGCGGCTTGCCAATAGATAGTGGGGTCATTCTTGCTACAGGCCACATCACTAATGCTCTTGGTCCGAATGATGACGATGGCTCGATTTCGTCTGGCGGTGGCTATGGCCCTTCATGTTTGGGCCTGCCGGGTGACGCTGATTTGGACAGTCTCGTTGGAGGTGGACCAACTTGGGATGCTGCGGTGCTGGAGTTTGACATCATTTCGACCAACTCCTTTACGTTGCAATTCCAATATATCTTTGCCTCTGAAGAATATCCGGAGTGGATAAATTACTATAACGATGTGATGGCGATCTTTGTGAGCACCAATTATGATGGTACGAACTGGATCAACAGCATTACCAACGACTTTGCTCTAGTGCCCGGCACCACCAACGTGCCGGTGACTGTCAGTGCGATTAATGGTGGTTGTACGGATGACCAAAACTGTTTCTGCGCCGTTCAGCCAACGAATCCGCAGTATTATGTGGACAACCATGACCCCAATATCATTTGGTCAGGGTCAGCCATGCCGCCCTATGCGGTACCGGCTCCCGTGTTTAACATCCAGTATGACGGCATGACAGTGTTGCTCACAGCGCAGACATTTATTTCCGCCAATGTCACCAATCATATCAAAATCGCCATCGGAGATTATTTGGATGATTGGTTTGATTCAGCCGTTTTCATCAACGCATGGTCACCCGGTCAGTGTCAGTAACGCTTACAAACAAAAGGAATCTATATGCGAAAAATACTTTTTACCCTTGTTCCGGCCATTGGTCTGTTGCTGCCGCCAATGGGGCAAGCCCAAGGCACGCTCTATGTGTCCAATCTTGGACTGACTCCGAATACCAGCGCATCTATTGGCAATGATGCTTGGATCGCTCAAAGTATTATTACAGGAATTGATTCCAGTGGCTATATCCTCAATTCCGTTCAACTTCTGATGGATGAAGGCTCTGGTAGTCCCAGTGGATTTAATGTTTCGATTTATAGTTTTTCCGGCAGCGATCCACAAAACAATCTCGGCAGTCTTACTGGTTCAGATCCAATGGCTGGCGGTCTTTTCACTTATGCGACTTCAGGTATTATGCTTTCGCCTTCCACCGTTTATTTTGTAGTCCTCACCGCCGCGACGCCTGTCTCGCAGGGCGCTTATGACTGGAGTGCGTTGGCGGAGGGAGGTTCTGCATTGGGCATCAACCAGTGGATAATTAATGATAGTTATTATAGCTCGGCCAATGGTTCAAGTTGGACGGGGCATAATCGCTACGACACGTTCCAATTGGCAATCTATGCCACGGCGGTGCCGGAGCCGGCAACGCTGTCGCTGGCAGGCATGAGTCTGGCCTGTTTGAGCTGCTGGCGGCTCAGACAGGCAAAATAATCGCCTGATGCTCCACATGAAAAAAGCAATTGGCATTATCCTTTTTGTCGTTGGGCTGTTTGCAACCCGGCTGACACCAGCCCAAGGCACACTCTATGTCTCGAATTTGGGCCAAACTCCAATTGGCAGCGCGGCCATAGGCAGTGATTCGTGGATCGCTCAACGTATTATTACGGGAACCGATGCCAGTGGCTATATCCTCAATTCCATTCAACTGCTGATGGATGCAGCCTCCGGTAGTCCCGGCGGATTTAATGTTTCGATTTACAGCAGCTTGGGTGGCGAACCACACAATAATCTTGGCAGTCTTATCGGCTCCGATCCTTCGGCTGGCGGTATTTTCACCTATAACGCTTCCGGCATAACGCTTTTGCCTTCCGCTGATTCGTCTCCCACCTTTTATTTTGTTGTAGTCACCACCGCGACGCCTGTAGCACAGGGCGCTTATGATTGGAGTGCGGCGAACAGTTTTACAGAAGGCAGCGGAGGGTGGTGTATTGATGATGGTTATTTTACCTCAGCCAATGGTTCAAGTTGGACGCTGATTGGTCGTCAAGATGTTTTTCAATTGGCAATCAATGCCACGGCGGTGCCGGAGCCGGCAACGCTGTCGCTGGCAGGCATGAGTCTGGCCTGCTTGAGCCTCTGGCGGCATGGCCAGAAAGAGTTGTGAGTGCTCAAAATTCAAATACCGCTGAATGTCGAGGCCGGCCTGCAAGAGTAGAATCAACCCGGCCATGGGAGCGGGCCAAAAACCCGATCCTTGACGGGTTCCCATGTAGTGAGGCGAAATGCCTCTGCACGTCTGGAAACTTCTCAAGAACCATGATGACAGCATAATGGTCTTCCCTGATTTTGTAATGCCGAAGAGATACTCATTTTAGACGCCGTCCAAATTGCCGGCAGGCTTCGGCGGGGTCGGGGGCGTTAAGGATGGCGGTGACGGCGCAGATGCGCGTCGCCCCGGCTTGGAGGACTTCGGCAATGTTGTTGAGGTTGATTCCCCCTATGGCAAACCACGGTATCTGGATGTTCGCCGCCGCCCAACGCACATAGTCCAGGGTCACGGGCGCGACGCCCGGCTTGGTCGGGGTGGGATAGACGGGTCCTATGGCAATGTAAGCCGGGCGGGCGGCCAGGGCGCGGAGCGCTTGCGCGGGCGCATGGCTGCTCAGGCCCAGCAAAGGGATGGGCAACGCATCCTCTCCTAATCCTGATCTTAATCCTAATCCTAATCTCTGACCCGGCGGGAGAAGTTGGGAGGAATCGGTCCAGCCCGCGCCGAAAAAGTCTTCCTGCCCCAAATGGCAAAGATCAGCGCCGATTTTGCAGGCGATGTCCCAATGATCGTTTATGACCAGTCCGACCCCGGCCCGATGGAGCACGGGCAGGATTTGTTCGGCCAGGCGGCACACTTCATCGGCGGTGGCGCCTTTGGCGCGGAGTTGAATCAAATCCGAGCCGCCATCACACAGTTGCCGGGCGACTGCCGGGGCCTGGCGCGCTCCGAGCCAGGCGGTGTCGATGAACGTGTAGAGGCGGCATTGCGCCAGCGGCTTCATAACTCGGATTACGATTACGATTAGGATTAAGATTAGGAACCAGAAATCCAATCAGGCCTGTTCCTCAATCAATTCGCGGCGCGCGCCGCCGAGCAATTGTTCCAGGAAGCTTGTGGTGTAAACGCCGCGCCGGAAATTGGGGTCCTGCATGATGGCTTGCTCGAAGGCGATGGTTGTTTTGACGCCAGTAATCATGTATTCGCCCAGAGACCGGCTCATTTTGTCCATGGCTTCGCGGCGGTCTTTGCCATGCGTGATGAGTTTGCCGATCATCGAGTCGTAATTCGGGGGAATGGTGTAGCCGGCGTAAACGTGGCTGTCCACTCGCGTGCCCCGGCCGCCCGGCGCGTAATACATCTCCACGCGGCCCGGGCAGGGGCGGAAATCATCAAATGGGTCCTCGGCGTTGATGCGGCATTCGATGGCGTGGCCGCGAAGGCGGACGTCGCCCTGGGAGATGCGCATCGGTTCGCCCATGGCGATGGTGATTTGCAGCTTGACCATGTCAATGCCCGTGACTTCTTCGGTAATGGGATGTTCGACTTGGATGCGCTTGTTGACCTCCAGGAAGAAGTAGTTGCCTTGGTCATCAACCAGGAACTCCACCGTCCCGGCGTTGGTGTAATGGGCGGTTTCGGCGATGCGCACGGCGGCCTTGCCCATTTTTTTGCGGAGGTCCTTGAATTTGCCGTCAATGAGGGGCGAGGGAGTTTCCTCGACGAGTTTCTGATTGCGCCGCTGCACGGAACAATCGCGCTCGCCCAAATGGATGATGTTGCCCCGTTGATCGCCCAGAATCTGGAATTCGATATGGTGGCAATTCTCGATATATTTTTCGATGTAAACTGCGGAATTGGCAAATGCCTTTTCGGCTTCGTTCCGGGCGGCGTAATAGTCCTTGACCAGTGAAACATCGTTGTGCGCCGCCCGCATCCCGCGTCCCCCGCCGCCGGCTATGGCTTTGATCATCACGGGGTAGCCGATCCGTTTGGCGGTCGCCAGGGCGTCCTGCTCGTTTTCGACCGGCCCTTCGGAACCGGGCGGAGTCTGAACGCCTGCTTTTTTGGCCAGGGCGCGGCTGGTCGCCTTGTTTCCCAAAGCATTCATCGCCCGGGAATTTGGCCCGATGAACCGGATATTGCAGCTTTCGCACACGTCCGCAAAGTGGGCGTTTTCCGACAAAAAACCGTAGCCGGGATGGATCGCATCCACGTCGGCAATTTCAGCGGCGCTGATGATGCGGTCGATCCGCAAATAGCTCTCGTTGCTGGCTGCCTTGCCGATGCAAATCGCTTCATCAGCCATCTGCACATGCATGGAATTGGCGTCAATTTCCGAATACACCGCCACCGTGCGGATATTCATCTCCTTGCACGCGCGAATGATGCGCACGGCGATTTCGCCGCGATTGGCCACCAGAATTTTCTCAAACATGGGTAATCACCTGCCCAATCGCCCCGGCTAGTTTGGCCGGATGCGGAACAATGGCTGGCCAAACTCGACCGGCTTGGCGTTTTCGACGAGTATATGAGTCACAACCCCTTTGACCTCGGCTTTGATCTCATTCATCACCTTCATCGCCTCGATCAGGCAAACCACCGTTTCGGGCATCACTTCCGCCCCGATTTCCACATAACTCGGCGACTCCGGCGATGGAGCACGGTAAAATGTGCCGATCATGGGAGATTTGATTTCCAGCAGCGACGGCGAGGCAGTGGCGACCGGCTCAGGCGCCGCCGCTGGCAATCCAGGCGCCGGAACCGCCAGCGGCATTACGTAGGGAATGACATTCGGCTCCTCCACAGGCACAACCGCGCCAGATACGCCCCGCTTGAGCTTGATTTTGAAATCCTGGCGTTCCAGCTCAAATTCGGAAAGGGAGTTCTTCCGCATCAGGTCAATAATGGCCTTGATATCTTTCAAATCCATAAGCTCTCCTTGAGGAATCTCTTAAATTCGTCGTTTTTCCAAATGCTCATCAAAAAAAAGGCAGCAGCCGTTCATCGACCCTGCATGTTGCATTGCTTTCAACTGAGCCGAACTTAGAGACATAGATCAATGCCGTCAAGCCCTAAATATTCCCGATTCAAAGTCAAAAAACCAGTCATTTTCCGCCAAAAAAACCAAAAATATTTAAACGTTAACGTTAATCCTCAGAATTCATCGCCCATCCCATCAAAAAGAACATTGGCCATGCCAGTGCCGGAATATAAAGATGATACTCAACCATGCTGTGCAAACACAAGCCCATTATCCCAAGCCAAACCGCAAAGAAACAGTTGAATCCTCGAATGTTCCTGGCATGGCAACGATACAGCCATGACAGGCAACCGACAATCATCGCCGTATAAACAACGAAGCCGGGCACACCCGAATCGCAAGCCTGTTCCAAGTAATCGTTATGGCAGAGCCGGGCAAAATCATCGGCCGGACGTTTGATTTGCCCGTAAGGCACCGAAAAGGTTCCCGGACCGGTTCCCAGCACTGGATGTTTGGCCGCGATCTGAAGGGCCGCCTGCCAATAGACAAAACGGGTCACGACACTGACTTTTTGCTTCTCAAACGACGCCGCATACCGGACCCCAAAACCCGCCACGCCGAGGACAAGCACTCCGCAAATCAAGATTCGCTTCCATTTCATGGAAAGGGTGGAATGCCCCAAAGCGGCCATGCCCACAACAAGGGCAATCAACCAGCCCCCCTTGGACCCGGACCAATACAAACAAGCCAATCCGCATCCGCCCAGTATGGCCACGAACGCCCAGCGAATGGCGGTCCGAACCTTTGGCGTGATTTGCCAAAGGAAAACCAGCGTCACCGGCAACAGCAGCACGATACAGCCGGCCATAGCGTCGGGATTGCAGAAAGTGGAAAATATTCGGGAACTGGCGATCCTTTTCAAGTAGGCGGGATCGTTCAACAAGCCCGGCGGCAAGCCAGTGCCGTCTTTCATCGAGTATAAGAACTGGCGGGTTGCCTCCAATCCTCCAAAATGTTGCTCGAAGCCGGCGCGAATGACCCAGCACAAGGCCAGCGCCAATCCCGTCCACAACGGCCAGGGATTCCTGACACCTCTCAAGGCAAAGCAACCCAGATAAAACAAAACAACACATGCCACAAAATGTTCCAGAGTCATGGACGTCAGCTTCGGACTGACGCTTTGCGTCGCGGAAATGAACTGCCATCCCAGCCAGGCCAGCGGAAGGGTAAGCTGCCATTTAAAACCCGGCGTCCGCCAGCGAATGGCCGCCAGGCCCGCCACGATCAGAGGCAGCATCAACCAATAGCCCCATTTCACCTGCCACGACTCGAAAACAGCGGCCCGGGCGTTTTCCGGCGGCTGGAAGACATTGCCCAAAATGACCGGATCGCCAAACTTCAAAATCGCAACGAAGAAAAAGAGACCCGCCACGACGGCAAAAACCCGTGGGCCGCGCCGGCTTTGCGCGTTTTCTGCAATGTTATTTTGAGTGGCGGCCATGACGGCACAATTCAGGTTTCAAGAGCCTATCAGAATTGCTAACCGCGAAACAGGCGAAATACGGGAAAAAGGGAAGACTGCGGTTCCCCCGATTTAGTGGACAGACGGTCGAAGCAGTTGGAAAGTAAATGACATGAGAAGAAAGACCTACACGCCGGAGTTTAGAGCTGAGGCCGTGCGGCTCCTGGTGACCAGCGACAAATCGGCCAAGGACTTGGGAGAGGAATTGGGGGTCTCGGATTGTTCCCTCCTGAATTGGAAAAGCCAGGCTTTGCGCAATGGCGACAACCCGGCCCAAGCGCATCGCCTGCGGCGCTCCCGACCTGGTCATCATCCAGAAAAATACCGGCCTGCTCCTTGGCCATGTCGAAGCCAGGGACATCGGCGTTTCGCTTACGGAGGCGAAAAAATCCGACCAGCTTAAACGCTACCTGCCCGCGCTCTCCAACCTCTTGCTCACGGACTACATCGAGTTTCGCTGGTTTGTGGATGGCGCGGAACGTGCGAAGTTCCGGCTCGGTGAAGTGAAATCCAATGGCGAAATCATTCCGGACCCTTCTGCCATTGCGCCCGCGGAAAAAGTCCTCAAGGAATTTCTTGAGCGCGATCCCGTCCGCATTGAGGGCGCGGAGGAACTTGCCCGCCGGTTGGCGCGTCTGACGCATCTCATCCGCGACAGCATCGCCACCGCGTTCCAGACCGGCAATGCCTCGACCGTCCTCACCGATTGGCGCGGTTGACTCCGTTTTCCCTGATCTGTCAGGGCATCCGAAATCCGTGCCATCCGTGGTCAAATTCTTAAAACACCGATGGTCATTAAACCGTCCAACCAGTCCAAGCTGGCTTTATCGTTAACGTAACGGGCTTGTTGCTGGTCTGTTGCCGATTTTGTTGCCAGCTAACCCGTTGACTATCAACACTTGTTGCCGTGTTGCCGATTTTCCAGACCTACATATCAATTCTGCGTTTCTGGCGGTTCTTAGCGGCTTTGCAGCTTTGCGGCTTTACGTTGAAGTCGGGAAATCGTGCCGGCCTACAACTTGAGTTTCAGCAGGCCAACTTCCAAAGCCAGCGCCTCCTGAACATTGGAATGAAGATGGCGTTGCAAACGATCCACCTCTTCCAAATTGGCCAAAGCCTCGGCGGAAGAAATCCGTCCGGCCACCTCGCCCGCCTCCCCGGCCAAATCGGGAAAGGAGAGCAGCCCAGCCCCCGCCCCCAAGGTGCGCAGCCAGACATCGCGCAGCCACCATTGCAAAGCGCCGATCAAATCCGCCCGCTGACGGCGATACTCGGCTTCAATGGCGGCAGCCAATTCGTCTTCCAACTTTTCGCGCATATTGGTCTCCAGATCATCGTATCGTTCCAACGGCGAGCGCGCGGCCAGAGTCTCCTCGATGACGGCTTTTTGTTCGGCCAGCTTCTTCGAAACGAGGCCCAGCAACCGGTAATGTCCGAGCAGTCCTTGCTTCCCGCCGGCGGCTGTCGCGCTGAACGATGCCAGCCAGGCCATCTGCCCCGCGTCAAAATGCGCCCCCTCACCCCCGAAAGACAGACGCAGGCAACGCGACAGGATGGTTTCCAAAATTCTTTGCGGCTCGGTGCTGAGCAGGATCAAAATGGATTTGGCGGGCGGCTCTTCCAGCGTTTTCAAAAAGGCGTTGGCCGCCTGAAGGGTCAATCGGTCCGCCGCCACAATGATCCCCACCTTGAACTCCGCCACCGTCGGCTTCAAGTTGACCATTTGCATCAACTCCCGAATCTGGTCGATGCCGATAACACGCGTCTTTAACTCCGGCCGGACCCACAGCACGTCGGGATGGTTGAAGTGGTCAATGCGGCGGCAAGGGTCGCAGGCATCGCAAGAATCCAGGGCCGGATGATGGGAGGCGCGCCGGGGCGGCGACAGGCAATTGACGGCCTTGGCCAGGGTTCGGGCCATGTCCTCCAACTCCTTGAGCGAATTGCCGCCAAAAAGATAAGCGTGCGCCAGGCGGTTGCGTTCCAGGCTGCGCTGAAGCAATTGCGTGATTTTGCCCTGTTCTGGAAAATCGGAAAACATTCCGTTTAAGCGTCTTTTTGCTCCATGCTCTTGACGGCCAGCGGGATGCTGCACAATTGCCGGTCATCCAGGACCAGATCCACCGAATACAGGCCGGTCTTCTCGAATTTCAACTGTTGAATGTTCACAATAAAATTGCGCGAAATGAAAGTGGCGTCCGCTGGAAAAGCCACCTCCACCGGCACTTCCGTTCCCGGCATGATCGGCTGGCCGTCTTCATCCACGAAATGGATTTCCAAATGATGCGGCCCCTCCTCCATCCGGTCAAAGGCGATGCGCATGGCGACCGAGCATTGCGGATGATGGGCCGGCAATGCCGGGGCGTAAATGGTGTCAAAAGTGCCCAACAAATTCAACTTGCCGTTGTACTCCGTAGCCGCGTCGCACAAAACTGCCACTTGAATGGTCATCGCTTTGCGGGCGAGTGTAACCCATGCCCGGAATTATTCAGCAACTATTTCTTTGAAGATTAGGATTAGGATTGGGATTAAGATTAGGATTAGGATAAAATCACCGGGTCATGGATGCTCTAACTTCGCTTTGGCGCGGGAATTGGTGGGACAAAACCCGGGTGTGGGCCGCGGCTCATCCAAAGTCGATGCTGGCGCTGGCGGTGGTCATCGCCTTGGGACCGTTCCTGGCCAAACCGTTCAACATGGATGATCCGCTCTTTGTTTGGACGGCCCGCCAAATCCACGCCCATCCATGGAATCCTTACGGGTTCAACGTGAATTGGTACGGGAGAGTGGGGCCGATGTGGGGCGTGATGCAAAATCCGCCGCTGGCTGCTTATTATCTGGCGGCGGCGGCCGGAGTTTTGGGTTGGAGTGAAGTCGCGTTGCATGTTGCTTTTTTGCTGTCTGCGCTGGCGGCGATTTTGGGAACATACCGGCTGGCCCGCCACTTTTGTGGTCAACCGCTGCTGGCGGCGCTGGCCACTTTGTTCACGCCGGTTTTCCTGGTGTCAAGCACGACGGTGATGTGCGACGTGTTGATGCTGGCCTTTTGGGTGTGGGCGGCGGTGTTGTGGGTTGAGGGCATTGAGCGGGATGCCTTTTGGCCGCTGGCCGGGGCTGGACTGTTGATCGCGCTGGCCGCGCTGACCAAATATTTTGGCGCGTGTCTGATTCCGCTCCTGGCTGTGTACGGCGTGATGAGCAAGCGCCGGTTCGGACGGTGGGCCGGCTGTCTGCTCATTCCGCTGCTGGTCCTGAGCGGTTACGAATGGGCCACACGCACATTGTACCAGTACGACCTACTCTGGAAAGCGGCGGATTACGCCAGCCGCAAGAGCGGCTTTTTTACCGGCGCAAGAGCCGCCGCGGGCGTCATCGCATTGGGCTTCACCGGCGGAGGCCTGGCTGCGGCCCTTTTTCTGGCGCCGTGGTGGTTGTGGCGGCCGCGGGCCTTGCTGTCGCTGGTTGGCGGGGTGGCGCTGCTGGCGTTCGCGTTCTTTAGCCAGGGAACGCTCCTGGCTGATTACAATTGGATGCGCGGCGGGCCCCGGTTTTCCCTGGAAGCGCAAATCATCTTTTGGACCATCAGCGGTGTGTCCGTGCTGGCCCTGACGGTGGCGGATGTGTGGAAGCACCGCGACACCCGTTCGTGGTTGCTGGCCCTTTGGGTTTTCGGAACTTTTCTCTTCACAGCATTGTTCAATTGGACGATCAACGGCCGTTCCATTCTGCCGATGGCGCCCGCCGTGGGAATATTACTGGCCCGGCGATTGCAACGAGGAGCCGGAACGAATGAAAATAATCCCGCTGTTGGCCGTCGCCGAATCATGATCGCCCTGGCCGCCAGCGCGCTCTTTGCCTTGCTGGTGGCGCGGGCGGATTTTCTGCTTGCCGTGGCTGCGCGCCAATGCGCGCTGCAAAGCAGCCAACGCTATGGACACGGCGGGCGGACACTGTGGTTTCAAGGCCACTGGGGTTTTCAATACTACCTGGCGGAGCTGGGCGGACAGGCGCTGGACATGCGGCATCCGGCCTTCCGCGACGGGGATATTCTGGTCATGCCGCTCAACAATACCAATTTGGACCCTCCGTCTGTTCCGCGAAACGGATTTCGTGTTGACGGACCGCGGTTCCTGGCCGACATGAATGTGTTCATTGGCGCGGGCTTTTACAGTTCCAGGGACGGTCCGCTGCCGTTTGTCTTCGGCCATGTTCCGCCGGAAAATGTCGCGGTCTTTAACTGTAATTCCGGGCGGCCAGGCAAGCCGTGACGGAAGGGACCAGTCGGACGAACCGGACGAATCGGACCTTTGTCATTGGGGCTTGGACATTGGTCATTTTCACGGCATTCCCGCTCCGAAATGCGCGAAGAAGATTAGGATTAGGATTAAGATTAGGAGCGGATACACGATTCATGTTTTTACCGGGGCGGGGATGTGCGTCAAGTATTGCGACGTCAGCACGGCGGTGGCGAAACAGAGGGCGGCGCAGATGAGATAGGGGAGGGAAGCATGGGCCACAAAGAGTGTGGCGGCAAAGATCGGCCCGGCAATGCGCGCCAGGCTGCCCATGCCCTGCGTCACGCCCATGACCGCCCCTTGCTCGGTGGAAAGCGTCAACATGGAGATCATGCCGAAGACGGGCGGGCGGGTCAGGCTGGAACCAATCGTGAAAATGCCCAGGCCAGCCAGCAGCGCGGCCCACGTCGTCAAAAAGGGCAGGAGGCCAATGCCGATGGCGGCCACGACCAGGCTGGAGGCGATCATCTTTGGTTCGCCGAGCTTTCTGACCACCCGGCCTATCGCGCCCGGACTCTGCACAACGAAGCCCATGACTCCACAGTAGGCAATCAACCACGACACTGTCACCAGGCTGGTCTTGATGTCGATTTTAAAATTCCTGATGACCAGCAGGCCGATGGTCGCTTCAAAACAGGTGAAGCAGAAGGTGGCCAGAAAATAAATGCCAATGAGCAAATTGAGGCGCGGCGCGCGCAGGGTGTGCAGCCATTGCTCGACGTGGGGCCGCTGGAGGACGGCGTGTTCGGCGGGCTTCCAACTTTCCCCCAGCCATAGGAAGGCTGAGATGAAATTAACCGCGCACAGGATGGCGGCGGTCCAGCCGGGGGCGGTCACGCCGAAGTGTTTGCTGCTGACCGCGCCGAAGACGGGGCCGAAGGCAAAACCGAGGCCGAAGGCCATGCCGATCAAACCCATTTTGGCGGAGCGATTTTCGGGCGGGGTGATGTCGGCGATATAGGCCTGGGCCACGGTGATGTTCGCCCCGCATATTCCGGCGAACAGGCGCGAGAGGAACATCACGGCCAGGGCCGCCGTGGAATTGGACAGGCCGGAGCCGACGGCGAAAATGACATAGGAAAGACACGCGCAACAGGTGCTGGTTAGCAGCACCGGCCGCCGCCCGATCCGGTCGGAAAGCCGGCCCCAAACGGGGGCGAAGATGAATTGCATCAGGGAATAGGCGCTGATGATCGCGCCGATGACGAAGCCGCTGGCGTGGAAGTTTTGGCTGTAAATGGGAATCAGCGGCAGGATCAAGCCAAACCCAATCAGGTCGATTGCGACTGTCAAAAAGATGATGGAGATGGATCGTTTCTTCATTGCATTGCGGGCACGCGCAATCGGGCACCATACCACAGGGCCTACTTCTGCACAATCTCCATATCTTCTCCGACCGCTCTTTGGAAGCGGGCGCGGGCGACGGAATAATCGTGCAGGGCTTGGGCCTGGGTGGTGCGGGCCTGGGTCAGCGCGGTTTGGGCGTTGAGCACGTCCAATTGGGTGCTGCTGCCCGCGGCCATGCGCGCTTCGGCCAGGCGCAACGCTTCCTCGGCTTCTTCCTGCACGGCTTTCTGCGACTCCAGCACTTCGCGGGCCTCGATGAAATTGGAATACGCCGTGCGCACCTCCAGTTCAATTTGCCGCCGGGTCTCATCCACATCCAGCCTGGCCCGCTCATAATGCGCCTGGGATTCCATGATTTTGCCGCGGGTCAATCCAAAGTCGAAAATGTTCCAACTGATTTGCGCCCCCGCCATCCAGCCGGACAAATCCTGGCTCTGATTATTTTCGTAGGGCAAACTTTGCCATTGATAGCCGCCAAAAATTTGCGCGCTGGGTTTGAAACCGGCTTTGGCCTGGATCACGTCCTCTCGGCGCAGGCTCTCGGCTTTCCGCAGCGCCGCCAATTCGGGCCGTTTTTCCATCGCGCGGGCCAGGGCGGCGGGCAGGTCAATGTCCAGCGGGCGGGCCAGCAGCGTATCGCTCAACTCCAGGGGCACGTCTTCCCAAATGGTTTTGGGCAGATTGCACCCCAGTAAATTGAGCAGGTTGTTTTTGCCGATGCGATAACTGTTTCTGGCTTGAATGAGGCGCGGGCTTTCATTGGCCAGTTCCACATGGGCGCGCAGCACATCGAACTGCGGCACCGTCCCGGCCTGAAAGCGCCGGCGGACGTCTTCCAATTCATGGGTCAGGAGTTTGACCGAGGCCTCGTTGACGGCAATCTGCTGTTGGGCCACCAGGACATCGTCATAGGCCACGCGCACGGAGAGGAGCGTGTCGGCCAGGAGGGTCTGATAATTGAGCAGGGCCTGTTGGCGGGTGAGTTTGGCGGAACGGAAGGCCGAGGTCATGCGCCCGCCTTCGTAGATCGACTGCTGCACGCGGATGTCCCCGTTCCAATTCTGATCGGGGAATTGAACGAAATTGTACGGCGCCGGCAGCGGAAAGCTCTCCACCAAGGAAGACTGCTCCGCCTCGTAAGAGCCCCGGGCCGAGAGGGTGGGAAAGGCAATGGAGCGCAATTGCACGACCACCCCGTGGGCGGCTTCCAAGTCGGCTTTGCCCTTGAGGATGGCGCTGTTTTGGCGCAGGGCGATGTCCACCGCCTCGGCCCGCGAAACCGGATGCGGGAAAAGATTGGTGGGAGCCGCCTGTGGCGATTGCGCGCGGGCGGTGAAGCCGGCCACGACAGCCCCGAGGATGAGCGCCGCAAGGGAAGCTCTTGGAAAACGGTTCAAGGTGAAGTCACTCGAAGGCGTGGCCGGCGCAGCAGAGGACGTCGCGCACTTTGTGGCGCACCAAATCCTTGACCCTTTCGCGGGCGGGGCCGAGATATTTGCGGGGGTCGAATTCCCTGGGATTTTCGGCCAGGCATTTGCGGATGGCCGCCGTCATGGCCAGTCTGAGGTCGGTGTCAATATTGACTTTGGTGCAGCCCACGCGGCGGGCGACCTCGATGTCCCCCTCTGGAACGCCGGCGGTGTCCTCGCCCAGTTTTCCGCCGTATTTGTTGATCTCGGCGACGAGGTCCTTGGGCACGCTGGAGGCGCCGTGCAAGACCAGGGGATAGTCGCCCAAGCCCGCGTCCATCAGGGCCTTTTTGATGGCGCGCAGGCGGTCCAAATCCAGGCGCTGTTCGCCCTTGAATTTATAGGCGCCGTGGGAATTGCCGATGGCGACGGCCAGCGAATCCACCCCCGTTTGCCTGACAAACAGGACGGCTTCCTCCGGATGGGTGTAAACGCCGCCCTTGCTGTAGCCGCCTCCTTGTTCGCCATCGTCATGTTGGGCGCCGACGAGCATGCCCAATTCGCCTTCGACGACACAGTTGTGCTTGTGGGCGTATTCGACGACGCGGCGGCACACCTCGGCATTTTTATCGAACGGCTCATGGCTGCCGTCAATCATCACGCTGGTAAACCCCTCGTCAATGCACTCCTTGCACAGCTCGAAAGAATCACCGTGATCGAGATGGACGGCAATGGGGATGTTGGAGGTAATGACGGCGGCTTCGATGAGCTTTTTAAGATAGACAGGGCTGGCGTATTGACGGGCGCCTTTGGAGATTTGGAGCATGACGGGCGCCTTTTCCTCCTCGCAAGCTTCAATGATGGCTTGCAGCAACTCCATGTTATTGACGTTAAAAGCGCCAATGGCGTATTTGCCTTTGAGCGCCTTGGCGAACAGGTCTTTGGTATGTGTCAGTGGCATATTTTCCCGCCAACGCGCGCGGCGCATTGACCGGGGCAGGATAATAGAAAAGGGGCGGGCAAATGGGAAGGAAAATATCCGCCCTCAACCGTTGATGTCCTGCAGGGTCTGGATTTGCAGTTCGACCGCTTTCTTGACAATGGTGGCGCGGGTGACCGCGGTGGCCTCGGTTTCACCGGGGAAAGTTTTCATTTTGACCGCGAGCGCCGCCACAATGTCCCCGTTGCGATCGCGCAGGGGCATCGTTATTTCCACCGTCCTGTCCGTCTTCAGATAATAAACTGAGCCGCGCTCGATCACATCCGCCTCTGTTTTCGTTCCCGCCGCGCCAAAGTCATGCTCATTCGTGGCGCCGACGACCACCGGCAGGCCCGGACCCTTGCTGGCATAGACTTTGAGGCCGAGCAGGCGCGGATATTGTTTGACGATGCTGTTGACGACGACCTGGGCATAGGGCACACGCGGGGTGTATTGGACCGCCGCGTCCACAAAATAACATTTGGAATCGGCCTTGGTCCAAAAGCCGACTTTGCCGTGAGAAAAAGTGGTGTCATTGATGGCCAGCTCATTGGTGGGCGCTCCCGGCCGGGCCGGCGGAATGGCCAGTTGGCCATCCAAATAGCAGCGTATCTGGCTGCCCGCGCATTCGATGCGCAACTGCCGCCAGACATCCTTGGCCATCGGCACTTTTACGCCAATGCCAAGCCCTGTGTAGCTCTGGCCGCCCACCACCCGGTACCACAACAGATTGCCCTCCGCGCTGGCCCGGACGACGTAATAATTGCTTTGGTCCTGCGCGCGGAACACCACGCCGGCCGACGGCTCGACAATGCCCCCGACCAGCTTGAAACGCGTGGTCAGGGTGAAATCGCTGAGGATTTCATTGGTGTAGAGCAGCACGGGAAAATGGTCCTCGTCCAGGTTGAAGGATTGAACGGAGAGGACGGCCCGTTGGGCGGTGTTCCCCGGCGCGTTGGGTTCGAGGGGCGCGAGAATCGGCGGCACCTGCACGTCCACGACCTTCCATTGCGCCGGTTCGCCCCGGCCCGTGACCAGGCTGAGAAATCCCGGCGGCGTCTGGTCCACGGCGTCCAGGCTGAAGTCAAACTGAATCTGCGCCGCGGAAACGCCTAGGGCGAATCCGGCGATGAACAGGACGGGGAATATGACAAAAGTCCGCTTTAACATGAACTCCTACAGTAACAAACCCGCCGCCATCAGCAAGCCCCTCTTGCCACAACTTTGATGCGCGGCGTATTTCACTTTTTGCGCAGTCCCTCCTGCTCCTAATCCTAATCTTAATCCTAATCCTACTCCTAATCTCTGGATTAAGATTAAGATTAGGATTAGGATTAAGAAAGATCAGGAGTGCCTGGCACGCTCAATAGATCATGTCCGCCACCGTGCGGTTCGCCGGGATGAACGGGATGACGTGCTCGGTGTAGGGACAGATGACATCGAGCACATACGGCTGGTCGGAATCCAGCATCTGTTGCATCGCGCCGCGCAGGTCTTTTTTATACATGACGCGCTGGGCCGGGACATTGAAGCTCCGGGCCATGGCCACGTAATCGGGATAAATCCCCCGCCGATGATCCGGGTCGCCGAGGTAGGTATGGCCCCGGTTGCTCTGGTAAAATTTATCCTCCCATTGCATCACCATTCCCAGGTGCTGGTTGTTCAGGATTATGGCCTTGGCCGCGATCCTTTCGATGTGGGCCGTGGCCAGTTCCTGCACGTTCATGAGAAAGGAGCCGTCGCCGTCAATGTCCACCACCTGCTTGTTGGGAAAGGCGACCTTGACGCCGAGGGCGGCGGGATAGCCAAAGCCCATGGCGCCCAACCCGGCGCTGGTGATGAACTGGCGGGGGGCGGTGAATTTATAGTATTGACCCGCCCACATCTGGTGCTGGCCCACGCCCGTCGTGATCAGCGCCTCGCCCTTGGTCAGCTCGTAAAGCATCTCCACGGCCATCTGGGGCAGGATGACTTCGGATTCGCGCCCCTGCAGATGGTCGCTCATGTGTTCGGAACGAATGACCTCCTCCGTCACCCCGTAACGAAATGGCGCGCGCTGTTTCCATTCCTCGATCTGGGCGTGCCAGACCGACAATTTTTTCGGCATGGGCCGTTTGCGGATCATGTCGTTCAAGCGGCCCAGGGCGTATTTGATGTCGCTTTCGACGGCCAAATGGACCTTGCGGTTTTTGTTGTGCTCCGATTGGTCGATATCGACATGCACAATGGTGCCTGATTTGCAAAACTCATCCACTTTGCCTGTCACCCGGTCGTCGAAGCGCACGCCAAAAGCCAGGAGCAGATCGGCGCCGGGTTTGATTTTGACCAGCGGCTCGTCGGGGCTTTTGCGGTGCTTGAATTCGCCGCTGACGGCCCAGTTGGCGGTGGCGCAGCCGTGCATCCCCAGCCAGCGCAGGGACAAGGGATGGGTTTCAGGAAACGCGCCGCAGCCCATGATGGTGGTGGCCACCGGGATGCCCGTGGCCTCGGCAAATTGCAGGAGTTCGGGGGCGGCGTTGGCGGTGATGATGCCGCCGCCGCAATAAAGCACGGGGCGCTCCGCCTTGGCAATCAAACCGATGATTTCATTGAGGGCGAGGTCATCGGCCTTTTTGTTGGGATCATATCCCCGCAAATGGGCCTCGGCGGGCCAGACCGGCTGGGTTTTGCTGGTTTGCAGGTTCTTGGGGAAATCGATCACCACCGGCCCCGGCCGCCCGGTGGTGGCGATATAAAGGGCCTCCTTGACGATGCGCGGGATGTCGTTCACGTCGGTGATCAAATAACTATGCTTGACGATGGGCAGGGTCATGCCGAAGAAGTCTGTTTCCTGGAAGGCGCCCTTGCCAATCATGGCTTGGGGCACCTGGCCGGTGATGGCGACCACCGGCACGGAATCCATATAGGCATCGGCGATGGCCGTGACCAGGTTGGTCGCGCCCGGCCCGCTCGTGGCCATGCAAACACCGGCCCGGCCCGTGGCGCGGGCGTAACCGCCGGCGGCGAAGCCCCCGCCCTGTTCGTGGCGCGGCAATATCGTGCGAATGGTCGAGCGCGTCAGGGCTTGATGGATTTCCATGCTGGCCCCGCCGGGATAGGCGAAGATGCATTCCACGCCTTCCCGTTCCAGAGCACGGACCAGGATGTCGCGGCCCATCATGGGCTGGCCGATTTCCGCCTTGGGCGGCGTTGCTTTCCGTTTTTCGAGTTTGACTGTTTTCATAATGTTATTGGACTGGCCGGAGCGGGAATAAAAAACCCACGACCGTTTCCAGCCGTGGGAGTTTTGTCGAAATTTGCCTTAAACGCGACAAGACCCAACGGCGCGGCCGCCAGCGACGACGACCCCGTTTACCACCAGGACTTGCAGCGTTTCGATTAACATGGAGGCAAGCATACTTGAGGCCGATGCGAAGGTCAAGCGGTTTTTGGCATTGAAACGGGCATGGGGTGCAGGACGGAATTTTTCGTGGAGGGATGGTTTCTGTCGGGCGAGTGTCCTCACTTTTTTAACTCTCGTGTTTTTTGTTGGCTTCGCATCGGTTTGAAACCTGGGGCCAACTTCAGGCGCGTTGAGCCGTCTTCTTGCCGGCCCGGTAAGGCGGCGCATTTTCTTTTATTTTCCAGCACTTGGCCGCAACGCTCAGCCAACCGGCTCCAGAATCGCCGTATCAGCCCGTCGGCCGCGACCCGCTTTGGAAGGCGGCAAAAATCGGATTTCGATGCACTGGCCCAGCGCGGCGGCAATCCGGCGCATTTTCTTTTATGGCAAACCCTTTCACCGCGAAGAAGCCCTGTTTGCGCTGGAGACAGGGTGCGATTTTTATGAAAGGCCGCATTTCCTGCTCGCTTTTTTTGGCGGCAGTGATTACATTTAATTTGAAACGTGAACGCAACTCAAGTCATCGAAGAAATCCAGCGGCTGCCCGATGAGCAAGTCGAGCGCGTCTATCAATATCTTTTTTCGGCGGATAACGAAGTGGATCGCGCGTTGGCGGCTTTCGACCGCCTGCCACGCAAAAGCGGCCTGACGGAAGAGGAAATTCTCGCCCTGCCTCGTGCGCGTTCTTCTCGACAGTAACGTCTGGCTTGCCATTTTGACCACGGACGGATTCTGTCGGCGCGTATGGCGGGCGATGCGCCGCACATGCAAATTCGCCGCGTCGCGCGATGTTTTGGAGGAAGTTGAAGAAAAGCTCCGCCTAAAATTTGGGTTTTCGCACCGGCACGCCCGCCTGATGACTTTCTTTGTGGAACGGCAAACCGAAGCCGTGCGAGTTGTCTCAATCATCAACATTTGCCGGGATGCGGATGACAACCGCATTCTCGCCGCTGCGTTGGATTCGGGTTGCTCGCACCTGGTGACGGGCGACGCGGATTTGCTGAGCCTGAAAAAATTTGAAACGGTCAGCATTGTCACTCCCCGCCAATTCTTGGCATTAACTCCCACGGATTGATCCATGTATCGGAAGTTCCCATACCGCGCGCTGCAAGGGGTAAGGGGGTAAATTAATGTCATATTTTGCCCATGATCGTTTTCCGCCGGGTGCAGGCGTGCAGGTGCCAGTCCCCACTTTTTAAACTCTCGTGTGTTCTGTTGGCTTCGCATCGGTTTGAAACCTGGGGCCAACTTCAGGCGCGTTGAGCCGTCTTCCTGCCCACCCGGTAACCATGCTGGAAATACGCGCCGCTTCAGCCGCTTGCCGGGATTTCAACGTCCAAGATTTTTCTTGCAAAATAGAAATTGATTTCTATTTTGCATGAATGATTAAACGTGCCGTGTCCAAGTTGGTGCTCGCCCGGCTGGAACAGTTTCCAGCCGTGGGCTTGCTCGGTCCCCGTCAATGCGGCAAGACCACGCTGGCCAAAGGTTTGTCCAGGCATTATTTCGACCTCGAACAGCCTTCAGATCGCCTGCGCCTGGATTTGTCGTGGAATGACATCATCGAACGCAATGACCTTGTCCTGCTGGACGAGGCGCAGGCGTGGCCCGAAGTGTTTCCACGGCTGCGCGCCGCCATTGACGCCCGCCGCAAACACAATGGACGTTTTTTGCTCCTTGGCTCGGTGTCTCCAGTTTTGATGCGGCAGGCAGGCGAATCACTGGCCGGGCGCATGGCGCTGCTGGAATTGACGCCATTTTTTCTCGCGGAATTGCCTGGAAGCAAGTTTGATTTGTTATGGCGTTGCGGCGGTTACCCTGATGGCGGCGTTTTGGGCGGCGCAACATTCCCGCACTGGCAGGCCAATTATCTGTCCCTTATGGCCCAACGGGACCTTCCGGCGTGGGGTCTTCCAGCCAGGCCCGCTGTCACGGACCGGCTCTTCCGCATGGTGGCGGGCCAGCAAGGCGGCATCCTCAATGCCTCGCAACTCGGCCAGAGCATCGGCATCACTTATCACACGGTGCAATCTTACCTCGATCATTTGGAGGCGGCTTTTTTGATTCGCCGGCTGCCTCCATTTTACGCGAATATTCAAAAGCGGCTGGTGAAAGCTCCCAAGATTTACTGGCGCGACTCCGGCTTGTTGCACGCGCTGCTTGGCCTCACGCCGGAAGCGGATCTATGGGCGCAGCCCTGGGTGGGGGCGAGTTGGGAAGGCTGGGTGATCGAGCAAATCCTTGCGGCGCGGCAGGCGCGCGGCGAAAACTTTCAGGCCTATTATTTCCGCACCCAGGACGGCTTGGAGGCGGATCTTTTGCTGGAATCCGGCAAACAGCGTGAAATCATCGAGATCAAACTGACCACCTCGCCTTCTCAGGAGGATTTCACACGGCTGGAGAAAGTCGCCGCGCTATCCAAGAAGGCGACACGGCAAGTGCTCATCAGCCGTGCAAGCAGAGCCGTTGTCACCAAAGACAGATGGTCGGTGGATTTGGCAACATATCTGCGGGAATCAGGGGCCGCATAAAATTCCATGCAGGCGTGCAGGCGCCAGTCCTCACTTTTCAGATGGCTAAATTTATACAGTTTCTGAGGCACCGAGAGACGAATACCCGCAACATGTTGCACCTCTGTAGCAGTTTGTGTTGCGGGCTAAGTCGTTGACTATCAACACTTGTTGCGGTGTTGCGGGTTTTCCAGACCTACATATCAATCTCGCAGAAACCCGCCATGACCAATGGCCGGCTGGCCTGGCTTTTCGTCATTGTGTCATTTGGGCATTGATTGGTCATTAGAATTTCGTCATTAGTCATTCATGTCGCGCAGCGCTCTTTGCCTCGTCCTGGCTCTGCTCCCCGCCTGCGTCACCCCGGTCCGGCCTTTGGACCCCGCCAGACTGGGGAAAATCGATGCCGCCATTGATCAGGCCATCGGCGAGCACCGCCTGCCGGGGGCCGTCGTCTGGGTTGAACACGGCTCCGATCATTATTGGAAAGCTTACGGCCATCGCGCCCTCATCCCCGCCGGGGAAACCATGACGGGCGACACCATTTTCGATGTTGCTTCCGTCACCAAAGTTCTCGCCACCACGCCCGCGGTGATGATTCTGTGGGAGCGCGGCCAGATCAAACTGGATGAGCCGGTTCACTCGTATATTCCCGAATTCACCGGTGATGGCAAAGAGCGAATCACCGTGCGCCAGCTTCTAACCCACACTTCGGGCCTGCCGGAGGGTGTCAGCACCCGTCCCAAATGGCAGGGGGCGGAAACCGCCATCCGCATCGCCTGCGCGGTGAAACTCAAGGCCGCTCCCGACCGGGAATTTTGCTACAGCGACATCAATTTCATCCTGCTCGGCGAAATCGTCGCCCGCGTTTCCCATGCGCCCTTGAATATATTTTGCGCCAGGGAAATCTACCAGCCCTTGAAGATGGTTGATACCGGCTATCTTCCCGACAAGGCAAAACTCCCGCGCATCGCGCCCACCGAGATGACCGACGGAGTGATGCTGCGGGGCGTGGCGCATGATCCGACGGCCCGTTTCATGGGCGGGGTGGCCGGCCACGCCGGCGTCTTCACCACCGCGCCCGATCTGGCCCGCTACGCCCGCATGATGCTCAACCTGGGCGAGCTGGATGGCGCGCGCCTTTTCAAACCGGAAACTGTCCGGATGATGACCAGCGTGCAGACCCCGCCCGGCATGAAGAACCGACGCGGTTTTGGCTGGGACATTGATTCCGGCTACAGCCGCGCGCGCGGCGAACATTTTCCGATTGGCTCCTATGGCCACACCGGGTTCACGGGGGTCGTCCTCTGGATTGATCCATTTTCCAAAACGTTTTTCATTTTTCTTTCCAACCGGGTCCACCCCGACGGCAGCGGCAATGTCCTCGATCTCTACGGCGCCGTCGGCACGCTCGCGGCCGAAGCGGTCACGGATTTCGATTTTAATCATTTGAAGCATTAATTCCTAATCCTGCCGGCCTGCTGCGTGAACGTCATGGGCGGTGTGGACGGACATTGCCTCATCGGTTCCTAATCGTAATCCTAATCTCAATCTTCTTCGTGCAGGTCGAAGCGGCGATTCATTCGGATTAGGATTAAGATTAGGATTAGGGAAGATTAAGATGTTGCGCGGGGCGGGGGAATGACCCAATCTTTTAATTGTGTCCGGCAAAGTCCATCCCACTGCGCAGACCAATCGCCTGTCGGGCGAGAAGTCGCCTTACTTGCTGCAACACCAGCATAATCCGGTGGATTGGTATCCGTGGGGCGAGGAGGCGTTCGGCAGGGCGCGCCGGGAAAACAAGCCCATTTTTCTGAGCATCGGCTATTCGACCTGCCATTGGTGCCATGTCATGGAGCGGGAATCGTTCGAGAACCGGCAGACGGCCGATTTCCTCAACGCCCATTTTGTCAGCATCAAGGTGGACCGGGAGGAGCGGCCGGACGTGGATAAAATTTACATGACAGCCGTGCAGGCCCTGTCCGGCCGGGGAGGATGGCCGCTGAATTGCTTTTTGACGCCGGATTTGAAGCCGTTTTACGGCGGGACGTATTTCCCGCCGGAGGACAAATACGGCCACGCGGGCTTCGGACAGGTGCTGGGGCAGATTGCCAGGCTTTGGGAAGCGCGCCGGGGCCAGGTGCTGGATACGGCCGGGAATTTCCACCAAAAACTGGTAGATTTCACGGCGCGCCAGCCCAATGATTTGTTTCTGTCTCCCGCGTTGCTGACCAACGCGGCCACGATCTTCAAACGGGAATATGACCCGGAAAACGGCGGCTTCGGCGGCGCGCCGAAGTTCCCCCGGCCCAGCGAACCGGCCTTCCTCCTGCGTTACGCGCTGGAGGCCGGCGATCCCCTGGCCTTAAAGATGGTCCTGCACACCTGCGACCGGATGGCGGCGGGCGGCATCCACGACCAGATCGGCGGCGGTTTTTCCCGCTACTCGGTCGATGCCAGATGGCTGGTGCCGCATTTTGAGAAGATGCTCTATGACAACGCGCAGTTGGCGACTCTTTATCTTGACGCCTGCCTGGCGGGCGCGCGGCCGGAGCACGCGGAAACGGCCCGGGACATCCTCCGCTACGTCCTGCGCGACATGACCGATCCGGAAGGCGGGTTTTATTCGGCGGAAGACGCGGACAGCGAAGGCAAGGAGGGCAAATTTTACTGTTGGACGAAGGAGGAGCTTTCCGGGTTGTTGACAACCGGCGAATTCAACGTGGCGGCGCGGTATTTTGGAGTGACCACGCAGGGCAACTTCGCGGACCAGAGCGATCCCGATCCGCTGCCGGGGCAAAATGTCCTGAGCGTGGCCGATCCGCAATTGTCGCAGGGCGAACGGGCCACGCTGGCATCGGCGAAGAAAAAAATCCTCAAAGCGCGCAACAAACGGGTCCGCCCCCATCTGGATGACAAAGTGCTGGCGTCGTGGAACGGGATGATGCTGGGAGCGCTGGCCCGGGCCTACGCCGTCCTGGGCGATGAAACGCACCGCGCCGCCGCGGAGAAGAACCTGGCTTTTTTGCGGAACAAACTGTGGGACGCCCCGGGCAAAACGCTCCATCACCGCTGGCGGCAGGGCGGGCGCGATTCCGTCCAATTATTGACTGCGTACGCCAATCTGCTCTCGGGAACCCTCGATCTGTATGAAGCGACGCTGGAGCCGGAGCGCCTGGATTTCGCGGTGGCGCTGGCGGAAACGATGCTGGCCAAATTCCTCGATGCGAAGGAGGGCGGTTTTTATGACAGCGCGGCGGAGACGAAGGACTTGATCCTGCGCGTCAAGGACGATTACGACGGGGCGGAGCCGTCGGGCAACTCGACGGCGGTTCTGGCCCTGCTGCGGCTGGGAGCGATAACGGGCCGGAAAGAATTCAAGGAGGCGGCGGAGAAAACGTTGCGGCTTTTTGCGGCGCGCCTGCAGGAGTTTCCCCAGGCCGTTCCGCACTTGTTGATGGGACTGGACTTTCTTTTGCACGAACCGATACGCGTGGTGTTGGCGGGCGACCCGCGCCAGGCGGAGACGGTGGCATTGCTCCATGCCATCCACGGCGTCTATCAGCCGAACAAAGTGGTGTTGGGCAACAGCGGGGCGGTCGAGGACTTTGCGAAGACATTGCCCGCGAAGGGCGCGCCGATGGTTTACCTTTGCACCGGCGCCGCCTGCCAGCCGCCGACCCGGGACGCCGAAACCATCAAGCGCGGATTGGGGAAAACAGAATAATTGGCCCCGTTTAAGCTTAATTGGGACGCATGAGACGACAACGGGGCCATGGGAAGCAAGAGTGTCAGAAACAGGACACTCCATGCCTCAATTCTGGAGATCTGTATGAATGAATCCTATATCACGGGCTGCATCGCCAGCGCGCTGCAATTTATCGTGGCCGGCTACGCCCTGCGGCTCAATCGGCGCTATGGCACGGCCCGCGTGGGCTGGTCGCTGTTCTGCGCCTTCTCGCTTCTGGCGTTGCTCCAGTTGGTTCAATCCATGTCGTCGTCCGATGTCGTCGTGAATTCCGCGCTTAAGATCAATGTGACCTACGCGCTCATTTCGTTTCTGCTGCTCATCGGCATGCTCCACCTGGAAACCCTGCTGAAAGAACGATCGCGCATGGAGCGCGTCGAAAAACAGTTGCGGGCCGAATTGGAATTGGAAGTCAAATCGAAGACGGCGCATTTGACCAGAGCCCTCGAAGAGTTGATGAAAGAGATGGAAGAAACCAGGCGCATGGGCGCCATTTTCGAAACCTCCTCATGGACGAGGGTCGACGAAGTGGCGGAGAGCCTTGCGTCGGGCGGCGATCCAGCGGCGGCAACGGTTGTCGATCATTCGGATCAGCAAGCCACCGGCGAACCGGTGGTCATGTGCTCTCCCGCCGGGCGGGATGACGAAGGCGGACAGATTCCGGGCGGCGCCCTGGGTGGGGAATGGCTTGCGCGTTTTTGAGGCGGGTTCATCCCGATTTCCGGCTCCTAATCGTAATCTTAATCCTAATCCTAATCTTCTTAAATTCGGATTACGATTAGGATTAGGATTAAGATTAAGATTAGGATTAGGAGCGACCGCGTGGAAAGGCATCCTTTTGACGCGGCCGGCAAACAAAAAGCTGGTTGAATTGGCTGGCCCTGCTATTATTGCCCCGCTGCCATGACGGAGAGCCATTCCATTTCCCTGCCGGTCAGATGCGAACCCGCCGGCCGCCACATCACGGCGGCGGAGGCGGCCGAAGCCGTGGCCCGGGCCTGCCCGCCTGAAGCTTGCCGCCGCAAGCGGGTGTTGCTCATTGTGCCGGACGGAACACGCACCGCGCCCATCGGCCTGATTTTCAAAGCACTCTTCGCGCAAATCGGCGCCGTGACGGAACAACTGGACGTCATGATCGCGCTGGGCACGCATCAACCGATGAGCGAAGCGGCCATTTGCCAGCGCCTTGAAATCTCGCTCGAGGAACGCCGGGGGCCGTATGCCGGGGTTGTTTTCCACAATCACGCGTGGGATAAACCGGCCGCTTTGCAGGAAATCGGCGTGATCGGCGCGGAGGAAATCCGCCGGTTGACGGGCGGCTTGTTCGCCATGGATGTGCCGGTGGAGATCAACCGGCTGGTCTTCCAGTACGATGAACTGATTATCATCGGGCCGGTTTTTCCGCATGAAGTGGTGGGATGCTCGGGCGGGAACAAGTACCTGTTTCCGGGAGTGGGCGGGCCGCGCATTTTGAATTTCTTCCATTGGCTGGGGGCGGTGGTGACCAATCCCATGATCATCGGTAACAAATGGACGCCCGTGCGCCGGGTGGTGGATCGCGCCGGCGCGATGGTCAAGGTTCCCAAGCTGTGCTTTTGCCTGGTGACCGACGGCCCGCGCCTGGCCGGTCTGTACGCCGGAACACCGGAAGCGGCGTGGGACGCCGCGAGCGATCTGAGCCGCCAGCTCCACATCACCCGCAAAGACCATCCGTTCAAGACGATTCTCTCCTGCTGCCCGCCGATGTACGAGGACGTATGGACCGGCGGCAAGTGCATGTACAAATTGGAACCGGTCCTGGCCGACGGCGGCGAATTGATCATTTACGCGCCGCACATCCGCGAGGTCAGCGTCACGCATGGCCGGATCCTTTTGGAAGTGGGCTACCATTGCCGGGACTATTTTCTCAAG
>Ga0326728_10004308_pt1 | contig 42346 bp, 32 predicted proteins | sample MB3enrmetagenome_FD_207602 | JGI IMG/M metagenome (GOLD analysis project Ga0326728, IMG submission 207602) | Lab enriched peat soil microbial communities from McLean, Ithaca, NY, United States - MB31MN | ecosystem: Environmental > Terrestrial > Soil > Wetlands > Peat | place: USA: New York... | reverse complement strand
TCGGCCCAGCGCAGGTACATGCGCAGCATCATCTCGGCCCAGTCCTGGGCGTCGGTCCCCCCGGCGCCGGCGTGGATCTCGGCGACCGCGTCCCTCTCGTCGTGCTCGCCCGAGAACAAGCTGCGCAGCTCCAGCTCGTCGAGCGCTTCGGCGACAGTCGTAGCGGTGGCGTCGAGCTCGCCCTCGAGCGCGGCGAGCTCACCTCCTCCCTCGTCGAGGGCCATGTCGTAGAGGGCCTCGGCGTCGGCGAGCTGGGTGTCGAGGGCCCGCAGGCTCTCGACGTCGTCTCGAACCCGGCCGTACTCCGAGGTCACCTTTCGCGCCAGATCAGGGTCGGACCACAGATCCGGCTCCGCGATCTCCTGCTCGAGCACCGCCAAGCGCTCGATCGAGTCGTCGAGCCTCAAGTAGACCTTTGCCGCGTCGAGGCGGGCGCGAAGCGACGACAGCATCTCGCCGAGGTCAGGGCGCGGGACGTCGGGGCCGCCGTCGGATGCTCGAGCCATGATCGTTCAGCTCGCGCCGTGGCAGACCTTGTACTTGCGGCCACTCCCGCACCAGCACGGCTCGTTGCGGCCGACCTTGGGCGGAGGGCCACTGATGATGCGGGTCCCGGTCGGCGAGATCGGCCCTGCAGGCGGGCGCCGCTGGCCTGACCCGCCACTTCCGTTCCCTCCCCGGCCCGGCGTGGCGCGCTTGGGGGGCCGGCCCGGCGCTGCGCCACCCGGGAGGGCACCACCAGGAGCCTGCTGGCTGCGGGGAACGATGGGCTGCGATGCCTGGGCCGGGGGAGATCCCGGAGCCCGAGCTGGGAGAGGACCTGGAGGCGGCTGAGCCGAGACGCCGGCGAGCTCGCCAGAGGGGACCTGGGCAAGCTCCCCGAGGCCGGCCGCCGGATCGTCGGCTGCCACGAACGCCGCTTGGGCGTAGTCAGGAGTCTCGGCGGTCTCGGCGATGACCTGCACGTGCATGACATAGCGCAAGTAGTCGTCGTCGATCGAGTCCATGAGCCTCTCGAACATCTCGAATCCCTCACGTTGCCAGGCCACCAACGGATCCGTCTGGGCAATGCCGCGGAGATGGATGCCCTCGTTCAGGTAGTCCATCTCCACGAGATGCTCGCGCCAGCGCTGGTCGATGATCTGGATCAGTATGTTGCGCTCGATCTCGCGTGCGGTCTCCGCGCCACCGGGAAAGGTCACTTCTCGCTCGTCGTACATGGCGAGGGCCTCGGCGAGGATGCTCTCGGTGAGCTGTTGAACGCCGGTCGCCTCCTCGAGGTCCGCGACGGTGAACCTGGTCGGGTAGTACTGCGTCAGCTCGACCACAAGGCTTTCGAGGTCCCACTCCTCGGGAAAGTCGTTCGGACAGTGGTTCGCGACGACGCGGCGCACCATATCGGTGAGCAGCTCTTCGGTGTGGGCCTTCAAGTCCTCGCCGTCGATGATCTGGAGCCGGCGCTGGTAGATCACCTTGCGCTGCTCGTTCCTCACCTCGTCGTACTTGAGCAGCTCCTTGCGTGTCTCGGCGTTGCGCCCCTCGACGGTGTGCTGGGCACGCTCGATCGCCTTGGTCACCATGCGGGCCTCGATCGGCACGTCATCGGGCAGGGCCCGGTCCATGACCCAGCTGACGGCGCTTGTCGCGAACAGCCGCATCAGCTCGTCCTCGAGTGACAGGTAGAACCGGCTCTCGCCGGGGTCGCCCTGCCGCCCGGAGCGGCCACGGAGCTGGTTGTCTATGCGTCGGCTCTCGTGACGCTCGCTCCCGAGCACGTAGAGGCCACCGAGGGCTCGAACCTCTTCTGCTTCGGCAGCGCACTGTTGCCTGAACTTGGACAAGAGTGCCGCGTAGCGCGCGCGGCCCTCGTCGGAGTCGATGTCGAGCCCCTCGGCGCGGACTTCGTCAAGGGCAAGGCCTTCGGGGTTGCCTCCGAGCACGATGTCGACTCCACGTCCCGCCATGTTGGTGGCCACGGTGATCGCGTGAAGGCGTCCGGCCTGGGCGACGATCACGGCCTCCTGGGCGTGGTGCTTGGCATTGAGCACATGGTGAGGAATGCCTTGCTTGTCCAGGAGCGAGGACAGCTCCTCGGACTTGGACACCGATGCAGTGCCGACGAGCACCGGCTGGCCCCGCTCGTAGCGGTCTTTCAGGTCCTCAACTACCGCCTCGAACTTGGTGGCCTCGGATTTGAAGATCAGGTCGGCCTCGTCGGTCCGGATCATCGGTCGGTGTGTCGGTATCGGCACGACGTGCAGCTGGTACGTCGAGGCGAACTCGGCCGCCTCGGTCTCGGCGGTACCGGTCATCCCGGCGAGCTTCTCGTACATGCGGAAGTAGTTCTGGAGTGTGACGGTCGCCCAGGTGTGGTTCTCCTCCTGGATCCGGACCCGCTCTTTTGCCTCGATGGCCTGGTGGAGCCCGTCGGACCAGCGACGACCCTCCATGATGCGACCCGTGAACTCGTCGACTATCTTCACCTCGCCATCGGCCACCAGGTAGTCCTTGTCCCGGTGGTAGAGCTCCTTGGCCTGGAGCGCCTTCTCGAGCTGATGGACGTAGTTCACCGCGACCGAGTCGTACAGGTTCTCGACGTCCAGCTGCCGCTCGACTTTGGCAATGCCGGCCTCTGTCGGCACGGCGGTGCGCTTCTCCTCGTCGACCTCGTAGTCGACGTCGCGGTGCAAGGTACGAACGATGCTCGCGAACTGGTAGTAGAGCTTCGTCGACTCGTGCGACGGCCCGGAGATGATGAGCGGCGTCCGGGCCTCGTCGATCAGGATCGAGTCGACCTCGTCGACGATCCCGTAGACGTGACCTCGCTGGACCATGTGCTCGCGACGCGGGGCCATGTTGTCGCGCAGGTAGTCAAAGCCCATCTCGGTGTTCGTCCCGTACGTCACGTCCGCGCGGTAGGCCGCCGTCTTGGCGGCAAAATCGTCCACCTCCGGAGTGATCAGCCCGACTGTCAGTCCGAGAAACCGGTAGATCTGGCCCATCCACTCCGCGTCACGCCGGGCCAGGTAGTCGTTGACGGTGATGACGTGCACGCCACGGCCCGAAAGGGCGTTCAGATAGACCGGCAGGGTCGACACGAGCGTCTTTCCCTCACCGGTCTTCATCTCTGCTATCCACCCGAAGTGAAGCGCCATGCCGCCCATGAGCTGGACGTCGAAGTGACGCTGGCCGATGGTACGGACTCCCGCCTCCCGCACGACGGCGAAAGCCTCCACGAGCAGGTCGTTCATGTCCTCGCCGCGGTCGAGGCGCTCCTTGAACGCGACCGTCCTGGCCGCGAGCTCCTCGTCGGACAAGGCCTGGATCTCCGGTTCCAGCGCGTTGATCGAGGGCACGATCGAGGCGAGGCTGCGGACCTTCTTGCTTTCGCCCGCGCGAAGGACCTTTCCGAAGAGACTCACGACCGCCCATTGTACGCTGCCGCCCCTGCGGCTCCGGCTCGGGCCGCCCGTCCCTCTGGTCGGGAGGAGGCGCTTCAGCCGGCGATGACCGGGATCCGTTCCCCGATCCGGCGTTGCGGGCCTTGTTCGGCAGAGACGAGCACGCCGGCGAGATGGTGTGGCGCGGCGTGCTCGACGCGCACGTTCACGAAGGTGCCCGGAGAGATGCTGCCGAACCTTTCAGGAGGAAAGTGCACGAGCTTGCCCTGCCGGGTACGGCCCGAGAGCACACCTGAGTCCTTCTTGGACGGCCCCTCGACGACGACTTGCTCGACCCGTCCGACGCGGGCCAGGTTGCGGGCCAGCGCGGAGCGTTCGATCACGACCTTGAGCCGGTCGAAGCGATCGGCGATCTCGCCGGGCGGCACGTAGAGGTCCGTCATCTGAGCGGCCCGCGTCCCTGGCCTGGGCGAGAAGATGAACGTGTAGGCGCTGTCGTACTCGGCCTGTGAGGCGACCTCGAGGGTGTGCTCGAAGTCTTCTTCGGTCTCGCCCGGGAAGCCGACGATGATGTCTGTGGTCACGGCGAGGTCTTCGATCGCGGCCCTTGCCTCGGCAACAAGAGCCAGGTAGCGCTCCGCCGTGTAGCCCCTGCGCATTGCTCGAAGGACGCGGTCACTGCCCGACTGCAGCGGCAGGTGGAGCTGCTCACAGACGGTGGGGGTCTCGGCCATGGCGGCGATGGTCTCAGGCCGGAGGTCCTTCGGATGGGGACTCGTGAACCGGACACGTCGGATGCCGGGCACGGTGCCCACCTCCCGGAGCAGGTCCGCGAAGAGCGGTCGTGGCCTCGAGGCGCCTTCGCCGACCCAACGCCTGCCGGCGATCCACGCCAGATCGACGGCTCCGGACTGCGCGCCTCGCCACTTCGTCGTCAGGTCCCGACCGTAGGAGTTCACGTTCTGTCCCAGCAATGTGATCTCGACAGTCCCGCGGGCCGAAAGTTCCTCGAGCTCTGCAACGAGCTCGCCGAAGGGTCGGCTCACCTCCGGTCCCCGCACCGCCGGGACGATGCAGAACGAGCAGGAGTTGTCGCAGCCGACCTGGATCGTCACCCAGGCCGCATAGGGCTGGTCGTGCCGTACTGCCATCGCGGTCGGGAAATCCGTCTCCTCCGCCGGGCCGGGCGCGTCCGGTACCTCGATCACCGACTCGCCACTCGAGCGCGCCTGGTCGAGAAGGGCGGCAACCCTCCCGACGTTGTGAGTGCCAAAAACAGCGTCGACATGGGGTGCTCGCTCGAGCAGCAGCTCACGGTCCTTCTGGGCGAGGCATCCTCCGACTGCGATCTGCAAGCCGGGGCGCCGAGCCTGGACCGACTTCAGCTGGCCGAGGTGGCCGTACAGCTTGTCGTCGGCGTTCTGGCGGATGCAGCAGGTGTTGAGCACGACGATGTCGGCCTCTTCCAGGTCCTCCGTGCGGGCCATGCCTTCTGATGCAAGCACCGACGCGATGCGCTCCGAATCGTGCTCGTTCATCTGGCACCCGAAGGTGCGAACGAGGAACCTGCGAACTTCGGTCACCGCAAGAGGTTACGCGGCGCGGAGATCAAATTGTCCCGGGAACGAGCTCGTCCGCCTCGTCGAGGTCGACCGCCACGGCCAATGCGACCGGGGCAGGCTCGTTGTGCACGTAGCGCTCGCCGCTCAGCCACGAGGCGAGCGCGGCGACCAGGCAAGCGCCGGCTGCGAAGTCGAAGGCCCGGCGCAGGCCGCCTTCGAACGGTTCGGAGAGCAACGACGGGAAGAAGCCCCGGCTCGCCAGCAGCTGGGCGTGCGCCGCCGAGATCTGATGAATGGTCGGGCCCAGGAGAACCCGCATCGGGTTGTCCCCGAGGAAGGCCGCGAACAACAGCCCGACGGGCGGAAGATGAGCGATGGAGCTCGCCTCCGACGCGGGCACCCCGGCCGAGGTCAGCCCTGCGTAAAGGTGCGCCGGGAGGGAGGAGGCAAGGCCGAGGATCATGAGGCTGAAGAACACCCCTATCGAAAGAACCATCGCCGAGTTCTGAAAGGTCGCCGCCATCCCGCTTCCGACTCCGCGCTGGTGTGGAGGAAGGCTGTTCATGACCTGGGCCCTGTTCGGCGAGGCGAACAGTCCCATGGACGCGCCGAGTGCCAGCAAGAGCAAGGCGAAGCCCAGATAGGAGAAGTCGACGGGAAGCGCCTCGAGGAGCAGGAAGCTCGCCGCCGAAAGCGCCATCCCGACCGTCGCGAACGGCCTCGGCCCGAAGCGGTCCGACAAGAAGCCGGAGATCGGCCCGGACACGAGGAACCCGACGGTGAGCGGCACCATGTAGACCCCCGCCCAGAGCGGAGTCGACGAGAAGCTGTAGCCGTGCAGCGGCAACCAGATCCCCTGCAACCAGATGATGAGGATGAACATGAGCCCGCCGCGGCCGAGCGACGCGAGCAGGCTTGCGATGTTCCCGGCTGTGAACGACTTGATCCTGAACAACGGCAGGTGGAACATCGGCTCGGCCACGAGAGTCTCGATCACGCAGAACACGACGAGCATCGCAACCCCCCCGCCGAGCTCCGCGATGACCACCGGGTTGGTCCAGCCCATGGTGTCGTGCCCATAGGGCTGGATGCCGTAGGTGATCCCGACGAGCAACGAGATCAAGCCGGCGGCGAAGCTCACAGTTCCCCACCAGTCGATCCGTGCCGCCCTCGTGATGCCCCGCTCCTCGAGCCTCAGGTAAGCCCAAACCGTGCCGCCGATGCCGAAGGGGACCGAGACCAGGAAGACGAGGCGCCAGTCGAGCGGTCCGAGCAGGCCGCCCACCACGAGCCCGATGAAAGACCCGGAGATCGCCGCCATATTGTTGATCCCGAGCGCGAGGCCTCGTTGGCCCGCAGGGAACGCGTCGGTCAGGATCGCCGCCGAGTTCGCCATCAGCATTGCCGCGCCGAGGCCTTGCACCACTCTCATGCCGATCAGGTAGGACGCCCCGGCGGCCCCGTACAACCAGTCGGCGGACAACAGGACCGAACCAATGCTGAACACGGCGAAACCAAGCTCGTACATCCGGACTCGGCCGTAGATGTCGCCGATACGGCCGAATGCGACGACGAGCACGGCAGTCACGACGAAAAAGCCCATGAGCATCCAAAGCAGGTAGCCCACATTGCCGGGGGCGAGTGGGTCCAGGCCGATGCCGCGGAAGATGTCGGGCAGCGCTATCAAGGTGATGGACGAATTGATCGTCGCCATCAGCATGCCGAGCGTGGTGTTGGACAGCGCGATCCACTTGTAAGCGACGGTCCTCGAGCTCGGAGCCGGTCCCGGTGCCGACGGCGAGCTGGTATCAGCCACCGACGCCACCCGCTGCAACAGTGCCATCTATTTCCCCCCACCTTTCCGGAAGCCGTCACTACCTCGCGACGAAGGCTTTCGGTGTAGACCAGGCGCTGCCGAACCGGTACGGCCCCCCACCGGAACGTTCAAGGGGAACTTGTACCGGCACTTAGTCTAGGTTCTCGCCCGGCCCGCGCTGTCCAGCCGATCCACACGCGCAACCTCGAGCTCGGACAGGTCGATCTGACCCGCCCGCTACCCACTCGGGCAGCCGAGCGGGGCGGCAGACCCAGCGAGCCGTAGGATCTGGCCGGAGCCCACGTTGGAACGAGATCAGCTCATAGCCTTCCTCCGAACGCGCCGGGATGCGCTCGCGCTCGAGCTCGCCGATCTCGCCGAGCCGGTACGAGCCCCGGGCGTCCAGATGCAGTTCGGGAAACGCGCCGGCGACCACACCGCGGATGCCGTCTTGCAGATGACGAGGACCATGACCGCCGCCGAGCTGCGCCAGGTAGCAGACGAGATCGCCCGAGCCCTCGAGAAGCTCGAGGACGGCACCTACGGTGCCTGCGACGACTGCGGGCAAGCGATCGCCGCCGAACGCCTCGAGGCACTGGCTTGGGCGACGCGGTGCGTGAGCTGCCAGGCCCGCGTCCTCAAACGATGAGCCACTGTGCTCGCCGCTTCCTGCGGGGGACGGAACCGGTCCCCCGCAGGAGCGACGCTGTTACACGGTCGTCAACGGCTACCTGGTCCGGCCGATCTGGTAGCTGTAGGGGATCGCAGTCAGCTCGTCTGCGCCGAACACGCCATAGGGGGGAAGGTTGCCGATGTAGTCGTCGACATAAAGCGTGCCCTGCACCAGCGTGCCCGATGTCCCCGACGGCGTGATGGTCACGTCGATGACGGCTTTCTGGCCAGGGTTGACTACCACCGGTTTGAAGCTGCCGAGATCTGCCGGGTTGACGGACGCCAGCCAGACGAAGTCGCCCGTATTCGATGTCACCGAGGTGTCGAACGTCTTGGTCTCGGCCGTCATGTCGATGGTGGCCGAGCCGGCAGACGCCGCGGGCGGCGTCGCGGTGGCCGAGTACGGCCCGCACTCGGTGGGCCCGGCATTCCACAAGCCGGCGGTGACCGTGCCGCCGGGTGGGCTGTAGGAGGCCGACGCGTTGCCCGCACAAAGGTCTCCGAGACCGCTGCTGGCACTGGCCTGGTCGGGGTCGCCCGTGTAGGGGCTGAAGTCGAACATGGCCGGCACCGTCGCGCTCTGCGAGAGCGCCAGGCTCGAGGTCTCCGACGGGACGAACCAGGTCGGGAAATAGGGCGTCGTCATCGGCAGCGACACGGTGTTCGGGTAAAGCGCCGCCAGCGTGATCGTGCTCATGGTGTCGAGACGGGCGTCGACGAAGAAGTCCTCCGGTGCCACGCCACTGTTGGTGACGATGACCGGCACCGTCACGGGAACGCCAGCTGCCAGCTTGTAGCGGGCGCTGTTGGGAAGCCCGCGTGCCCAGGCACTGACCGCGTTGAACTGAATCGTGCCCGTGAACGGCTGCGAGAGCTCGTCCCCGACAACTGGCTCGGCGAAGTCCACGACCAGAGTCCATGTCCCCGGGACAGGGTTCAAGCTGTAGGCCGTGAGCGTCGTGCTCGGAACGCCGTTCAGGCTGTTCTGCCCGTAGCCGAGGGTGTCGCCGTCGGGGCTGACCAGATAGGCGCCCACGGCGTCGGCCGGGTCGTTGGTGAGCGACAGGTTGGCCGTGATGCTGGTCACCGAGTTGCCGACATTGAACTCGTAGTCATCCTCCTGGCCCTCACCGGGTGACCGGCCATTGCCACCGGTCAGCACTCCGCTGAAGCTGCCCGAGCCATGCCAGACGGGCACAAGGCTGCGAAGCGTGACCGGGATCGACGTGCTCGGCTCGCTCGAGTAGCCCGAGTAGCCCGAGTAGCCCGAGTAGCCCGAGTAGCCCGAGTAGCCCGAGTAGCCCGAGTAGCCCGAGTGGCCCGGGTAGCCCGGGTAGCCCGTCTCCGGGCTCAGCACGATCGACCCGGACGAGTCCCCGGGCAACGACGGCGTGGTCGTGCTGACCGTGACTGTCCCGCTCTGGCCGGGCTTCAGTACGAGGGAGGAGGGCGATACCGAACCGAAGGGAGCGAACTGCTGGGTCGACACCTGCCACGGGACCGTCCCGTTCGTCCCGCCAACCGAGGCGGCGTCACCGAAGATGACGCCCGTCCAGGTGCCCGCAACCGGGTACACGACGTCGACGTCGCCGTAGTTGCCCACTCCTTGGGGAATGCTGTGCGCCGCGAGTCGCCCGAGCGGGTCGACCAGGATCAGCCGCACCCGAGCATTGAGGCTATCGGCAAGAGAGGTCGGAATACCCGGGTAGGCAATCGAAGCGAACAGCCTGTCCTGGCCCGGCTGCACCGTGAATTGGAAGACGGCGTAGTTGTTCTCGAGGCCTCCGTAGTTGACGAACTGAGGGCTCGTGGTGTCGCTCAGCGTGACACTGCCGCTCTGCACGTCCTCATTGGGACCGAGGCTCCGCCCCGAGAGCTGGACGACCTGGGTGTCGACGCCGGTGTTGGTCACCGTCACCGGCCAGGACTCGTTGGTGCCTGGGTTGGCAACCGCGTTCAGCTGGCTGGTCGAGGTCAGCAGGGTGTCGCCAATCGGCTTGGGCGAGCCGGCGGGCGTCGAGATCGACTCGGCCATCTCGACGGCCGCGTAGCTGTTCAGCAGGCCGGCGCCCTGCTCGGTCGCGGGGGCGCCGAGGTCGGTCGCCGTGCTGACGAGGATCTGCTTGACCAGGGCCGGCGTCGGCGTGGCCCCGCCGTGGGTTTGGCGGTAGGCCTGAATGACAAGTGCCGCGGCGCCTGCCACGAACGGCGACGACTCACTGGTGCCGCCGCTCTCCTCGATGTCGGAGGACTCCTCCTGCAGGTTCACGCAGCCGGCATAGGTCGAGCTGGCATCGCAGGAGGCGTAGCTCGCGTCACCGGGTGCGACCAGGTCGACCGTGCCTCCGCTCTCGTCATAGCCACCCGAGCTCAGCGAGCTGATGTTGTCGCTCAACCAGCCCGTCGTCGCGAAGTAGCGGGTGGCGGCGTAGTTGGTCTGGGCGTACATCTGGAACTGGGTCGACGCCCCGACCGAGATCACATTCGGGTCTGTCGCCGGCGAGCCGATCGTGTCGGTCGCACCCGCGTCGCCCGTCGACACGGAGACCACTACCCCGGCCGCCACGGCGGCGTCGTTGAACTGCTTGGTCACGTCGAGCGCCGTGACGTCGGGGAAGTCGTTGGAGCCGAAGGACTCGTTGATCACATTGACCTGATCGTGCTCCACGGCGTAGTTGATCGCCTCGAGGAAGTTCGACTCGGTGGTCTCCTCGTAGGAGCCGTACACGTCGAGCCCGACCAAGCTCGCGCCGGGGGCCACGCCCTCGATGCGGATGTTGCATGCCGCCGGGTAGGACTGGGCAGAAAAGCCGTTGACGTCGTAGACCTCGATGCCCTGGCCCGCGATCGTGTTCGAGTCGAGGAACGCCTCGTCGCCGCTCGTGAGAGCACCCGGTCCGTCACCGCTGAAGTCCTCGTAGTCGCCGCCCGTGGCCGTGTCGAACACGGAGGTGTGGTCGGGCCGTATGAAGTTCACGTTGTCCGGGTCGATGCCGTCGGCTATCCAGGCGACCTTCACTCCCGCGCCGGTGATGCCCAGCGAGCGCGCGGTCTTCTGGGCCGGGTTGTCCGAGTCGGTGTTCGTGAGCGCCAGGCCCTCCGGAGCGAGCTGCACCTCGCCGTTCGGGCCACAGGCACCTGGGATCACGTTGGGGGTGAGGCTCGGGTCGTCATGGGCGCGCAGCACCTTCGCCGATTCCGACGACGCGGCCGGCGCCTGGTCCACCGAGGGCTCGACGTCGCGGATGGTCACGTCGGGGATGACCTTGGCCACCGCCGGGTCAGCCTTGAGCCAGGCATCCTCGCCGGAGGAGACCGTCGCCGCGAAGGAGTTGACCAGCCTGTAGCTCTTCATGTGCGTGGCGTGCACCTCTCGAAGCTCGCTCATCAAAGGTGCCTGATAGGCGGCGATCACGTTCGAACGAAGAGCCTGCGCCCGGCTGCCCACACGCGCCGACGCAACCTGGCTCTTCATGATGACGATGACTGGACGGTTCACGTTCTTCGACAGCTGGGCGGCCAGCGCCGCGGTCATCGGCCGCTGTGTGACACTCCGGGCTGCCGGAACGGCCGGAGCCGCCTCAACTGCGGCCGTCTGGCCCGCCACAAGAGCGGGCACCGCCAGCGCGGCTGCAAACAAGGAGATCCTCTTGCCTTTGGCACGCGACCTCGACGCTCCGATTCCTGGGATTCCTCGCATGTTCGACTCCCCTCCGAGGGCTATCGGGACGTCTGCACTCAAAGCGTGTCCCAACTGCGCCGGTGCAGCGTCAAAGGGACGCTAGCGCAACACGACCCCACGCGTTTACCGAACCCTCCCAGGTTCTCCCAGAGAGCCAAAACGCGCCGGCGCGATCAAAGGTGAGCCGGGGGCCGGCGCTCAGCGCCGGCGTCGTGCAACCGCCCTCAGATGATCCTGCGAAGTCTCACACGTGCAGTCCGCACTCGGTCTTCCCCGTGCCGGCCCAACGGCCTTCACGCGGGTGGTGTCCGGCCGGGACGGGAACTGTCGTCGGTGCGCACCCGATCGATACGTACCCGACGTAATTGAGCGGGTGACGTGGCAGGTCGTGCGCATCGACGTACGCGTCGACCTCGGCGTCGTCCCAGGCAGCAATGGGATTCACTTTCACCATGTTGCGCCGGGTGTCCCAGGCGATGACCGGTGCCTCGACCCGCTCGGGGGTGTCGACCCGCTTCAGTCCGGTGATCCAGGCGCTACGGCCAGAAAGCGCCTTGGCCAAAGGTGCCACCTTGCGGAGCTCGCAGCAGCGGCTCGAGCCGCACGGGAACTCCTCGAGTGACACCTCGGGATGCGTAACGACGAGGTTGAGGTCGTAGCGGCGGCGTAGACGCTCCACGTAAGCAAGAGTCTCGGGAAAGTGGAAACCCGTGTCGAGGAAGATCACCTCGAGGGACGGGTCGACGCCGACCGCCATGTCCAAGAGGGCAGCGTCCTGAAAAGAAGCCGCCAGGGCGACCTCACCGGGGAACCGGTTCACGGTCCACTCGATGATCTCCACGGGGTCCGCCCTGTCGAGCCGCGCCGAGGCCTCGTCGAGCTCCGCGAGCAGCTCCGCCGACGGGCTCCCAGCTTCAGACTCGAGCTCCATGATTCTCCATTGCTCCCAGAGTGGCTATTCGGCTCACGAGCCGTCTTTAAACTTATCTCCTCGCGGGCTCGAACAAGCAGCCGCTGCACCAAGAAAGTGACGTTCGGCCCTTCCAGGACAAGAAAGAAGCGAGTTATCTAGAGCCAAAGCGAGTGAAATGAGGACAGCATGCCGGGCGCGCGCGGGTCTCGTTGGGTTGACCTGCCAGATGAGCTGAGGTCAGCGCGGAGTCGTGAATTGCTCGACTCCGCCGCAATCAACAAGGACGCTGCGTTCACCGAGGACGAGCGAGCGTCACTCGGGCTGCGCGGCCTGTTGCCGTGGCGGACCATGACGATCGAGGAACAGGTCGCCCTGGAGCTCGAGCATCTCCGTCGCAAAGGCGACGAGCTCGAACAGTACATCGGCCTCGCGGCGCTGCAGAACCGGAACGAGACGCTTTTCTATCGGCTGCTCGTAGACCATCTCGAAGAGCTCGCCCCGATCATCTACACGCCGACGGTCGGGCGCGCCTGCCGCGAGTACAGCCATGTCATGCGCCGCACCCGAGGAGTCTGGATCACCCCCGACGACGTCGACCACATCCCCGAGCTGCTCGGAAATGCCGGCCAACCCGGTGTCCGGCTCATCGTGGTGACCGACAACGAGCGCATTCTCGGCCTTGGCGACCAGGGAGCGGGCGGAATGGGCATCCCGATCGGCAAGCTGGCGCTGTACGTCGCGGGAGCAGGCTTCGACCCTCTGCAGACCCTGCCGATATCGCTCGACTGCGGGACGGACAACGAGGAGCTGCTGCACGATCCCCTCTATCTCGGCTATCCGAAGCCCCGCCTTCGAGGGGACGCTTACTACGAGTTCATCGACGCGTTCGTCGAGGCTGTCAAGCTTGTCTATCCCCACGCCCTGCTGCAGTGGGAAGACTTCAAGCAACACAACGCGATTCGGCTGCTCGACCACTACCGCCACCGGATTCCGTGCTTCAACGACGACATCCAGGGGACTGCCGCAGTGGTGAGCGCGGGCATACTCGCCACACTCAGGCACAGAGGCGAGAGGCTTTCGTCACAGCGTTTTGTGTTCCTCGGGTCCGGGGCGGCCGGCATCGGCATCGCCCGGCTCGTCCAGTCCATCATGCGAGCGGAGGGGGCCACCGAGGGCGAGGCTCGTCTCGCGGTGATAATGCTCGATTCGAAAGGACTTCTCTACGACGGGCGCGACGGGGTGCAGGATGACAAGCGTCCTTTCGCACTGACAAGCGATGAGCTGAAGAGCTTCGGGTTCGAGCCGAGCGACGAGTACGACCTCGAGACCGTCATCCGCCACGTCGAGCCGACGATCCTGATAGGCACGAGCGGCAAGGCAGGTGCCTTCAGCGAAGCCGCCATACGAGAAATGGCTGCGCGGACAGACAAGCCCATCGTGCTGCCACTTTCCAACCCGACCGCGAACTCAGAAGCCACGCCCGCGGACGTGCTCGCATGGAGCGACGGCCGGGCGGTCGTGGCGACCGGGAGCCCGTTCGACCCCGTCGAAATCGGTGGCCGTACCCACGTGATCGGACAGGCAAACAACGTCTTCGTGTTCCCCGGTGTCGGGCTGGGTGCGGTCGCATGCCGAGCCTTCGAGGTGACCGACCGCATGTTGCTCGTGGCGGCCACGACACTCGCGGACATGGTCCCGACCGACCGGCTGGACCACGGGGCGCTCTATCCGCGCCTCACCGAGCTCCGGTCGATCTCCCGGGCGATCGCCATCGCCGTAGCCCGCGAAGCTCGGGACGGCAACGTCGCCCCGATGGCGACCGACGCCGAGATCGAGGCCGCAGTCGATGCCTGTATCTGGGCACCCGAGTACGAGTCCTTCAATCCGGCAGCTCAAGGGAAGGCGGCGGCCGACTGAGCCGGAGGCGACGTCCATACGGCGACAAGCCGGCCGATGGCGATCGCCTACGAGGAAGGACAAGCCCTCGGGTCGTAGGAAGGAAGAGACTGCAGGGCCGGGCTCGGCGCTCCGAGTGTGCTCACCGACGCTGAGGGAACAGTCGTCGTTGTCGTTGTCGTCGTCGTCATCGCACCCGGCTTTCGGACATGGGGTTGCCAGACCGAGAAATCCGAGCCGGTGACCACTGTCACATCTGCTCCGGCGTCGGTCGGTCCCTCCGTCATCGAGACGATGCCTGAGAGATCCTCGACGACACGCTCACCGTCGAGGAGATCTCCCGGAGCGTAGTAGACGACTGTCTCGGAGATGGGACCGACCGGGGTTGCCGTGCCCGTGCCGACCACGCGAAACCCGAGCGTGGCGAGCTTGGCTGCGGTTGTGGCCGCTTGGTCGGCTACCCCCGAGCCGTTCAGGACCGAGACCTTGATCTTGTCGGGAAAGACCTTCGCGCCCGGTGGGGCCTTCAGCCCCAGGAACTCGTCAACGGTTCGCTGGTCCTGAGGGTAGGTGGGGAGCACGACCGACCCGTAGTCGTAGCCCTCGTACATGTAGTCGGCGAAGTTCTCGACGTTCGGAAGTGTCAGCTCGGGAACCGTGGCGACGTTCGTCGACTTGAACGCCTGCAGGAGATCTTCCATGTCGCCGATCGACAGCTTCGAGTCGATCTCGAGGTCCGGGGCGACAGCCCCTAAGAGAGCGTTGTCCGTAAGCGGGTTGGAGAGCCCACGGTTGATGACTGCGGTGGCCAGGACCCGGAGGAACTCGTGCACCCGGATGATCCGCCCGAGATCGCCGCTGCCGTCGTCTCTCCACTGACCGCCCTCGTAGTACCAGTAATTGCGCGCCCGGACCAGGGCGAGCGCGTTGAACCCGTTCAGGTACACACAACCGGTCGTCCGGATGTGGAGCCCGCTGCTGTCGTCGTAGACCCGGTCGGGAAAGTACATCTTGATGCCACCGAGGGCGTTCACGACGTTCTGGAAGCTGTCGAAATTCAGTTCGACAAAGTGATTGACCGGTATCCCGAAGTTCTCCTCGATGACGTTGACGAGCTGGTCGGGACCATCGGCAAGGGCAGCATCGATCTTGTAGAAGCCTCCGGGACGGACGTTGTTCATGACGAGGTCGCGTGGGATGGAGAGGATCGAGACCGAGTGGGTCTGCTGGTCGGCGCGCAACAGCAGAATCACGTCGGAGTTGACGCCGGTGATGCCCTGGGAGCAGAGCCCGAAGGCGCTCCCCTGCTTGCCGTTCAGCACGCAACGAGACGTCGAGCCGATGAGAAGGAACGTCTGCACTCCGACATTGGGACCCGCCGTCGCGACCTTGTCCAGGTGACGGAGCGTCACCCGGTGCACCTGGTGATAGCGGTAGGCCACGTAGGCGATCTCGGCCCCGGCAAGAGCAAGGATTACCGCCAGCAAGACCACCGAAGCCCGGATGAGATAGCGGAGCCAACGAGGCCGACGCGATCTGTTGCGCCGGCGACCGGACCGCCCAGGTGGAGAGGGCCGGTCGGCTTCAGGCAGCTCGCTGTTTGCTGGAACCTCAGGCATTGTAGGAACGTCAGGCATCAGACTGCAGGATAAGGCCTCCTCCTTAAGATTTCGTGAAGTCGGGCTGCTCAGCGAGGCCACGGGCCCGATCGGCTAGAACGGAGGATGATGAGGGTCCTGGTGGCCGAGGACGACGAAGCCCTCAGGTCCGTGCTGGAGCGTGGGCTGAAGAGGGCCGGTTACGTAGTCGACACCGTGGCCGACGGGTCGGACGCGCTCGAGTACCTCCGGACCTATGACTACGAGGTCGTCGTCCTCGACTGGCGCATGCCAGTCGTAAGTGGCATCGAGGTCGTGCGGTCGCTACGTCGCTCGGGCGACGGCGTGCCGATCCTGATGCTCACCGCCAGGGACATGCCGACCGACAGGGTGCTCGGCCTCGACGAGGGCGCGGACGACTACATGGTCAAGCCCTTCGACTTTCCCGAGCTTCTCGCCCGGTTGCGAGCGCTGCAGCGAAGGCCCTCCAGCGCGCAGCTGCCCCGCTTGTGCGTGGGGGACCTCGTCTACGACCCGGTAACACGAATCGTCAGGGCAGGCGGAACGACGCTGAGCCTCACGCACACTGAGCTCGGCGTCCTCGAAGTCCTCTTGAAGCGTTCTCCGGCAGTCGTCACCAGGCAGTCGATAGCGATCCAGGTCTGGCAGGACGAGGCTGACGCCGTCGGCTCCAACACGATCGACGTCCATGTGGCTCACCTGCGATCGAAGCTGTCCGGCGCGCACGTGCGGATAGATACTCATCGGGGAGTCGGCTACCGTCTCCTTGCCTCATGAAGTCACGGTCACCAGCGACGGTTAAAAGCCACCTCGCACCCTCGCTCAAGGTCGCCCTCGTAGCCACACTGATCGTGATCGTCGTTTACGCGGGCGCCGTGGCGATCCTCGACGTCCTGGTGGCGCAACGCCTAGTGGTCCAGGTCGACCGCCAACTGGTCAACCGGCTCGCCGCTGCCCGGGTGCAACCACCCGCCCGTGTCACCGAGGAACCGGACTCGCCAGGCAGCGGCGTTCATTACGGGCTCGGGATCTACGGCGAGCCGATCTACGTCTGGGAGGTCTTGCCCAAAAGCCGCGTGGCACAGGCGAACGCTGCCTCGCCGCCGTTGCCCTCCCTGACATGGCCCGAGGCGGGCGCCGGGTCGGTCACCAGGAGTCTCGCGGGGACGAACTACCGACTCTTGTCGGTGCGGTACCGGGGCGGCCTGCTTGTCGCAGGTGAGAGCCTGACCGAGTTGGCGCACGTCGAAAGCGTCCTCGTCACATCCGAGCTCGTGGCGGCGCCGGTGCTCCTGGTGGTGGTGTTCCTGGCGTCATTGCTCGTTGGACTTCGCTCGGCCAAGCCCGTCGAGCTTGTTCGCAGACGGCAGCTCGAGTTCACGGCCGACGCCTCCCACGAACTGCGGACGCCGCTCAGTGTGATCGAGGCCGAACTCTCCTTGGCGCGAAGCGACGGCGGTGCTGCGGACCCGAGCACGCTTGATCGAATAGCACGAGAGAGCAACCGGCTGAGACTGATCGTCGACGACCTGTTGTGGCTGTCGCGCTTTGACTCGGCCCCCCCACCGCCTAGCTCTGCCGCAGTCGATGTCATGGCAGTTGCCGAGGCCTGTACTGAGCGCTTCCGGGCGCGGGCAAACGCCAGATCGCTCGACCTCGAACTGCGACAATTCGGGTCCGCGCCTGCGACGATCGTCGCGCCCGAAGAATGGATCGACCGTCTCGCTGCGGTGCTCGTCGACAATGCCTGCAAGTACGCAGGCACGTCCGGATCGGTAAGCGTCCAAGTAGGACGGGTCGGTTCACGAGTAGTTCTCGTGGTCGAGGACAACGGTCCCGGAATACCGGTGGCAGAGCGGGAGCGACTGTTCGACCGGTTCCGGCGCGGCACCAACGAGGCAGGTGGTCACGGGCTCGGGCTCGCGATCGCCGACTCGGTTGTTCGCTCGACCGGTGGTCGGTGGCGAGTCGGCACAAGTGCCCGCCTCGGCGGCGCCTGCATGGAAGTCTCCTGGCCGAGCTGACCAGCGCTGGCCCAAGAAAGCAGCCCACTGCCGGGTGTGAGCAGGTACTGCCCGGCGTGCGTGGGCGCGTCGGGCAGCGGATTTTCGTCAGGGCTTCTCCCCGGACGCGGGGCCAACGCAACCTGACCGTAATCTTCATGTCATGTGGGGCACACTTGGCGAAGAGGTTTGCGAGTAGGAGGAAAAAAGAGGGGCACCATGGGAGAAGAGGAGATCCCGATCGAGAAGTTCGACGCACTGCTGCGCGACCTCGTCACTTGGGACCTCGTGGTTCCAGGTGAAGGTGAGGACGCGGAACACTGGCAGCTCGTCGCCCGAGCTCAGCGACGCCTGGCGGACCTGGCGAAGACCCGAGGACCATGGCCGTCCGAGCGCACGGCCTACCTGGACCGGCAATGTGCCGACTGCCAGCACAGGCAGCTGACCTGGGTGCGAGACGGCGCCTACGTATGCGACCCGTGCTGGCAAAAGCGTCTTGCTCGCTCACAGGACGAGTCCGCTGGGGCTGTCCTGCCGGCGGCCAGGAACCCCCGCTGGGTTCGTCGTCATCTGCAGCGAATCGCCTCGTGATCTGAGGCGCTTGGCCTATTTCGAGCCGCCTTCGGCGCCCTCGATGGCCAAAAGGCGCGGTACTCGCGTCCAGACGTACGCGCCGTACTGGAACGTCGCCTGCCGGCCCAGGACGACACCCATGACGGAGGACGCGCACGCCGCATTCGGCATCGACGAAGGAACGACGACGGTGAAGACCTGGAAGATACGAAGGTTCCTTTGCATCTTCCCGACGAGCGAGGGGGTCAGCTTTGGGGGCAACCCGTTGAAAAGGCAGTGGTCGAAGACCTTCTCCGTGGCACTTATGGTCCTGTGGGCAAAGCTGCCCTGGCCGGCCGGGATTCGGTACCTCAGACCGTCTATGGCCTGCCAGACGTCGCCGAGCGTGTGCGGGCTGCGCGCCATCGGATAGGCCAGCAAGGTGCTTCCGTAAGGCACAGCCTGTTCAGCAGGCGAGGTGAACCAGTTTGGTGTCACCTCCTGTTGCCACGGGTAGGGCCAGCCCGGCGCCAGCGAGAGACCGATGAGCACCGCCCAGGCGCCTCCGAGGACGATCGCGAGTCGGCGCATCCGCCAACGGTGGCGAGTCGCCTTGGATGAGGCGTGACGGGGCGACGACGACTCCCTCCACTCCTTCCACCAGAGCCGACCACGGTCGAGGATCGCTCCTGCCAACAAGGCGATGAAGAGCCACATGGCGATCGAGTAGCGGGAGGCGACCTCGTCCTGAAGGAGCGGAAGCTTGATCAGCACCCGGAAAGGCAGAGGGACCGCGAGGGAGTGACCACCCACGTGCAGCGTTGAGCCCATGGAGAACAAGAGGGCGACGAAGGCCATCACGGCGCCGAAACGTACGACTGGATCACGCCGGAAACGAAGCAGTCCGGCCAGGAGGAACACCAGCAGTGGCACCCCGACGTAGCCGCCGTTCTCGCCCTGGTCCGGGACGGGGAGACCCTTGCCCGAGGCGAAGTGCACCCATGCGTTCGTCGTCGCGGCGAGGCCGAGATTGAAGTGCTGGTTGCCGTCGGGAGCCACCACCCCGAGGAGATCTGTCGCGAGCCCTGCCAGGGCCTTGACCGGGTGGATCGGCCCCGATATGTGGGCCGCCCCCGAGATTGCTATGTGGGCCGGGAATGCGGCGATGACCGAGAACACGACCAAGGTGGCGGCCAGAGACGCTACGACGCGTGGTGAGCGCGAACGCATGAGGTCGAACCTGGCGACTGCCAGGATCACTAAACCGATGACCGCCATGAGGGTGAAGATGGCGAGGAGCTCGCTCGAGAGAAGTAGCTGGCAACCTGCGAGCAGGCCGAGGGCACCGCCGGAGACCCACCACCGATGACGCCGTCGAACCACGATGTCGTCGAGGCACATGAGCATGAGCGGCGGCAGCGGGGCGAGCATCAAAAAGAGATGCCCAAGCCCCTCTCCCACCATGTAGGGCGAGAAGCCGTAGAGCAGCCCTCCGACGAACGCTGCCGGGATCCACGAGACGTAGCGGCGAAGCGCGAAGAACGCGGCCGCTGCGGAACCTGCGAACGAGAGCGTGAACAGGACGCTGTAGGTCGTCACCGGGCCGAACGCGAGGGTGATGGGTGTCCCGATGATCCCCGCGAGAGGCATAGAGGTGTTGTCCATCAGGTTCGCGCCCCAGGGGAAATTGATCCAGTTGGTGACGAGTGGATCGTTCCAGTGGTCGACGGCGTGCGCCGCCGAGGCAAGGAACCACACTTCCTGGCCACTGTCTCCGCAGCCACCGCACACCAGCACGTGGGAAGCGCCGCCGAGCCACACCGGCAGGTTGGCGAGCAGCCCCAGCACCAAGTAGGCGCTGAGGCACAAGATCGTGGCGAGACGCCGGCGTCGCTGTGCCCGGTCGCTCAAGGGTTTGGCGGGGGCGCGCGAGGCCGCGTCCGGCTCTCGCGACCCAGCGATCTCAGGGTCGTCGAAGATCGTTTTTTCTCCCGCCGTCCGCATCTAGCGATGTCTCCTTCGCGCCCGAGCACACGTTCTAGGCGCTTGCCGTGCCCGAGCGACAATTCCTCGTTCAGTGGGGGTCAGCACACGAGCGGCAGCTGCCCATGACCGGTGGAGGGTGTGTCAATGAGCACGGCTCGGGGAGACTGCAGCTCGCTTGGCTTCGCTCTCGAGAGCGGCTAGTTTCGGTGCCCCGGCGGCCATTGCCCCAGTGTAGGTCCCAGCTGTCGTTCTCGATATGTCCGAAGGGTTGCATATTTCACGTCACGACGGGATATCGCAGCCGGTCGTTGATGCACGGTGCAACCTGAATACCGCCCCCGACACCATGTGCTGATTGACTACCTGTTCGCTGGCTGACGACCTGCCGACGCCCGCGCACATCCTGGTGAAGCCGGCCTGCTTGATCTACTGAGACAAGTCCAAAGCCTCTCCCTCGCGCAGGGCTCGAATGCGCAGCGTCCGGGGACCGGGCGTACCGGCGCCGATGCTTCGCCCGTCGACGCGTGTGACGGGGACTATGCCGGCCACCGAGCTGGCGAGAAAGACCTCGTCGGCAGCGAAGAGCTCGTCAGGCATCAGGCGATCCTCACGGACTGCGAGGTCGAGCTGTGGCCCGCCGGAGGAAATGACCCACTCCCGCGTAGTGCTGACGAGGATGCCACAGTCGAGCGACGGGGTAGCGAGCCCCACCTTTTCGACCAGGAACACGCTGGCCGAGGTCGCCTCGGCCAGACACCCGTCTGTCGTCAGGAACAGGGCGTCGTCCGCGCCGTTACGACGTGCCTCGAGACGGGCATAGACAAACTCGGCCCGGCTGGTCGTCTTCACGGTAGCGAGCGGGCTGGTCGGGTCACGCCGTATGGCAGAGATGATCAAGCTGAGGCCTTTACTGAATATTTCGGGCGATGGCGGATCAACGAGCCATGCCTGGACGACGATGTTCGGCTCGATGTCATCTGGTGGGAGAAGGGAACGACCGTCGAACGGTCCGCGACTCACCGTGACCCGGACTGCAACGTGACTATCGGAGTTCTCCAGTCCATTGGCCCTGCAGACGTCCGCTATGGCTCGGTCCAGGCAAGGTTCGAGATCGTCCGGGAGCACTATCCCGACCACCGCCGCCGACGTCTGCAGCCGGCTCGCGTGAAGCGCAAGCTCGAGAACTCGTCCGCGGACCACTCGGATCGTCTCGAAGATCCCGTCGCCGACCTGAAAGCCACGGTCGGTGACGGTCAGCAGGGCCCTTTCGCTCAGCTCCAACTTTCCGTTGAACCATACGATAGAGGGCCGACTCATATGAGAAGACTGTAGCTGAGGGTTGCTACAGGCATTCGCTGCGATCTGGCCCCACTACGAGAGGTCCTCCCACGTGCCAAAAGTCGGTCGCTCCCCGGGGACGCTCGAGCGATCCTGAACTAGCCGGCTGCACTGCGGAGGGCGTCTTCGTAGACGAGGGCGAGACGGTCCCAACACTCGTTCGCCGCATGGTCGATCTCCTGACGGCTCGAGTCCTGGTCGAACCAGGCAACCGTCTCTTGAATCCCGACCGAGAATGGGACAGTGGCCTTGAAATCGGGCACGAGCCGGCGAATCTTCGCGTTGTCGAACACCGCACTGTGCGCCTTGTCCCCCCACAGATTGCCCTCCTCCTCGGGGTTCGACGCAACGATCCCCTCGGTCGGGACGTGCAGGATCCTCGGCTCGACACCCGCAGCCTCGCCCACGAGCGCATAGATCTGGTTCCAGGTCAGGCTCTCGTCCGAGGTTATGTGAAAATCCTCGCCGATAGCGTCCGGATGCCCGAACAGCCCAATGAAGCCCTTCGCAAAGTCGCTGTTGTGGGTCAAGGTCCAGATGCTGGTCCCGTCACCGGGAACGATGATCCGCGCTCCCCGGCGCATCCGGTCGACGATCGTGAACGGTTTCTGCCAGCTTCCGACGGCAACTGGGATCTGGGAAGGCCCGTAGGTGAGGGACGGCCTGACGATGGTCGCGGGAAATCCCGTTTCGTCGTAAGCCCGGCGAAGGAGCTCCTCGCATGCGATCTTGTCGCGCGAGTACTGCCAGTACGGGTTGACCGTGGGTGTCGACTCGGTGATCATCCAGTGCGACGGGGGCTTCTCGTACACCGATGCCGAGCTGATGAACACGTACTGCCTCGTGCCCGCGAATACCCGTAAGTCCTGCGAGACCTGACTCGGTTGGTAACCGACCCATTGCACCACGACGTCGAAGTCACGCCCCTCTACGGCCTGGGTGACCTGGCTCTCATCAGCCGCATCAGCGGTCAGGACGTGCTCTGGCGCCACGACCGTCGGAAGCTTGGACCGGCCCCGGTTCAAAAGCCACAGCTCGTGACCGGCTGCAACCGTGGCATCAGAGCATGCCGAGCTGATGAGGCCGGTCCCCCCGACGAACAAGATACGCATCGGCTAGCTCCTAGGCCTCTTTGGAGGTGAGGAAGGAACTCTAGCCCGGCAGGCGTCGCTGTTAGGTCTTTCGCCTCTGTTCGCCGAGCCGGCGGCTGCGGACAATTGAGGCAGGAGGCTCTTGTTGGACTGCTCCGGGGCCGTCGACGGACGGGTGGGCAGTCCTCGGGGGCACAGAGATCGGGGGACGCGATGCTCGGCACCATGTCTGTTTCAGCTACGAGCTTGATCGTTGTGGCGTTCTTGCTGGTTGCCGTGGTGATTGGTTTCTTGGTTGGGCCGAAGTGGTGGCACTGGGGGTCTTTCTTCGTCCTGACCGTCGTCCTGTTCATCCCTTTGATGATGGCGTTCTTTATCCCGTTGCCCATGGTGATCATCCTCAATGTCGCCATAAGCCACAAGGTCTGGCTGAGGAAGCAAGGCTCGCAGCCCGTGAAAGGCGCCACCGCGACCAGGTGAGATGACAAGCGTCTCTGAGACAGCCTCGTCGGCGACGAGCGCTGTATTGGTGACAGATGACGGGCGGACTCGACTGCCGGGGCTTTCTCTTCGACGTAGCCCCAGTCAGAAATCGAGTAGTGACTACTGAGGACTGATCGCCTCTGTTGTGGTCGGCTGTAGCCATGAACGCAATCCCGCAATCTGACTACGGCGCCTGCACGGCTCCCGATCGGCTTCGCTGGATCGCAGATTTCCTCGATCTGGGCGACAAGGCGATCTCGGTGATCGCCTGCGTTCAGGGGTTCGACTACCCGCCTGAGCTGCGCCACGGCGCCCAACGCGATCTACGGGCATGGGCCCGCTGGCTCGAGGTGAACCCGGAGGTTGCTGAGGATTTCGACGTTGCCAGGGTGGCTCTTGGTGTCGAGGCTGAGCCGCGCTAGAAGCTAGAGCGGCTCGTGCGGGTCGGCGCCAGTCGGGGGAGATCGCAGCCAACCGGTCCGCATCGCTGATCAGAACGCCGACGTTCACCCTCCAGGCACGACGTCTGGACAAGGGACCGTCACAACGTCGTACGATCTGAGATAGTCAAAGTGCTTGATCTTCTTCTCAAAGGAGGGGCCATGCTCGCAACGACCTACGGAGTTGGCCAGGTCGTGTACACCATCCTTTGGCTCTGCTTGTTCTTCTTGGAGATCTGGTTTTCCATCTCGATCTTCATCGACATCTTTCGCAGCCATGACCTGAAAGGATGGCAGAAGGCTCTCTGGGTCCTGCTGGTCCTGCTGGTTCCGATCATCGGGATCATCGCCTACTTCATCTTCCGCGGGGACAAGATGCGTGTGCACCAGCAGCAGGCAACGCAGCAGTACCAAGACTCCGTTCGCGACGACAGCCGGCACGTGGGTGACTCAGGTGGGACCCCGACCGAGCAGCTGTCCCGGCTCGCGGACCTGAAGCGAGAAGGAGTGATCTCCGAGGAGGAATTCCAACATCTGAAGTCCGACATCATGAAGCGAGTCTCGGACAAGGGCGATCAATAGTCAGCCACCCGGGCCGACCATCCCTGAGCTCACCGCGGCGGATCGGGTCAGTCCCGCCTGTTGAAGATCTGCAGGAAGAAGAGGAACACGTTGAGGGCGTCGAGGAAGATTGACGCCGCGAGCAGGGGGGCAGAAGCCACGTCGTCTCGCGCGCGCAGCCTCTGGAAGTCGGCCATCGTCAGGCCGGCGAAGATCAACAGCCCGAGGATGGCATAGATGAGGGATCCGTTCGGCATCTGCACGAAGATCGTGACGATGCCGAAAATGATGAGGCCCAAGAGCGCCCAGAAGCACACCCGGGCAAGGGCGGAGAGGTCTCGCCTCGTTCCGTAGCCCGCCGCGCCCAGGCCGGCCATGAACAGCGCGGTCGCGCCAGCCGATTGCCACACCACCTCCGGATTCGTACTGGCGTAGTAGGCGACTGTCGGCCCGGTCGCCAATCCCATGAGAACCCCGAACCCGAACAGCAACACGACCGCCGACGACGCCGAGGAGCGGACAGCGAACCTCATGGCGATCAAGCAGACAAACGAGAGGATGTAGAACACCCATCCCCATCCGTCGGACAGATTGCGACCGAGGTAGGCGCCGAGCGCGAAAAGGCCGGTCGTGGCGGCCACGTACCCCATCGTCTGGGCGAACAAGGTGTGGGTTCCCACCTCACGCCCGGTATGGGCGTCAAAGATTGCGGAATCGTTCATAAGACACTCCCTTGACATGGTCCGGTCAGGAACGCAACGCTCCCCACCAGCGGTGGCGTCGTTGCGCATTTCGAGAGCAAGCAGAGCCTTTGGCGTTGCCCGGTCACGCCGGAGAAGTCACGCAGAGGTTGCCGAGGCACCGGTCCCCCATCGCTCATCAAGACTCCGTCCAACCTCGCCATGTCGTCTCTTCTGTCCTCTGTGCTTCGATGTTCTTGCTCTCAGCACACCAGTTCAAGAGTGATCAGTCATGCGTAGTCCCTACTGAATTTCGGGACGAGGACCACCTAGTGGCTCGGTCTCGATGACGTGTGACCCAGAGTCGCAGGTCCTGGTCCAAAGCGCGTTGTGTGAGGCGCTCGAGGCTCGGCACCCCACCTGAACAGGGCGTCGGGCGTCCTAGGACGAGAGCGAGGGCAAGGCGGCGCTGTCGAGTGCTTCGACGGTCAGACTACGACCCAGTTCGATCATGTCCGAGGCTCGGTAGAAGTCCATCGTGCGACAGGCGTCCTTGGACACCGTTATGAGCACATCCGGCGGGTTGGCGGCCAACAGGTGCCGGGTGAGCTCGCTCTGCATCGTTTCGAGCGACTGGTTGATCACGTCGAACTTGCCCACACCGGCAGGTGGGGGCCCGAGTGACTCGACGGCTGACGCCGTGCTCTCATCGGCAACGGAGACCGGGTCGGCTGCGCCACCGAGGCGAACTATCAATGACCGGATCAGGTCGCGGTCGATCAGATGAGCCGTGCCCCTCCGGAAACGCTCGATCCATTCGTCGACCGGACGTTCCTCCGCGGTCTCCGTCGCTGGATTGCCTGCCAACAGGTCTCGTCGTTCTCCGCCTAGATCGATGGCGATCAGCACGTCGGCCGGAGCTGAAGAGATCGGCGCGATCGGAACTGGATTCATCACGCCCCCGTCGACGAGGAGCCGTCCGTTCAACATCACGGGCGTGAACACACCCGGGATCGCGATCGAGGCCCGCATAGCCACCTCCAACGAACCTCGCTGGAACCACACCTCCTTTCTCGCGAAGAGATCGGTGGCCACAGCCGTGAAGGTCACCGGAAGGTCCTCGATCTGGGCGTCGCCGACGAGCTCGTGTACCCGGGCGAAGATCTTCTCGGCACGGATGACGCCTGGCGCCGAGACCGAGGGGTCCAAGAGACGCAGCATGTCGAACTGTGTCAGGCCGGTAATCCACTCCCTGTACTCGTGGAGCTTCCCCGCGGCATACAGCCCGCCGACCAAGGCCCCCATCGATGCACCTGCGACGGCAACGATCTCCGCTCCTCGCTCCTCGAGCACTTGGATCGCGCCGATGTGCGCGTAACCGCGGGCACCTCCGCTCCCGAGCGCCAGAGCGACACGCGTTCGGTGTTGCACGAGCCCATCCTAGGGCCGGCGCGCCTTCGCCGACCCTCGACAGAGACCAGACCAAGCAGCGCGATCCAAGAGCTGCGCCTCCCCGTTCGTACGAACTCCGGCCAACCGAGCGGGCCAAGCTGACATGGCGAACCTTCTCGCCTCCCGGAGGCATCCGTCAACGTGCCCGCCAGAGACCTCAGAGATCTTCCAGTATCTGGTGCAGTCGCAGCGTGACATCGTCATAATCCAGGTGCCTGTCGAAATATGTCGGCTCACCAATACGAACCGTGACCACACTATGGCGCTTGGGCCACTTCGAATGCAGCGGCACGGTCCCGAACAGACCGATCGTCTTGACCGGCACCACCGGCACATCCAGCTCGACAGCCAGCAACCCGATGCCCGGCTTGAACGGCTGCAGGACGCCGTCAGTGCTCAAACGGCCCTCTGGCGACAGAACGACATTCCAGCCCCGATCAATCAATGTCCCGACGTATTCCAAACTCGGCATGTAGGGCTCGCTACGGGCGAAGTTAAAACCCGCGAAGCAAAAGCGTACGATGAAGGCCAGCACCTTGTGCGCACGCATGACGTCGTCTGCGGTAGCGACGGCCAAACGTTTGCGAACACGCCTTGGCAGCGCTTGATACACAACCGGCCCGTCGAAGTCGTCGCTGTGGTTGAAGATGTACAACGCCGGCGTAGCCAGACTGTCCAGTCTCTCCCGGCCCTGGACGCTCATTTTCACCCAGAAGCCGACTATCGAACGGACAACCACTTCGCGAGTGGCATCGCCTAGCAGTCTCACCCACTTCCGGAACGGCCAGGAGGGAGGGGGACTGGCTTTCTCGCCCAGGCCACCGGCAGCCACGAGCTGGCGCAACCCCTCCACAGTCGTGCTCGGGGTGACCTCTTCCTCCGGAATGGTGACGCCCAGCTCATCTTCGATCAGGGCCACGACCGTCAACCGCCGCAGCGAGTCAAGGCCGATGTCGGCCAGTCGATCGGAGTCCTTGATCACTTTTCCTGGTTCGTCCAGGGTCTCCCGAATCAACTTGTACAGGGCCTCTTCCTCCGGCGCTCTCTCCTCACTCTTTGCTTGATCCTGGCGAACCGTCTGATTTGCCCATTCCTGCACCTTTCTACGATCAGTCTTACGCAACCGGTTGATCGGAAATTTTGCTTCCGGCCAACGACGCCATTCGCTTATGCGCTGAAACGACTCGAGCTGCGTGTTGATTTCATCGATCGTCCGGCTGATCTCGGCATCGGACTGGTCCGAAATAACGACAGCCACCACCTCTTCGCCATTGGGCTTCTTGACTCCGACAACACAAACGGCCGACAGCGCCGGATACTTGGCGGCGACGAGCTCGACATCCTCGGGAAAGACCTTGAGGCCGTTGCTCAGCACAATGGCGAACTTGAGGCGTCCCTCTATGTACAGCCACCCATCTTGCAAGCGACCCGCGTCACCAGTCTTGAACCAGCCGTCGGCGGTGAACGCGTCTCGAGTCGCTGTCGGATCGCGCCAGTACTCGCGGAAGACGCTCGATCCTCTGACTTGAATCTCCCCGTCTTCCGCGATGCGCAGCTCGACGTTGTCGAGAGCCCGCCCGGGCGAATCGAGGCCGTGCCCGTGCAAAGGGTTCATCGTCAGAATCGGTCCCGTCTCTGTCAGACCGTAACCCTGTAGGGCTCTGACGCCCATACGTTCCCACGCCCTTCCAACCTCGGGTGGAATCGGCGCCCCTCCGGTGATGACAAGGCGCAACCTGCCCCCCAGCTGAGAATGGACCTGTCTGAACAGCCGCCGCCTAAGGAAGGACGGCAGTCCCGCAGCCAGCTTGGAAGCGACTTCCAGAGCCCTGGCGTGGCCCTCCGCGGCGGCGGCTTGCTCTATCCGTTTGAGCAACAGGACGAGTAGCTGGGGCACCGCCAAGATGGTCGTTATGTGGTAGTCCTGCAGACCACGCGCGAGGGCGAGCGGCGAGGCACTCGGCACATAGTAAATACTTGCGCCGTGCGCCAAAACAGCCACTGTGCCACCGGTAAGCTCGTACATGTGCGAAAGGGGCAACACGGAAAGAAAGCGCCAGTCTGGTCGAACATTTACCACGCGCAGCGCAGCTTCGGCGTTGGCCAAGATGTTCCTCTGGGTCAGGACCACGCCCTTCGGATCAGCTGTAGTGCCCGAGGTGAACACGATCACGGCCGGGCAGTCACCCGTCAACTGGGTGGCAGGTGGGGAGTCGGGATATTCAGCGATAGCTTCGTCGAGGTCATCGAGCACCTTCACCATCGCAAGGTTGTCAAGCTCGGGGTGCTGGTGCCGGTTCCGAAAAATCAGCTTTGGCTCGGTTTGCTCTATGAACCCCAGGGTTGTCGCCGGTGAGCCGCCTGCATCGACTGGCACCAGAATCGCGCCGAGAAGCTCGGTACCGAGGAACAGCTCAACCCAACCTGGCGAGTTGGCAGCGGTCACTACAACCCGGTCCCCCATTTTGACTTCCTGAGCCGAAAGATAGTTGGCCGTCTGGTAGGCCCGTCTTTGCAACTCACGATAGCTAACCCTCTCTATCTGCAAGAAAGGCCGTATCGTCATCGCAAGCCGGTCGCCATGGTCCGCGAAACCGGCCACCAAGTTGCCGAAATGAAGGTTGGTCACTTTCCCATCCTCTAGACGAAGGCAGTCGCTTTATCACCGTGATGAAGAAACGAGCTGCGAAGAGTCCTTCGCGCAAACTTGTGCGTTCTGACCCCGGGTTGTTCTCTAAATTCAGGGGCGAAGACCAGATCGATTCCAGCCATGCGGCATTCTATGCCCGAGCCGACGCCGATTACCTCAAGAAACATGGCGCGGATCGCGTCGAGGTGTCCCAACCGGTCGATCCCACCGGTTCCGGGGTGATCTGGCGGCATGCTGTCCTTAGACTGGAGGGATGTTCAACGCTCAGATCGACCCCGTGGCGCCACCGAGCGGACCGGGTTGTGTTGAGTGCCTCGAAGAGGGCGGTTGGTGGCTCCACCTGCGTCGATGTGCACGCTGCGGCCATATCGGTTGTTGTGACAGCTCTCCGTCGCAGCACGCAACCAAGCACGCCAAGCTAACCGGCCATGCGGTGATCAGGAGCTTTGAACCAGGCGAGGACTGGTTCTGGGACTACGAGAGCGAGCAGTTCTGTGACGGCCCCGACTTGGTCGCGCCCACGCATCACCCGCTTGACCAACCGGTCCCTGGTCCAGCCGGCCGTGTGCCGCCTGACTGGCAGCAGCATCTCCACTGACCGACGTCACGTTGCGGCGTTGATTCGCGCCTCAGGACGGGAGACCGGGCAGCTGGCCAATGTCAAGGATGCTCTCCTTGGCCAGGTCGACCACTTGGTCGGCATGGCCGTGCCAGATGAGCTTTGCCGTCGCCTTCGCAAAGCCTTTGGTCTGCTCCCAGGTCGGGTACTGAGGCAGCCCTGCCGCCAGTCCCGCGGTGCGGATCGAGACCAGGGCTGGACCGGAGTGGGCCAGAGCCAGGGCAACGGCTCCAGGGACGTCGTCGTGGCGGTCGACGCCGACCGCGAAGATCCCGTAGGCGTCGGCGAGCTTGGCGAAGTCGGGGTTCTTGAGCTCGGTCTCGAAAGGCTCGAAACCCTCCGCGAGCATCTCCCAGTGGACCATGTCGAGCAATCCGTTGTCGAAGACGATCAGTTTGATCGGCAGGTCGTAGGTTGCGATGGTGCTCAAGTCTCCGAGCAGCATCGTCAGCCCACCGTCGCCGCACATTGCGACGACCTGGCGATCCGGATACGCGAGCTGAGCTCCGATCGCCTGCGGCATCGCGTTGGCCATCGATCCGTGGTTGAACGACCCGATCAGCCGCCGACCAGCCGTCATGTGCAGGTAACGACATGCCCAGACCGCGGACATCCCCGTGTCGGGAATGAAGATGGCATTCTCCGAAGCGAGGCGGTCGAGCGTCGCTGCGACGTATTCCGGGTGCACGGGTGTCTGACCGCCCGAATGGCGGACATAGATGTCAAGCTTGCGCCGCGCCTGCTCGTGAAGCTTCTGCGCCGCCCGCAGGTGTGAGTCGTCACTCTTCTCGGCGACCCGCTCGCACAGCGCGCGGAGAGTGAGCCCCGCGTCGGCGGCGATACCGTAATCGAGACGAGCCCGCCGTCCGAGGTGCTCAGGGCGTGAGTCGATCTGGACGGTGGTCTTGCCTCCCGGTATGTACTGGCGGTAAGGAAAGTCCGTGCCGACCAAGAGGAGAAGGTCGGCTTCCTCCAAGGCCCTGGTGCAGCCGCCGAATCCGATCAGCCCGGTCAGGCCGACGGCGTACGGGTTGTCGTGCTCGATGCATTCTTTTCCCCGCAGGGTGTAGCCAACCGGAGCCTTGATACGTTCGGCCAGCTCGAGGACCTCGGCATGGGCGTTTCGGACTCCGGAGCCGCAATAGATGGTGACCTTGGCGTGGCTGTCGATCAGCTCGGCAACGGAATCGACGTCATGGTGCGAAGGCGCGTAGATCGGAAGCTCGGACTTGAAGCTGTGCGGCACCAGGGTGCGCAGACCCGTGTCCTGTTCCGCCGTGTCGCCCGACATGGCGACCACGGCGACGCCCTCGCGGGAAATGGCGTGCTGGAACGCGATCTCGAAGATTCGCGGGACCTGTTCGCGAGTCGAGCAGGTCGCGTTGTAGACGCTGCAGCTGGCAAACACCGTGTCAGGGTTGGATTCCTGAAAATACGAGCTTCCAACCTCCGAGCTCGTGACAGTCGAGGCGAGCGCGAAGACAGGCGCACGTGTCCTGTTTGCGTCGTACAGACCGTTGAGCAGGTGCAGGTGACCCGGGCCGGCTGATCCGGCGCACATCGTGACTCGTCCGGTGAGCTGTGCCTCAGCCCCGGCGGCCCACGCGCCGACCTCCTCGTGGCGGACGTGAACCCAGCGCAGCTTCCCGTTGCGGCGTATCGCATCGCCGATCGGATTGAGGCTGTCCCCGATCACTCCATAGACGCGTTCGACCCCGGCCCGGACCGCTGTCTCTACGAGAGCATCGGCAACTGACAAACCCATGGCGATCCCCCCAGCAGCACCCTGACCCGATTCCCCCGTCAGGTCGGGCAAAGCGGTCCGTCGGTCCTCGAGGTCACAATCTATGGGCGGTCGCCGATGCGCAACAAGGCCTGGACTCCAGGTACAGACGTCCTTGGGCAGGGTCCGGCCCCCTCGGCACTACCAACTTCACTTCTGCGAGGTCACCGTTCACGACGGTTCAGCCTTCGAGGGCGCCCGGGCCCGCAGGGACATCGACAGCGTGCTCCTGCAGCACCGCGAGCGGAACGATCTCGAGCGCCCTCTCATGAGTCGACGCGAGTACGACAAATGCAGCCGCACCATCCTCGTGGGCCCGCAACCAGTTAGCTGCGGTCACGCACCATCGATCTCCCGGCACGAGGCCGGGGAATCGAAACTGAGGCATCGGACTGCTGAGATCGTTGCCTATGCGACGCTGGTGCTCGAGAAACTCAGCTGTGACCACAGCGCAGATGGTGTGGCTGCCACGGTCCTCCATCCCCGTCCGGCAGCACCCGTCTCGATAGAAGCCAGTGAGCGGGTCGGTGCTGCACGGCTCCAACTCGCCGCCCAACACATTTCGGTCAACCATCCGGGCATTATCGCTCAAGAACGCCGTATATTCCGCAACCGAGCACACGACTCACATCCCTGCCCCGACAGCGATGCCCGCGAAGTCCGCCTCGGCAACGGCGGCGTCCGGGCTGACCACTCGGTTGACTTCCCTTTGTAAGTATGTGACCTGCTCCGCCTGGAGCAGCGGACCAACCAGCGGGACAGGCGGGCTGTGGCGGGATCCTGTTGCGGATCACCGACGCGGCGTCAGCCTACGAACACTGGGTGTCGGTGAGCATCAAGGGCCGCGGCCGACGGTCGAACAACTCGTCGGGACCGGCCAGGCGACGACCGACACGCACGAGCACCAGTCCGAGCGGGCGGGAGATCGACCACCTGCGATGGCTACGCGGCAGCCTGCGAAGGGCCATGCGTTCCAGCTCGCGCTGATGCTCGCGCACCATTCGAGACGCCCCCAAGAGGTTCATGGTCTCCCCCAGCGATCAATCCAATGAGCCATGCCGTCAGGATATCCCACAAGACTGGACAAAGCAACTAAAAGCCTATATAGTTGCTTACCTATGCAGATTGTCGAGACGCCGCATTCGCCGGGCACAGTTACCGTGATCGGACCGTCTCTCGCGCTAGACCTCTCGTGGGTCGCGCATTCTGCGTGGTCGCCGCGCTTGCGAGTCCAGCACCCTGTGCTGGGAGTCCTGGCCGCTGAACATCCCGAGACGATCAGGTCGCTCCAAGACTTCTGGGAGGACGGTACCGACTGCTTCCCCGAGCTCCAGGTATTGACCCACACCGCGGGAGCACACGAAGAGATCGACTTCGACGGGCTCTTCGAGGCCTTGGGCTCGGCCAGGTCGCAGGTGCCCCAAGATCTGGCTCTTCGCTCCGAGGCCGAGCGTGATCGACTGGCCATCTGCTCTCGATTGGCCCGGCTGCGTGACGATGACCGGCGATGGGCGGACTACGTCGAGCTCTTCCGCGCCGTGTATCTGCCTATTGATCCGTGGTGGCATTCGACCGGTATACCTGCTGTCGAGCAGGCTGTACTCACGATCCGGCGCGAGCTCGATCGGGGTGCTGACTGGACCCGGATGATCTCGAACGGCTGCACGATGATGGAAGAGCAATTGCCCCAGATCATCGACCGCCCCGAGCCGGTGTTACTGGTCCTCTGCGCGCTGTTCGGCCAGGCACTCTACTTCGATCTTCCCGGATGCCAGCTCGTCGGCCTGGGCGCAGGCTTGGGGGAAGAGCTCGGTGCTCGGGCCCGCACAGGAGACCTGGCTCGGCGCGTCCGAGTGCTGGCCGACCCCACTCGTTTGGCGATTCTCGACCATCTGCGAGCTGGGCCGCGCTCGGTCGGTGAAGTCGCCGTGGATTTCGGCCTCAGCCAACCGACGGTCAGTGTCCACATCAAGCAACTCCGCCAGGCCGGACTCCTCACGGCAACTCGACGGGGCCCGCGCCTGGAACTGTCGGTGGACTCAGAGGCATTCCATGCCCTGGTCGGCGAGCTCAACACCATTGTGGCAGTGTGATCAGGGAATGTGGCAACCCTGACCCAGTCGTCGGGCACAGCTCATTCGCCCCTACGGACTTTGCGAACCTTTCGCCTGTCTGCCGGCGGCGCGGCACCGGTGTCCGACTGGTGAACTTCGGGAGTCAGCGGCGCGAACAGGTCGCCCACCGACTCGATCCGTTGGAGTACCTCGGCGGCCAGAAAACGCAGCCGCTCTCCCCCACCCTCAGCGCCCTCCTGCACCTCGTCCCAGGTCAGCGGCGTCGAAACTGTCGGCTCCGAACGCGCCCGGAGCGAGTAGGGCGCGATCGTCGTCTTCGCGGGGTGGTTCTGGCTCCAATCGATGAGCACGCGTGCCTGGCGGAGGTCCCGACGCATGTTCGACAGCACCTCCCTTGGGTGCTCCCGCGCCATGAGCTGGGCGATCTCGTGCGCCGCTCCGTGGGCTCTCTCCCAAGGCCAGGGTGGGTCGAGCCGGGCGTAGAGCTGCAGGCCCTTCGAGCCGCTCGTCTTCGGGAAGGCAACGAGCCCGCGGTTCTCGAGCTCGGCCCGTAGCCAACCAGCAACCACGCAGCACTCGACGATGGTCGCCGGCGCTCCGGGGTCGAGGTCGAAGACGATCAAGTCGACCGGGCCGTAGACGCCATCGGAGAGAGAGCGCCATTGGGGCACGTGCAGCTCTAGCGCGGCAAGATTGGCCACCCAGACCAGCGTCGCGAGGTCGTCGACGACGAGCTGCTCGATGTAGTCGGAACCCTCGGCCCTGTTGGTCCGCGGCACGCGGACGCAGCGGGCCCACTCGGGCGCCTTGCGAGCGCTGTGTTTCTCGAAAAAAGACTTGCCGGCGACCCCGTCCGGGTAGCGGGTCATGGTGAGCGGGCGTCCTCGCACATGCGGCAAGAGGACGGGGGCGACGTGCGCGTAGTACCAGATGACGTCGGCCTTGGTGAAGCCGGTCTCGGGGTAGAGCACCTTGTCGAGGTTCGACAGGCTGAGGCGCCTGCCATCGACCTCGATGACAGTGCGCGGCTCAGGGCTCAACGACGACCTCTTCCGGTCGCTGGTCGGGTCGCAGTCCGCGCCAGGCCGGCTGGCGCAAACGGCCCGAACGGGTCCACTCGGTGAATCGCACCTCTCCGACGACCTCGGGCTCCACCCAGGTCACCCCGACGGCCTCCGACTTCGGGATGGCGCCCGCGAACGGCGAGGTGGGTCGCACCAGGAGGGACAACTGGCTATGGAGGGCGGATCTCTCCGCAGCGTTGAAGCCCGTGCCGACGCGGCCCACGTAGTCCAGACCGCCGCTGCCGGGAATGCCGAGCAGGAGCGCACCGAGCTCTCCCTCCAGGTGCCCCTGGCCGGCCGTCCATCCCCCGATCACGACCGACTGCGTGCGGAAGTTCTTGACCTTCAACCAGCTCGGATCGCGAACCCCTGGCCGGTACGGGCTGTCGAGCCGTTTCGCGACGATTCCCTCCAGCCCGGCCTCTCTCGCCGCCTTGAACACGGCTGCTCCCCCGCCCGCCTCCGAGGGGGGAGTCGCCCAGTGAGGCCCGGCCAGCTCCAGGCCCTCGAGCAATCTGCGGCGCTCCTTGTAAGGGATCTCGAGTGCCGAGTGGCCGTCCAGATGCATGAGGTCGAAGATCATGTAAGTGACCGGAACGCTCTCGGCCAGCCGGCGAACGCGGCTGTGCTCGGAGGTGTTCATCCGGGGTTGCAAAGCCTCGAAGCTCGGCCGGCCCTTATCGTCCAGCGCCACGATCTCGCCGTCGAGAACGACCTGCAGCGAGCCGAGCGCCTCGCCCAAGCCCCTCAACTCCGGATAGGACCCGGTCATCTCACGATCCGTCCGCGACAGGGCACGGGCCCGGCCCCCCTCGACGTAGACGACCGCACGGACTCCATCCCACTTGAACTCGTAGCCCCAGTCGTCGTCGGCTTCCGGAAGCTGAGTCGAAGCCATGGCGAGCATGGGGCGGATGAGCTCGGGCATCGGCTCCCAGCCGGCCGGGGCCGGGTCGAGGCGATGGATCATCCAGTTGTCGCCGTCGGTCTGGAACAGGCCGTAACGACCTTCGACACGCGAGCCGTGCAAGGTGACTTTGATCGACCTGTCACTCCACTCCGTGCACTCGTAGGTGCCGTGGTCCCAGATCGTGACTGTGCCCGCCCCGTACTCGTGGTCGGGTATGCGCCCGGCGAAGCTGCCGTACTCGAGGGGGTGGTCCTCTACATGAACCGCCAGGTGGTTGACGCCGGGCTCGGTTGGAAGGCCCTTCGGCACTGCCCAGGAAACGAGCACGCCGTCGTGCTCGAGGCGGAAATCCCAGTGCAATGAGCGGGCGTGGTGCTCCTGGATGACGAACGAGGGCTCATCCCGGTGCCGGGCTGGACGCGCCTTGGCGGGCGAGCGGCTCCTCTTCGCCGGAGGCTCGTCCGGTGGGATCGGCTCTGGAGTCCTTTTCGGATCTCTCTTGGCCCGGTAGCGCTCGAGTGGGCTCACGACCCAGGGACCTCTCCCAGTCTGGTCCGGTGGTCAGTTCGAATGCAGAAACTCCACGACAACATCGGCGGCTTCTCCCCGCGAGACTCCGAGCACCCTCGCTGCACGGCCGAGGAGCCCGTCCAGGTAAACCGCCAAGTTCAGCACAAACAGCACGGAATCAGGTAAGCGAAGCGGCACCGGCTCGCTGGCGAGGTCGAGTCCGGAGACCGCCAAGAGCGCTGTGCGAACGCTCAGCACGGCGCTGATTGTCTCGTCGAGACCAAGCCCGTGACGCTTCATCGATGCGCTCAACCCGAACGGAAGGCTGAGCGAGACGCCCACCGGCCCTTCGTTGGACAGGCCCGCGATGAAGCGAACGACCTCGCTTGCAAAGTCGGCTCCTGTAGCTCCTGTCTCGACTACCGGTCCTGGATCGACCACCGCTCGGCTCCAATGCTCGAGGCTCTTCCTTCTTCTCCCTGTCAGTGTCGCAAGCGGGTGTATCAGTGTGGTGGATACCGTTGGTATCCTGCTTCTTTGAGCTCGAGGGGGAACCAGCATGGCCAAGGCAATCTGGACTGGGTCACTCAGTTTCGGTCTCGTCAACGTTCCGGTCGGCCTCTACTCGGCGACGGAGGATCGTTCGATCCATTTCAACCAGTTCCGGGCGGGAACCTCCGAACGGATCCGCAACAAGAGGGTCGGCGAGCAGACTGGCGAAGAGGTCGCGTACGCGGACATTGTCAAGGGTTACGACCTCGGTGGCGGCGAGTATGTGATCCTCACCCCCGAGGAGCTCGCTTCGGTCGCTCCGGGCCCGTCGCGCACGATCGAGGTCACCGACTTCGTCGAGCTTTCGGACATCGACCCGATCTACTTCGACAAGCCCTACTTCCTCGCCCCCCACGGCAAGAGTGGCGACCGCGCTTACGAACTGCTACGCCAGGTGATGGCCGAGACGAACAAGGTGGCAATCGCGAATTTCGTGATGCGCGAGAAGCAGTACCTGGTCGCCGTGCGGCCGGAGAAGTCAGCCCTCGTGCTCGAGACGCTCCTGTTCGCTGACGAGGTCCGTGACCCGGTCAAAGAAATAGACGTCCTCCCGATCCAAGCCAGCTTCGACGACCGCGAGCGCGAGATGGCCAAGCTGCTCATCGACGCCATGACCACCACCTGGGACCCAGAGCGCTACCACGACACCTACCGGGAGCGGGTGGAGGAGCTGATCGACCAGAAGCGCCATGGCACCGTCGTCGTAAGCGAGGGTCCACCCGCCGAGCCGGCGCCGGTCGTCGACCTGCTGGCTGCGCTCAAGGCAAGCGTCAGTGCAGCCAGGGGACGCGCAGCGACGCCCACCTCGGACGCCGAGGAGGGACGGCGCATCAAGCCGCAGAAGCAACACGAGCGCCCTCGTCAACGTGCCGCGGCGCAAAAGGCGGAGACGCAGAGCGCTTCCGGCCAAAGCACGGCTGGCGCGAGCCGCGCCGAGCTGCTGCGTCGGGCGGGTGATCTCCAGATAGCCGGCCGCTCCAAGATGAGCCGGGAGGAGCTCGAGCAGGCTGTCGCCGACGCCTCGGGCTCGCGAAGTCGCAAGGCGTCCTGACAGGCCTCTCACCAAGGTCAGGCTCCGGCGCAAGGTCTCGGTTGAGGGCTTGCGCCCGAGGCGAGCCGAGGGACGGTCCGGCGTCACGAGGCTCGCGCCGTGCAAGGCCCGAGGGATCAGGAAGGAAGGAAGGTCGCCCGCAAGTTGGAACCGAGGGCCAATCCCAGGACTGCACCACCCACCACGTCGCTCGGGTAGTGAACGCCCATGTGGATCCTGCTGTAGCCGACCGCAGCCGCCATGCAGTACAAGGGCAGCGAGAGCTCAGGGAAGTCGTCGGTCACCACGGCCGCAAAAGCGAAGGCGGACGCCGCGTGGCCGGAGGGAAAAGAGCTGGACGTAGGCATGCGCGCCTTGCGCCCCACGACAGGGGTCGCTCGGACCGGCCGGGTCCTGGGAAACAGGTGCTTGGCTGCCAGGTCTGCAGTGAACGACGAGATGCCGATGGACGCCACCCCGCGAATGGCAGCGCGCCGACCGCGGTTGCCGCCTGCGATCGCGAGCACGGCGGCGATCACGAGCCACATCCGCGAGTACGTGGCGGCCTTCGAGATCCAAGTCAGCGGCAGGTCCAGAGTCGGTGTCGGCGTTTCGGTGATCGCGTTGTAGATCGCACGGTCGAGCGCGTTCGCCTCGTCGAGCATGCGACCGAACTGCTCGCCGCTGAACCGGGGCGAACCGGAGCCGCTCGGCAGCTGCCCGCTTGTGTCCGGAGCCGTCACGCGTCGCCTGAGCTTCGATTGGCCGTGAGCGCTTTGACGTGGAACGTGCTGCTGATCGTACGTTCCGCCACCCGGGCACGCCAGGCCATTCGATCCGTGGAATACCCTCACGGGTATTCGCGTTCTAAGTCGCGGGTGTCCGAGAACAGAGAGGCGTAAGCAATGGCAACCGTGAATGTGACTGCAGAGAATTTCGACGAGGTCCTGTCGACGAACGACATCGTGCTCGTGGACTTCTGGGCTTCGTGGTGCGGTCCCTGTCGCGCGTTCGCTCCCGTCTTCGAGGCAGCCTCCGCCGAGCATCCCGAGATCGTCTTCGCCAAGGTGGACACCGAGGCAGAGCGCGAGCTGGCCGAATCGTTCGCGATCATGGCGATTCCGACACTCATGGTCTTCAGGGACAAGGCTCTCGTTTACTCCCGCCCCGGCGCCCTCCCGGCGAGATCACTGGCCGATCTCATCGAGCAGGTGAAGGCGCTGGAGCATTCGCTTCCCGGAGAGCCCGCCACACCCGCTCGGGCGTGAAGGGCGTCTCATAAAGGGCGACGCCGGTGGCATCGAGGATGGCATTGCGCACGGCCGGAGCGACGCCGACGACGCCGATCTCCCCGATCGCCTTGGCGCCGAAGGGACCCGACGGCTCCATGGTCTGAACGAGGAAGACCTCCATCGAGGGGGCGTCGTCCGAACGGTAGATCCAGTAGGGGCCGAGTCGCGGGTTGACCGTCTTGCCGTCAGCATCAAGGACGAGCTCCTCAGTTAGGGCATAGCCGAGTCCCATCAGGACTGCCCCCTCTACCTGACCGCTCGCCATGAGCGGGTTCACGGCCACTCCGCAGTCCACAGCGGTGACGAACTTCTTCACGGTCACCTGCCCGGTTCCCACGTCGACCTCGACTTCGGCCAGTTGGGCTGCGAACGGAGATGGAGACTCGGCGGCGAGGTGCGAGGCCACGCCCATGATCTGCTCTTGTTCCTCCAGGTGGAGTGAACGGATGGCGATCTCTCCGAGCGACACGGACCGGCCGTCGGGGGCCCAGGCCTGGCGATCGTGGAGCGCGACCAGCTCGGGTGAGTCCAACCCGAGGATGGCTGCGGCGCGCTCGGCGATCCGCTTGGCGACGATGGTCGCCGCCTTCTTCGCCGCCATGCCCGAGATGTACGTCGTCCCCGAGGCGTAGGCACCGACGTCGAAGGGCGTGAAGTCGGTGTCCGCCTCGTAGACGATGATGTCCTCGAGGGGCACGCCGAGCACCTCTGCGGCGACCTGGGCGACGACCGTGTCGGCGCCAGTCCCGAGGTCGGTGGCGCCGATCAGCAGGTTGAAGGAGCCGTCGTCGTTCAACTTGATCGAAGCGGCACCCATGTCGACGCCGGGGATGCCCGATCCCATGACGCAGAGGGCCAAGCCGAGCCCGCGACGGATCTCAGGCCGGTCGTGCGGCCGTTTCCACTCGGGGTCGTCGCGCCGCTCCCAGCCGATCGCACGGAGCCCTTGGGCGACGCACTCCTCCATCCCACAGCTTGCTACCTGCGGCAGGTCCTCGAAGGCGACGTCACTGACGGCGCCCCTCTCACCGAGGCGGGGGGCGATGTCGAGCCGGTCGCCCAGGTGCAGCCAGTTCTTGCGGCGGAACTCGACCGGATCGAGCCCGAGTGCCCGGGCAACGTCCTCGAGATGGCACTCGAGGGCAAAGACCCCCTGCGGAGCGCCATAGCCGCGCATGGCTCCGGCGACGAGGCCGTTCGTGTAGACGACGTCGCAGTTGAAGCGCTTTGCCGGGCAGTTGTAGGAGGAGAGAGCGCGCAGCCCGGTGATCGAGCTCACGGTGAAGCCGTGAACTCCGTAGGCGCCGGTATCGCACGTGACCGACAGGTCCAGGGCACGTAGCTTGCCGTCAGTCGTGACGCCCGAGCGGAATTGGAGCGCCTGGGAGTGGCGGATACGGGACGCCTCGAACTCCTCGTCACGGGTGAGCTCCAGTCGTACCGGGTGCCTTGTCGCGAGCACGAGGTGGCCGACGATGTCCTCGATGAGCATCTCCTGCTTCGAGCCGAAGCCTCCTCCGATCCTCGGTTTCACCACTCTGATCTGCTTCACGGGCAGCCCGACGAGCGGGGCGATCATGCGGCGGACGTGGAACGGTACCTGCGTGGACGTGCGGATGACGAGGCGTTCATCCTGGTCGAGCCAGCCGACTACGACGTGCGGCTCGATGGCGCAGTGCTGGACCCGCTGCACGCGGAAGCTGCCCTCGAAGACGCGGTCGGCGGCCCCGAGCGCTGCCTCCATGTCGTCAGTCGTGCTGCCTTCCACGTGCGAGCTGAGGTTCGTGGTGGTGTCGACGATCCCGAGGGAGTCCTCCTCGTCGTGCACGACCGGAGCGCCCGGCTTGTTCGACTCCGCGGCGTCGAAGACCGCTGGCAGCACCTCATAGGTCACTTTGATGCGCCTGCATGCCTCCTCGGCGATGGCCTCCGTCTCGGCAGCGACTGCCGCCACTCGGTCGCCGACGTGGCGGACTCGGTCGTCGAAGCTCACCTGGTCCCACGGGTACGGGTTCGGTGCGCTCTGTCCCCCGGAGGCGTACTTCACCCGCGGCGTGTTGCCATAGTGCAAGACGGCGTGCACGCCGGGGAGCGCTCGAGCTTCGCTGTCGTCGATGGCGAGGATGCGGGCGTGGGCATACGGGCTTCGCAGCACCTTGGCGCACAGGAGGCCGCGTAGCTCGATGTCGTCGGTGAAGACGGGCTTGCCCTTGACGAGCGAGAGGGCTTCCACCTTCGGCTCGGGCTTGCCGACGACCGCTGTAGGCGCCACGTCGGGAGACAGGACAACGCGGGGGACTGCGTCCGGCACGGTCTCCGGTGCAGGAAGATGATTCTCGACACCGGTGTCAACGGCTCGGGCGGAGCTCGTGAGTGGACGGACGACGAGGGGAAGGAAGGGATCGGGTTTCTCGCCCCGCAGGACGGCAGCCGCCCGTTTCACCGCCTCGACCGTCTTCACATAGCCGCTCTCGCGGTCGAGGATGCCAGAGAACGCGTCCCGGATCTGGGCTTCGGATGGATCCGGCTCCCGCTCGAGGAGGGCGATCGCCGCCAGCACCATGGCGCCGGCCGAGTAGCCCGACTGGATGGCACCCGTCTCGACGAACGCTTCCTGCACAGGGTGGAGCTCGCCGCGGGCGACATCGATGGACTCAACCGTCGCCACGTCGTGGCCGTCTGCCTTGGCGGCGAGGAGGACGTCGCTCGAGACGAGATGGCCGTCGAGGAGGACCGCTGCCGCCCCGGTCTCACCCGTCTCGGAGCCGAAACGCACGCTCGCGAGCCCTTCACGGCGTAGCACACGCAGCAGGTTGTCGCCCGGCTCGCACTCGATCTCGCGGTCTACACCGTTCAAACGGAGGTGGATCGTACTCATTTCACAGCCTCCCGTACCCTTTGGCCGAGGGTCTCGGCCATGGACTTGCGGTATTCGCTTGAACCGCGGAAGTCGCCTGGTGGAACCAACTCTTCCGTCGACTCGGCCAGCACGGGGGTCGCAGCCACGCCGGCGAACGCCACGAGGACATTCCCCTCCGGGTCCCTGCGGGCCACCGCCGCGACAATCGGAGCGTCGCTTGGCGTGCGTCCGACGCGTTCGGCGGTTGCGTACCCGCCGGTCTCGATCTCGACGTGGGTGATGACCTTGCCCGCACGCTGGTCTTGATCGGCGAGCAGGTCCCCGAGCGGGGCAACGGACACGCCAGTTGAGCCGGCGATCGACACCGACGCCCGGTAGACGAGAAAAGTGGCGAGCAGTTCGCTCTCGGCCTCTGCGGTGGCAACACAGCCACCCACGGTGGAGAGCGTGCGCAGGCTGCTAGGCCGCTCGCGGCGGGCGGCCTCGCGTACTGCCGCGGGGACGTCGGGGCTGTTGGCAAGGTCGTCGAGCGTTGTCGTGGCGCCGATGAGGATCCTCCCGTCGTCGCGCCGTCGAATCCCTCCCAGGCCGGCCGCCTGTAGGTCGACGACGGGAACGCGTTCCGATCCCGCCAAAGCGGCAAGCCTCGTGCCGCCGCCCATGGGCACTGCACCGGCCACCTCGAGCGCTGCCAGAGCTTCGGCCAGGCTCTTCGGCCGTTCGTACGAACTCACCTGCACCATCGCCCAGCCTCCAGCGTCGGGGCGGCCCATGACCAAGCCGCGCCTTCCTAGTTAGCCATTGAACGCCGGCCGGTGGACTGCCTGTAGGGGATAAGGACCTGTATGGAGGTC
>Ga0326728_10004307_pt1 | contig 42349 bp, 37 predicted proteins | sample MB3enrmetagenome_FD_207602 | JGI IMG/M metagenome (GOLD analysis project Ga0326728, IMG submission 207602) | Lab enriched peat soil microbial communities from McLean, Ithaca, NY, United States - MB31MN | ecosystem: Environmental > Terrestrial > Soil > Wetlands > Peat | place: USA: New York... | reverse complement strand
GTCGTAACTACGTTTCCCGGCACCAAAACACACGCAGCCATCATACTTCCGGCCAAACGGTCGCAAGAGCCTTCGCGATACGCCGCCTGCGGCGCACGCGCGCGGCAGCCTGAGACAACAAAGGGTCCGTAGTGTGATAGTTCTTGGGGGTAATGCCATCGGCGGCTAGATACTGGTCTCGCGCGTTTCTCTCCGCAGCATGCTTCTGGTGCCATAACATAAACTCGTAAGCGTGCTGGAGAGTCGCTGCCAAGGCCATGAGCATTCGGTTGTCCAATTTGAGCGCGTCGAGCGCAAAACGAAGTTGAGGCTCATAACGTTTCAAAGATTCAGGCAGTTCGGATAGCGAAGTCAGGCAAGGCAACATCTGGACGAGAATTTCCGTGTTGTAAGCTAGGGACATAGGCAGTTGAAGAAGGAAGTTGATTGAGAAGTCTGCCCAGATTCCCGGACCATATCTCCCTGTTGCGGCAATGAACCGAGTCGCCGCAATGAGATGTTGAAAGGGTTCCAGTGGGAGCCAAGAGTCGTCGATGGCAGGATTTGGCAGCCCCAAAATGATGGGATAGCAGGCCCGACAATAATCAGACTGACGGATTTTCCGCGTTTCGCAAGTTCTGCGACACCGGTCGCAGGTGGTCCACGTGTAATAACACTCGTGTCGCAATGCACAATCCCCCAGCCCGGAGAGGAATTCCTAATTCGAAACTCGCTCCAGTCCCGTGAAATTCCCTGTTATTCCCACCAACTGGGTCAAAGCTTCCCTCACTTACTAGGGAACATCGAGAACGGAAAAAGTGAGAAAAAATCTTTTGGGATTTGGAGTGGGTCACCTCGCCGGAACCTTTTGGTTGCTTTCGGCTCGACGTTGGCGTATTTAGAGAAAACCCCAGCCTCTGAGGTGAGTAATGCAAGTATGCGCACCGAAGGGTCAGTATCGAGTAATAGGACAGGATCCAATCGACACCCTCACATGGCCGAGCGGCCCGCTCCTGAAAGACTGTGAAACGTTCGAGGAAGCACGAGACTTGGCTGAACGCAATGGAGAGCTCTACCTCTGGATTTACGTTTACGACGACAATGGCAAGTGTTTGTACGAGGCGGGCTCGTACAGGGAACAGGTAGAAAAGGCAAAGGAAGAGTTCCCTGCCAGGCCTAAACACGAGCCTCCGAGAACATAAGATTAGTTTGCCTGCAGCTCTCCCCACCGCACGGATCTGGGGCTCCGCCAGATGCATGGGCGTACCATTGACCAAAATTGCAATTGAGTGTCAACCTGCAAGTCCCAGTCCAGCGTAATAACCAGGGTTACTCATATGGGGAAAGAGGACCCGTACGGCGAATGGGTCTTGTTTGGAAACAATCGGGAAGAGGGCCGGGAGCCAGTCGCGAGTGATGAAGAACTGCTGGCTGCGGCACGCGAAGCGTGGCCGCATATGCTCGCGCACGTAAGGGGTGAATTAGGAGGCAAGGAGTTCGCGCGCGAAAGAAGAGCGTTGGCAGCAGAAGTTTGGGATGGAGTGCTCCGGTCGGTCGCAAAGACTCGACAAAGAGCCAAAGATCATCGCCCACCGATATCGGACCTGCAAGCTTACCTAATTGGTGCTTTCCACCACCGCTTCAACAGAATGCTGAAAAGAGAGCAACGAAGGATGGAAACCATCGAATTGGTGTCTTCGGACGCTGATTTGGAGCAGATCGAAAGCGCCGTAGATACGAAATGGGCCGAAGAGCTCGAACGGGCGATCACGGTCCGCCAGATCACGAATCACATGGATGGCTGGACTAAGAAAGCGTGGCAAGCACGACAATATGGTTATTCCTGGAAGGACATCGCCGCGTGGTCAGGCGTGAGCGAGCAAACGGCAAAAAAGAAATTCGAGTACGGCCTAGAAAAGACTCGCCAACGCATTGTTCGATTGTTTAAGTCAGGAAAGCCGAAAGGCTCTGGGCGCAGTGAACAGGATGTATCATCTCGCTGAGAAGAGATAGAGTTTGGCAAGGGAGGGTGGTCTGAACGCGAAGGGATACTCTGTGAGAGATGAAAAGCGCATCCTGGATGCGCTGGGCCGTGGTCTGCTCAAGGAGTTCCCGAATCCTGACCGTGCCGGGTGCCCGGGCTCTGATGTCCTCAGGAGAATCGCCTCTCACGCGATGCCACTGGCCGAGGCGGAGAAGTGGCTCGATCACCTGACTTCCTGCAGCCCTTGCTACGGCGATTTTTCTCAATTCCAGACGGCCCACCAGCGCCGACGCACACAAAGGCTCTTAGCCATTGCCGCGAGCATCTTGATTGTTATTGGAATCGCCGGTTGGGTCTTGTTCCAAAAGCATAACGAATCCCTGGTTGCGGAGACCGCTGTGCTGGATTTTAGGAATCGATCGGTCCCGCGTGGTGGTGAGCTGAATCCAGACGAGCAAGCACTTGAGATCAGTCGCGAGGTGAAGCATCTTAATGTCTATCTCCCGCTCGGAAGCGCAGAGGGGCCATACGAGATGCGCATCGCGACGACAACGGGAAGTGCGGTCCTCACGACTGGAGGGGTCGCTTCTCTGAAAGACGGCGTTACGTCAATCCAAGTGGTCGTTGACTTTTCTTCTGCGTCCTCTGGAAGATACGTGTTCCAGGTTCGGAAGCCTAATTCAGAGTGGAGTTCATATGCCCTCATGTTGCGATAACTCCCTTTTTGGGGCTATGCGATGGCCATAGTCCTTCAACACAGGAAAGAGGAGCGATCTATCCGAGAACGTCAACTTAGGTCTGGCACAACGCGATTCACTCATATTCGCCCAGCTGGTAAGCAAGCCTCTGAGGTGGGGAGGGCAGTCCGACTCCGAAACGGCTACCGAAAGAATTCTTACTTCGGGCCAGCCTGTATCGTTCTCAGCTCGCGGTTAATCTCAAACATTTCTGAACTTTCTGCGGAGGAAAGAAAGCATCTGGCACCAGAATTTGCGTCGATCGAACGGATGCGCGGCCGCGATTGGGCTCGTGCCCCAAAAATTGAGGTCCTCGTAATCCAAAGAGTGGAGGATGACAAATCATGACGAGAGGTCACTCCCAGCGGGGAGGCCAGGCTACATCCCACTCACAATCTCAATGGCCTTTTGCATCTGGGTGTCCTCACCGGCCATGAGCTGATCAGCGGTCAGCTCAACCGGAACGCTCGGCGTAATCCCTTTACCTTCGATCAGACTCCCCTGCCATGTGAGATATGCAGCCACAGGTAAGCCGAGGATATAACCCGGCTTCACACGGAAGGTCGTCCCGCTCAACAGTCGTCCCGGTGTTTTCTTGCCGACGATAGTTGCAAGCCCATTCCCTTCTGCGAACGCGGCAACCATTTCTCCGGCGCTGGCTGTGTGCTCATTCACGAGAATGACCACTCGCCCGTGGAATTTCTGCGGCCCAAGGCCCTCCGTAACGACAAGAATGGACTTGTCAATGAAGCCATAGCGCAATGCGAGCCAGAAGAGAGTGGCTTTATGTGATGGAATACGGCCAAATCGTGGCAATTGTTCTCTGGCATACCCCTTCTCTTTTCTTGCTCGCGTGAGGCTATATCCAACCTCTTTCTTGCCAGGAGTCAAATAGCTCATAAGCCGCAACCCACCAATGCCTCCCCCTGTGTTGCCGCGCAAATCCACTATCAGGCGGGTCGAATCTTTTAGATGTGCGATGGCCGTGTCGAACATTTTGGCGAGATCGATCCCGACCGCCCCCGGAAACATGGTCACCTTTAGCCAACCAATTCCATCGGGAAGCTGTGAGCACAGGACAGCTTTGGGAACAATTACGGGGTGACTCTTCGACCTTGGCGAAGGAACGTTCAGCGTTCCCACAATGCGTTTGCCATCCGGCTTTTGGACTGCGTACTGTGAGTCGTCCCCAACTGGGAAAATCGGGGGCTCCGGCGGCTTGAGTTCTCGACTACGAACCTGAAGCAGAATGTCGCCCGGACGCAAACCTGCCGTATGCGCCGGACCACCCTCGTGAACGTCTTGAAACATCCACCGCTGCTCGCCATCGAAATTGCAGCGCATGAAGGTGGCTGCAATGGCATGGCGTCCAGGAATATTCGGACTCTTTGAGTGGCGAAACCCTGTGTGGCTGGTCTTCAGTTCGCTCAGCAATTCCTGTATCTGCTTTTCGAACTCTTCGTCACTGCTACTTCGCAGGATTTGATCTTTCCTGGCTTTGGACAATTCTTCCCAATTCGCCCCGTTCATACCGGGATCGAAATGCTTTCGCGCCACAAGCTCACACACCCGCGAATAAATCTTCTCTTTCGTTTGCGAGTCGAGACTCATTGGCCCCCCAAAGGTATCGGAGACCCGCCGTCTCCGACCAAAATAAAAGCTCCCCAATAGTAAGGTGGGACCTGACGACCGTATTTTGCCAGCAAATCAATCTTTGCATGGCGCAACGCAGCGGCCTTGTCCTGGCCTTCCGCAATGTGGGTGTAAAACTTCTCCATGAGAGCACTGGTATAGATGTCGTCCGCACTCCACAAGCTCGCGACGACTGCCTTCGCGCCGCTTACAAGGAACGCTTCCACCAAGTTCGTGATGCCTTCCTCCCCTTGGAGCTTTCCGACGCCAGTGTTGCAGGCGGAGAGCGTCACGAGGTCGGCATTAAAGTGAAGTCGGATGATCTCGCGGACCTGCAATAGGCCATCGTCACGCGAGTTCGGGTCAACTCCCAGCACCAAACCTGATCGCTCTGGAAATTGTGTATCCGAAAATCCGTGCGCGGCAATATGAATGATCTTGAAATCCGACAAAGGCTCAGATTTGAATGCGGTCTCGGTTGCGTTCGGACCAAGCAACACAACACCGTCATTGCCAACAATATGGCTGACGGAGAGAACTTCCTCGCGTGTTTGCGGCAAGTCTGACAGAGTAGTGCCGAAAGTATCAGAGAAACCCCTCACAATCCGTTGTCCAACTGCACTCGGTTTTTCGAGCTTCGACGAAACATGGCCCTGATTCTGATAGGGGACATCGCCGACACCCAAGAACGTGTGTCGCGGCGTCTGCGCGACTCTTGCGGTCCGAAGAACGGTCAAGACTGTGGAGGCCGGTGTGTAGCTTATGGTCCGGCTTTCGAGTAAGAAGGCACCCTTTGGATCGCGGAGAGTGTCAAATGGTAGCTGATTGAGAATTCCGTCTGGCGCCACAATAAGGCGCTCGGGGTTTGTTTCCGCGGGCAGCGCCGCCAGAAGGACATCGTACAGTTGATTCGCCAGAACAACGCTTTCGCGTTTCGCTCGCACCTCTGCCAGATATTGCTGCGTCAACTCTTCGATTCGCTTTCGGCCAGCCGGCAAGAGCTGTAGCCCCGCTTGCGTCTTGGAAATCCAAACGCAATACGAATTCGGCTCGCTCAGCACATATTCAAGCACAACCTCATCCGGGTGCAGACTGCCCTGGATTTCTTTGAAGGACGATGGCTTCTCAAACCATCCCGGTTTTGAATCTCTACGCTCGGTCCGCGTCCACTCCAGCCGCCGCTCGTTCTCGACCAACTGATCGAGAAGGCCAGCACGCTCCTTCGCGTCCCCAGAGCGCATCAACTGAAGTTGCAGCTCCGACACTGTGTCTTCAAGCGCGCGAACATCGTTAGATTCGTTTACACCAAACGTAACCTTGTTTTCGAGAAGAGCTGCGGCTGTTCGCCCTCTGACGCGCTCTAGCACATTAAGCGCTCGGTCCACCCTGCCCTCCCTCGCCTCCAGTTCGAAGTGATGGAGGTAAGTCTCGCTCATCGCTCCGGCGAGCGAACTGCTCCAATAAGCTTCGTGCAAGTTGACGAGCATCCCGTCGATCACGTCCTCGGCGTTCTGATAGAGCGCCTCGGCTTCACTGGTAGCTCCTCGCCGCGCCTTGAGGTCCGCAAGAACTGTGAGATCCCGAGGAAGGTAATATCGGTCTCCGACGCGCCTGCTGGCATCGACCCCGATAGAGGCACGGTCTTCGGCGGACTTGAGGTCCCCGGCATCGCGATAGAGCGCTGCAAGATCGATCATTGCCTGACTTTCAGTTCGATAGAAGTTATATTTCTGCGCAATGTCGCCCGTCTGTTCCAGATAGATCTTCGCCGCCTGGCGATCTCCTGTTTGAAGCGCAAGCTCTCCGAGGCTTAGAAGGATCATGGCTTCATGCCCGCGCTTCTGATTTGCTCTCGCAATAGTCAAAGCCCGATCTAGCTTATCCACGGCTTCCGACATTTTGCCTTGTGCAGCCAACGCCTGAGACTCACCTTCATACGCCATGAACGGAAACCCTGCATCGGGATTGGAGCTGCTTGTCTTGATGGCTCGCTCGAAAAATGCTAGTGCCTCTCCATAACGTTTCGCTTCATTGAACCCATTCCCCATCATTTCAAGGAGTCGAACCTGGTTACCAGTGTCGCCGCTTGCCTTTGCAGATAGGAATGCGTCGCCAACCATGATCGCGGCGCGTCGGCTATCACCTTCCAGAAATGCGACGAATCCGAGCTCTCCTTTCGCCCGCGATTCCCACTCCCGCTCCCCGAGGTCATGGGCGATTCCTTGAGCTTCGGTCCACACACGCTTGGCCGACACCGGATTGATCTCCAGGTCCGTGTATCCCTTTGCCGCGAGACACCACAGTCTGAGTTTTTGGTCACTCTTCGCAATTGGAAGGTCCAACTCTTTTCCAAGAATCTCAGAGACATCAACCCAAGACATGGTTTCCGATTGCGCCCGAATTCTGCCCACGCGTGAATAGACTTCGTTTCGCGTATCGCCTTTCTCTTTGAATAGTTGTTCTGCGCGGATGTAGAGAGGCTCAGCCTTTGGCCAATTGAAAAGCCACGCAAGGCGGTTTGCCTCTGTAAGCAAAAGCTCGGGATTTCTCGACATTGCGGAGTCGCGCAATAAGTCAGCGACTTGTGGCCTAGGGTCGTGCGTCCGCGTTACGTACAACCAAATGTATTTATGCGAAATAACAGTAGTGGCCAGGGCGAAAAACAGGAGGAGATAAGCAGCCAGCCGGCGTTTTGAGACGCGCATCCGCACGGACGGATACCCCTCCGTTCAATGCTGCTGGGCTTTAGCGCTGTTGATGCAATCAAACAGCGGGACATTTCCACCTTGATATTACTACCTCTTGTCATGTCCTTCCTCGATTTTCTCATGGTGTCGCAAGTGAGGTCGCTTGGGGTTATGCTTGTCCGGCTATGTTTACATGATGAATGCGCTTGTTCTAGCGCAGCACGGAACATACCCAATCCTGTATTCCAACCGCTTCAAAGGTGAACAACTATGCCACAGAACAGCAATGTTCAAGACCTAGAGTCGGCCTTGGCCGCATTCGACAAACCCTCATTGCAGCCATACTTGGCTGCCGCAGAACAAGAGCGAAGACAATTTGCGGATCGCTTTTCCCTAGACTCATGGCCCAGCATGTCTCTTGAGGCATACGCGCTCGGCGTGAACAAGTTCAAGGAAACGTATTGTTACCTGATCGAACGTGGGAGCCCACATTCAGGTAGCATCCGCGGTGGCAATGCTCGCAAGCTTCTTATCTATAAGGGTAACGAAGGTCCATGGTACTTCGATCCAGAGTACAAGGATGAGCAAGAAGCCTGGAAAGCTGTGCGAGGGGCATTTGTAGAGGCTTTCCGTCTTGCGAAGAACGGTGATTGGAACCTGATCGACGATTTACTGCCGCTCCAGGGGGGGCCAGCACTGCGTATAAAGTCCCTTCACGTTTATTTCCCAAACGAAATCCTACCTATTAGTTCTCGTGCGCACGTCGAACACTTCCTGCGAAAGTTCAACAGACCGGAAGCGGATAACCGGCAGATCGGCGTGGTTCAGCTGAACCGAATTCTACTTTCAGCTATTCGGTCAATTTCAAGCTTCCAAAACTGGAACACGAATGAGATTGAGCGATTTCTCTATTGGTGGGCTGACCCGCGAGAGAAGCGACTGGTAGTCAAAATTGCCCCCGGCCATGACGCAAGTTTCTGGGAAGAGTGCTTCAACGGCGGTTACATTTGCGTTGGGTGGGATGAAGTTGGTGATTTGCGTAACTTCGATTCAAAGGAATCGTTCTCAATTCGCTTTGGCGAGGCTTACGCACAAGAATACAACAACAATTCGTCAACGATCTCGCGGAAGGCATCAGAGCTCTGGATGCTGAGGGAATTGGAGCCGAGCGACATCGTTGTCGCAAACAAAGGCACTTCAGAGGTACTGGCTGTCGGAGAGGTTGTGGAGCCAGGCTACGAATGGATGGAATCCCGCCCGGAATATAAACATATTGTGCGGGTACGATGGGATAAGTCTTACGCGAAGCAAATCCCCTCGCAGAAAAAGTGGGCCTTCGCCACGGTCGCCCCGATTTCGGCACAATTGTACAGTCTGATCAGCGGCAAAACCGCCACAACGTCTGCTGCTCTCATAGCAGAGGATCTGCCGTTCGACCAAATCGGGGCAGCACTCAAAAGAAAAGGTCAAGTGATCCTGTATGGTCCCCCAGGTACTGGAAAGACTTACATTGCCCGGCAGTTTGCCGTGTTCTGGTTGAGTCGTTTGGCGGGGAGACCTGACCCCGAAACCCTCCTTGCTGACCCTAAGCTATTCGAGAAGGCAGAGCGCGAACTATCAACAGTGCAGATTACTCGTCGAGCGTGGTGGATTGTCGCAAACCCCAGTCAGTGGAGTTGGGATAGGCTTTTCAAAGAAAAGAAGGTCAGGTATCGCTACGGCAGGTTGCAACGAAATTATCCCCTCGTGCATGAAGGGGATCTTGTTATCGGTTATCAAGCCACTCCTGACAAAAGAATCGTCGCTTTGGGACGAATCACAGAAGGATTCAATCCGGGCGGCAAGAACGGCGTCATTGAAATCGGACCAGTCTCTGAAGTAAAGAACGGACCTACTTTCGATGAGATGTCCCAAGATTCGATTCTGAAAAAGTCCGAACCAATTCGCTTTAATAATCAAGGAACACTGTTTGCGCTAACGCAGGACGAGGCGAGTCATCTCTTGGGACTCCTTGCGGAAAAGAATGCCAATCTTCAGCCCTACATCGACAATGACACAGGAATTAGTGCTCTGACACGGCTGACCTTCCATCCTTCTTACAGCTACGAGGATTTCATCGAGGGTTTTCGACCAGTGGAAACTGGAGATGCGACCATCTCGCTGAGATTGGAGGATGGTATTTTCAAGCGAATTTGTCGTGAAGCACAGGCCCAGCCTGACAAAACGTTCTTGGTACTCATCGACGAGATTAACCGAGCTAATCTGGCAAAAGTGTTCGGCGAGATTATCACCCTTTTGGAAAACGACAAACGGGGCTTGGCGATCACTCTGCCGCAGAGCAAAGAGAGCTTTTTTGTGCCGCCTAACGTGTATTTGCTTGGAACAATGAACACGGCCGATAGAAGCATCAAGCTGCTCGATGCGGCATTGCGACGGCGATTCGCTTTCATTGAATTTATGCCGGACTTGGAATTGCTGCGAGGCGTAAAGATCGGTGCCCTGCCACTCGATGTTTTTCTGGGCGAACTAAACCGAAGAATTGCTGAACACGAGGGTCGCGAGAAACAGATCGGTCACGCGGTTCTGCTCGATAGAGGACAACCCGTGTCTGACCAAGAGGAGTTTGTTGCTCGATTCCGAGAGGAGATCCTCCCCCTCTTGCAGGAATACTGCTATGACGATTATGCAGCCCTGGCCAGATATCTCGGCTCAAAATTGGTCAATCAGCAGGCACATACGTTAAACGATGATTTGCTTTCGGACACAGACAGCCTGATTGCGACCCTGGAGCAGGAATTTGTTAAGGGGAGCGAGAGCGAATGATGGCTCCATATCATCGCCTGATCCTAGCCGAGTGGAAGGAAGAGGTTCTAAGGGGTATCACACTAAGTAGCCGCGACCGCATTTTGGCTGATGAGCTGATGTTCGAGTCGGAGCCCAAGCTGCTTGTTGAGGAACTCCGGGAAGGATTGCGGATAAAAGCACGCTCTTGGGTCGGGGTGGTACGCTTTGAAGAATTCGAAGTCCACATCGAGCCGAAGCTCGCCGGCGATCAGATCGGTCTAATCAATATGATTAACTTCACCGCCGGTCTGGATGCACTTAGCAAGAATTCAGGAGCACGTTCGATTGCAATCGAGGGAGTTGACCTGTTTGACTTGGTTGCGCTTCTCCTAGTTGAAGCATGTGAAGGGGTGGTTCGTAAGGGTTTGTTTGCGGACTATGTTGAGTGTGAGGACAATCTCCCGGTAGTTCGAGGACGTTTGCTGGGAGATCGCCAGATTCTCCGCAGATTTGGGCAGATTGATCGTCTCGAGTGCCGCTTTGATGAACAGCAATACGATTCTGCCGAGAACCAGCTCTTGGGCGTTGCATTGCGAGCGTGCGGACGACGCGTCATCCACGGTGGTGTGAGGCGTAGGGCCAAGGAGTTGCAAGCAATCTTTGAAAACATTTGTGATCCTGCGAAGTTTGACGTAGAGAGCGCGGAGCAAATGATCGTCTATCACCGACTAAATGACCACTATCGAGAAGCGCACGAAATAGCCCGGTTTGTGTTGGATGGGTTGGGAATTCATGACGTTTTCGCAAAAGGTGGCACTACATGTTTTGCGTTTCTAATCGATATGAACACGCTATTCGAGCGGTTTGTTCACCGACTGATTGACAGACTTCTTCCCCGCGACCGCTATCGCGTCGCCTACCAGCATGCGAGCAAAAGCATCATCCAAAACGCTGTTACTGACAAACCATATTCAAGGGTCATACCCGATATCTTGATCCAGCCAAGGTCCAGACCAAATGTTCGGATTGCGATGGACGCCAAATACAAGATATACGATGAAAGAAAAATCTCTCCTGAAGATGTTTATCAGACATTTGTTTATGCCTATGCATACGGCGGGGCGGCGGCGGCGACATTTCCCGCAGCAATTCTGATTTATCCGTCATCGACGGGCGCTGCGAAAGAGCTCAGATTGCGGATAAGGAGTACGACCACCTCGGCTAGAGCACAAATAATTGCTCTAGGTATTCCCATTCCAGCTGCGCTCGCCGATGTAGAAGACGGAGTGTGCAGAGACGCAACGAAGGCGCTCTTGAACGCAATCGAGGAGCTGGAGTCTGGCTTGCCATCAACTAGAAGCAAGGCGGAAGCCGGTTTGCACGTGGCGCATTCGTTTTGAGACAGCCCAAAGCTTCAAAGGCATCTTCATGTTGACGCGATCAGGTTACAGTTCGCCCTGGCCCGAACTTTCTGAAAGATACTCACGGGCGAATCTAGACTGCGAGAAACCTCCTAGTTCCCAAGCTCCATGGTAAATCTAGACGACATAAGATAAAAAAAGGGCCTCGGCGTTGCTACTGCCGAGACCCTTTTTCAAACTCGAAGTGCTAGAACGGCACCTCCTCCGGCTGAGCGGCAACCGGCGCCTTGTCCGGCACTTGCTCTTTCTTGGCGCGGTTGAGCTTGCGGATGGAATCCGCCTTCACCTGCCAGGCCTTGAACGGCACGGTGATCTTGCTCTTGCCTTTGCCGAACTCCTTCTCGAAGGTACTGCTCACCAGCGTGCCTTCGACGTAGATGTGATCGCCTTTCCGCAGCTTCGTCGCTGCGTACTCACCGAGACCGTTCCAGGCTACGACGCGATGCCACTCCGTCTTGGAGTGCCATTCTTCGTCGGCACCCTTCCAGGAACGCTGAGTCGCCAGCGAAAGAACTGCGTATTTGCGGTCTGACTCCTTGACGGACTTGTGCTCCGGGTTTTTGCCGAGATAACCGATTAGATGAACTACGTTTACGTGCATGATTGTTCTCCTGTTTCTGCCCTTGTAATTGGGGCACCCGGAAGCGAGTGGATACTGCTCCCAAAGCGAGTGGCTGCTTTTTGGGAGGGACACAAGAAATCTTCGGTGCTGTTTCAGAAGATTTGTTGGGAGGAGCCGGAAAAGCAGAAGACGCGAAGCTGCCGGGCGCAGGAATTATCCCGAAGCAGTGCCCGATGGAGAGGGTAAGAAACGAGATAATGCACCAAGACAGTACACATCAATTCAATTGAGGACGGGAACCACACAAAGGAGAGCATTAGAAGGACCGCCGCACTCGCGTTGCGGCCACGTGCGAGTTCAGCAGCACTGGCATCTCGTTCTGAGCGTTGGGCGCGGTTACTGCTCCATCCAGCTATAACCCCGAACTTCAAAGCCAGCGGTCTTAAGTTTTGAAAGCGTGGAATGTAGGTGGGCAAGGCCCACGATGAACAACCCGACGTTGAACGGCTCCATAGATTCTTTGATGCGGTCAACCATGTAGCGCTCTCTAAGCTCGTGCACATCCAAAGGCCCATACTCTTGCAGCATCGGCTTCTTGGGGTCGTGCGTTGGAGGGTCGGTGTTTAGGCCATACGCACAAGTCTCAAAGCGCTTCTCTTTGGGTGTCCCGACATTCTTCCACTTCAACTTGTCCGTATCCACAGTGGAAGCGAATGACTGCCGGTCGGGCGTCCATTCTTCCAAAATAATTTGTACGGGATACTTTTCCCTGATCAGAGATATGACCTGACCAAATCTGCCGTTCAGGGCGTGGCCTTTAAGCTGAACGTGGTGGTGGGTTGCCAGCGCAATTATTTGTTTCGATGGCATGGACTAAAGCTCCCTTCCTATCAGCGACGATGATCTCCTCACATCCACTCGCCCACTTTCGCGCCACGAGGAGAGTTTTGTCGCTTTTGAACCCTCTCCCTTTCTTTCCCGTGATCGGGGAAATTCGCTCGCATCCATTGATCCCCGTCCGCCTTCGTATCGAATTGCGCCTGTACCTGTCCGTGGTATTCGACGACCCACTTTCCGAGCTTGGCTCGCCATTCCAAGTAGACCTTCGTGTCCATTTTAACCGCCTCACCTCATCACGCCTTACGAAACCATGATTCTCATCGGTTCGTTTATTGCTCTAAATTCTGTGTTTTCCTGTCGGCTTCAGCTCACCTCTTGGTCAAAAAGATGAACTTTTCCCTCCGCAAAGTGCGATGGCCTGGCGAACGGCCTTGGCGAATCGACTAGCATAAGGGGCAGGTAGTTGCCAGAGGAGATCTGTAGATTGCGTGGTGAATCCAGGTTGCCAACCCAAATCGTTTGGCTCCATACGGACCCCGGGCACTTTGTCCGTGGTGTGGACAGTCACGACCCTCACAGGGCCGACGATGTCGATGTGTTTGTTTTCATAGTCGTCACCAACGGTAAGCGACGCCGGGTCGAGGTCTCCCAAATTAACTTGCGATCTGCTGTGATTTGTCATCTTGTTGTCGGAGTCGATCTGGTAGTAGACGAAAGTCACCTGACACCCGTTCACATCATCCAACCGACTGTCTCTTACAAGCATTTCGCTGGAGACAGTTCGGCCTTCTTGATCGGCGAGTGTGTTCTGAATCCAGTGCAACGTTTTCAAGATTTCCGGGCTAGTTTTCGGCGAAGGCGGTCGAAGTGGCGAGCCGATGGGAGCGTCGGCGATAATGTCCAAAACGTCCGCCACAGGCGCTGAAGTCTTCAGTAGGTTGTCTTCGCCGAAGGGCTCATAACGCAACTGCTTGTCCCCTCGCCACATTTGCCAGGCAGGAATGTGTTTCCCGACTTTGTCACTGATATACATGCACTCGTGTTCCGTCATCGGACCACCCAGACCATTGCTATCGCTCCGCGCCCAGCCCAGAGCCTCGCGGCAAGTAGCGAGCATTTGGTGACCTTTGTATTCGATCAGGTAGGCACTGTGCTGGTAAGCACGAATGTAGTAAGAAGGCTCTTTGCTCGACAGAATAGCCGCCACGCGCTTGTCCTCTTCCGAGGGCGCGTCGTTTGAAAGGGATTCCTTCGGAGCATCTGGTTTTGATGGGGCTGGTTCGACTCTCCCTGTGCTGGAATCGTTGGGCAATGGCTGCAGATTAGCAGATTGAGTTTCTAGCAACCTTTTCACATCGTTGACTGGAATTGCAAAGTTTAGGCTCGCGCCGCCTTCGAGATATAGGGTATTAACCCCAACGACCTCACCGAACATATTGAATAATGGCCCACCACTGCTACCGTGAGAAATTGGAGCAGTACTCTGCAGAAATTTGCCTTCTTCCTTGGTTTCTCGGACTCCGCTCAAGATGCCGTTTGAAACTGTTAATTCCAAGCCGAGTGGATTGCCAATTGCCACGACCTCTTCACCGACTTGAATTTGGTCTGAGTTGCCGAGCGTAAGTGTTTGGAAGGCCTTGCCGTGGACCTTGATGATGGCGAGATCATGAATTTTATCGATCGCAAGTACTCCATCGACAGGCAAGACCGTGCCGTCTGCGAACTTAACGACGGCAACGTTGCCGGCCGCGATTACGTGGTAGTTCGTCGCGATTGCGCCATCGGAGCTCACCAGAAACCCGCTGCCGAGCGCAATAGGCTCATCGTTATTCGCCGTGACGATCGTTACGATCGCTTCCTTCGCAGCTTTAGCTATCGCTGGTATGTCTTTTCGAGGCGGCACCGACTGTGGGGCAACGACACCAGCGACGATAAAACACAGAGAAATAAACTTCGGCGCAAAACGTTTGACCATCTTTATTTCCTCTACAAATAGTTGTTACATCCAAACGACGAACACCGCTGCAATGGCGTAGGCATCGGTACAGTCCGGTGCTTACTGGTTCTGCGATCCAGCGTCCGCATGTAGAGGAGCGGGTTCTGGTGCGTTAGGGCAGGGGTGCGATGTTCCGTCCCGCTGCGGCAGAGTCATGTCGGGGAAAGACATGCATCCCCACTTTGTCAGCTTGGCGAACAACGAGTCGTAGTACATTTGCGCATCTTTCTTATTTCGGCGTGGATCGGTCTTATAGTCCTCCGACAGAACTGAAAACGCCTTGTCTACCTCCGCCTTCGATTTTGCGAGGGTGCATCTCTCGACGCCGGGATTGACCAAACAAAACGCTTTCGTGTACTCGATTACCTCGGCACAAGCTTTTGATTTCCCTTCAGAATCCGTTATGCCGCCCTTTGGGTTTTGGCGGCAATAGATGTAATCAACGGTGTTTTTGGACTCCCTTTCCTGCTTTTCTTCCGCAAGCAGCTGTTTTATTGCCTCTGCCGAAAGTTGGGGGGGCCGCTGAACATTTTGAGCGTTTTGGTTCCGATTGGCGTCAGCCTTTGCACGGCGCTCGGCCAAAGCCTTATTAATGCCCTCCAAAGCACCGCCACTCGGTGGAGGTTCGGTCTTCGTCGTCGATGTGCAGTTGACCATCTGACCGTTGACATAGCAATTTGTATCGGTCGTGCTCTGCTGGCCAAACACGGGCCATGCCGTCACGCATAACGCCACAGCTATCATTACCGACTTCATCGCTTCCTCCGCGGGGTTCATTCACGCGACCCCGGTCAATTTGCTCCCAAGAATTCCCACTTTCAAGGATCGCTGTAGCGTTGAATTTAGGCGATGGTACGTTCCGTATGAGTTAATGACACTAAGGAAGGAGAATCCCGGGGTTAGGCGGCAGTGGTTGTCCCTGGTTCTTTGTATACCTGCAGTTGACGGTGCGGGAGGCCCGTCGCGACGGGCCTCCCGCAAAAATATTTAGTCGGTTGGGGTGATCGCTGCGAGAATCTCGGAACTGGCGCGCTGCACATACTCCAATGATTCCGCCAATGTTTCCTTGTCACCGGAATAGAGGTGAATGTAGTCAGCTGAGTTCTGTGCCTTAATGCCGATGGCTTCGCAGAGGACAAACGCGACGGCCTCCGCTTCGGTCTCGCGGACGCGCTTTGTTGTCTCTGCGCGACGCTCCTGCATATGTAATAGGCTGTGGGCCGCTTCGTGGGCCAAAGTAGCGTACTCCTCCGCTGCGGACTGGCCGGGCAGGAGCACGATCTTTCCAGGCGAGCATTGCCCCTGCGCTGGATAGATACTGTCTGAGTATTCGAGTTGGATGCCGCGCTCTTCGACGAATTGTTTCAGTCTTTCTGTGCATCCAGCGGGGTCACCCTGCGCGGAGCCAAGCTCACAAAGCGGTTCCCCTTCAGTGTCAATCTGGTCGAAAACGTAAACCACCCGAAAGCCCAGGGCGGTCTTGCTGTGATCTTCTTCGGAAGTGGCTTCTTCCTTGCTTTTGCGAAGCACGATTGGCGCGAGGATCATTATTCCTTTCGCGCCTTTCTTGACGTTTCTGCCAAGCTGCTTCCAAGTATGGAAGCCAGCTACGCGAGTCGCGTCGGGCCTTTGCGATACGATGAGCATTAGGTTGTGCAACGAATAGCGATGGAACCTCGCCATCGCCGCAAGATAATTTCTCAACGTCTCACTGTGGCCCCTTTCCAGAGCCTCGCAGAGTTGTTCGATGGCCTTGCTGGCGATTTGTTTTGCTTGCTCGACTTTCATGGTTGTCCTCCTGTTTCGGGGAGTTCTTGCTCCCTTCACCCCAGCCAGAGGGAGCAACGACCCGAAACGGGGGACTGAAGCGGAGAGATGCCTGCGTCCAGGTCGAAACGGGTGGCAGGCTGAGTGACACAGGCTTTTCGTGGCGCGAGGGGTGCTAGTGAAGACCGTCGGCGTGTGAGTTTACGCGGTGGGACGCGGGCACCTCGAAGCGTCAACTAAAAGAGCAAGCCAGGCCCTGAGGAATTGGCGCGAGCTGTGCCCAGGAAAATGCGTACAAGAAAAAGGGGTGACTGCGGGGATTTTACGTATTAGGCGCGCCGTCAGGAAATTCCGACATTGGTATCGGGCATGAATGGTATTTATGGGGTAGTAGAGGACTCACAACGACGTGAACACAAGAAAAGACCAGTTTCGGCTGCAAGCGTGTGGTCAGAGTGATTCTGGGTGCCTGCGGGAATCAAACGAGGATGCCTTTTACGTCTCTGAACAACAGGGGCTTTTCATTGTCAGCGATGGCATGGGCGGAGGCCAGGGCGGATCTTTGGCGTCGGCGCTTATTGTGCGGACCTTGCCGTTGCAGCTTTCCGCTGAAGGGTTGGGCCGCAATCTCAATCAGGCGGATTTGGGGCCTCCCGCAGTCACTGATACTCTGATCCGGGCTATTAGCGTCACTAACGATTTGTTGTTGGACAGCACGCGGACCCACCCAGAGGTGGCAGGTCTCGGTGCAACGGTGGTTGTAGGGCTTTATGCCGGGAGTGGCGTGTTTGCACTCGCGCACTTAGGCGACAGCCGGGCATACCTTTTGCGAGCTGGGTATTTCCAACAACTTTTCACGGATCATACGATGACGGAAATGTTATTACAGAGGGGCCACATCACTCGTCGCCAAGCGCGCTCGCACCCTGGTCGCCATGTACTGACTTGCTATATTGGCAAGGAGGACTGTCCAGCAGCTGGCACGATTCGTCTGTCGTTAGAACCAGGAGATCGGATTTTGCTTTGTACGGACGGACTGACGAACATGCTCAACGACCGCACGATCGGAACGATTCTTTTGGAAACTGAGCAACGTCAAACGGCTTGCCAGCTATTGATTGGTAGTGCCAATGAAGCCGGTGGGCTCGACAACGTCACGGTGATTATCGTGGACATCGGCGAGCCGCTCCCCCGGCAAGAACACCGACCACTTGTGGTGCGTCGCACAGTTGGCCGTCCTCCAGTCACAACACGACGCAACCCGAATCTAATTTGTGGCAGTCCGCTACGAGAACGCTGATCTGGAGTTCACGCAATGCATCCGAGACGAGTATGCATCGAGGTTATCGAAGGCAACTGTAAGGGGCAGCAGTTCGACTTCGCAGAACAAGATACCTTCATCATCGGGCGTGCCGAAGACTGCCAATGCGTTGTCACTGGAGACGACACGTTCTCGCGGCACCATCTCCTGTTAGAAATCAACCAATCAAATGTCACATTGAAAGATCTAGGCAGTCTCAACGGTACGCGTGTGAATGGTCACCGAGTTTATGATGGCCGCGGTAAGGACGTCGATCCGAATAAAGCGGAGTCCAGCCGTCCGTTGGGACTGCGTGATGGTGACCGTATTGAAGCGGGCAATAACGTGATGCTCCTGCGTATCATGGCTCCCGCGTTCTGTGTAGATTGCGGGGCAGAGATTCCAGCCACTGACAAGAAAGCCTGCGAGTTCGTCAACGGGTCGTATTTGTGTAGATCGTGCCGACAGCGTGAAGACGAGAAGAATCAGCGTGGCAAAGATGAGCACATCAAAGAGCCCGCGCGGCTGCGGATGAATAGGGATCAACGTGAACAAGCCGAGCAAAACCCGGCCGCGGTAGTCGACCAACTGGTGCGCGAGTTCTTGCGTATACGGGGAATTAATGGCGCGCCCCCTCAGATCGAAGGCTACAAGGGTTTTGAAAAGATCGGGGAGGGTGGGTTTGGCGCAGTTTTTAAGGCAACGCGTTTGCGTGATGGCAAGACCGTGGTCCTTAAGACAATGCTCCAGACGAGAAAACCGGACAAAAAGAGTCTGTTACTTTTCGAACGTGAGAAAGAAATCATCGTTCAGCTGAGACATCCGAATATTGTTCGTAGTGAAACCGCCGGGGTATGGGATGACATCCATTTCATCGAGATGGATTTTGCTGAAGGTGGCAGCCTGTGGGGAATGATGCAAGAGGGCAGGCATGCCATCGATCTAAAGACAGGGGCCCCGTTCATCTTGCAAATGCTGGAAGGATTGGCCTACGCGCATGAAGTTGAACTAGTCGTTACCACAACAAGCGGAAAAAGGAAGCAGACGGGAGTCATTCATCGGGACCTGAAACCGCCGAACGTGCTGTTGGCACGCTCTGGAGACACATTAGTTGCACAGTTGAGCGATTTCGGTCTTGCCAAGGCTTTCGGTGCCGCTGGATGCACACAGGGGGCCCTGTCGGTAGCCGGGACGACATGTGGCTCTCCAGCTTACATGGCTCCTGAACACCTGACTAACTACAAGTACATTAAACCTTCAACGGATGTCTTCGAGATGGCTGCTACAATTTTTCATGTTCTGACAGGGCAAACAGTACGTTCGATCGCACGGGGTCGTGATCCCTTCAGGTGCGTTCTTGAGGAGCCTCTTCGTAAGCTCAAAGATCACCTGAAAGGGTGCCCGCGGAGACTCAGCGAAGTCATAGATCGCGGCCTCGCTATTAATCCGAAAGATCGCTATGCAAATGGCAGGGAGTTTCTCTCGGCGATGAGAGACGCGTTATAGGAAGCGTACACCGCCGTGAATCCGCGCAAGAGGACGTTCAGCGTACTGCAATCGAGGATCTCACTTGATGTGCGGTCCTCGATGAAATTGAAGTGGATGATGCTTCTATGCAACGACAGTCTGGATTTCTCGGGTGTCGACGGCACCTAGCTCTTGCAGCTCGGAGGCACAACATGACGAAGAAGGAAGCCATCAGCACCACAAGGTTGGCAAGTGTACCGGCGGCCATGGAGAGAACGGTACCGGCCGGCGCAGCCGAGGCTGATGAGGCGGTTCTGCAGCAGGCTGAGGCCGCCGTGGCGTTCGAGTGGAAGCCAGGGGATGTGATTCTCGATCTCTACGAGGTACGGTCAGTTACCGAAGGGTTTGGCGAGGAAGCTCAAGAGAAGGACTACCACGAAGGTGGGTTTGGTCGGGTGTACAAGGTGTGGCATCGCACGTGGCGGCTGGAGATGGCTGTTAAGACCCCTCGGGCAGAGACATTCGCCAGCCAGGAGCAGAAAGAGACTTTTATTCGTGAATGCGAAACGTGGATCAACCTGGGTCTGCACCCACACATTGCCGCTTGTCACTATGTGCGCGAGTTGGGTGGTGTGCCGCGTGTTTTCTCCGAATATGCTCCTGCTGGCACGCTCGAGGAGTGGATCCGCTCAGGGCGCCTTTATGAGGGAGATGAGCGAGCGGCGCTTGCGCAAATACTCGACGTAGGTATCCAGCTTGCTTGGGGTCTGCACTATGCTCACGAGCGGGGCGTGATTCACCAGGATGTCAAGCCGCTCAACGCACTTCTGTGGGATGACGGGACACTCAAGGTCACTGACTACGGTTTGGCTGGTGCGCGACTGAAGGCAGGGCTCCCGAGGATAAGTGGTGGGATGCAAACGGTCATGGTTTCGATGGGCGGGATGACGCCATCGCACTGCTCGCCGGAACAAGCGGCAGGGGAGATGCTCGACCGACGTACAGATGTTTGGTCGTGGGCGGTCAGTGTGCTTCAGATGTTCCAAGGTGGAGTGACGTGGCAAACGGGCAGTCTGGCCGCTGGAGCACTAGAAGCTTTCCTCAAACACGGCGGCAAGGAAGAGGGAATTCCAGGCATGCAGGCGGACGTGGCGGACTTGCTGCGGTGGTGTTTTCGGTCAAACCCTGCCGACCGCCCACGGACGCTGGACGATTGCGCCAAAGCGCTTGGCGCCGCCTACGAGGGGGCGAGCGGTAAAGCCTACTGTCGTGCTAAGCCTCGTGGGGCGAGCGACACACCTGACGCGCTCAACAACCGCGCCTTGTCGTTCATTGACTTGGGCAAGCTTGAGGATGCTGAGAAGCTGTTCGAGCGGGCGTTGCAACTGGACAAGCATCACTTGGCAGCGACATACAACCGCGGTCTGATGCAGTGGCGAGGGGGAGAAATAGCCGATACGGATCTGTTCAGGAACCTCGAGGAAATCAGGACAGATCATCCGGACGACGCGAGCGTGGAATGTGTGTTGGGCTGGACCAGGATGGAGAATACCGACGTAGTACAAGCGCAGGTTCATTTTGAAAGAGCGATCAAACTGGGAGACCACGGGGAAGCGGAGAGAGGATTGGAAGAAGCCCGGAGGTTATCGCAAAGTGTTACAGCCAACCCGCGCACTTTCGCGGATCATGAGAATGGGGTTCACTCTGCAGCGTTTTCCCGTGACGGCCGCTACATTATTACCGGGAGCCGCGACAAGAACCTGCGGCTGTGGGATGTGGCCACGGGAAAATGCCTGCGCATCTTAGAGGGTGGGGGGAGCCTCGTTGCATATTCTCCAGACGGCCGCCTCGCCCTCTCTGTGGGATACGAGAAATACAAGACAACGGGCCTGCGGCTGTGGGACTTGGCCACGGGGCAATGTCTATGCATACATGGGATTGGTGCCGATCCAATAGCGTTTTCGCCTGACGGCCGCTTCGCCCTGTCTGGTGCAGAAGACAACACACTCCGGCTGTGGGACGTGGCTGGGGGCCAATGCCTGCGAACCTTCGAGGGGCACAAAAAGAAAATCAATGCGGTGGCGTTTTCTCCCGACGGGCGCTTCGCCCTTTCAGGGAATGAAGCCAAATCCGAAGTTCGGCCGGAGGAGGGAACGCTTTGCTTGTGGGACGTGACCACTGGTCGCTGCGTCCGTACCTTTGAGGAGGGTGCAAGATGCGTGGCATTTTCGCCTGACGGCCGTTACGCCCTATCCGCGGCTTGGCGCAGACCACTCCTCCTGTGGGACGTGACCACCGGGCGACGCCTTCACACCTTTGAAGGTGAAACCGATACGATCCACTCAATAGCGTTTTCGCCTGACGGCCGATATGCCCTCTCTGGGGGTTGGGACGGGATGCTCCGGCTGTGGGACGTGGCCGAGCGTCGATGCCTGCGCACCTTCGAGGGTTACGAAATGGTGGTCGGCGCCGTAGCGTTTTCGCCCAATGGTCGTTTCGCCCTAGCTGGTAGCTTTGATCAAACGATCTCGGGAGAGCTTCAAAAGTTTTCCGGAAAGCTTCGCCTCTGGGACCTCTCGTTGCTGAGCGGAGGGCGCACTGTGTCGCCCTGGCTTTACTCGATTGCTATCACTGCGGAAGAGGCACTCGAAAGGGAGCGAACACACTACTCTCATCTTTCTGGAGCGCGGCAGGCACTGGAGGGCGGGCATATCGGGGAAGCATTGGCCTCCCTGATTTTAGCGCGGGGGGTTCCAGGGTTTGAGAGAAGCCACGAAAGCCTCGAACTTCAGGCTCGTGCCGGTGCGCGTTGCCGGATCAAGTCTTACAGTGGCGGGTGGCTGAAGCGCAGCTTTCAAGGGCATACGCATTCGGTCAAGTGTGTGGCCTTTTCTCGGGACGGTCGCTTCGTCCTCTCTGGCAGTTCGCAAGAAATCCGGGTGACGGACGTGGCCACGGGGCAATGTCTGCGCACCGTCGAAATACAACCAGATGTGAACTGTTCCATGGCGTTTTCTTCTGACTGCCGCTTCGCCCTGTCCGGCACGTACGCGTTGGTGAACCTCATCGGAAAAGAAGAGACCCCGCTCTTGCTGCAGCTATGGGACGTCGCGACTGGCAAGTGCCTGCGCACTTTACACGGGCATGAGCCAATAGCCATATCCCCGGACGGCCGGTTCGCCCTATGTGGGCGAGGGGAAAAAGTAGATGGTCCAAAGCCCTACGCGATTCACCTTTCTCGATTCCTGCTCTGGGACCTGCACACTGAGCAATGCCTGCACACCTTCGAGGGGGATAAGTATAGGGATGGAGTTGACACGCTGACATTTTCCCCCGATGGTCGCTTCGTCCTCTCAGGGAGCAACGACAATAAGCTCCGCATGTGGGACATAGCCACGCGGGAATGCCTCCGCACCTTCGAAGGGCACACCGATTGGGTCAAATCTGTGGCGTTTTCTCCAGATGGTCGCTTTGCCCTCTCCGGGAGCAATGACAAGACGCTCCGGCTTTGGGACGTGCTTACGAAGCAATGTCGGCGCAGCTTTGAAGGGCACACGGATTCGGTCGAATCTGTGGCGTTTTCTCCGGACGGTCGTTTTGCTCTCTCCGGGAGCAGCGACAAGACGATTCGGCTTTGGGATGTGGCCACGGGGCAATGTCTGCGCAACTTCGAGGACGGTTCCGCGCCCGTGGCGTTTTCACCGGACGGCCGTTACGCCCTCTCAGGAGGCAGCGAGAATACAGTTCGCCTTTGGGAGATTGATTGGGTGTACGAGTACGACCCTAAACATGATCCCGTCCTGAGACTCAAACCCTCGGCGTAATTGCGAACGAGTTTGAACTCAGCGCGTTGGGAGGTGTTCGTGTGGATGGCGATTCCGTGGGACCGTCACTCGAAACGGGTCTGGCATTCGATGGGGATTGCCCTTTTTTAGAGTAGGCATGACGCCCACGGGTATTTGGTACATTTCCTTTAGCATTCCTGGGACTGGAATTTCTTGGATCAAGTACTTCAACGGGCGTGGTGGACATGATGGATACCTTCGAAAACGCGATTATCAAACTAGAAAAAATGATTCGTGCGAGTCGGCTAAACGACCTGGATAGCTTCATGAAGGTAGGCCAGGGGCAGAGGTTGTCGGAAATTAATGACTCGATTTCGAAGCTCAATGCGGGCGCTTATTTGATCGGTTGTGGTCCGTACACCCAGGGTATTTATCGGCTTTCAGACACAGAAACGATCTTTGGAAGAGACGCCACTTTCCATGAGAAACCCATTGGCAAGAGTCTCGATTTCTTAATAAATGACGCTGTAACGTTTTGCCCCCGAGAGGTGTCACGTCGCCACTTTAAAATTACGCGAGATCACAGGGAATCCCAGGCGTTCTACTTCATCACGGACCTCGGCAGTAGGTGTGGAACCTACCTAAACGGGACACTGTTGGAGTCACAGAAACAGGATTGTTCTGGCATTGATACGAGCGTCGCCAGACCTCTGGCAGACTTGGATGTGATTAGTTTGGGCCCAAGCATGGTCAACTTGTTTCTGTTTCTGTTGGTTCCTACTAGCAGATCGGAGACACGTTGAGCCCATAGGGAGCGCGGACACAAAAACCAGACTGGCAGCTCGATGCGAAAGAAGAGGGGCCATGCTTACAGCATGGCCCCTCGCAGTTAGTTTCAATGAAGTGACTACTTGTTTTTTCTCGGCATTGCCGAATTCGAGTTCGGGTGCGGTGCGACAGCACTTTGGAGGCGAGCTAGTTCCGCCCGAGTTGCTGTCGCAACCTTGGCGGAATCGACCTTGTACCGGGCAGCAGTCCGCGCGAGATTCGAGTCTTTCTCAAGTGGTTGCGTCGGGTTGTAACCGGGGCAATACAGGTCAGAAACGAGAGCGCAGACTACGAGAAAGCAGTTAAGGTCGGCGGCTTTCATGACTTGCACGGCAGCCGCCGCAATCTTCTCGTAGTCAACGGTTTCAGCGCCCCACGAGGTTTTGCTCTTCTTCTCCTCCCATGCGTAGAGCTTGGAGAGACGGCGGTGATTGTCGTGACCCAAACGCCGGAAGTAGTCGAGGGCAACCATCTCCAAGTTTGGTCGGGAGAGGGCGTCCGGCAGTTTCTTTCGGATGGCTTCGAGGATGCGGACTCGCGACAACTTTTCGATGCGCTCGGCAAGGGCTTCCTTCTTCCGTTGGGCTTGCTCCCGCGGCGTCGGTTGGTAGCGGGTCACGTGGTTGTGAACGTCGCATTTCTCGGCTTGGCAAAGATAGAAGATGTTGCCAGCACCCTTGCCGTCAATGAGAACGGCGGCTTTCGTGTTGGGACACTCCCCTTTCGCTTTGGCCTTCCGGTACTGTCCTTCAAAGAGCACGTCTTTGGCGTGACCGTTAGCCTGCCATGCGGGGGCCTGCGAAACGCGCAGAGGCTTCTCGCCTTTCTCCTGAAGTGGCTTCACGTGAATTTGCACGAGTGCTTCGACCTTGGCTCGGTAGCACTCGCGGTCCGTGCAAATGGATTTCTGCCGGACTTCGGGAAAGAGAAGTGGGTTGCTGCCCGTTCGTTTCGGGCAACGAGCGCACGCTCCCGCCTTGGGCAGAAGTGTTTCGTCCTGCGGGTCAAACGGCGCGTTCGTGAGGTCAAGATGGATTTCTCGCTCAATCCATGCGCGAAGCTCCCGCACCGTGGTCGCCTCGGCCTTCTTGTCTTTCAGGATGGCGGCGGCGTTTCGGTATTGCGGGAAGCATTCCTGTAGAGCGCGGCGTTGGTCGGTCGGTTGCAACCGTGCGATTTCAAATGCATGAGCAACCGTCAGCTTGTCCTCATAGAACGCTTGCTTCGCTTCGGGGATGAGTTGAATCAAGCGAAGTCGCCCGTTCACGTATGCTGGCGATCTGCCAACTCGGGCAGCAATGCTTTCAACGGTATAAGTGTCGGGTTGAAGTTCGATGAGGGCGGCGTATCCCTGCGCCTCGTCGAGCGGATGCACGTCCACGCGCTGCACGTTCTCGATGACTTGTAGCTCTAGTGCTTGAGCGTCGGTCAGTTCGCGCACGGTCGCGGGGATGCTCTCGCGTTTTGCGAGTTTGGATGCTCGGTAGCGGCGTGTCCCGGCCACAAGCTCATACGTGCCCGTTTCCCCTTCGGGAAGCGGACGCAAGAGAATCGGTTGGAGCACGCCGTGTTGTCTGATGTTGTCCGCGAGTTCGGCCAGCTTCGTTTCATCAAAGAAGCGTCGTGGATTGGTCTTGGATTCGCGGATTTTCGCTATCGGAATGTCCTGAATGGATGAAACCGGAGGCGGTACTGCTTTCGTTCCACTTGCTACCATCGTTGCGTTCATTTGCTTTAGTCTCCTTTTTTTTAAGAAATTTGTTTGGGCCTAATACTCTGCGGGTAACAAAAGCGTGGTCACAGAACGGTCCGATTCCGTGATAATCCACAATTTGTCGCCAGCGTGCGTGCGATAGGCGCTCAAGAGCCGGAACCCGTGCTCTAAGCTGTAGTCGTTTTCGTTGCGGTCCTCGTCGGACAAATCGCCCCACTCGCGGTTGACATGGCGCGTGAGGAACTCGCCCGGCTGTTGTCCTGATTTCTTAAGCGCGGCCAAAGCGCCCGGCGTTGCGACGATCTGGCCGAGTTCGAAAGCAGGTTGTTTGCTGAGTTGTTGCATTGGAAAGACTCCTTTCGTTGGTTCGTTTTTTGCTTCTTAGAGGCACCGCAGAGAGCGGTGCATTAAAAGCAAATGCCCTTCCTGGCGGGGCGAGGCGCGTGGCCGTCCGCGCTGTCAAGGGCGCGCAGTTTGCGTTTATCGGAGCGAAGCGGGAGACCCTTGACAGGAGAAGCGGACGGTCCAGGCGCAGGGTTTCAGCAGGAAGGGCAAAAGAAAGCGAGAATGTCCTTGTTGCCTTAAGAACAGATCACGCTTTAAGTCGCTCTGGCAATCTGCTGTTACTGTAGGTAGGCGGATGTGTATCGATCTCTTCGCAAGATCCCAATGAGGAATACATGGGTACGCACATTGAGCATTTTCTGAACGAGCTAAACAACGACCTCAAGCATGCGGACAAATTGGCCGAGGCTGGGTACGAAAAGGATGAACTGCGAGACCTTGTCACGAATGTAGGGGCATCGACCGAGGTATTTCTGAAGACAGCGGCTCTTCCGCATCTATCACCGAGAACAGACTTCGCGCCCTGCATCAATGCGTTAGAGGCGGCCGGTGTTAGTCGCGAGGATCGGGAGACCCTCCACTCTCTACGGACAATCTACAACGAAAGCAAGCACGCGCCGAACTACAGGCCATCGGTTCTTGGATTTCAGGAACTGCTCCAAAAAATCATCGCTGTGATTCGATCTCTAGGAGCGAGGAATCTAGGCTTATTGAATAGCCCGGAAAGACTTGAGCACAAGCGCGTCCTGTGGCTTGCGGTGTGGGACCATTACATCGGCGGCGACAGTGAGGTTCACGTTATCGTGCCTGCTAAGAGCGGTTGGCCTCCCGACTTGGACCTCGTCTACATTGATTTCATGGCTTGGGACAAGGTAAAGAGCCTACTGGGGCAGGCGGGTTCCCTCAGACCAAGTAGGGGATTGATTCCAGCGAATTGTCTTGCAGAATTCGCCGCCGAGGATGATTTCCGCGAAGCTGTCGTCTTTGAAGGCGAATATCGCAGAGTTATCGCCACACTTGCGGCTCACGAACGAAGGGAAGACTTGCTTCCGGGTTTGCGGCGGGAGGATGACTGGGCTTCGATGGTCCAAGCATTCACGCTGGCTTCAATTGATGCTGCGCATGAGGAAGAGCCTTTGGATGGCAATTGGGCCAACGCAATTTCAAAACGAGCCATCGATACATATGCCGTACCTCCGAATTCTCGTTTGCTGTCCCAACACGCTCAGGATTTCGGCCGGATGCTTGAACAAGTGGCAGCACCGCAGCGCAAGTTGCTGAACGGTCCGATTTGGCTAAGCAGGGAGCAGTTTGAATCAGCGAAACAAGATGCATTGGGAAGGCATCCTTCTTTGGAGGTACTTGTCGATAGAAGGAGCACCGTCATTCTGAGGTCTGCAAAATGAGGGGCTGCTTTCTGAAATGGCTCAAGATTCGAGCGAATTTGGGCAAAAGCTGAGCCTGGAAATAAACGCATTGGGGCGTGAGCAAGGCTTCTCGGGCTCGAAGCTCAGCAAACGAGTTTCTCTCTGTCGGAGAGAATTTGTTCCTTCTCGTCTTTTTGTCGATTAGCCCGTTTTGTGAAGAGAGACGCAAGTTCAAAGGGAAGGAATTCAGGGCAGGGTCTTGAGTTCCAGCATTCCTGAATTGCGATTCTCAAATCGCGCCAGTGGTCTCTTAGGAATTGACGAGAATAATCCGGTGTTCGGGAACGCTTCAGCAGCTGCGCGCGAAAGTATTCAACCGGGGGCTCTGAGTTTGCTTCAGGTAGCCGGCTGCAAATTTCCGAGATCGCCTCAAACACTAGATAATCATGTTGCGGTTGATTGAATGCCATCCCCGAGCACCGGTCAAAGGATTGGCGCCAGGTCATGTGCGGTAAACCGGCGAGAGCATCAGCCAGATTTCGTGGGTTAATGGCGTTTCGCCCAGGGCGCAGAAAACGAAGCAACTCTGTACAAAACACATAACTTGCTTGGTCTTGGCACCTTTTATTGAGCGTCACACGCTCGACTCCAAGCCTTTTGAGATCATCTGCAAGTTGAAGTAGACGTTGTAGTCGCTGTAGCGCTTCGTCTTCGATTATCCCCTTCTCTGCAACCGCTGCCTTTTTCACGGCCCTTTCCGCTTCGACGCATGACTGCATGTATTCGTACCGCTTGCCCTCGGCTTGAAGAATTTTCGCATCGAGCCGTCCTAATTTCTCAAAGTTCTTGAGAACCTCCGCTGGTTTAGCGGGCTCAACTGATTCACGATAAAAATAGTTACCCAACCCGGAGTTGTGGGGCATATCCTGAAGAGGCATCAAGGCTTTGCGGGCGTCTTCGATGTCGCTAGCTCGCTTTTTGCGGATATTTAGGAGTGAGGGGCCTATCGTTATCCAAGCTTGTTCTAGCAAAGCAACCCAGGCGTTACGGCTGCCTAAGAGAAAGTTATCTCTGATGGTGGGGCGACCACGCCTCGGCTTGTCTCCATCCTCGCTGGCATAACGCGCTGAGAGGGGGATGTCGCTTGCCTCCCTTCCCAAACTGGTTGCATGATTCACGCGAAGCTGCTGGCGACGCTTGTGTTTCCGCATTGCTGCAATTCTCGTCAACAACAATATGAGTGTTCGTCAGAATTTCTCTGCCAGGTAAATCATAGCCGTTTTCCACGACTTCGCCAGAAAAGACTCACGTAAGTTCCAGAGTTTCGCCAACAAATCTCGCAGGGATGCACCGGGTTCGTATGGCAGTCATTCAAGGACACTCTGAAAACAGGTGTAGTCTGCGTGCGTGGGAAATGGGATATAGGAGGGGCTAGCCGGTGCCTGAGCTTGTGAACAAAATCCATACCATCATCATTGAAATCGGAACCCTGCTGCTTACTGTTCTGCTGCTCTGCCGTCTGTGCCTGGAGGAGATTAGAAAGTTCCGGGGTCGAAGAAGACCCAACAATCGATCTCGTAGGTCTGCACAGAAAACGCCTGCGGATGTTACTTGATGCCCGTTCGACGTACGGCTATTTCGTTATCGATTGTGTCCGGAGCATCAGTGGATTGCCGCGTTGGGGTTTAGCGTGTTTTGTGACTTCAAGGCGTCAATATATTGAACTGCAATTGAAGTGGGCCTAATTCCCTCAAAAAGGACCCGGTATATTTTCGAGAAGCCTTCGAGATACCTGCCGTCGCTCGCCTGGACTCGAGGAATTCGGTCTCCAATAGTGAGCAGGCGTTGCGATTCTGGTTTGGTTCGTTCAGAGCGGCCCTTTTTAACAGTGCTCCAAGCGAGCTGCGCGCCTAAATCGGTAACGATACGACCTAATTCATACCAGTCCACAAACAAGAACACAGAAAACATGAGGTTGCCTATCAAGATGTCCCGCACCGTCTCCGGCTCAAGCTGACGAAGAAAAAGTGGAATTGCTTCGGGGCAAGTTAGATTGCCCTCCAATAGCACGGGCTCAAACGGCTGATTGGGTCCAAAGTGTCCCCTAAACCACTTCAATGTGATCGGAGACGCATTCGTTAGTTGGCGCTCAAAATCCGCAATCTTTGCAGTCAGACTCTTGGAGTTGTCTCGATCGATGTAGACCCACAGGCAGTGGTCGATGCAACGCAGAACAGGCGCGTGTTCGGATTCATCAATGGCCAACTGAAGTTCCCCATCGTAGCATTCGAGTTGGGTACTACTGTCCAGGATGGTTACTTCAGCTTGGCGCCGCGGGTCGAAACCGCGATCGTCATCAATGATGTCCATGTATTGGTTGTATCTCTCACGCTGTTTTACGACGCGGTCTAGCTGCTTCATAGCCTTCGGGCCGTATTTATCGGCGAATTCGACGATTTCCTTAGATATTTCCTCCGGTGTACCCTTCACTTTCATTAGCTCTAGGATTCTGTCGTTCATCGTGCCTTCTTTAACCTCAAAGAATCCGTCGGGCTTTCCGGAAAAACTCCGGCACAAGACGTCCCCAACATCGACGCAGGATGTCGCGTCTGACCAGATCGCTATGGTTAGAGGGTCTTCATTGATTTGGTTTAGGAATCTCCGTAGGCCGGTGGGATTCGCATCTGTCAACCTGACTCGGTCCTTTCGATGACATACAGTCCGAATGACATGACCCTGATGGCGCACCAGCGCCCACACAATTGCATCGTTAATGCGCCGCCATAGACCAATCGTTCGTTCTAGATACCATATGAAGTCCTTGGGTAATTCTTTGCGTCGGTCTGATGAGAGAATCTCCTCAATGGCAAGAATCTCGTCCAGCGAACGTCCGTGTAGGTACTTCCAGGTGGCATGAACCTTCTCGGTGAAGGATTGCCGATTTGCTTCAATCGCTTCTAAGGACGCAAATCGGGGATCATCCCCGGCCGGTTTACGAAGCATGCGAATAAGATTCGGCAGGTCGTCTTGGATGGGCGGTGTCGTTCTGAATCGTTCCTCTGACATACCACTGCCATCATACCTTGGACGGGTGAGTGGAAAGACGATTTAGCTCTCAAGATTTAACGTGACCGCATGAAAGATTCGGAGTTAAAGTTGCAGTGGAGAACAAGGAGGTAACAGTACTGTGATTATCGGAGATCGCTTGCGTGAGATGCGTGAGGCAAAGAAGCTTTCTCAGGGGGACATTGAGAAGCGGACCGGCCTGCTTCGATGCTACATTTCTCGCGTCGAAAACGGACATACCGTCCCTGCAATCGAAACGCTTGAGAAGCTAGCTCGGGCGTTGGAAGTACCGCTTTATCAGCTATTCTACGATGGCGAAGAGCCCCCCAAACTTCCAAACCTTCTTAAGCGGAAGTCCTCTGAGGACATTGCCTGGGGCAGCGCTGGTAAAGATGCCCGCTTTCTCAGCAAACTTCGCCGCCTGTTGAGCAAAACTGAAGAGGAAGATCGCAAGCTTCTTCTATACATGGCTCAGAAAATGGCAGGCACCAGGAATGGCCGAGCCGCTGCAAGCAACTAATTCCGGGTTATGGGGTTTGACAAGGATAGCTCTGGGGGAGTCCGGATATACAGGAGACGATCTCTCAGGGTGAATTGAAAGGACATAAAGCCACACCGAAGTGGGGCTGCAAGAGGTGACCAGATGGACTTGAGCTGCCCGAAGTGCAACAGCACCGATCTTAAGAAAGTCTCGTTGGCACACCAAGAGGGTCTTTACCGGACTGACGCCCGTACTCGCCTCAGTACCGCCTTGGTTGGCGGTAACGGACCCGATCTCGTAGTTGGCCGTGCAACCACACAGGCGTTTCATCAATCAGCCCTTTCGAAGCAACTCAGCCCTCCGGCAAAGTGGTCCTATCTGAAGGTCGGCTCTTGGTCCGTTCTGGCATTTCTCTGCGTCGGCTGGCTCGTCTTCTACGTCAACACCGTGTCGACGAATTCCTCAACTGTGTCGTCTGCTCCGCTGACCCTTTTCGCTTTGATATTCGCTGCCGCCTTTGCTCTTCTGCTGGTCTTCGTCTGGAAGCACAACCACTCTACGTATCAGAAACGATTTGCGGAGTGGGATCGCTCTTTCATCTGCTCGCACTGCGGCGCGGTGAGTGAGCAGGATCGCACTGGCATTTCGTTGTCCTAGCTTTCTTTGGTGGTCGCTCGGGTACAACAATATGACCGCCGTAGGTCATACCTACATGCTCGACACGACAGTCTTCAACGCTGTCCTCGATGGAAAAGCGTCAATTGCGTCGTTCATAGGCCGCCGTGTGCTCGTAACCGGCATTCAAGCCAATGAGCTGCGTGCTACCAGCAAAGCCGAGAGACGAGAGGTTCTTCTCGCGGTATATGAGGAGATTGGTCCCACCTCGTTGCCAGCGGCGAGTTTCGCTTTCGATATCGAAGGTGCCGGTTTCGGTCAAGCCTATTGGAACGATGGGAGTGGAAACTTTGAGAAGATGCTCACTCGTCTCCGGCAACTTGACCCCAACAACAAAAGCGCATCCAACCAAGTGCGAGATATTTTGATTGCCGAGACGGCAATAAAGAATGGTGCGACTTTGCTCAGTGGGGATTCCAACCTACGAAAGGTAGTTGCGGAGTTTGGAGGCGACGCCGTAGACCCGGATGAGCATAGCCCAAATGCGTAACACGGGCGGGAGCCTCAATTCATGAATGAACTTAGTGGTGCGCAGCGTTTCGAGCAGCTCTCGGAAGAAAATAAGTCGCGATACCTTGCAATTAATCGACAGATGGTCCGACTCGCAAGAGACTTTGCGGTCCCAATTATTTTTGCGCCCCCGCTAAGTGTAGGGGGCAAAATCAACGGGGCGAGCGGGTGCGTCTTGCGACTCGACTCAGGCGTATTTGTCATCACTGCTTCCCATGTTGTGGCGGGTTATGAAGAACGTGTAGGAAAGGGAGAGCGGCTGAACTGGCAAGTTGGCAACCTTCCCCCGTTCGATCCGGTCTCACGCGTCGAGTGGAGGAGCCGCGAGAAAGACATAGCGTTCTTGCGTATTTCTGAGAATGAGGCGCGCAACATCGGACCGTGTATCATTGCGGCTCCTCGACGGTGGCCGATAAACCCTCCCAAAGAAGGGCAATTAGTGCTGGTAGCCGGTTACCCCAAGGGACTGCGCGAGGAAAATCCATCCGCGGGCTGGATAGGCTCGGGTCCGTATTCAGCGATATTTCGAGTGACAATCGCGGAAGCCAACTGTTGCAAATGCCTGATAGAGCGCAAGGACCTGATCGGCTTCGAGGGTGGGCGATTGCCAGAGCCGGGGGCGGACGTGGGGGGCTTGAGCGGCGGTCCAGTGCTGCTGGTCGATACTCTCGACTTTCCTCTAATTGGCGTCGTGACCGACCGTTGTGAAATGAGTCTCGCTGAGCTTGAGATTCTCCAGTTTGCGACTCTTGAAAGTGTAATGATTGGCGCAAATTGTTGAGCAATCAAAATCCGGCACCGCGCTCGGCCCGGAGCGGGAGATTCCGCCTGGTGCCTGACAAGAGCCTTTAAGGGAGGACGGTACCGTGCAATTCCTAGAGTGGAGCCACCACATCGAATGCCTCGAACACATGAGCGGCTTTGAGGCACATGAAAAACACCAGGCTAAAGAAGCGTTGCTTTACCTGCAAAACGTGCTTGGTGACGATTTCCTGCGAAGATGCAGCACAGAAAGTCCATTTGTCGCTCGGCATCCAATGCTCAGGTGGCTGGCGAACTATGCTCCCAGCTCGCGCCGAAGCATGACGCGGTTTGCCAATCAGTTGAGAATCCTCAAAGGAAGCCAGAATCTCGGCAACGTGCTGGGGCGGCTCTACGATGTCACCCAATTCGACCATGACGCTCTGCTCATCAAGGCGGCATCGAGGCTTGTAGAGGTTGGTTTACGAGCCCGGTTTGAGCCAACGATGGATGTCAAAAACAACCAGAAGCAGCCGGATCTGAAGCTGGAGGACCCTCTTACAGGTGAAACCCTATTCCTGGAGGTGACGACACAGACCACCTCACAGAAGGAACGCGAAGTGACAGACACCAATTCAGAAGTCTTCGGGGCAGTGTTCGGTCCAAGCTACGAACTGTGTCTCTCGGGCCGTTGGCATCAGACGCCTTCGCAGCAGGTTCTCGGGGAGATCCTGGAGAAAATCAAGCGCGCCGGGGTGAACGCGCTGGGTGACCGAACCCTCGTCGAGGTTGAGGAGGAGGGTATTTTAGAAATGGCCTTGTGTCACAGGGATGATAAGGAAAGCCTGCTGGACCCGTGGTCCGCAAAGCGGGGCTTGTCCGGGTGCGGCTTTGTGGGGCCGGTGATGATCAGCAACGACACCGTCAGGATCAAGCGGAAAATCAGAAACGAGCAGGCGCAGTTGCCGCGTGACAATGCGAATGTCATCGTTATCCAGGCTCCGGACGCATTCCTCCGAGCGGGCGGCGTGCGCAGAGTCATCAGCGAGGTGGAAGAGGGAGTGCTCGAATATGACCACGTTCACCTTGTCATTGTGCATGGCGAGTACATCGACAGTCGGGCAGTCCCGTTCACCGGCCACGAACGGGAACATCGATATACCCGCAAAATCGTGGACGGCACAGCCGAAAACGATCTGCTCTTATTCAACCGGCATTCACTAACAAAGCTCTCGGACGGTCTCCTCGCTAAATTCCAGCGATTTTTCTAGGCGTGACCCGCCAGAATAACGGCAGGCAAGGGGCGAACATGGTCGTCCACGCGCCGCAAAAAGTCCTCGGAGAAATCCCAGTTTCGCCAGGTGAAAAGAAAAGCACTCTGTTACGGCGCGGATTCTACCATGCGGCAAACCACGATTATCGCCTTGGGGTTTCCGCATCCGTCAACTTCCGTTCTCTCGGAATTGCGACGTTGGTTCGTTTGTGATAACAACAGAGCGCGCCCGTGGATCGCGCTTATGCTCAATGAAACTTCTTGACACCTATCTCAACTCCCTCCGCGAGATACGTGCCAGCGGTGAAGCTGTCGACGAAACCTCCTATTACGTTCCATTGGCAAATTTCTTCAACGAAGTTGGCAAGTCTCTCAAGCCCAAGGTCCATTGTGTCCTCCAGCTAAGGAATCGCGGCGCCGGCAACCCAGACGGCGGCCTTTTTACGGAAGACCAGCTCAAGCAGCGCAAAGAAGGAGAAAAGTCGCTGCCTCAGAACCCCGCCCGCGGCGTCATTGAAATCAAGTCAACCGCAGACGACGCTTGGGTCACGGCCGATGGCGAGCAGGTTAGCCGGTATTGGGGGAAATACCGGCAGATTCTTGTCACCAACTATCGCGATTTTGTTTTCGTCGGCCAGGACTCCTCCGGGAATCCCGTCAAGTTGGAATCCTATCGTCTGGCTGGATCAGAAAAAGATTTCTGGAATGCCGTGGACCATTCAAAAAAAACAGCCTCTCTCCACGAAGCTACGTTCGTCGAATTCGCAAAGCGCACCATGCTCCATGCCGCGCCCCTCTCCGCACCAGAAGATCTCGCTTGGTTTCTCGCATCTTATGCCCGCGACGCTCTCTACCGCATTGGCTTGCACGAATTGCCCGCGTTGGCTGCGGTTCGCAAAGCCCTCGAAGAAGCCCTCGGCCTCACCTTTGAAGGTGAAAAGGGCGAGCATTTCTTCCGCTCAACCCTCGTTCAGACCCTTTTCTATGGTGTGTTTTCTGCTTGGGTCCTCTGGGCAAAACAACATCCACCCATTTCCAAGGACCGCTTCGACTGGACACTCACCTCTCGCCTTCTCCGCGTTCCTGTCCTTCGCAAGCTCTTCCATGAGGTCGCTGACCCCGGCCAACTCGAAAACCTGAATCTTTCCGAAATCCTCGATTGGACTTCAGGTGTCCTCAACCGCGTCGACCGTGCCACATTTTTCTCAAGATTCCAGGAAACTCACGCGGTGCAGTATTTCTATGAACCCTTCCTCCAGGCCTTCGATCCGGAACTCCGCAAGGATCTCGGCGTCTGGTACACGCCGCCCGAAATTGTCGAGTACATGGTCGCTCGCGTTGATACCGTTCTCCGAGAGGAACTGAATCTTCCCGATGGCCTCGCCGACAAAAACGTGTATGTGCTCGATCCTTGCTGCGGGACGGGCTCCTACCTAGTTGAAGTCCTAAAAAAAATCCACGAAACTCTCAAGCATCGAGGTGAAGACGCCCTCCTCGCTAGTGACCTGAAAGACGCCGCGCAAAACCGTGTTTTTGGCTTTGAGATTCTTCCCGCCCCGTTCGTGGTAGCGCATTTACAGATAGGTCTGCTTCTCCAGAACTTTGGAGCGCCCCTTGCGGAAAAAGGCAGCGAGCGTATCGGTGTCTTCCTGACCAATGCCCTCACAGGGTGGGAGCCTCCCAAGGAACCCAAGAAGCGGCTTCTCTTCCCCGAACTCCAGGAAGAACGCGACGCTGCCGAACACGTCAAGCGCGACACTCCCATTCTTGTCATCCTCGGTAATCCACCCTATAACGGCTTCGCAGGTGTGAGCCCTGAGGAGGAGGAAGGCCTTCTCGAACCCTACAAGCGAGGGTTGAAAGAATGGGGAATCACAAAAAACTATCTTGATGATCTCTACGTTCGGTTCTTCCGAATTGCGGAGCGCCGTATCGCCGAAAAGACGGGTAGAGGGGTTGTTTGCTATATCTCGAATCACTCGTGGGTTAGTGATCCATCCTATGTTGTCCTTCGAAAACACCTCCTAGAGTCATTCGACAGGTTCTGGATCGAAAATATGCACGGGAATCGGAAAATTTCTGAATATGCTCCTGACGGCAGGACAAGCGAAACGGTCTTTGCCATTTCAGGTTTCTCTCCCGGCATTCAACAGGGTGTTGTCATTTCACTGTGGGTCAAAGGGACGAGAACGTCTAAGAAAGCACGAGTGTCATATCGCGAAGATTTGGACTCCGCGAAGGCAGGGGAGAGACGAAAGAAACTGCTCGAAAGTCTAAGAGATGAGAGATTTGAGACTCGCTACCAGGAATCTCAGCCTTCGGAAAACAATCGCTTCTCATTTCGGCCAGTAGTTGTCAGTCGAAATTACGATGCTTGGCCTCAACTCCCTGATCTCTGCGCTATCGACCCGATGCTTGGTCTCAACGACAATCGAGGGCAAGCCGTCCACGATATTTCGAAAGAGGCTATCTCCAAACGAATGCAAGCCTATTTCGATCCCAGCACCCTTTTCGAAAAACTTGACCATCTCCATAAGGGCCTGACAACAGACGCCGCTTCCTTTGACGCGAGGGCAACAAGGAAGAGATTGTTGGTTGAGAGCAAATTCAGTTCAGAAAATATTGTGCACTTTTGGTTCAAGCCATTCGATTTGAGATGGGCCTATATCGAAAGGATCGCGAACCTCTGGAATCGCGTCCGTCCAGACCTCCTCGATCAGGCCTGGCCGGCAAACCGATTCCTGCTTGCACGGCGCCATGCCCCCAAATTTCCGGACGGTGCGACTCTGTTCTACAGCCGCTACATATCAGACCAGCACGCGCTGCATACAGATGCCTACTTCATTCCATTTTATTTGAAAGCCGACGAAAAGCGCCGTACAGGAAAAAATCATGCTCAGTTCAGCCTGATGGCCCCCGAATCAGAAGGGCAGGATGGTACTAAAGCAAATCTATCGGAAAGGGCTCGCGCGTACCTGGACGAGCTGGGGTTGACTCAAGTCGACAATCCTGATGTTGGTGCACTGATCTGGCTTCATAGCCTTGCCACGGGTTTTGCGCCTTCGTATCTTGAGGAGAATGCGGATGGGATTCGACAGGATTGGCCACGTATTCCATTACCGAACTCCAAGGGCGCGCTCCACTCTTCCGCCGCTCTTGGCGAGCAGATCGCCGCACTAATTGATATAGACAATTCTGTTAAGGGCATTACAGCAGGAAATCTGCGTACCGAATTCAAAGTACTCGCAGCGCTTACACGGAGTGGTGGCGGTTCACTCCACGAAAACGAACTTGCCATAAGCGCGGGTTGGGGCCACACGGGCAAGGGCGGCATTACGATGCCGGGCAAGGGAAAGCTTGTTGACAGGAATTACAACCCATCTGAACGCAATGCCATGCTTGAAGGGGCAAAGGCTGTGGGCTTGACCGAAAAAGAAGTCTTCGTCCATCTCGGCAAGAAAACCTGTGACATCTATCTCAACGATGTCGCTTTTTGGTCCAACATCCCCGAGAGGGTTTGGAAGTACTCGATAGGCGGAAACCAGATCATCAAAAAATGGCTCTCATACCGTGAAGAGCCTCTTCTCGGCCGCGCGCTCACGAAGGACGAAGTCCGCTACGTTCAGGAGATGGCCCGCCGCATCGCTGCCCTCCTCCTCCTTGAGCCTGCCCTAAATGCCAACTACGAGTCCGTGAAGCAGCACACGTTCCCCTGGCATCCGAAGTCGTCGTAGCAGATTCTAGGAGTCTCATGGTTGCGTGCTTCCCATTCATGACTACTTACGACCCCCGGCACGAGTGAGGGCACCCTGGATCCGTTCGGGCTCTACCAGATCGCTGTTCAGCTGGTGCCCACGGTTCTGCCCTAAAACAGCAATCAACCTTGGGCGGCTCCATACGAGCAGCCCCTTCTTTCTTAACTGGAAACCAATCAAAACGAGCGAAGATTTCGGCTTCGCGACGAAATATTCCGGGACCCGATAGAACTGTCCCCGGCTATAGAACTCGTGAGCCAAGACCGCCCTGCAAAACGCACCATCGCGCAAGGACACAATCAGGTCTACATTCTTGGCCCATTAGGGGTAAGATCCGTCGTCAACTTGCAACCTGTTAGGTAGACCGGGGAGTACGGGGGATTGTCTTGGTGCAAGATTCCAATTAGTTGGTATCTAGCCCACGGAGTCGTTTGGAGTTGAGTCTTACATTTGTCAATCCGATTGGGGCTTCCTACTCTACTCAGATCCCATTCAAGTGTGAATTCAAAAGAATGCTGCCGATTGTCACATGCAAAAGGTTGAGGATCATCGCCATGAAGTGCCACCACCGGCCCTCCGTCTAAACTCAATGAAACACTGACGGGAGGCATAGGTGGGTTGCTTGGAACTGTGACTAGGTAGCATGGAGACTTAAGATCCGCGACTTTGCCCAACAGTCCGGTGGCCAGGCTAATTGGGATCAGAATATTTCGGTCTGGCCCGTCCACGAATCCCTCGACTCGTAATGCGACCACCTCACCTGACCCCAGAAATACTGGAGATCCACTTTCTCCTTTGTGAGTGATCATATTCGTGGTCCAACGTTCGCCTAGATTACCGCTCAACCTACCGTCCGTTGCATGGTAGTCCTCAATTCCCGGAAACCCGCCGGAGCAGAGTGGCGTTCCGGTTTGTACCTTTGGGTCCCCGATCAATACAGCCTGGTATTTGTGACTGGTATCGAGGATTTTAAGAAGAGCGATATCGGAACTAGTATCTTCATCAACCACCTTTAGTTCATAAGGAGTTGATGAGTATCGACTGCTTATTCGAGCTTGAACCTGCCGTTGATCCTTGCTCTTATCCATTTCGATAAGATGCTTGTTTGTCAGGACAAATCCGTCAGACGATATGACGAAACCCGTTCCGTCCTCAGCAGTGAGGGCGCCAGTTTTTGAATCACTCATTACGACATGGAGAAAAAGCGTCGCGCCCCGATTGGTGTCAAATACAGAAGGTTGGCAGGGCTGGGCCTGTGCAAATAGGCTCGGCGTAAAAGAAATTGTCAAAACTAATAGCAAAACTGGGTATAGGTTCAACTTCACTGGCGAGTCCTCTTGATCAAAGTGGTTAGCACTCAAATCCTATGCTTCTAGGGTGTCGAATATACTGCCGTAAGACTTTCTTTATCTTTCTCGCTGAGTTGTCCATCGTTGTTCCATTTATCATTGCAGTAGTTCATGACCGAATATTTATCATAGGATGTGAGTTCAGTATCACCTGGGGAACCTTGCGGCTTGCGACACTCACCGGGTGTGTCCGGCCTATTCTGTTCGTGGGCAAAGCCTATTGCGTGTCCAAACTCGTGAACCGCGATGGCCCTGTCGCAATAAACAGCGCTTGGCCGACAACTCATACCCCAATTTTGATACGCAAAATTCAAAACTATTCCATTATGAACGCCGGCCAAAAACTGTCCAAGACACTTATTTTTATCACCTTCCGCGCAATTCGTATGGGGACCCTGCTCGGCGCGGTCTTCAATGAAGATGCGAAGTCCGCTGCTTTCCGGGGGACACTTTGGCGTCCAAATAAAAATCAATGCCGAGTATTTTTGCCACGTTTGTTCAACCGCTCCCTGAACTGCAATCATTTCCTCCGCTGTGCCACTTTCGGGGTTTTCCCAGCAAACATGAATTCGTCGGTGCCCAGAAGTCCAAACGGCGGGTCCGTAAATATATCCTTGCTTGGTTGTAGGATCTATATCTTGTTTTTTCGAACTGGCGTCTAACGATTGAGCAAATTCCTGCGCTTGTGCCGACCCTTGGCCGATGAACGCCAGAGACACTAGGACAGCTAGGGTTCGAGACTGGAGCGGGCGGTTCATAATAATGAACTTAGTTCGAGGGAGGCACTGTGTTTCTGAAAAAAGTTGAGAGCTTGCCACCAGTATTATCGGCTGGGGGCGGTGGAACGTTGTTTACTGAAGCAGGAGGTTGAGCTTTGACGGTTTGCAACTGAGTGCTAATCAACTCCAGTTCAACGCTCGGTATTCTTGCAAGGGATTGGATAGCTGCCGACAGTTGGTCCAAGCTTGCTAGCGTCAGTGTCAGATTTTTCTTGGCTGAGTAATTGTCAACATCTGAGATCCACTGCACGTACTGTCCATTTACTTGTTTCCAAGCGAGCAAGACATTCTCATCGCTAATCTGCCCTAATTTTGAGGGATCGGTAGAGGTCACTTTGTTGAGATTCGTCTTGGCGACATCCCATTGCGGCTTAAAATCGTCCCAATCAGAGGTGACCAGTAAGGCTCTGGAAGCGGTGAGCGAAGTGCTAGCTGTCTGTGCGCTTGTGGCTAACACGTTTACCGTAGCAATCTCTGTGATCGCACCCTGTAGCGCTGTCAATTGAGCCTGCGAAGCAGCGGCCAAGGCCGCTGGATCGGCGTTCTTCTTTACCGCATCAGTGACTGTCTGGGCCGAAACTTTCGTAGTTGTGGTTGGGGAAACTGCCCCCGCGGGCTTCTTAAAAAGAGCCGCAATGATGTTCTCGATAGCCGAAGCGGCCGGCAGAGCCGCGGTTATCGCCGCATTTATCGTTTGGCCGATAGCAGTTCCCTTTTGGGTCGGTGTGCTGGCTGGAGCGGGTGAGGAAGTCTGCTGTGCCGAACAAATTTGGCAAACGAATACGAGCCCAAGAAGCAAAGTCCCGATGGCGCGGCGAGCTTTCATTTGAACCTCCTGTGCGCGGAGGCTACAGTAAACATCACTTACAGTCAATAAGCTTAAATTTAAGTCCATGAGAATGAGGCAAAGATAGGAGGAGCCATCTGACCCCCGCAACCGTCTTCCATCATTTTCCAATTACTACGAGTTATGTTTTAGCTAAAGTGCCGCCAGTTCGGCGTGTTCGCCAGTTCAGCGTGTTAAGGTTCGCTAGAGGAAGCTTCGGAAGTTTCTGTCGGGGACGACACAAAAGTTCGGGAGCAACAGTTCGGTCGACGGCATCCTTAGAGGGTATACATTTTCGCCGAACAAGCGGGATCATTGACCGGGGTCTGGCAGGTTGTACTCAGAACACTCGATCCGATTCCCTATGTATTTGACCTCAACCACAGTATTCGTCGGATCTCTTATTCCGATATGTTTGAGGGCCGCGCTGAAGAGTTCTCGCTGACGAGCAGGCGTAACGCTGGGAACAATGATGATCACTCCGGCATGCAGCGGTTCCTGTCCGTGAAGAGCAAGAAAATCGGAACGATTGTTGGTTACAAACGTGTAGTCCTTTGCGCGGATTGTGGCTATCAGTTGCCAGTCCTTCGACCCCCCGAGACCGAGATAATTGACATGATCTGCGACGTGACCCGCCGTATGCGCTACTTCAACCAAGGATGTGTGCAAGCATTCATCGATCAAGAGCTTCACTGTCACCCCGCAAGGACGCGGCCATACCGGGTAACACGAATCGGTTTTCGTTTGGCCCAAGGGCGAGAAGCCGGGCGGCCGCGGCGCGGAAAGGCTTGGACATACAGCGGAGCAAGCTCGATTTTCTCTCTATCAAGAGCTGGGTAACCCTCCAGAATCCCCTCTGTTGTCGCTCCTTGGCTCAACATATCGGCAATCAAGTCGACTGGAATGCGCGTTCCACGATACACAGGCGCACCGCGCATAACCTCAGGGTCAGAACTAATCATGTTTTCTGCACGCTCAAGTCTCTTCAGATCCTGGTCGAGTTCCAGGCGCACCGACTTCACCTGAATTATCAGGGCTGAACCCTCCGTAAGAATTACGGTGTCAATTTCGGGGGACGACTCAATCTTCTTGGCGATCGTACGACGAGCGGCAATCGGCAAAAGCCGCACTCCTTCTGCTTCGAGACGAAGATAGAGCACCTGCTCCCGGCTAAGCATTCGTTGGATGGAACGGCCAGTGCGGAGCCGTCGCGGTCGAATAAGGCGACGTTCGATGAGCTTATGAACGGCAGGGAGCGGGAGATTCGCAACCGCCGAAGCCTGTGCCGGAGTATATTCTGTAGTTTCCATAGCATTATTCTACCCCAACGGGGATAGAATTAATAGTGTTCGCTGGCTTCGTTGCGTTTTCATCTCGCGCATCGTCAGAATCCGACAGTCTTTGGACGCTAGGCACGTCTTCGCCTCATCTTCGCTGAGGGGAAAATTGGGGGGACCCTGGGCATGCGGAGCCACATTGTCGTACATCGTGCCACTGGCAAATTTCTTGCTAACTCGTTTGTTTTCAAAAATGCGATTGAAAAGGAAGGACTTCCAAGGGATAGTACGCCTGACTTGGGCGCAGGAGGTCCCCGGTTCAAATCCGGGCGCCCCGACCACTATCTCACTGAACTAACTGACTTTCTTCCTGTGGGGTATTTCTACTATTTTTCTGACCGTTCTTCTCTCGGAAAAACAGT
>Ga0326728_10004306_pt1 | contig 42384 bp, 30 predicted proteins | sample MB3enrmetagenome_FD_207602 | JGI IMG/M metagenome (GOLD analysis project Ga0326728, IMG submission 207602) | Lab enriched peat soil microbial communities from McLean, Ithaca, NY, United States - MB31MN | ecosystem: Environmental > Terrestrial > Soil > Wetlands > Peat | place: USA: New York... | reverse complement strand
AACCTGAGGAGGAGTCCATTTCGTTTACCTCAGCTCAGTTATCCAGCTGACCGTAATCAAATTGGGTAGAAAGGGTGGAATCATGATGGGAGAAGTGGAATCAGTCGCATTTTGAACTAGGAGGTTGTCCCCCGCAGGGCGAAGAGAAGGCGAAGTTTCGGAAACAGCCTGCTATCGGAGTAGTTCGAAGATACAAGAAAGGCAAAGCAAGCCTGTCATGGATTCAGGGCATGATCGCATACCTGCGAAACAAGAAGGCGCTTACAGAGAGCGAGATGAAAAAAGTTCTTCGATACATTGAGGCCGAACGTCAATCCTGGCCATCCGAGTGGCTTTCCTCGGTTCTGTTGACCTTCTCGCCTCAAAGTTGAAGCGAGACGCAGGAAAATCCTCGAATTGTGTGAGAGCCTCTTCGCCAAGCGCTTTCGGTCAGTCGAATGAATTCGCTTAGATTACGCTTTCTTTTGGGTATATTTCAATTCCTTTTTCAGTAATCCTATAAGGTCTGGGCTGTCGATCAATCTCGGTTCCACGCATCTTCTCCACTTGGATTGTGCGTTCCATCGTTCTTCCAGCGGCAATGGTTTGCATGAGGATCACGCCGTGTACTAGGTATTCTTCAGTTTGCAGTGTTCGGCCCTTCAAGCCAACCCGGCGCAATTCGGAGGAGAAAATGCATGTAGCGCCTGTATCAATCATAGCTTCAACTAGATCCAGCAGGGCTTTCCTGCGTTGAGTTTCGTCTGCGTACTGAAATATCAACAAAGAGACTGGATCAACAACAATCCTCTTCGCGTCTATTGCCTTAGCGTCTCTTCTTATGAGTTCGAGGAGACTCAGCAACGAGAAATCTTGCCGTCCAATAGTTAGCTTACCAATTTTCACCTCGTTGGGGATTGCACGTATTGGAGAAGCATTCACGAACGAGAACCTGCCCTGTTTCTCGGCGGAGCTGAAGTTCCACCCGAACTGGTTCATCTCCCAATCGTAGTGGCTTCTGTTCTCGTCCATACTAACAAACAGGCCATTCTCTCCAAACTTAGTGATTCCGTTAAAGAGAAACTGAGAGCAAAATATTGTCTTTCCTGCCCCCGGTTCACCGAGTATCAACAAAACCCTACCCTTCGGGAACCCGCCCCCAAGCATCTCGTCGAGTCCAAGGATGCCCGTAGGAGTACGACTTGGGCTTTTCTGCATTTTATCTCACAAAGATATCGACACCCGTAAAATAAACGGGTTGCCCCGAGGACCGCCCGCAAGGCCATCCCAACGCTCGGGCCTGTTACACCTTAGGGACACCGGGAACGGTGTTACAAATCGGGAGAATATAGAAATCTCGGGCTCAACGCCGTATCGTACTCCAAGCGTCAACCGAATTTTCACAGCGGAAGCCGTCAACCGACAACTTCACGTTACCGATAAGGTCTTAATTCGATGTCGAGTTAAGGGCCTAAAATCTCCTTTATACTGAATCACTTACGGGGTTTTTTGAAGTTTTAAAAGAAAAAGAAAGTATGCGAGCGCATGTGGCGGACGCTTACTTGCGTCTTCGTTTGAGTAGGTACACTGAGGCGGCTAGGGCTGTGAAGGCGACTAGGGCGCTAACTCCGCGTCAACGCGGCCAAAGCGCAGCCGCAGCCTATATCGCCAAAACCAGACGAAGCAAGACTCCGAGTAAGTAACCGTCGAGTCGAGCTAGGGCGATAGAGCGGCGGCGCTTCGATGATTACCTGCGTCTTCAAGCTGTTTGAGTAGACGCGCCAGGGCGGCCAGGCCTAAGGTGCAGAGGTTCTTTCTCGTTCCACACGAGCCAGACGCCTGCCGCCATAGCGAACGAGGCCGCAACAAAATAGGCCGTGAACCCTTCACGTAGCAGAATGACCGAGGCGATTGCGCCAATAAACGGGGCGGAGGAGTAGTATGCCCCGGCCCGCGCACCTCCAAGATAACGTAAGCCCAAAACCCAGAGCACGTTGCAGAACCCATAACTGAACACCCCGACCAGTAACCCGCCAAGAACCGCTAGCCTCGGCGAACCAGCAATGAATGGTACGGCTAGGATTAGGTCGATAACCCCCGCAGCGAACCCTTTGACCCCGGCAACCTGAAATGGGCTACGGTGGGCGATCTTTCGCATCAGGTTGTTATCGAACCCCCAGCAGAAACAGGCTCCGACGATCGCGAGAGAACCTATGACGTCGGTCGTCGCCTGCAACCCATTCCAAGAAATAATTACGCTACCAAGCACAATGGCGCAGGCACCAAATGCGAACCTTCGATTGATCCGCTCATCGAAGACCAGGCAAGCCAGCAAGATTGTGAATATGCCCTCCAAATTCAAAAGCAGCGAGGTGTCGGAAGCCAACAGGTGCTGCAGGCCGAAAATGTAAAGGAGCGGGGCAAGAACCCCGCCGAACCCAATCGAACCAAGCACCCAAGGAATATCTGCCCTAGTCAGCGAGGTCTCATTCGCCGTCATTTCTTTTGGAGTGGCGACGCTTAGGAAGGCGGCGCCGAGACCGGAACCGAAATACAGCAACCCAGCAAGAAGGAGTGGAGACAATGCCCCGACCAGAGGCTTCGCCAGCGGAGTACTCAAACCGCCCATGCAAGCGGCCAAAAGAACGTACCACATACCTTTCCGCCGACCCTTCGCCTCCTTCAACCGGCTTGTAGCGGCGGTCGTCACGATGCGGGCCTCGCCGCTACCGGCGGCCTGAGCCCCACTTTCTCATTTTCGGTCAGCTCCCATGAATAGTGACCGTAGACCAGTCTAGGCATCCGGCCGGAACAGGAGCCTGCGCGTGGATCGCTATTTGCGTTGTAGTTTGAGCAGGTACGTGGAGGTTGCTAGTCTCGATACTCATATCCATTTGCATTTGACCAGAAGGATCTTATCAAAATGCGGAGAGTCCGTAATGCACATCGCTTTGCTCACGATACTCGTCGCCGCGATAAGGCTGTCAGCCATTGGCAAGTCTTCATTGCTCCGAACTTTCGCGGCGTCCCTATCAACCGATTTCATTCACCCTCAGCCGTCAACCGTGCACTATGACTAGAATCGAATGTTCCGAAAAGGAAGAATGCGAGTGCTTGGAGCGCCCGGACGCATATCTGCGTCTTCATTTGAGGAAACGCGGTTGTATGGTGTCACTGGGGTGAGCAGGTTATGGTAACACTAAGGATAATCCAAGTACAACATAGCATTCTCCCGAGACGCATGGTGCGGTGAATCAAGATTTGACTCTACTAATTCGACCCATACGGTTGAAGAGATCCGTCTATTTCAGAGTTCCAAACGACATCGTCGACCTAATCAACCTCGAAGACAGTTCGCAGGTAATCCTCACACTCGAGGAGAAGAGTGACCGACATTTACTCACATACTCCGTACTCAAAAACAACACAGCCCCAACACGCCCAGAACCAGAGCTCTACCCCATCAGAGCAGAAGTCCGCCAATCAACGAAACCGAAACCGATGACCGTCGACGCGAGATGACCTCCATTTTTTAGTTCCTATTCGTCATTTCGGTTTTCTATTTTCCGTTGGAGAAGAACCTTCCAAGTTCGGACACATTTCATAGAGCGCATGCTTGGGCCGTCGTGAATCAGGACGACGACTTGGCCGTGTCGGTGCGAAGCTTACTTGCGTCTTCGTTTGAGTAGGTACACCGAGCCGGCTAGGGCTGAGAATGCGACTACGGCTGCGGTGCTGAATTCTGGGACGGGTATGTTCGTCTGTTCCAAGTAGACGTTCTGGCCTGTGCCGGTTTCTCCAGGCGTTATGGAGACGCTCCAGGTTTGGGATACGTAGCCGGGGGCGCTGATGGTGAACTTGTATTGGCCTGGGGGTAGGTAGGCTTGGTAGATGCCGTCGTACGTGTAGAAGTTCATCCCAGTGGCGTTAGCTGCGTTAATTGGGGCTCCTACCACGCTTATCGCGCCCCAGCTGAGGGTTCGGAACTCGTTACTCCACGTGAAGGCGAGGGTGTTACCGCTGATGAAGCCGTTCAGGTCAACTTCGAAGATGGCCGAGGCTTCACCGCTATTGTGCGTACCAGAGATCTGCCAGACACCCTCCTGCGAGTACGGACCTAGGTGGTTCGCGACCAGGCTGTGGCCGACTAGTTCCGGTTTCAGCGCCGTATCCTCAGTTAGGCTTATGCCGGATGTGGCCGTGGTGCCGGGTATGATGTGGTAGGATTCGCCCATCAACAAGCCATTAACGGGCGGATAGTATTGGGCGCCGTCTACTACAACCGTACCAGCCGTGCCCGTCAATGGGAAGGGCAGGCCGTTCCAAATGGTTGACTGCGTGTTATTGTTGTACAAGTTGACGAAGTCAACCTCCGCCGTCCAACCGCCCGTATAGTCGGAGGCTCCGGCGATACCAGTGTTTCCGAAGTATCCGGGGACGCCGACACCCAAGGTGGTGCCTGGGCTCGTGTAACAGTTGACCTGGAAGCCACAGATTGTTGTGGCGAAGAGTGGATCGTTGAAGTACACTTGCTGTGGGTCAAATTGTGAGAAGACGCCGTCGTCGGTTCCGGCCGCAGGCACCTGTGGCAGCCCTGCCATCATGACGTGCAGTAGCGTTACGCCGCCAGGGACGTAATTGTATGTGTTCAGAGGTTTGGGCACAGGTATCGTCGGGTGTAGCGGGCCGAAGGGGTATTGGTCGGTTCCGTCCGCCGCCCGAGCAAACCCAGTTCCGGTCGTGTAGGTGCCTTCGCTCGACATCCATTCCGCGACCAAGTTACCCGAATCGTCGAACAGCCTCACCCTCGCGGACATGTTAGCGTTGGTTGGGGTGATGATGCTCTCCTTCTTGAAGAGAACATCCAAGGTTACGTTGACGCCTATGATCAGGTTGAGCTTCATGTCGGCCACCTGACCGGACTGAGCGTACAGGGCGAAGTCCTTGTCCTGTATGTACCCGTACGTGTACCCTTTCAAATTGTATTGACCCGCCGGTATCGCGGACGGGTACAATGGCAAGTACCCCGTCACGGCCTGCTCATAAGTTCCCCCATCCGACAGAGTCGTCGGGCTCCAATGCGCCGGTGAGAACAACACTGATCTTGTCGTGAAGTATGATATGCCTCCAGTATACCCACCTACGAAACCAACATCACTCAGCTCCTGTCCGAAGTATGCATCGTTCGAGTTACCTTCGTATGCGGCCAACGTGCCCTGCTGCAAGTACTGAGCATCCCACCCTCCTCCGCACATCTGCACGGTTGCGTTCCAGTTGTTCTGGAAGAGGCAACTGGTTAGCACGGTGTCCTGAAGGTTCGAGGGCTCGTCTCCAATGAAATCAATCAGTGTGCCATTCGCGTATACACCGATGTCAATTTCTTCACCCACCATGTAGATACAGGATGCCGTCGGAGCCGTACATGTTGCCCCAGCGATACTGGTCCAATAGCGTGGATCTCCTAGGTAATTGGGAACATCGCCTTTGGTTGTCGGGATTCCTGAGGGTGCTATCGGTGAAGTAATGCCTCCCGGCGTGTCCGTGTAGCCAACCGGGTTGCCCCACACCCAATTTCTGCTAACCCTCGGCCGTTCCCAGTCGATGCTGTAGAGCGTGATGTTCAAACCCGCTCCGCGGTACATGTGGTCGCTGATGTCGGTGGGGTTACCGCTCAACGTCACCGACACCTGCTCAGTGGGGCCGTGCTCTATGTAACCGAGAACGTACACGTGCGGCGTGTAGGTTCCACTCGGGATACCGTAATTCTCCCCACCCCAAGTATCATTCCAACCCCAGAACTGAATATTCGCCCGCCCCGTCTCAACCGCGTGAGCGTTAAGCTTCGCTTTGTCGAGATCGTTTCTATGGCGTAGGGTACTGGTGGTTCGAAAGGCGCCAGCGCCCCACCCGGACCTCAAACCGAACGTGTACAGACCTTGATAGCCCAACAGCGATTGGTTATAGGACCAGACAATTCCATTCGAATCAACCAAGACGCCGCTCATTACACCCGCGCCCGTGTCAATTGGGCTAGTTGTGATCGTATTCGTGGAGGCGTCGTGGAAGTAAACGGTCTTGTTAACCCAACTTGAGAGGCGTAAGTCTAAGGGTAGAGTTACGTCGCCTGCCCACTCATTCGGGGTCACGTCGAAGTAGTATTCTTGGAAGGTCGCTCCGTCCAAGGCGGTTTGAACGTAACGGAAGACCCATGCACGCACATAGTAACGCCCCGGTGTCAAGCCGTTTACCCAAGTTGCGTAAACTTGCGGCACCATACCGTCAAGATCCCGCGGCGCACCATATTCGCCCTTCACACCGAACTCGAAGTGGAATGGGGTTGTTGTGCCCCCGCTCACAAACCAGTGTTGTGGTGGGCCGACGCCTTGTGGGTCCTGCATTAAATTGCCGAAGTAAACGCCACTGCCAGCGATCACGCCGCCTGCTGAAACCTGATAGTAAGAGGGTGCAGCCGGATTTGGAACACCGTAGCCGTTGCCCGGTGTATACTCGTGCCATGGGAAGGCTATTTCGCTTCCAAGCCGAGGATCGTTACAGTTTCCCGCGGTGTAGAAACCGGTGTAAAATTCTTGGCCTCCGGCGACGCATGGGAGCGGTGACCATGAGACGAGGTTTGCGCTGGGATCGGGAATGTTACCGAGAGTTGGGCCGTCGTAAAGTTCAATCTTCGCATACTCACCAGTGATGTCGGGCCCCGTACCAGCCAAACCATTATGACTGCCGGCCACTCCAGTATCTCCCAGCGGCCAGGGTTCGTCCCCGAACTGGTGCTTGGTGAACACGTTACCGTGAATCACCGGCCCCGGCTGCAGGTAACAGTCGAAGTGCAGCGATTGTCCCTTCAGAACGGTTATTCCGCTTTCGCATAGGGTCTGCGGGTATCCCGCGGCAGAAGCATAGAGGTCATAGACGCCTGGCGCCAACCCTTCGACTTCGTAGTGGCCAGTGGCGGTGGCGTTGAAGTAACCGACCGCATCAATTGTTGGGAGGTCGGGCCTCTGCTGCCCCGTGTAGGGGTCGAGGCGCATGCTCATCTTCGCCCAAACTTTTCCCGCCTCCTGAATGGGCTGACCGTAGAGGGTTGCATTGTAGCCCGCGTACCGGATCGTGCCGGTCAGTATCGCGGGGTCAACTTCCCCCTTCACAAGTAGGACGGGCCAATTCTCGGTCGGGATAAATTGAGAGCAACTCTCGCCGGGCAACCCTCCAGTCCCAGTCCCCGTGCCTTCTTCTCCGCAGATTGATGAGGTTCCGGCATCAAGCAGGATCTTGAAGAAGTATCTTCCCGCCTCCGAAGGCGCGAGCACGCCGTTGATTCGAACATAGTACCACTCGTTCGCCGTGGAAAAGTCGATTCCCTGATGATCATAGTATGGGCTGGTTGTGGTCGGGAGGGTTCGAGGGTTTACGGAATCAATGCCTGCATCAGCTATGATCCGGACCAGAGTCCAGCCCGGAGCATACCGGTCGTTTGGACTAATGCGGGACACGATGATTCCAGAATAATCGTTCGTTATCGTCGAAATGATCTGAGGAGTGCCGGGAACCGCAAAACCCGGCGGGATTAGGATGTCTACCGCCCCCCATCGGCCGCTGAACCGAGTGCATCCGGCGCCGCCACCCGAGGCTTGGCAAGAGGCCGTGGACCACGCCGTCGCGTTTAACGCGAAGATCATGTCACCCGTCGTGCCGGTGAGGATGGCGCCGAAAGGCGCGTAAGTGTCGCCTTGAAGTTGATACCATGAATTGCTCGGTGCACCTGGCGGGTTACCGTTGGGGTACGGCGCCTGGTAGCCGGGGTTCAGATTGTCGGTTGCAACGTTCGGGAAACCCGCATACGCGTTCTCGCCGCTCCCGGGCCATACGTACCCAATAACGCCCGGAACATGTGGATCAAAGTCGTTAGTGTGATAGGGATATGTGCCCGTAAGATCACCGAGAGTGAAGTGAGCTTGGACCGGCACGCCAACGGCGATGACTCCAAGTATGAAAATCGAGATTAGAAGGAGTACCCTAAACCTATTCAAACATCCCTGCCATCCAAGCAATTCTGCCCCGATTCTGCCTTCTGATTCGAGTTCCGGAGCCAATCGGTCGAATTTCCATTGTGCATATATAAGATGAGGTGTCGACTCCCGACATAAGCTTCCTGTAGAGAATCAAGCTAAGAATCGCACGCGAGAGCGACCTATTTCTGATACGTTGTCGTTCGTCATTCAATTAACGAAATTGAATAATTTTCCTCGCCTCAAAATTGCGAAATAATCTACGTGCAGTGCACGAAAACACTGCCTGGATCTTGCAATAGGTTAGCGTGGCGTTTCCACAGCATCGTTAGTTAGGGTGACTAGTAACATATCCCGCCGCCCTGCGACTGCGGCCGCTACTGGAAGTAATTCGAGATAAGAATCGTTGACGTGAAGTTACGTCGAGACCTTGATCTCTACGTAAAACGTTGCAGCCGATGGATTTCAGTGCCGTTTTGAGACGGCGAGTATTGATCCAGCGACTGCTAGTGCGCTCAGTATGATTAGCAGGGGTTCGATCGGCGAGGTCTGTGTCTGCTGGGTTATTGGTTGTGTCGTTGGATTTGTGTTAACTGCTTGGCTGCTCAATGGCGGCGCTACAGGAGCTCCAGCGGGTGGTGCCGTACTGGTCGGAGGCACGCTTGAACTTGTTGCTGACGGCGCGTATGCGTATGTTCCAACCGAGGTGTCAACTTGAGGAAAGATCCTTCCGTTGTCATCCGCTAAGCCGTAGGCTTTGATGTAGATCGTAACCGTGCCCGTCAGTGACGGAGGCGTGAACGAGTATGTGTAGGTGCCGGGGGATGTCTGCTTCAGCGTTGCATCAACGGTACTACAGCTACTTCCGTTGCATATGTCGAGAGTAACATGATTGGTCTCAAGAACCACTGGGGTTCCGTCGGCGTAGAGAACGCTAATGACGCCGCTGAATAGACTGGGAGCGGCTAAAGCCGGGGCGCCCGTTGTCCCGAGAATCGGCAACCCTATAGTACCTTCACCGGAGTTCGCGTAAACCGAGACAACGCCTAATGCGAGAAACATGACGAGCGAAACCGCCACTATATTAAGCCCTTTCATCTGCGATCAGATGCAAAGCATGCATTTTCAGATATATAGGCTATACGTCTGCAGGGCCAGAGATCTGCGATGTACAACGCTTTCAACCAAGGTGTCACCGAACTTCGGAGGCTTAGGGAACACTAAGAATAATCCAAGTAGCGACAAAACATTGTCCCGACGAACCAGGGAGATAAATCGACAATTGACCCTATCAATTCGCCCGATACGGTTGAAACGATCCATCTACTTCAGAGTTCCAAACGACATCGTCGACCTAATCAACCTCGAAGACAATTCACAGGTCACGCTTACTCTTGAAGAGAAAAACGACTGCCATTTGCTCGTGTATTCCGTCATCAAAAACGTTAAGCCGCTTCAGACCCTCCGTCTAGATGGGTAAGCTGATTTGTTCTCGATGATCTGGCGTGGATTGTAGGATTCAATAGTAGATTGCCTGTCATCGCACAGGCATGCCGGAACCCTGTCCGGAGCTGAATATGTTGTGTGGATCAAGCACTAATGGATACAGAGTTCTAAACGCGGCGTTGAAGAGCAGCAAAATTAGAACCGAGAGAATGAGGAATTCTAAGGATCCGTAGTTCGGTAACCTGACAACAAGCAGGAACGTAAGGATCAACGCGGCGGCAACAACAAGCAACCGAACATTGGGATCCGAGAAAAGGAACAGAGCCAACCCGGTAGCTAACAACGATAACATTGACAAAACAGGCATGACTTGAGATAGAAGACTCGTGGGGTTGGCTGTCGAGGTTGATCGCTTTGCGATGCTTACGCATTTCTCCATGCCTAGCGCGAGAAAGAACGGGAGCGGGGAGATGTAGAGCATTCTCCATAGTCCGGTTTCGTTGAGACCCGGGTTCGTCGGATTGAGCCCAATAGGGGCTACAAGAATCGAGCCGACGCACCACGCGGCGGTCCATGCGACTAGGTAGTTTGCTGTGATATCTCGACGTTTCGAGAGAGCGTACGCACCTACGATGCACAAGAGTAGGAGGATTGGGGAAAGAACGGGTCCAAGATCGTAGAACATGTTCGCTAGGGCTGCGCCGAAAGTCAACAAACTAGGCGGGTTGACTGGACTACTGACGTACAGTTGAATGGTGCTTGTGAAGGCGTAGCGGAGGCTTGGGGAAAGCAAATAGGCCGCCGCCCCCAGGGGAATAGCGAGTGCGAGTGCGGCCTCAAGCGCGCGAATAGAATGCTTGCCCCAAGCGTTGTTCCTTGAAATGACGCCTGTTAACAGCAGGGTCGTGGCGAAGACACCCCAGATCCACGGATGAACCACTAGAATTGCAAACGATAGAACGGCTAGAGCAGCATAGGTGACGATGGTTTCAGTCTTCGCGAAATAAATTCCTAAGAAGACCATCCAGAAAAAGAATGCAACCCAGTTGGCTTGTAGGTCAACGTATATTCCTAGGGTCGTTGGTAGCCAAAGCAGCGTGCATAGCGAAGCGAGTATTGCTAGTTGAAAACTCCATTGCCCGCGGAGCGTGGCGAAGAGCACAGCTGACCCGGTGCCAAAGGCTAGCGCGAGGGGCGCGTACTTGACGATTGAAGCTACGCTTGCGCCGGTCGCCGATTGTATGAGGTAGAGAAAGACGACGTAAACCCCATGAAGGGCAGACGTATTGAACGCCTGGGACGGAGCGAGACCGACGAGGCTCTTGACGGGGTTGATGTACATCCAAAAAGCGTCTTGACCAACAACCCAAGTTTGCCCTGCGAGGTAGGGGTAGAAGAAGACGATTATCGCGACGATGGCGCAGAGATCCAGCGCAGCCACAATCGATCTGAGGTCAGGCTTCGGAGGAGTAGGACGATACCGAACCAGCAAGTGAGCCTTCGGCTTGGAGAGGCGGGGAATGAGTGGAATCCAGAGCCATGAGAACAGGAGCAGTAGCATCATCGGAATTACGATTGGGTAGAGGAAGAAGGTTAGATTCGCTTCCAGCTCTTGAGAGGGGAACACAACGGTTCCGTGAGGGTTAATGGCGGCGGCGAACCAGTAGCAGATAGATGCCCACTCCACTAGGACGAAAATTGTGAGGGCGGACGGAAGGATTTCCCTGAGCCTAGCCCGGCGAGCATCCGACCGAAAGACACTCAGCAGCGCTGCACAAATTACAGTGGCATAGAGAACTGTCACGGCGAAGGGTTCGCTGATTATTGCAAGAACGAGTGAGACCACCCAGACAGAAATGATTCCCCCCGAAACGGGTACCGAGAACCGCTTCCGATAGGATGCAACAGTCCAAGGCACACAGATGCTAGCCACTAGGAAGAGGTAGTAATCGTAGGAAGCCGAGATTAGAATTGTCGAAGTAGTTCTCGGGTAGAAGAGGTAGTAGGGTATTTGGAGCTGATTAAGAACGACCAGTAGCCCTAACCCGAGACCGACCCCCATAACCCAACCCGCATACCTGGGCACGTTCATGGTCTACCAGTCCTGTGAGTTAGCTGAAGTTACACGTAACACCTTCGCTAATCCGCCACCAGCACCAATTGTCATGCTGGAACCAACGTTTGGGGTGGCTTCGGGAGGCTTGTGAGGCCGGGCCTGAAAGGGGTTGTGTACCGTTCTTCTCTCTTTGGGATTACCGGATATTGACACGGACAACATAGTTTGATTGCGTAGTCCTCAGGGTGTTGCGATGTTTGGTTTTAGAAGTTTATTCTAAATCTCCATTGTAACCGGCTTACACGAAGAACGGTGACACCGCCCTTACTTGACGGTAGGAGGGTGACTTTGCGTGGAGACCGCGAAGCTTTGCGCCTCGACGCCATATGGTCAGCGCTACCCGAAGACCGATGGATCACTAGAGAGGCTCTGAAAGAAGCCACCGGCACGGACGACATCACCCTCATCCGAGCCATCAACTTCCTAACCCGCTGGAACTTCATCGAAACGCGAACCACCCCCGAACCACAGATACGACGCAGGGAAGGAGCAATCGACCCCACCAAGGCGGTGGAGCAGCTTCGAGAAGTTACCGCCAACCGACGGCTCCCGACAACCCTCACCGAAACTGTGCCTAACGTCGCATCTCAAGAAAAATGGCATATCCACCTATCATTTCATTTATTTTATTTAGGTTTATCCGGACGTATCTAGTGAGCAAAAGCCAAGTAATTGCAAAGTAATCCGGCTTTCCATACTATCGCTTCTGATGGCTTGTAGATGCGCATGTATGTGCGTGTGGCGTATTCAATTTCGTTTCGTTCGATGAACGTTTAGTCTGCGATTCGCTGCAAGCGCCATCCAACGAGCTGTGCGCCCGCACGTTTGCCTTACCCTTCCGTGCCACAGGCCATTGTGTAAGTTACTTGAATTTCATGTTCAGTTGAATCTGCCATAACAGGAATCCGATAGCTGCCACGGCGAAAGCAGTCATGCCCACCTCGTTAAGCCGCCAATTGAAAGGAAACAAATTGACATGAGATAAAGGAGCGTAGATCCAATAAGGATGCGTAACCTGAATAACGACCACATAAATCCAAATCAGCAAACCGAACACAAACGCCGTCAAGGCAACTGCACGCCCTACCGCCTGTTTAGGTTTCATTGACTCAACCAAACTCCTGACAATCCATATCCGTGATATCTCGGTTGCTGCCTGTCGCGAGAAGAGTTCGGAGCTGCTAGGTGCCTGAATCAGTTTTTGGAGCTGTTCCTCCGGTAAGGAGAATTCTGCCTAGGGCTCTCGCGATAACCGCCAACCTTGGGCCTAAGTATCTTTCCATGAGGTCAATGTCATGCTTTCTCACGGCGTTCAGAATCCGCAATAGAAGCAGGTAAACGATCACACCGAGCAGAGCATACATTGGAAGGAGAATTCGGGAGTAGATGAACATCTGGACGAGGATTAGTACCCCCGCCATCACGGCACCGGCCACGAGGCTCTTCCACGCCATCTCAACGTCCACACTCATAGCGTGCATTCGTTTCAGAACGAATATTGCTAAACCCAGAGAAGCAACCGTTGCGACTCCGCGAGCTACTGAAGCCCCGACAATCCCTAAGAACGGCAATAGAATATACGCCGAGACGAGACCGAGCAGGACCGAGAAAATTGTGATCCACATTACCTCACGAGTCTTAGCTAACGCCGTCAACATAGGACTTAAAGCCAAACCGAACGCGGTCAAGACAAACGCCAGGGACAACACCATTAGCGGCACGACTCCGCCGGCGTATGCCTCGCCGACGAAGAGCGTCAGCGCGGGTTTAGCTGTGGCCAGTATACCGAACCCCAAAGGAACAGCGACTAGGCTCACATAACGCGAAGTCAACCAAGTGGCTCTCCTGCATCCCTCCAATCCACCACCGCTACCAATATTCGAGTACACAGGAAGAAGCGCGCTGCTTAACGCACCTGATAGGCCGGTGACTGCGCCATACGCGTACAGCGCCGCGTTGTACACTCCAAGTGACGCCAGCGGGACCAATGCGATCAAAATTGCCCGATCGAACCAGTTATACGCGAAACTGATCAGGTTCCCAACGCTGAGGGGCCACGAGAAACTCATGAGCTTTCTCAGCTGGAAATGCATCTTCGAAATTCCGATCACACGCGAAGCGTACAACCCAAACGCCGCAAACATGGCGAAGTCCGACAACACCCAAGCGTAAACCAACCCGATGAAGTCCTTCAGGAAAAGAATCAGAAGAATGATCAAGCACTGCCGCAGCACTTGCCCAACCGTTCCGATAGCAGCTGCCTCCTTGAATCGTTTCGCGCCGAGCACAGCGCCGTTCGCTACAGGTAACACTCCTCCGTAGGCCAGGGCATCTACCGCTAAAACCCTGAACAATCGCGCTTGCGCCACTGTGCCAAGCAACGCCTGAGCCAGGAACCCTGATTCCAGGAAAATGAAGCCTGCGAAGGGCACCGAGATGATCAGGCTCACTCGTAGCGCTTGATAGAAAACGCCTGCCGCGAAATCTTCGCCTGACCCAGTCCACTCACCGATATACTTCATCGTCGCCTGCTGGAACGCAAGGCCGTCGAATGCTTGCGAAAGACCAGTGATTAAGGCAATAATCGCGAGGACGCCAACCTCACTTGGCGTTATGATTCGAGCCAAGATCGCGAAGGCAACCACCTGAGCGACACTCGTAACGACTGTTTGAAGGGTGAGGTAGGACGCTCCGCGGGAAACCTCGACTGCTGATGCCATGCTCTCTGAGGACATCATGTCAACGCACAGTCTCTAAGCGTTCGTGTTGAATATGTCACAAATGGCGTAGCCAACGTAGCCTGTTCTCGGTTAGCAGCGTGTAACACCTCGGCCTTATTTACTGTGAGTTCGCGACTCTAGTATTCATAGTTGGCCCGGTCACCCTGCTCTTGAAGCGCACCGAGTACAGATTGGAAGAACCGATTCGATCCAGAAATCAGATTCGACAACCCGGCGCGCGGGAATTGAAACCTTTCAGGCTTACGGTTGCGAACGGCTCTCGACCTATCCCGGACCAAATAATACTTATGACTTACGCTAGGGTCTGTATATGGTTACGATTGTCAGGGGTGAGCTTCTTGGAAAGGACCACGTGCAAGATATGTGGGATTCACGTAGCCATGTCGGGAGACATTCTTTGCGAAGAATGTGCAGACCGCTATTCGAAGCTGCTCCGCACCCAACTGACGAGAACGGAAGAGCTAAACACTGTGGTCTCTCAATCCCCCAAGTTAGCCCCGGGCGTGACACCCCTCGTTGAAGAAAACTTGGGAATGAGGGACCCCGCCGCTCAGGCGCTACTCGAACCACTCGAGAACATGCAGGAAGCACAGCAAGAAATCGAGCCCATACTTTCCCAGACGAAGGCGTTTCACAGGCAAAAGCCAACGACCCTAGTAGGCTTCTTTCTGATCGGAGTTGGGATGGTGGCGCTCGTTGCCGCCGTATTGTTTGCATCTACGATCTCAGCGTTCATCGGCCTCGGATTGGCGTTCTGGGGAATGCTAGCGTTCTTCGTTCAACCGAAAGGATACGTGCAGTCGGACCTGATGAATGCCACGGCCATCTCATCACTTAGGACCGTTGACAAGATGATGCAGGTGATGGGTTATGGGGAGAAGGGAGTCTACATTCCAGCCGGAGATTCGGACAAAGCCGTCGTCTTCGTTCCCTCCGAACCGTTCTCCGTGATACCTGCATCATCCGAAGTCGAGGACAAGACCTTCCTTTCAGAACCTAAAGGCCTCCTCATTCCACCACCCGGCCTCGCTCTCGCCACCCTGATCGAGAACAAGCTAGGATTCAAATTGAAGAATTGCGGAGTCGAAGCCCTTGTCCAAGCCCTTCCGAAAGTGCTAGTGGAAGACCTGGAGATTGTCAGCAACGTGGAGATTGAGGTGATCAAGGACACGGTTCGGTTCAGGCTTTACGACTCGATATACTCAGACTTCTGTTCGGAAGTTCGTGAGACGAGCAGACGATGCGGACTTGGTTGCCCGATGTGCAGCGCGTTAGCGATTATTCTGACACTTGCCACACGAAAACCGGTTGTCTATGAGGAAGACAAAATGTCCGAAGACAAGAAGGTCACAGAGTCCGTCTACCAATTGATAAGCAGACGGAGACTCTAGAAACTCCCCGAACTCCATGCTCAAGTGAAAGCGACGGTCTACGAAGGCATAGCTAAGGATCGCGCCAAACTGCCTGGATCACCGAAGTCTCAACAAATCAGAAGCAGGACGCTGGCGACCGAAAGCAGGCTGGGCGCCAGCAATAGAATGATCAACCAAGATTTTCTGCTTAAACGCCCTATCAGCCCAAGCCTCCGACTGAAGTATTCCGACGGCAGACCAATGTAGAGCCCGCCTACGAACACGTTGATCAACAGACCGATCAGCAAAGTTGATTGCGGTATCAGGATGGGGATGGTGATGAGGCAACGCGTTTCTAACTGTTGACTGCTGCTGGCCGTGTTGTTCGTGATCGTAAGAATCAAGCCGATGGTATGGGACGTCGTACCGTCGTTTGCCTCGATAGTTATCAAATCCATGCCCGGGGAAGCATTGGGTGCGATGCGTATTGCGACGGTGGCTGAGGCGTTACCGCCTGGTGGGACGTGAAGTGGGTTGGGATTGGAGTCTGATATTGTAACGCCAGCCGGCAGCCCGGGAACTGTGAATGTCACATCGCCTGCATATTCCGAGACTGAAGCAGCTGTAAGCGCGAGAGACGTCGAGCTCCCCTGCGCTAACGTCACGTAGGACGTGGTGGGGTTAAGTGCATAATCTGGATTCGAGCGGGAGAGTCTAACGATCTTATTTGCCGCAGGCTCGCTCACCCACACTGTCCCGGAAGAATCAATGATCACATCGTTCGGTAAACTGGGACCTAAGGCGTATGCGGTAAACGGGCCTTCGCCAGAAGCCTGGACGGAATCTATTGCGGGCGTGACTGATTGAATCGTAGCGTTAGCGTAACTGATGGTTGGCGAAAGAACGGTTGCGGTTGGGGCGGACGGTGCAGTTAAGGTTGAGGGGAGGAACATTGTTCCGTTCCCAAAGTCTTTCAGGTTGGCGACGGTTCCGTTGCCTTCAAGCGCTGATTGTTCCGCGATCCAGGGCTGCTGGGTGAGCGGGTTAATTGTGATTCCTCTTGGGTTTGCACCCCTCCGGGGAATTCGCCATTCCTGAATCACGTTCCCGTGCAGCACTCCCACGAAGTTATTGTCACTGGAATTGCCGGCCGCACCTTGAGTGTACCACAATTGCCCGAGAGAGTCGAACGTGATAAAGCGCCCCACGGCTCCGGCATGAACTGGCAGCGGCCAAATCGTGTAATCTCCCGAGGTCCGATCCCATTTCACAATGGAGTTGAACCCTGCAAACCAGATGGTGCCCGAAAGTGCGTGCAGGTCATAGGCTCCTCCGCCAACAGAGGCCGGAAACCTATCTTCATAAAACGTCACATTTCCGGAAACGGGATCGTATACGAGTTCACCATTCCTGTTGCCAGTTGGCTCAGTAAACCAAACCCTAACGATGCTACTTTGTGGTTCAATGGAAATGTACGCAGGCCCCGACCCGGGAAGTGAATATTCGCTGAATCTTCCATTGGTTGGCGAGAACTCGAAGATCTTACGGGATGCGAACTCCGTACCCCACACCATAGTATTCCCAGCTAAGGACGTGATCGCGATACTGTAAGGATTCGAGTTGGAGGTTGGTATCTGCCACTCTTGGAAAGAGCCTGTCTTCGAATCAAAGTGGCCAATCTTATTCCCGTAATATTCCACGAACCAACAGCACGAACCCGATTGGTCAAGTTTCAGACCCCAGGGACCGCTTTGAGGCGTCGGTACGAACCATTCAGTGAGAGAAGCTGCTGGAACTGAGTTCGACGAACTAGGCTGAACTCCACCAAGCACCAAGATTAGAACTAACAGCAACAAGCAAGCGTGTCCTGGCAAGATTCGGTTGGATGAAGTTAACAAGCCACGGACCGCCGGTAAAGAGAATCAGTTCGAAGCTACTATTTCTTCGTTTCCCGGCACGACGAACATGCGATGTCTATGCATCTTCCCAGTCGTTCAGCTAGAACAAAATCCAAGTAATTTATAGCTGGATGAAGCATTTTAACTATAGAATGTCGTTCCAGGAAGGACAATTTCATGGTCCAAACTCTTACAAGCCGCAAAGCAGTGACAGGGTCAGAGGTCGTTTGGCTTGATTGATAATCAATCTGTCCCTTAAGCGAGCAACTATTCGTTAGGACTAAAGGTGGTTTAGTATGGTCTCGCGACTCGTTCCACTCGCACAGTGTCTGCTAATAATTCTGTTTTCAGTTTCCGTTTTCTCGTTAACGGTGGTTAGCCGTGTGAGCGCAACTCCTGCTTCAGCAATTGTTGTGTTTAGTCACGGCTTCGCAATGCAGGTCAATTACACTCGGGGGCACTTCGTCCCCATTAACATCACATCGACTTTTACTCAGGACGACCGGCAGGTTATTGCTTGGTTCACTGCCGCGGTATCCACTGCAAATGTCACATGGTTATGGTACAATCCATATGGGCAACTGTATGCTAATCAGACCTCGGAATTACAGTGCGATTACACACCCTGCACATTCGCTTACTACCTTAACTTGCGATATAGCAATGCGAGAAAGATGCTTGGGCTCTGGACGATAATGTTGCAATCGGGAGGAATCACCCTCTACTCGGACCATTTTTCCGTCTCCCAAGTTATCACGCAGACTACTTATTGGGACTTCGAGGTCACCCAATCCAACCCGCCCCGTGCGCATGGGACATTAACGGTTACAATTAATCCCAACAACAAGACTTGGAGCACCTACCAGGTGTTCCTGCCCTACGCGGCGAACATTACCGCCTACGAATATCCTTCGCATCACGCACTTGGCTTGGTAGCGTCCAATAAAACCGGCCGGGTCCTAGTTAACTTAGGCTCTCCACGGTCGCGTGGGTATACTTTCGTTTTGAGTTTCGACGTAGCATCTGGTTTATGGGAACTGAGCGGAGGGGTCTTTGTATTTGAATGGTCCGAATCAGGTTGGGGGACGTTCGGCGACGGATATCATTCTATTCCTGGAGCAGTCAACGTATCATTACCGTCAAACGCTACTTTCTTGGACGTAGTAGGCGTAAACTCGATTGCACTCAATCCGAATGTGACGGAGAACGGTTCGAAATCCGTAGTGGGCATTCCAGCAACACTTCCGGAAGGGCAAAGCCTTGGTTGGATTATGGTCTACAATGATTCTTCGCATGGTAATTCTCAATCGACCTCTGCGTCTTCCAATACTGCTCCGGCGGCGGGAGTATTGAATACAGTCCTGGCAGAGCCTATTTCTTTTCTGCCGCTGACTCTCGGAAGTTTCAGCTTGTGGACTGCAGTCATGTCCATCTTTCTGCTGGTAGGCTCCGAACTCTTGGCACCAGCGTATGGGAAGACGGGGATACTGATTAATCGGCGGCGGTTGCGTATTGCAGCGCTAGCTCTAGCGGCCGCATTCGTCGCGGTGACTGCGTATGCGATAATCCTTCAACAATCCATCCAAGCGGCGGTCGGGCATTGAGTTCTTCAATTGGTCGAAGTTCACGTTAGTTCCTGGGTCATGCACTCTAGGCGGCCCGGATCAGTTTCGCTCGGTGATATCTGCTTCCAGGTTCTCCGCTATTACTTCCGCAGAGTAACGTGAGGCAATCTTCCGTCCCAAAGCTGGGTTCAATGAGCCTCGGGTCCGTAAATAGCCAAGGATTCCATCCGCAATATCGCGCCCCTCAGTTCCCTTCAGCCAATACACTACAGGCATGTCTCCTACAATGACCTCTACAGCTGGGAGACGATAGGAGATCAAGGGCTTATTCATAGCAAGGCATTCCAAGACCTTGATGAAGCACTGGTATCGCCACCATTCATGATCGGGCATCGGAAGAACCTCAACGTCAGCCATAGCAATGCGTTCCGCCACTTCGTCTCTCTTCAATTGGTCGCATAGAATGACCGTGTCATGCAGACCTTCCGACTGGATGTATCGTTTTATCTCTTCTCTGAGTGGACCGTAGCCCACAAGAATTAGCATCACGTTCGCCTGCTTGCCTTGCTTAAGCAGGGTCATTGCCTTTAGTAGCTCCATTATGCCCCTCGGGCGGGTGAGAGACCCATGATAAATCAAGCAGACCTTGTTCCCAACTCCAAGTTTCTTCCTAAGCATCTCCACTGTCTGGTCCGGGTATAGATTCGGGTCGAAGACGTGAAGGTCCACGGATGTTGGCCAAACCCCTGCCTTCTCGCTAGGCACGTGTGAGAGGGCGCGATAGTAATCCCGCAACATTGGCGATATGAATAGTGTCTTGTCGAAGAAAACGTTACCGAGCCTAACTGATAGTTGGTACAGGAATTTCATGTAGACAGTCGTGATCAGTCCGCCCGTCTCGACTGGATTGGTCGGAACTCGGAGAATCAAGACAGGCGAGTGAGTTGTTACGCGGCGTATTAGGACAATTGGCAAGAGGAATGGGGCGAGGTGTGGATCCATGATCATGCAATCAACGCTCCCTGCCTTCAGAGCTGTCTGTAGGAACGCGAAGAGAACGAATTCGCCTATCGATAATGGGGACCTGCCGTGCGGTAGCACCATGTCGTGGATTGCAAGTCCATCCGTCATCCAACTCGTTGGGATGCGAGCGTCCGGAGTTCTTCCGATTACTGCTGTTACATTGTGGCCTCTTTTGGCGAGCGCAACCATCTCCGCTAATTCCGCTTCTGCCCAACCGTGATACCCAAGAAGTACGTCTCGGAGGAAAAGGATGTGCAGCCCTCTGAGGTTTCGGTGAGTCAAATTGCAACTGGCCCTTTCCTGCGTGACGGTTCGTTCCGTTGAAAAGAATCGTGAACGCCCCTGATTTGAACATATCACGATAATCTTAAGGGCCCTCTTAGCCAATCGGAGAGATCTGCCCTCCTTCTAGGTTCGCTTGTCGCGTTTAATTCGAGTCGGGATTCGCGTCTACTTACGCATACTGCGATGGGGCGGACGCGGTCATGTTGAACCAGATTTGCAGCCAAGCCACTCGACGCTCACCGTTGGTTTGCCAACCGAACTGGGGCGCGCCCGTGTTGGTGTCCCATGTCCAGAGTTCGAAGATCAACCTGAAGTTGTAGCCGCTGCGGGCGGACCAGTCGGCCACCTGGTAGGTTTCATTGTTTATCTCGAGTGTTAAGATGCGCATTCTATTATTCACTAGCTCGGCGTTGGTGACGCGCCACGCAAACGGGAATTGCCACGTTTCATTGTTTTGTGTGAAATGTTGGAATTCCGTGATGAGTGGTGAGGGGGAAGGTAGTCCCAGTTGGTCGTCGGGCGGGTTGATGGTCTGGTTGCCGAGTTTTACGCGAATGTCGACGAACTGTACGTTACCCATGAAGTCCGTGGCGCCCAGGTACCAGGTGATTGTCTCGTTCGGTGAAATGTCAGGATTGTTTGCTGGATAGTAATTGGCTGCCATTCCGTTCGAGCCCAGGACATATAGCTGAAAGAACTGCTCCGATGGACGTGGGGTCGTGGCCACGTACGCGATCATCTCAAAGACGACTATGAGCGAAATGAAGACCACAATGAGCACGCGTTTGTTCTGTGATACTACGAGTTTCATTTTGCGGTAACCTTCATTTGAAATGTGCGTTTGATTCTGCGTCGTCGATAGAGGGTGAAGAGAGCAGCGTAGGCGAGTGTTCCAATTGCAGCCGCGAGGCCGCCGTAAACATACGCGAGCACATCATTAGTTTGAGTTCTTTGGGAGGCTACAGTCTCGAGGGTGGTGGCACTTGTCTGCACTGCGTTTAGCATCGCGTTTACCTGGGAGAGTAGAGCAGCGCGTTGTTGCGTCTGGTTGGGCGACGTGAGTGCGAGTGCCTGCTCGTTCAGTTCGAGCGCCTTGTTCAGGGTTGTAACAAGTCCTGCGATCTCGCTCTGCGTTGCGCCGGCCGATTCGGCCAGGTGTACTTGCATGATCGCCTGATTGAATCCGGGTTGAATCTCACCCGCGCCTAGGTATATCGAAGTGTTCGAGTAGACGGCGAGGAGAATAACCGTCACGACGGTCATGAAGGTGAGATACCTCCGAGTGCCGCGCATTCGTACGTCAACCGCCGTAGATCGTTACTCTCTATTCCATATAACAGTGGCGAAGTCTCATGTCGGTGGCTTGAATAGGAAGAGTGGTAGACCTGATTTCGCCTTGTCCCAAACTGAAAGCCTAGACGATCAGGCGCTCGACTATCTCAAGAAGAACGGCACAACAGCCGTCCCCGTATTATTGGAGGCGCTTAAGGCAAGTAACCCATCGGTTACTGACTCTGATGTCGCGGGCTTGGTGTCGCGTCTTGACGGACGCGGTCTGATTGAGGTTAAGGATGTGCCGCCGCGAGCGACGTCTCTGATCGGATATCTCGGGTTATGGGAAAGGAACCTCTGGTTCTACGCGACGGTGGTTCTATCGCTGGTAACGTTACCCGTGATTTATGCACTTCCAGCTCAGTTTCCTTTGGTGGTGGTGCGGTGGATCCTGGGCTGCGTGTTTGTTCTATTCCTGCCTGGCTACGTGGCGGTCGAGGCGCTGTTTCCGCGATTTCGTGAACTTGATGCGATCGAACGGTTCGCGCTGAGTGTTGGGCTAAGCTTGGCACTCGTTCCGTTGATTGGGCTGATGCTGAACTATACTCCGTGGGGAATCAGCCTTACTCCAATCGTAATCTCACTGACCATCTTCACACTCGCCTTGGCTGGGGTAGGGGTGGGGCGACAGTATGCAATCAGCAGGGAGGTCGGAGGGAGGGGAAGGAGTAGTAGTTGAAGCGTGTGATTCCCGATTGGGCATCGGCATATGCCTGGTCGATTGTCTTGCTAGTGGCGACTGTGCTGCTCTTGCTATCTTGGGCTAGGAGTTATCCGCTGCATCAGGAGTCATCGAATCTGCCTTTTCTGAGTTCCGTCTACTGGACATATTGGGTTTCATACGTTCTCTTCGCGATCTCGTTTTCGTGGGTGGCTGTTACATCTCACTCTGTGCCGGTCAAGTGGGTAGCCGCGGTTGGTTTCTTTACGCTGATGAATTCCCTAGCGTATTTCTACTACTACGTCCCCGGTCCCGATACTTTCTTCATGAACCTCGCGCCCGCGTACTTCTCTGGTGGATTCATCTATTCACCGTCTTTCCGAGTCTATTCTTGGGCTGGCTTCTTTCTCTTGTACCGCATGTTAAGCGAAGTAACCAGGTTGCCGTTGAATCTGGCTGTGGCGGTCTTCTATTTCGGCACTGGGTTCGTCACGGTTTCGATGCTTTTCTTCATAGCAACTAGCCACGGGTTCGAGGGATTTTGGAGTGTTGTCGTTTTTTCAATCATCGGATTCTTCTATCTAGACTACCAATTTGCACCGCAGACATTGGCACTGGCTTTTGTGCTCATCTTGTTCTTTATTGACTATTCGTATGGAAAACGTTTCGCTGGAATAGTGACTGTACTGATTCTGGTGATCGCCACGGCGCTCTCGCACGCATTCGTGTTAGCCTATTTTGCTGTCTATCTAATAATTAGGACCTTCCAGAATCGACGCTACATGCTCATCGGGATCTTCACAATCACATTGGCGCTGGTATCGAATATGTTTCTCTCGTTTTCAGTTATGTCAACACTCGTACAGGGTTTATTCAACTCGATTGAGCTGATGCTTGGCTTCGCTGATTATGGAAGTAGGATGGGCACTGCTATCACTAACACGTCGCCCTTCGTAACCCTCGCGAGACTTTCTGTGCTATGCGCGGCGGCTGTTTCCGCCCTTGGGTTGGTTCACCTAATGTGGAAGCGGAGCGTTCTTCCTCAAGATGTCGCTCTCATTTCAACGTCGGCTTTGGGTTTGGGCGTAGGTATCGCAGTTGAATACTTTGGCACGAGGGCGATCCAATTGGCAATAGTTGTAGCAGCGTTGGGAACCGGCCATTTCCCCGCACTGTTAGGTAAACGCAGAGTATGTGCTGCATTGCTTCTTTTCCTTTCAATTTCGTCAATCTTCTGTATTATGCACCTAAATTACAATCCGCAACTCTATCAGAATCAGGAGGATGCACATGCCGCTGATTTCCTATCTACCAGAATTGAATTGGCGGGGAGGGGTTATTCTAATTCCCTTAAGATTTTCACGCCTTACATCCTGAGGGGGTACTTTGGCCATTCAGACGGCGGGAACGCGTCAATTTTGGTATTTACCAGCTTCAGAGGGATTGACACGTCTTCATTGGATTATGCTCTTGCGCCAACAGCTACTCCTGCGAATGCGGGAAACACAAGCGCATACCTTGCGGCTAAAGCTGGACTAGCATCGAAATACAATATCGTGTTCAGCTACGGGGACGGGGTCATATACGCGGCAACATGAGATGGGGCCTGTATCGCCTGATGATCATACTCTGGCCAGCGCGTTGGCATCATAAAGCGCGCTGTCATTTGAACACATTGTCAAACACGCGACAGTCATTCGCCATATGAATGTCGGTTAAGATACTTTTCGATTTAGGGAGTAACTGACCGCTTTTTCGAACTGTTCAGCTTGGTATTCATATCCCTTGATCTGGTGGAATGTGGATAGAACTTGTGCTGGTGTTATGGGTGTGTCTAAGAGACGCATTATCCTATCTGCCAGAAATTCAACATTTCTCTGGGGTACCTGATACCCGTTTATCCCATCCTTTATGAAAGCCAAACAATGGGGAGTGGCATCGGTGCTAATCACCGGTCTTCCTGCTGAAAGTGCCTCAACTACAACCATCGGTCCGCCTTCGTGACGTGGTGATGTCTTTGCGTGAATTGATGGCACAATCACCATACAACTTCTTCTAAAAAGGTAGGATTTCACGTATATGTCTGCGATCCACCCAGTGAAATGGATCCTATGAATCCCGAGCTGTCTTGCTAGATTTTTCAAGTACTCCAGCAGAGGGCCGTCACCAACGATCAAGAGAGCGGCATTGTCATATTTCTTCTCCACGATACTGAAAGCTCTAAGAAGAAACTCCACACCTTTCACTTCCAGCAATCTGCCCATGTACAGGATTATGGAGGTGTTTTCGTCAAACGGAAGCGGAATGTTGCGGGGCTGCACTTCAGAATAGATGTGTCCAGGGTATTCGTTGGCGACAAACACTCGCTCCGCTTCGACTCCGAGGTTCATCAGAAATTTCCTTTGGGGCTCACCCAGCACGAAGAACGCATCAACATATCTACAAAACAGTCGAATTAGTGCATACATGAATGCAGCTCTCAACCCAGGAAAAACTACATTCCACTCTTCCCAAACAATCACTTTCTTGTGGAGGACTTTACAGAAGATCAGTCCGATGAGTGAATAAGAGGTCCAGATATTGGACGTGGCGAAGACGTCTGACTGTCTTATCCCGGAATACAATGCAAGTAGATCATGAAACCCTAGAAACGTCAGATTCGCCAAACCGCGAATCCCGGTTCTTCCTAGGGCACTTGCGTAGATGGAATCCAATACGTTTGGTACGCTGGCATTAGATTCAAGGAAAAAGAATTTGATCTCAAACCTATCGCTTAGCAACTGGAAGAAGGGCAACCTGTAATCCATTATGCATACGTGCCACCAGAAAATTCTCGTGGCTCTCATTGTTGCTCCGTTAAAGTTTTCCTAAGCTCCGAATATAAACTGGGCTTGCAGAGCATTTCCCTATCTGGCGGTGTCTGCACCGTTTGCCATCGTCGCTGTAGATCTGGGGACGTTGGGGGTTCCGCGGCAGGTTCGCAAGGCAACTTTTGAAAATTCATTGCAATCTCTTCTTTCGAAGTAATCCCGCTTCGAGGATGCTCTATGACTTTTCCTCCTGCCTATTCTTCGGACGGACTCACACTTCAAAATGTCTTCTTAGCGTTATGTCTTAACTGGCTCAGCAATCTGTCGAAGCTTTGTGAAGACTTGCTGGGCATGTTCTTCTGAAGACACGCCTACCACAACCCCTGACAGGTTCAGTTGTCGGATGTATCCAATTGCTTCTTCAAGGGTAAGGTAACCTCCTGCAAGGATGCTCATCGCTATCACAGTAACGTCATGTAGTTCCGAGAGGCATGTTTCACAGGCTTCTCGCGTTGGGTTCATCTGAAATCCTATCTTGTTGACGGGCGTCATGATTACCGTGTCCGTTAATGGCAGGTTCGTGTCGCGGAAGAACTTGACGAATCTGACGAGGTTGCGGGTAACGAAACCTGGGTTCACATGGTACTTGTCATGCACATGCTGGATGTAGCAGTCAATGAGATTCCGGGATTGAAAGCTGACAGCAAGGTCGGTAACGATGTCGTGAAGTAAGATTGTCGCCAGTCGCCCTCCCAGACGATCGATGGGTAGCAGCTCGGCGTCTATGTATGTTCTTATCATTCCAGTCGGATCCATGGTGAGCGTCGAGAGTCCGGCTCTTAGCGACAGTTTCGCTTTGTCGGCGAGTGAGTATCTTGACATCAGATCGTTGATGAGGCCGACAATTCCTTTCTCGTTGACTGTTCGCACGTATCCTGCTGCGTATGGGAGGGTTGCGCATAAGTCCAACCTACTTATCGTTCCGGCATTTTGAAGAGTCTCTAATATTCGCAGGTTTGTGGGGTGCACGGTGAAGGAGAAGCCGGTGGCTCCACAGGAGAGTGCCGTTTCGAATACTCGGCTTATGGTTTCAAGGCGCAATTCTTTGAGTCTTTGTCTTGCGCGGTCATGTGAGAGATGGCTGATGCCGATGAACGCGTTGTCGCCTATTAGGACGTATTTCATGGGGAACGATTTCCTTCCGAAGATTCCGTTATCCTATCTATGAGGGCGTTCACCTTGGACGCCTCGAAAAAGTTAAGCTCCGGCAATTGTCGAGTTTCAACTGCACTCAGGAATCGTTCATCTTCTTTAGTATACTCTGGGTCGGCCATTAGAAACGATACTGACGTGTCGAATGATTGCTTATGGTCAATTTCCAAGACGGTTTCGAGCGGTTCCTGCGCTCTGGCTTCCAGCCTTACGTAGTCGTCTGTCACGCTAATAGTTCCGTCTTTTCCATGAACTTCGATCAAGATGTCAGGCAGTCGGTACTCACTCATGCTCCAACACACATCCACGTACCCTTGCAATCCATCGCGGAATGACATGGCAGCATGAACGTAGTCATCCACTTCACGTGAGTAGATGCGTCTTCTTGTGGCGACCACCGTTTCCGGTTCACCAAAAAGCCATATCACCATGTCAAGAACGTGTGGGGCGAGGTCGAGTAGGACGCCTCCTGCTCCCTTTGTGAATCTCCATGATTTCCCTTGCCGAAGGACATCAGATGAAAAGGAGTGTGCGCGGAAGAACATCAGATCTCCAATCCGATGGTTCAATATGAGTTCCTTTGCCCGCTGGAATATCGGAGAGAACCGTTTTTGGTAACCTACCATGTGAGCACCCTTTGAGTCCCTTACAGCCTCGCACGCCACTCGGGCTTGATCGTAAGTTACCGCTAGCGGTTTCTCGACGAATATGCTCAAGTCCTTTCGAGTTTGGGTGATGCCCGTCACTATTGGTACGTGGCTCTCTATCGGAGTAGCCACAAAGACAGCGTCAAGTTCCTCCTTCTCAATCATCGTCATGTAATCGTGATAAAAGGCAACAGATTTTGGCAGAAGCTCCTTTGCAAGTTTAGTCAGTATAGCGTTCTCCTCGCAAATCGCCTTCACTTGAACATCCGAGAGCGAGTTCACTATGGCAGCGTGAAGCACCCCCATCTTGCCTAAACCGATAACGCCGATCTGCTTCGCAATCGTCACCTTCACTTACCGCTGGTACGCCTTGAGGAAATCTTGTAGAAACACCGAGTTCTTATGAGTAACGGATAGCTCAAGCTTCAATTAAGGGGGCCAGCCCCACGGTTGAATTTGGTTGCCGTACACGCGTCTCGCATTATGATTAACCATTTGCGCCGCCGCTAATTCTGGCTGACGCCTGAACGATTGATTATTGGACTGTAACTTTTCGGCCGTTTGCTAGGTCGTTTCGGTTTGCTAGGTTCTGGGAAATGTCCGTTAGGAGAGGCTCATGGGTTTCGCCGGATAAGGATGCACGCGCCCCATATTAGGGTCCGCTACGAAGTTGAGCTGTGATTTCTTGACCCTCTGAATGGCAGTTTTGACGAAACAAAATTGCGGGAACACTCACGTTCCGTATATGGAGCATTGATATGCTTCGCGCTATGACAGAAGAAATTGGTTCATGGTAATCTTTGTTGTTCACATCTCACCTGAGGCATAAGCGGCTAACGTTTAGTATTCTGCTTATCGCGATCGTTGTTCTTGCGGCCACCGATTCTAATGAGGCGGTAGCTCAACGTCATACCACAAGCGCGAGCACCGTTACGACGACGTCGACGAGCATCTTGAGCGCAACTTCCACATTAACGACTACGAGTACCCTTACGTCGGCGCTAGCACCTTCTACAACAACGATCACGTCCGGATCGACTACAGTCACAACAACTAGCGTAATCCAAACCAATACGAACAATCAGGGAGGGATGGGGCCTTGTTCCTACCAAGTTTTCACTGACGGAACGACGACTTACGCGCAGAACTGTAGCACTGGATCAATCACGTACAGCGGTACCTTACCGGAGGTGGTCCTCAATGAGGCAATTAACGCACTAGCCTCATCAGGTGGAACGATTTTCATCAAGGCTGGAAGTTACACGTTCACAACACTACCGATTTCTCTTCTTGGAACGAGTGATAAATTTGCTATCGGAACAGACACGGTTAGCAATATTGAGCTATACGGAGAAGGAAATTCTACAATCCTCACAGCTGGATCAGGTCTGAACGGAGGAATACTTGGAATAGGTAACGTGGTAGGCTGGTATGTTCACGATTTACAGATTAACGGAAACAGGGCGCAGCAAAGCGCGGGTGGGTCAAATGCCCCAGGCCTAATTGGAATAGAAGCCTACCAAACAAGCCATGTCCGGATCGAACGCTGTTACGTTCGCGATAACAAAACATATGGGATCTTCGTCATCGACCATGGTTACGACACGGTTTCGAACAATTATCTTTACGACAACCTCTCGAACGGCTTAGACATTTATGCTGGCCCAAATGGAGGCGGCAACGACATAGTTCAGGGGAACATTATAGTGGGAACGAGCGATGTAGGCTTGGACATTTCTGGATACAGTTCATCGGTCTACATTAGCAACGTGATATGTACTGGGAACGTTGTTGAGCAGCCTAACATAGGTCTTGATCCATGGGGACAGAATAGTGGCGTTGGAATAAGCGCCGGAGACACTGGTCCAGTCAATAACGTAACTATTGCTAACAATGAAGTCTACGGTGCAGTTTACGGTATCAGTGACGGCGGTAACCTCGCCTCCTATCCCACGAGTAACGTAGAGATTCTCGATAACGACATCCAGTTGACCACAGGTTACGCGATTCATGCGAACGTCTACAGTTCGACTACGTTGATTGAAGGAAACTACATCGGTCTTCCACCTGCTTCAGGAAAAGCGATGGGTATTGTTACAGAGACAACGGCACCTCAGACCAGCATAATCGGGAATGAGGTGAGTGCTAGCAGCCAGTCTTATGATCTTCTGTACATTGCGTCCCCGTCAACATTGATTCAGGGAAACTTTCTTGAGGGTGGCGGTGCCACGAGCATCGAAATCAAGAGCCAATCGAACAATATCGTCGGTAATTCTATGCTGAATTTCGGTTACGCTGCCATAGTACTCAATCCATCGGTTTCCGGTTACACCCAAGTAACAGACAACTACATAGAAACCGCGACGGGCTTCAACTGCATTGTTGTTAGCTCGAACGACAACACCTTGTCAGGGAACCGTCTCTACTCGACTGGACCGGGCGGGTTCGAGATTGCTGCCGGAGCCGTCGGGAATATAGTGACCGATAACGATGTTCGAAATGTCACAACACCTTGGCAGATGCAGGACGGCGGGGCCAAGACGATCATCAAAAACAATGCAGGATACAATCCCGTAGGCCATGTTGCAAACCCCTTCGTTTCAGGCGGGAACTACATACTTGATAGCGGAGGCTCAGCCAGCCCCGTAAATAAGACAACGATGACCGTGTGGGAATCCCCGAAGATGATTATGGTCACCGTTGCAACCGGCGGTTATGGTTCGCCAACCACAGGATCCACCTTGGTCATCCAAATCGATGGAACCACAGTGATTTCCATTGAAGGTCCTGCCGCGGGAGTAACTTACTCGTACTACTTGCAACCCGGGCAGACATTCTACATCCAGTATCATAACACTAGCGACACAACATTCATCGTTAGCGGAGAATAGTCAAGTTTGACCTGAAGCCTGAACGCCAAAACGATCTCCATGAAGGACCGAAAAACATCATCCCACTGCCTCTGATTGCGGTTAACGGCGTCCGCTTTACGCATCGCATCTACGATGAAGTTCCTCCGGGTTGGAAAAGAAGCGGAGATAGTCTTGGTTTAGTAAGGGCTGCAGCCACATTTTAGTTGTACCAATTCACTCGACGACGTGTAGGAGATGAAGGCATGCCCGAACGTAAGAAAGGATTCACACGGCTAGAAGCTTTTCTTATCATCGTAATTGTTCTCGTGGCCGCGGTAACGTCAGGCGCCTACACCTATACCTCGATCCTTCAGAATCAGCAGCAGATCAGTCACGAGCAATCTCTGAGCATACAGACCGCGACGGCTGGTAAGTTCGGGTTTGAGAAGGATTGCAGTTTTCTCATCTTCGCTGATGGGAGTATGATTTACGCGGAGAACTGTGATACCGGAGTAATCGCCTATAGCGGTACGGTCGCATCTACGATAGTGAACGAGGCCATAAATGCTCTGACGTCTGGAGGCAGGATCTTCATCAAAGCGGGTACCTACGTCTTCACGACTACTCCTATCAGTTTGCCTACAGGAGATGAGGCGGCAATAGGGACCACAAGCAACAGCAACATTGAGTTGTATGGCGAGGGGAATTCCACGATTCTGAGAGCTGGAACGAACATGAACGGGGCAATCCTTGGCGTAGCCAACGTGGGAGGCTGGTATGTCCACGACCTACAGGTTGACGGTAATAGAATGCACCAAAGCGCGGTCGGAGATAGTGCCCCGGGTCTGATTGGAATGGAGTTCTATGGTACAAACCACGTACGGATTGAACGCTGTTACGTTCATGACAACAAAACGTATGGAATCTATGTGACTGATTATGGCTCAGACGTGGTTTCAGGCAACTATCTTTTGGACAATCTTTCGAATAACTTGGATATTTACGCTGGACCTAACGGTGGATCCGACTACCTAGTTCAGGGAAACATTGTGGTCGGGTCAAGCGATGTGGGGCTTGACATTTCAGGTTACGACGCCTCGACATACATCAGCAATGTCGTGTGCACTGGGAACATTGTTGAGCGGGCTGACTTAGGTCTTGACCCTTGGGGGCTAAACAGCGGCGTTGGAATATCGGCGGGAGACACTGGTCCGGCAAGGAATGTAACTATTTCCGACAATCAAGTTTACGGAGCTGCCCGCGCTATAAGCGATGGGGGCGTCACCGCAGCTTATCCGAGCTACGATGTTCAAGTCTTGGGTAATCTCGTGGGTGAGTCCACGGGCATCGGCATACACGCCGACTTCTATACTCGAACAACGTTGATAGAAGGCAACTACGTCAACTTGCCCCGCGCTTCAGGTGGCGCTCTAGCGATTGTAACGGAACCCTCAGCTGTAGACGCTAGCATAGTCGGTAATGATGTGAACGCGAGTGCTACCTCAGGCGATCTTCTATACATTCGGTCCCCATCAGGGCTGATAGAGAGCAACTACGTTGAGGGGGGTGGAGGAACGAGCATAAAGGTTTACGGCCAACAAACTCTCGTCGCTGACAATGTCGTAAAGGATCCAGGATACACAGGCATTGAGGTAGAGACCGGAGCTGACGGTGCTCAAATAATAGGCAACTCCGTATACGCACCTAGAGGTTCAAGTGGTGGCGCTCTAATCTACGTGTACTCAATGTATGACAGCATATCAGCCAATCGCGTCCGCAGTGCACCCAGTAACGGTGGAGGCATAAGGCTCGCTTCCTCCGCTGTCGGAGTTTTCGTGACTGATAACGATGTTAGAAACAACACCGCCCCATACCAAATACAAGACGGCGGAGAGAAAACTGTTATCGAGAATAATGCAGGTTACAATCCCATTGGCTACATATCATCACCTATTTCAAGCGGCGGCATCACACTCGTTGATTCGGGCTCAAGCTCAACGTGGACAAGCGGCACCACCTACACGAACTGGGAATCCCCTAAGACTCTCTACATCTCGGGAGGGCGAGTAACTGCTATTGTAGTTGATGGGCAGGTCCTTTACACGACGGCTACAAGCGTCTCAATCACTCTGCAGCCTGGCGACACTTTCAGCATAACCTTCTCGAGTGCACCGACAATCAAAGTCTTCGGCCAATAGGTTGTAGCCGCAGCTCTTGCCGGCGTGCAGAAGAGGTTTAAGGTTACTTCGAAACTAGATGTTATTGGTGTTCCCATATCATACATTGGTTGTGGGGTTTAGCAAAGCTACAAAGCTTCAGCTGGGAATAGGTTAAGGTTGAGGAAAAAATGTTCGACTCTTTTCGTGCTGACTGCCGCGTCAATACCGAATACCCGCTTTCAAGATTGGTGATGGCCATCTATCGTTACGGAAACTGGGTTCACCGCAAGGTTAGAATTCCCGTCGTGTCGCATATCCTCTGGGCAATATACTGGGTTGCCTACATCGCTATCTGCTATATGATCTGCGGGAGCGCGATTCCAGCCAAATGCACCATCGGCAGGGGGCTTAGCCTGCCCCATCCGTTCGGCATCTTCCTCACAAGACAAGTAGTCATCGGAGACAATGCGCTGATCATGCATCAAGTGACCATTGGATTTCGCGGGGAATCGCGTGATTCGCCCATACTGGGAAACGATGTCTATGTCGGCGCAGGGGCTAAGATCCTAGGTAGGCTGACGGTGGGGAATAATTCTTTCATTGGAGCCAATGCGGTTGTTCTAGATGATGTTCCTTCAAACGCAACTGCCGTCGGCATTCCTGCTCGAGTGATCGCAACGAAATGAAGTGGCAAGCAGTCATGACACCAAGAGTGGGAGATGAAGAGATTCGCCGCCGAAATGTTGATTATAAGCACCAGTAGGGTTTCACAAGGAATCTCCACTGACCGTTCGACGCTTCTCGTGAGTGGCTAGAGTGACTACCATCCCTGTCAGTGTCTGCGTCCCAGCGCATAACGAGGAGCAGTACATTTCGACCTGCATCAGCTCGCTCCTTCAACAGACGTTTCGAGACTACGAGATCGTGGTTATTGATGATTGTTCAACGGATAAGACTGCGAGTATTGTGGCAAGTTTTGGGGATGATAGGATCAGGTACTTCAAGAACGAAGTACAATCGGGGGTAGCAAGAAGCCGAAACAGGGGCGCCAAAGAGAGTAGGGGACGATACTTGTTCTTTGTCGACGGCGACTCTAGCGCGGGGAAGAATTGGGTGGAGAAGGGCGTTGGTGTGCTAGAAGAGAGCGGTTGCGACGGCGTTGAGGGCAAGGTCGTGTATGTGGCAGAAGATTACCGCCCCACAATGGTCGACCATCGACCTTTGGCTTCCTCGTCTTGGGAGCACCCCGGTCACTTTCTGGGAGGGAATGTGGCCTATCGGAGGGACGCCTTCGAGCGTGCTGGAGGGTTCGACGAGAAATGTGACCTAGAAGATAGAGAGTTGGCTTTGAAAGTGATTAGGGATGGGGGGAAGATTTGTTATTCTTCGGAGATGGTCGTGTATCATCCGCGTGAGGTTTGGACGATCAAGAGCTATGTGAAGAGTGGTTCCGCCATCAAGTGTCGGGTCCATCTCTTCAAAGAGTTTGGGGATAAAGAGAAGCTGTGGTGGAGGGTGGTTTACCCTAGGTCCCTTGCCGTAGCTCTCTGTCCTCCATTGATCTTCCTGAGTTTCGCCATTTACTCCTATCGGAAGTGGGAGGACTTTCGGCTGTTACCTTTCGTATACGTGAGGGCTCTATACAGCAGGCTTTGTCTCTGGAGAGAATGCATCAGAGAAAGAGTATTCCTGATTTGAGTCTCTGTCGCTCATAGAGAACTCTTAGCCTTGAATCGCCAAATGATTATAGTAGCAAGCATCATGATCGGCTTGTGAAGCAAGCTCGAATCGAAGGGCATAATCTGCAACTAGTTTCTCATTCTCGCAAACATGCCTCGTAGACGCGTATGGTTTTCTGGGCTACGTTCCTCCAAGTGTATCGGGCAGCAAATTGCGCTCCTTTCATCGCGATCGATTCTCTGTATTCTCTATCCATCAGAAGCTTACGGATGGCGGTTGCAAGTGCTGAACGATCACGCGGCGGGACGGTGAGTATCTCGACGCCATCTCTAGTATAGGATGGTACGGGATACGCGAGGATGTTGGTTGAGATGACGGCGGTGTTGCTGGCCATGGCTTCGAGAGCGGCTATTGGGCTTGCTTCATAATCTGAACACAAAACGAAAATGTCGCTCGCCCTGAGGTAGAGGTTAAGTTCGTCGTCACTTGTCCACCCTACGAACTTCACTTTTTCGTCCAGCCCGAATTCTTCGGCCAGCCGGGTCAGGGACGGCTTGAGTGGCCCATCTCCACCGATTCTCAATTCAGCTTTGTCAAGACAACCCCACTTTTGGAGTAGTGAGGCCGCGGCAATCAACACATCGAGCCTTTTTCTCGCGACGTGACGGGCGGATGTAAATATCAGAGTTCGATCGGGGTCAATTCCCAACATCCTCTTAGCCTTATCTTTTGAGATCGATAGATACGGGTTCTCCGCTACACCGTTCATTATGGTGACTAACTTGGTTGCGCCAAGCCGATACTTTGACATCAGCTCATCGGTAATGTTTGGCGCAGGTGTGATTATCGCTCTGCTGGTCGCTAATGAAGCGTATTCCGCAATGAAACCTGTCGTCAGGTAGAACATGGTCTTTCGGACTTCGGGGAGGCCGATTTCATTGTTGGTCATGGATCGCAGTTCGCCATAACTCGTGTCGTGAATTGTGGTGATCTTATTCTTGACTTTCAGGAAGCCGCCGACATATGGCTCCTGAACATGAATGATGTCGAATTCATTCTTGGCCAAGAACTTCGTCACTATCTGGCGGTACCTGGCAATGTCGTAGAGTACTGCCAGCTCACGGCCGGGCGATTCAGCCGTCCTAGCTATAATAGCGCTCTTTGGTTGCACAAATTTCACGAAACCTGACGAAGCACTCGGGTTGCCAAACGCGATTACTTGGACTTCAATTCCCACGTTCTGGAGAGCCTTTGATAATCGTGAAGTGTGTACCCCAGCTCCTCCCACAGTGTAAGGTGGATATTCTCGGGCAACCATCAACACCTTCATCCGCGAGGCCAACCTCTGGCATCCATCGGGCCATATACGCTTATGATGTTACCGAATAGAATTTTGTTCTAGCTAGTACCTCTGTTGAAGCGCGTATCCCCTACGGGTATTCTATGTCTACTAGTTCGGAAAGAGTCACGAAATGGGCTCCAATCGCCTTCAGATACCGACACCAAACTCTCACTGGTATCGTTGAAATTGAATGGAATAGGAGCGTCGCTCCGCTCCCACCTGTCAACATACTCAGCGTGGTCCAGAGGCTACATACGCCAAGACCTCTATAGCCGCACTGCACTCCTACCTCATACCTGTCTCGTCCTCCGTGGCGATGGTCCTTACGTGCGTACTTGTAATGCCTAGCCGCCGCGTTCTTTACACGTTCGTCGAATTTGCCATAGGGGTACGCCAGACCGAGTATTTCATGGCCGAGCAGAGCCTGCAGATAACTCTTGGATTCACGCAGTTCTTCTTCCAGTTGGTTATCTGTTGTGTTCAATAGGTTGGGATGTGAAAGCGTGTGCGATCCAATCTCATGGCCCATTTCAGACATTTCTCGGATCAATTCGGGATGCGATGTCAACAACGGTCTACCTTTCAATTGTTTTAATCCCGTGATCAGAAAGAAAGTTGCTCTTATCTCAAGCTCGTGAAGGACCCTAGCGACAGGAGCATGATCAACGTAGCCATCATCAAAAGTTAGGGCGACATTGAAGATGTGCTTCATTGATATCTGATGTCCGATGGGTTACGTGGTAAAGTCTAAATTATAAATTGAACCCTACACGAATCGTTGTCCAACCGACTCGTTTAGAAGGTAAGTGGGTACGTATCATTACATTTCTCGGGATTACTTCCGACTAATTACGGACCATACGAGTATTGAATCGTGAGCACTACAAATGACATCTTTGCCCGTCAGCGTCTGCATCATAGCCCATAACGAGGAGAGCCACATTTTAGCATGCATACGGTCGCTTGTTCAACAAACATTTCAAGACTTCGAGATCGTGGTTGTTGACGACTGCTCAACGGACAACACTTGTAACATTGTGTCAAACTTTGGGAGTGGTAAGATAAGATACTTCAGAAACGAAAGCAAATGCGGGGTAGCGCGAAGTCGAAACAGATGTATCAAGGAGAGTCGTGGACGATACATGTTTTTTTCCGACGCAGATTGTACATTTGCAAAAAACTGGATAGAGGAAGGCGTGAAAGCTTTAGAACAACGCGGTTGCGACGGCGTTGAAGGCAGGGTCGTTTACGTAGCGGAAGATTACCGTCCCACAATGGCTGACGCCCTGCGATGGCTTCCTAAAGCCCAAAGGGACAAACGCCCTAGCCACTTTGTGGGGGCAAATGTTGCCTACAGGAAGGAGTTTGTCGAGCGTGTTGGCGGGTTCGACGAGAAATATACCTACCTCTCGGATAGGGGATTGGGGTTGAAAGTAGCCCGGCAGGGAGGTAGGCTTTGCTTCTCTTCCGAAATGATTGTGTACCATCCTCGTGAGGTTTGGACGGTCAGGGGTTATGTAAGGAGTGGCGCCGCGATTAAGAATCGGGCGCACCTGTTCAAGGACTTTGGCGATCGGGATGACATTTGGTGGAGGGTGGTTTCACCCAGATTGCTCCTCATGGTTGTCTGTCCTCCATTAGTTGTTTTAAGCCCATTCGTTTACTCATTCCACACTTGGGAAGATTTTCGGCTGTTGCCATTTGTCTACTTTAGGGCGCTGTATGGCAGAATTTGTCTTTGGAGGGAGTGCATTAGGGACAGAGTATTCCTGATTTGACCGCAAAATGCGCCTCCTTACCGCGGCGAAACATCCTCTACAGAAAAAAGGCCACGAGATAACGAACTTTTGAAGGCCAAAGGCATTCCGCGTGATGGAGGTTTCGTGTTATTGTCGTGGCACACGCTTGGGAAATTCGGTCTTGAGGTTGTGACCGCTGCCTAGTTTTCATTCAAGCGTCGTTTCGCGCCATTCAACCTTAGCGTTATGATTTTAGCAATCGCTTCCTCTGGGCTCGTGAGTTTCTTGAGCCCGAGCAACTTACGCGATTTGGAGACGTTGACTCGAATCAGGTTCTTACTGCTCGCTTTGAATATTGGCTTCTGCGGGTCGCTTACGATCTTGACTTCTGGAACTATCTTCCCTTTGGAGATGCGTCTGACATCTCTCGCAACCGTCTTCGCCAGTTCCAGTATCGTTAATGGGCGAGGATAGAACACATTGACAACTTCGGCGAGGCTACTGCCAGTCTTCTGAAAGGTGCCTTCGATGATCTTCTCTCCGTAAGATTCGAATGCACGACAGATGTCGTCCACGTATACGTAAAGCATCGGTCGATGCATTGAATGTTGGTACGGCGTCAATGGTTCCCCTTTCAGCGCTTGGTCAATGAAAATGTTGGCGGCCGTCTTTGAAGGCATATTGGCTCCTAACGCGGTTCCTATTCTTATGACGCCGTAAACTTTGTTGAGCGACTCCTCTGCGAACAATCTAACTATTGATTCTTGAGCGACTTTCGAAAGCGCGTAAATACGCGCTCGCTCCTCGACCATATCCGGTCTCCAGCCGAACGTCTCGTCAACGAGCCCGCTAATTTTGCGCTCCCCCATAGTGTGCCAAGAACCCACTAGAATCATGCCCTTAAGGGAAGGACTTGCTCTGACGACCTCACATACATTCTCGGTTCCCTTCACGTTTACCTCGTATCCTAGCCGTCTTTCATCGTTTATCCGAGGTATCTGAATAATCGCCGTGTGTATCAAAAGTTCTGCTCCAGCGGCGACCTGCTCAAGTGCATCAACGTTCCTAATGTCACACTTTACAAACTCTATAGAGTGGTCGAGGGAAGTTTCCACCCAATCCGCGACCTTGACCGAGAACCACTTGGATAACCAACTTGCGAGCGAGGAACCAATGAAGCCGGATCCTATAATCAAGATCTTAGACAATCAAATCATTTCGTCACGTATCTCACGTACCTTATGTGTTCTTCGACTCACGAAAATCACTATCAACTCATACTGAGGCTTTAGTTTGATGCTAACCCAGAGACGAGTGTTCAGCCGACATTACTACGAATCTGGATAGACCGAGTATTTCCTCACAGCGTTAGGTACGAAAACGAAATTAACTGGCAAAATTGAGGCCATTTAGTTCATAGGTGGCGAGCATAACGGCAAATGGAGTTGGACCAAGGCGCATTACGATTTTGGGTGGTGGTCCCGCAGGTCTGTTTGTAGGGTATTATGCCAGCAAGAGCGGCTTGCCGTTTACGATTTACGAGGCCAAGGATCGCGTGGGCGGAAACTCGATCACTATCAAACATGGTGACTTTCTCTTTGATTCAGGGCCGCATCTGCTTCAAACGAAAGACATTGAAGTAACCAATGAGATTACGGATCTTCTTCAAGGGCAGATCAGTAAGGTCGTCCTCCCCGTCCAGACTTATTCTGACGGCAAGCTTGTTGACTTTCCATTTTCGCCGTTGAACTTACTTACAACTATGGGGATACTGTTTTTCGCGAGAGCAGCTTTCCAGATCGCGCGGACGAGATTCAGTGTAAAGAAGGGTAGGAATTTTGAGGAATTCGCGAGACACACTTATGGAAAGGTTATGGCGGAACGTTTCTTACTGAACTATTCTCAGAGGCTTTGGGGACTGCCGTGTTCGGAGCTCTCCCCGAAGATCGGGGGCTATAAACTTCGAGGCTTAAACATAACGACCTTTCTGATCGAGGTGATCCGCGGTAGGACTGCCAAAGTCAAACATCTAGGCGGAACGATCTATTATCCGAACCGCGGTTTTGGAACGATCGCGGAGAGACTTTCTGAGGTCTGCGGAGCTAGAAACGTCCGTACTAACTCTAGAGTTACTTCGGTCTTTCACGATAACTTCCGAATACGCGCAATTGAGCTGAACGGTATCACAATTGAGCCTGCTGACGAAGTGGTCAGCACGTTACCGTTGAACGTGCTGGTGCAATTGATGCGTCCTAAGTTACCGGAAGATGTTCTCACCGTGGCAGAAAGCCTTCACTTCAGAGCTTTAGTTCTAGTCGTGATCTTTTTGAAAATACCGTCGGTCACTGAGAGTAGTTCCATCCACTTTCCCGATCCCCAAGTCCCATTTACAAGATTACATGAACCCAAGAATAGAAGCAAAAGCATGGCTCCTGACGGTCAGACATCGCTGGTTACGGAAATACCATGCCAAGAGGGTGATGAAGCATGGAACATGCAGGACAAAGAATTAGTGTCTCGAGTTGTGACGGGTCTCCAGAAGATCCAGTTGATAGCCGCTGGAGAGATAATTGATGGAATGGTTGTGAGATTGGATAACGCTTATCCCGTGTTGGAGGTCAACTATGAGCAGAAGATTCAGCAAATTCGTGCGTACCTAGACAAATTCAGCAACCTAAAGCTTACGGGCAGAACGGGCGCCTTCGCTTACTTATCGCTACATCATATCATGAAATTAGCGAAGAGTACTGTCGCCAGTTACATGTCGGACAAAGGCTATGAGAGCGAAAGGGCTTGATTGCACGGCCCCACGTGGAGATTGTAGGTAGTGCGACTATTTTCGATAGTCGAGTTTTCTGGTCGGGGAATGTGTGTCGACCAGCTAGATTTGAGCTTCTTTTCCTAGGAGGGTTACAGCTCTCTTCGCTGGAGTGACTGGCATCATCTATTGTGGGCACGCGAAATGGTCAAATACGCCGTATTATTCTCGTTCCATCAGATAAGTAGCCTATCCATCAATCGTCTGAGAAAGTTGCAACGCGAGAACCCCGACGTCATAATTTTTCCATGTTTTGGTGTTCAACAGCATTTGCCTATTCCGAGCCGTTGGCGTTTCCACTATGCGCGGGAGTTTGCCGATAGGGTAAATGCACTGGGTTTGAAGTCATCTCACTTTTTCAAATTCTCGCAATTAGTTAACGAACGAACCGAATCATTTCGACGAAAGACGGAGTTGGAGAGGCTGAGTCGGATTTTGGATGGGATGCCATTACACTACGATTTTACTCCAGCCGGATGGTCGAATCTAGACTTAGTAATATTGAATTGGTTTGCAACAATCGGTGAATCGCAGGATCTAGATTACCTAATTTTCTACGAGCAGGATATGCTGATGACGAAGACTATTGCGAGCCTATATGATCACTATACTCGATATGACGCTGCGTTCGCTCTGCTTAGGAGGGCTACACCCGCCTGGTGGTTTTATGATTACCCACCTAGTTCTAGGAAGACACTTCTGAAGTGGCTTGACCGGAGACGTTTGAATTCGGACCTTTATGCCTGCATCTTCGCGGGCGCTATGATTTCGCGGAGAGTCCTCGAATCCATGGTCCATTTGGATCTGCCGAACTCCTACTGCGAGATGAGGCTGCCTACGGTTGTTGCCTCATTGGGTTTCAGTTGCGGACGGCTTGAGTTTCCGATGGTAAGGTATCGGCCTACTCTTACGGAGAAAGAGGTTGCTGAAAGGCCGGAGGCCGGGATTTTTCACCCAGTTGCGTAGACACATGTTTAGCAATCGAGGCCGTAATTCTCGGTCTTTCAGTAGTTACCTCTTCGCGTAGTCTAGTGCATTTAAGTAGGATAGGTTGACCCAACAGCATTGAAGACGAGGAAGCTAATCTTGGTCGACGAAGAAATAGCTGCCACACGCAAGCTCAGAGTCGGCCAAATTAAGCAAAATAAACTCTTCATCTACCACAGGTCGTCCTAGCCGTTACAGAACTGGAACGTGAGGTACCGTCTGAAGCCGCCTACGAACTCACAGTTTGTTCCCAGCGTGTTCAGTGCCTACACCGCTGGCCTTTAATCTTCCAGGATTGGTCATGTTTTGCAGACCAGATGTCCATATATCCTATAGGATAAATCGTGAAGATTGAGATAGAAGAAAATTGCTCGAAACGACTCCACAAAGAAACCTTCCACCAAGAGATCGTGTAATCTCGAGGTTGCTTTCGTCAAGGCCGGTTAGGAAAGACGACGTTACCATAGTCGTGCCTGTCCTGAATGAGGAAGGGGCGATAGGGATGGTGCTGGATGAATTGTTCAGTAACGGATATCGACACATTTTAGTCGTCGACGGATATTCAAAAGATAATACGGTTCAGATAGCGGAAAGCAAAGACGTGAATGTCGTTCAACAGCACGGCATGGGTAAGACGGGCGCAATCAAGACTGCGATAGATCTTGTTCCGACACCCTACATGCTGGTAATGGACGGCGATTGTACATATGCCGCCGCGGATATCGAAAGATTTCTTGATCACGCCCAGAACTACGAGCAGATAGTGGGAGTCCGCGACAGAGAAAACATTAGTCGTCTTCACAGAATAGGAAACGGAATTATCTCGAAATTTTTCAATCTGATGTTTGATACTTACCTGTCCGACGTCTGCTCCGGCATGTATTTGTTAAATACGGCGGCTGCAAAAGAGCTCGACCTGCATAGTGGTGGTTTTAATGTTGACGTGGAAATCATTGCTCAAACAGCCGTGCATGGGGAGATCGCAGAAGTACCGATAGACTATCGTGCTAGGGTAGGAAAACCGAAGTTATCCACTTGGAAGAACGGCAGTCAAATTATCTATTCAGTCCTAGTCTGGACTAGAATCTATAATCCGGTCTTCATTTTTTCAGTGATTGCTGCCCTCGCATTTGTACCCGCTCTAGTGCTTTTGATTTGGGTAGGAACCAATTGGTTGCTGCGAGGTATTTTCTATAGCGGTTGGGCTCTGATGGCGGCGATTCTGTTACTCGGCGCAGGCGAAGCCTTCACCGTCGGATCGATTTCACTCCTCATCAAACGTTCGGAAGCGAGGATCACCAAACGGATTAAACAGGCCGAGTCTTTGCGTTAGTAATCTAAACAACTACATGCCAGAGGGGACGTTTGGTTCGGGAAGTGCGCCGCAGGTCTTCGACTTGATCTCAGGCTAAATCATCGTTGATGAGAGGATTCAGCCGCCTAGCGGTTTTTATTGTCAGCATTCACTTCCTGGCTGACGTTCATCTCGCGTCTTGAGTTAAGCCGTTTCTTAAGGACGTTCTCTAGGGTTTCTTCTATGTATTTCGTGTTCTCGGGGGCGGTTAACTTCTTCTCCGACAGAGATCTGCCAGCGGCTTCAAGGGTTTCTAGGATTCGAGGCCCTCTAAGGTCACTGGCGCGGTCTCCGCGTACGACCCGGTCCGCGAAGTCCTCGATTTGCAACGCTAAAGTGTTGGTCGGAGTGACTGGAATCTC
>Ga0326728_10004305_pt1 | contig 42392 bp, 41 predicted proteins | sample MB3enrmetagenome_FD_207602 | JGI IMG/M metagenome (GOLD analysis project Ga0326728, IMG submission 207602) | Lab enriched peat soil microbial communities from McLean, Ithaca, NY, United States - MB31MN | ecosystem: Environmental > Terrestrial > Soil > Wetlands > Peat | place: USA: New York... | reverse complement strand
GTAATATCTTCTTCATCGTTGGCTCCTTTCTTGGTGGATTTTCTTTCTCTCGAGGATTAAGAATCTACCACCATTTTAGGAGCCACTTTTTAAATTTCAACTAAGAATAGCATACCCTCCTGACATTTCTCTTAAAGCTAGGTACATATCTTCAAAATATCCATCAACTGTCTGGATGATGTTAGTATTATTCAACTCTCTTTTGCTTAATTCATTGATTATCTTCTCAAGTAAAGAAGGTTTGGTGTAGCCATCCGCTATATACTTCTCCTTAGCCTCCACATGGGACCTTAGAGTATCATACCTAAGGAACTTGAGTGATTGATTATCATTAATAAATCCCACCAATAATTCCAATTCATATATTCTTGTATAATCATGTCTATTGGGATACGGAGGAGAAGTTAGTATCGCATCATATTTCCTACTTTTTACCTCCCCTGGATATTTTCTGGCATCACCAATTATCACTGTGGTGCTAGCGTCTGAATAATTTAAGAACTTCAGTTCGTCAATGAATTTTTCAGATGCCTCAATGAACATTTTCCTAATACTACTGCTCGCGGCTTTCCGCTGCTTTGTTATGCGGAGGAACCCCCCTGATTTTTTTGCTTTGCTAGCATCATTTAAAATGGTCAACAATGAAAAAAGAAGAAAATCTTTCTCGGGAGAATTTAGCGAATTAATTGAGTCTCTAAGGGAATAAATATACTTCAACGTGGGATCTGAAAAGGATTTTTGAAGAATAGCAACATCAGGAATTTCTACTCCCGGGCTAACTTTGTGCGAAATCTTCTCCAAACCGCTCGTTAATTTGTTTACATCGTATGTCCCTGTTAGGACGTTAGTCAAGAATACGGAAAAAGGTGAAACATCCAAACCCACTGCATGGTATCCATCTAATTTTGCCTTTATAAGAGTTGTTCCACCCCCACAGAATGGGTCGAGAACAGTGTCGCCTTTTGATAATCCAAACATTGAGAATATCTTGGAAGCGAGCTCACTCCCGAATCTGTGTTTAAATGTATACCAGCTGAAAGGAACTAAATTCTTATCAGACCGCGGAGAGACAAATTTGCCCCATTCCAACTTCTGCTGTATTTTTATTATATCATTCACAAAACCTTCTCACTTTAACCTATAAAAAAGGGGGCGCCTTTTAAGCGGCTTTCTTTTTTTCAGCTGCTTTCTTCCCCATATCTTCTTCGACTTCAAGATGACCTTTAATGGCATCTTTTATCATATCTAATGCCTCTTCAACACTATCCCCTTGAGAAGAACATCCGGGAAGCTCCGGACATTCGATCCAATAACCACCATCTTCGAGATCTGGATGAAGAATGACTTTGAACCGCTTTTTTGAGACATTAACCATATAAACCCTATCAATTGTGATTTTAGAGGTCTTCCCTTTCAAATCGGCTATCAATTCCCCGATTGCAATGGCAAGGACATATTGTCCTTTCTTCAGCGTATCAATAATCTCTCTATCCTTATTTGTAAGAATAAAGATCGTCTCCCCATCTGTTAAAAACCTCAATTGGGCCAAAGGTTTTTCAATCTCCGGAAGATGTTTCCTAAGATAATTAAGACTCTTTCGCATCTTCTGTAGGGATAAACCCTGATCTCTCAAAAATTTAGCTACCTTAAATTGGATAAGATCCGTAAATGAATATAGCCTCATCGAACCATACCCAGAGGCTTCGTGAACGGAAGGCTTAATAAAATTTGTGCGGTCCCAATAATCAACGACCCTTATCGGAATCCCTAAGACCCTTGAAACCGTTTTAGAATTGAAAGAGTTGGTCATTTAATTACATTCGATGAGTTTTAAATTCATTGATGTATTTATAAATCTAAGAATTGATAAAAGTCAAGGAATTTTTAGATTTCTTCGATTCATTCAGTATGACGGGAAAGAAACTGGATTTCCGGTGGGGAGTTAAACGGTAGCTCGGGGGGCAGGGTCAGCCGCATTCCTCTTAGGCTATTGCTGTTTGACAACGTTTGTCTCATACAGCCTTTGAGTACTCTCTTACCTCTTGCACCAAACGTGGACCAAGTTTGTCGGCGATAACGTCCAAATCATACTGAGACTGGAGCCCTAACCAAAACTCAGCAGATGTTCCGAAAAACCGGGCCAATCTCAGAGCTGTGTCAGCCGTAATTTTTCTTTTCTCAAGCACAATCTCATTTATTCTCCTGGAAGGTACTCCAATATTTATGGCAAGCTTGTTTTGACTTATCCCCATGGGTTTGAGAAATTCTTCCAAGAGAACCTCTCCGGGGTGAATTGGATGCAATTTCTTTTTCATCGCATTTCTCCTTAATGGTAATCTGTAATTTCTACATCATACGCATCCCTGTCCCTCCAGATAAAGCAGATGCGCCATTGATCATTAATTCTAATGCTGTGTTGTCCTTCACGAATGCCACTCAATTTTTCCAGTCTGTTTGCAGGTGGGATTCTTAAATCATTCATATTCTTCGCATTACTTATCATCCTTAATTTTCGCAGCGCAATTTGTTGAATGTCTCTTGGCAATTTTAGAGAAATCTCTCGAGAGTATATTTTCTCTGTCTCTTTATTTTTAAATGATTTTATCACCCTTCACCAATATATAACGTAACGCGTTAAACGTCAAGCGTTATATCCCACTCTATTATTCCATATCAATTCATTCCACCCCATATTGGCGGCGGTAAGAGAGAATATAATCCCTTACCTCTTTCTTTGTCTTGTAAATCCCAAAGTGGCCCTCACAGAGGACATCCGCATCGAGGTCAAGTAACTTCTGGGTCGAGCGATCCCAATCGTCGAGATTGGAGCCAAACTCCGGAAGAATCGGACCATGAAGGTCCTGACCGAAGAGAATTCGTTTCCCGCTCTTATCCAAATAGATGCATATTGATCCCGGGGTATGACCTGGTGTGTGAAGACAAACAATCTTCTGTTCGTCAATGGCTAATATCTCTTCTGGAAGATTGAATTTCACATCCGCAGGAGTTGGCGGAAAGCTTGTCTGATACCAATTCGCAGCGGTTAGAACTGGATCCCCATTTTCCAAAGGCGGAGCATCCAGTTTGTGAATATATATTCTTGATCCAAACCTTCTCTTAATCTCCGGGGCGCCTCCAATATGATCGATATGGCAGTGGGTGAGAAGAATCCTAGTAAGATTCTTACAATCAAGTGCTAATTCTTTGATATTGTTAACAATCTTGTCAACACTCCACCCTGCTCCAGTATCGACCAGTATCAATTCCCCTAAATTTATCAAATAGATACACCCATCCCGACCATCCGTAATATCCGGACCTCCGACAATATAGATGTCCTTTTCAATCTCCAATGGTTTCATATAGTTACCCTCTATTCAATTCTTCCTTCAACCTCCTACCGTCTGCTATTGTAAACCCGTCCCACTGGCACGGCAGTATGGAATTGTTATGATATAGGGGTTCATTTTCAAGATCGAATTCTGACATTCTTTTCGCCTTCTCAAACAAAGGAGTATGGGGAATGGGCGAATATTCGACCAGCATTGGCCTTGCTCCTTCCTCTTTCACAAAGGCAATGCTTTCCTCAACCTCCCCTGCCCTTTGCCCTGGTAACCCTACCATTATATAGACTCCAATTTCTTCGCCTGAGTACCCTGCCCTCTTTAAATGTTTGATAGCGTCTTTGAACGCGTGATTGTCAACCTTCCCTCCTGTTTCAAGCTGCATTGCTTCATTCGATGTTTCAAAGCCAAAGCGGATCGTCTTGAACCCAGTGCGAAATAGAAGGCTTGCAGTCTCTTCATCCATCTCCTTAATGTGAAGGCCGTTGGGAGTATGGAAATTACAATGAATGTCTCTTTTGATTATCTCCTTCAAAATTGGAATTATATGCCTTGATGGTTCGACGAGAAGGGCATCATCATAGAAAGCAATATTATTAACCCCATATTTACCCGTCCAGTATTCAATTTCATCAGCCACTTCGAAAGGATCCCTTCTGAAAAAACCCTTTGCCAAGAATGGGGAGGCACAATAGCTGCACGTTAATGGGCATCCCCTTGTTGTAGCGACACAGACATAATCGAGTTGAGCATAGAGGTCGAAGGCAGGATAATTCTCATTGCGGATTGCAGATTGCGAATTGCGGAATTCAAATGACCCAATTTCGGACCCTGTCAATTCTGAGATTAACTTTAAGACTTCCGATTCCCCTCTCCCATTGAAGACGATATCCACACCCGAGTGTCTTTTCGCATGCTCGGAACAGAGGGTGGCATAGATTCCACCCAATATTATGGGGACATTGCTGAAAACTTTCCTCGCTATTTCAATAACCTTAAATACCCCTGGATACCAGTAGGTCATCCCCGAAGTAATGCCAATTACATTCGGCTTTTCCTCAAGCATTGAGAATCTTTTCAACAGGATTTCTTCAGGAATTCCATACTGGCTGAAATTTCGTGGGATAGATTTGAGGGGAAGAGGTTTCTCAATTTTAGTCTTAAGAAACGTACCATCTCCATATCTCTTTGTTTTTGCTGGATAATCCGTACAATCGATCAGGGTGATCCGAAACCCGTTCATCCTCAAGAGGCTCGCAATACGAAGGAGGCCCAAGGGCTTTATCCAGAAATTATATGCTGCAAAATCAGTGATCCAGGGGTTGATGAGGAGGATATGGGGGGCGATATGTTTCACGTGAAACATTATTTCCCGATGCAAAATTTTTCAAAAATACGGCTCAAAACTTCTTCAGTGGCTGTCTCTCCAACCAAATCTCCCAAGGCCTCCAATGCAGCGCGGATCTCAAAGGCGATGAATTCAAGGGAAACCCCCTCTTGCAGTCCCTTCGTAGCATTGAAAAGATTATCCCTCACTTGAGTGAGAGCTGTCTTATGGCGAATGTTTGCCACGATCAAATGCTCTGGCGTTGCCCTCACATCTCGCTGAATCAGTGAGCTACAGATGGCCTGCTTCAGATCATCGATTCCATCGTTCTTTAAAGCGGAAATGGAGATAACGGGGTCTTTTGGAAAAAGTCTTTTCACTTCTTCTAATGAAATCCTTAAAGGAAGATCGTTCTTATTTATAGCAACCACCTTCTTCTTCCCTTTGATTTCCGCCAAGATCTCTCTGTCGTCACCGTCGAGGGCTCGACTTCCATCAAGCATTAAGATGACGAAATCAGAGTCAGCCACCCGCTCTTTTGCCCTCCTCACTCCTTCTTGCTCAATGGAATCTAAGGGCTTTCTCAAACCTGCCGTATCCATCAACCGCACCGGAATGCCATAAATACTCAGAACCTCCTCAATCACATCTCGCGTCGTCCCCGGGATCGGTGTCACAATCGCCCTCTCCTCTTTTAGTAGCACGTTTAGAAGGCTCGACTTACCGACATTGGTCTTCCCCACGATTGCACAGGAGATGCCTTCACGAAAGATCTTTCCCTCTTCATAGGAATTGATCCATTCCTCCATCTGGCGAACGATGGTTTCCAGGTCCTTTCTCATCGCCCCAAAAGCAATCGGTTCAATCTCTTCTTCCGGAAAGTCGATGTGGGCTTCAATCAAACATAGACTCTCAATCAGCCTTGCCTTGAGCCCGGCCATTTCTCTGTATAGTCCGCCTCTCAGTTGCTGGGTGGCAATCTCAAGGCTGGTTTGAGTTTTTGCCTTGATCAGATCAATGACAGCCTCAGCTTGCGTAAGATCAATTCTGCCTTTTAGAAAAGCCCTCTTTGTGAATTCCCCTGGTTGGGCTAACCGTGCCCCTTCGCTTAACGCCAATTCCAAAACCTTTTGTAATATGAAATAGCCTCCATGGCAGTGAATCTCCGCAATATCCTCCGTTGTATAGGTTTTCGGAGATTTCATCAGGACGATCAACACTTCATCAACAGGATTCCCACTTTGATTATCGATGATTTCCCCAAGATGGAAGTGATGAGAAATAAAGTACGATTGATCCTTCTTGGGCCTAAACAATTTCCTGGCAATGCGTTCGGCAGAGGGGCCGCTGATACGGACGATGCCAATCCCGCTCTCCCCAAATGGAGTTGAAATGGCTGCAATCGTCTCTTCCTGATGATTTGGCGGGCTTTTCGAAGAAATGGATGAAGTGCTTCTGTTCACATTTATTCGAATGGTTTCAATGGATTATCCCTATCTTTCAACGGGACGATTTTGACCCTCTTTAACTCCCCTTCCCCAATGCTTTCCGTCTCGAGAAAGGGGTCTTCCTTGAGCGTAATGTGGATGATCCTTCTGTCGTAAGCATTCAGTAGCCCGGCAACCTGGGAATGACCTGTCCTTTTTGCCTCGTCACCCAGCCGCAGGGCCATCTGGGCCATGCTCTCCGCCCTCCTTTTCCGGTAGCCATCGACATCCAGAATTACTCTCATCGCATTCTTCAACCTTTTATTAACCATCCGATTGACGAGCATCTGGAGCGCTTCCAGGGTGCGGCCATGCTTCCCGATGAGAATCCCTCCTTGATCTCCTCTGATCTCGAGATAGAGATTCCCTTCTTTCAAAAGCCCCTCCACTTCTGCCCTGACGCCCATCCTCTCCAACAATCCCTTTGTCAGCTCTTTTGCGATCTCGATTTCTTCCAAGCCTCAAACCTCATGTATTCTTGTTCAAATAGTATTGATGAGCTATGGATAAGACATTATTCACCAACCAATATAAAACCAGACCAGACGGGAAATTGAGAAAGAGAAAGGTGAACATCACGGGCATGAATAGAAACATTTTGGCCTGCGCTGGGTCCGCGGCGGAGGGAGTCATCTTTTGTTGCATGAACATGGTTGCGCCCATGATGATTGGGGTAATATAGATTGGGTCTTTTGCCGAAAGGTCCACAATCCAAAGGAAGAAGGGCGCATGCCTCATCTCTATCCCATTTTGAAGAGCATTATATAGGGCAATAAATACCGGTATCTGGATGAGCATCGGAAGACACCCGCTCAAGGGGTTGATCTTTCTCCTCTTGTAAAGGAGCATGATCTCCTGCTGCAGCTTTGCCTTATCGTCCTTGTACTGTTCCTTAAGCCGGTTCATCTCCGGCTGAACCTTCTGCATCTCCTTCATCGATTTCATGCTCATCTGCGTCAAAGGAAGGAAGATAATCTTGATCAGAATGCTAATAATGATGATATCGATCCCGTAATTTCCCGTGACCATGTGAGTGAGCCTGATGAACCAGAGCATGGGTTTTGCAACGATCGTAAAAAAACCATAATCCACCAGTCTTTCCGCACCAACACCCAATGTTTTCAGCCGGTTTTCATCCTTGGGACCTAAGTAGATCTGGTAGATAGCGTTCACCTTCCCTCGAGGGGGAATAGTGACAGAGGGAGGCATGACATCAGCCATCAGCAGGTCTTTATCAGACCCCTTTACTGCCAAGGTGATCTCTTTCGATGCGGGAGGGACGATGAGTGCAGTGAAATATTCCCCTCCAAAAGAAAACCACTTGATATCCCCTTTCTCTTCGGTTTCAAAAGGCTCGATGGTCGTCTTTTCGGATCCACAACTGGGTACGCACCCTGAGCCGCGCGTCCTTCCGAATTCCTTCTTTTCCACCTTTTGATTCCTCAGGAAGATATACTTCAGGCCGTAATCCTTATCCCCCTCTTTTGCCAATCTTGCCAACTCAATCTTTCCAATCCATTCAAGGCCCGCTTGATTCCTAACCTCTTTCGAAGAACCATTCTGAACCTCCACCTCAAGCTTGATCGTGTATAGATCAGAGCTGCACGTGAAGCGCTTCAATACGGTTACCCCGTTCTCCAGACTTTTCGAAAAAGTGATTTCACCCTTTTCACCGTTTTGGAGCAAACGGACCTGGTCTTTGTCGACCTCCCAATGTTCATCAAGAGGAAGACCTGCGGCGCTAAGAGTGAGCCCCAAAGGAAGATCCTTCTCCTCCCTCGTATTGACCAGGTCAAGAGGTTCTGGTTTCTTCGGCTCCTCAGTTTTCTTACCAAGGATCTCATCAACAAATTGGGTCAGCTTTATTGTGATCGCACTCTGCTTGACTCTGTCTTCATATCTCTTAAGCTTGAAATGCTTCAATCTTGCATCGTCCGATGTGAAGACAGCCCAATAATTCTGCGTTTCGACAGTGACCTCCTTTGGGGGAGCGACCTTTCGCCTGACAGGGGATCTCACTCCCTTAAGGAGTCTCGATTCTCCTAATAATGCTGTCTTTTTTTCCGCAGCCTTCTCTTGAGGAGATACCTCCTCCTTTTTCACCTCCTGGGGCTGCGTTTTAGGTGGAGGCGGAAAGAACTTTGATTGGATTAAAGTCCAGAATATAATAATAAAAAATGTCAATAATATCGCAAGGATAGCTCTTTTTTCCATGTTTCCCTTGCTCTAAATCTCCTTCCTAAGATTTTTTGATGGTTTCGGGGACCGGATCGTATCCGCCAGGATGGAAAGGATGGCACTTGGCAAGCCTCTTGGACATGAGCAAGATTCCCTCTATGACACCGAAGCGTCGGATCGATAGCAAGGCATAGGAGGAACACGAAGGAGTGAAACGGCAGCAAGGCCCGAAGAGGGTTGAAAACGTATGCTGGTAGAGACGAATCAGAATGATCAGTCCGTCTTCCACCAACTTGTAAGTCGTTCTCTTTCTCATAAAATGAAGAGCCTACTCAGTTCTTCCTCCGCTTCCTGACCCCGATGAATCGAACATCCCTTTTTGATCAGCAAAATAAAATCATAAGATCCTTTGACGTGATGTTTATGGAGTCGAAAAAATTCTCTAATGTAGCGTTTCGTTCGATTCCGAAATGTCGCTGGACCGATCTCTTTCTTGGCGACGATCCCTAACCGATGGAATGCGCACTCGTTCTTATGCCTGAAGAGGATAAAACTTCGAGAGGAAATCCTCCTCCCAAATTTCATGACCCTTCTGAAATCCTCAGCTTGATTGATCCGCTCCTTTTTTGTAAACTTGAAGGATCCTATCACCGCGATCCTCATCCCCATCTATCTGCTGAGTGGATTCCCATACCCCTTCAGGAATGCAAGATTCAAACGGTCAACTTTTTCCTTCCCTTCATTCGTCTCCGCTTCAAAACATTTCGACCGCTCCTGGTGCTCATCCTCTCCAAGAATCCATGCGTCCTTTTGCGTCTGAGATTGCTGGGCTGGTATGTCCTTTTCATCGAATCCCTCTTTGTTAGAGTGGCTTATTTTCTGAAATGATTAAACTTTTAATTTAAACCACATTTATTACCCATTGTCAAGATTGCCTCTCAATTTTGTTGACAGAACAGGGCTTTTTATATTAGATTTTGTAATGAAATTTAGGCACCTCTCCCAAAAGGGCAGGACTTTCCGGAGATGACCGACTACTGTTGATCTTGCCTCATAATCTGAACCAAAGGATGATTAAAATCACTTTTCGACCTCCATCACCCCGGGAGTTTCAATGAGCGTTGCTATCGAACACATCCCAGTCAATATCGAAGACGAGATGAAAAAGTCCTACATGGACTACGCCATGAGCGTGATCATCGGTCGAGCCCTACCCGATGTGAGGGATGGTCTCAAACCCGTTCACCGCCGCATTCTCTACGCGATGAATGAGTTAAACAACGATTGGGACAAACCCTATAAAAAATCCGCAAGAATCGTCGGCGATGTGATCGGTAAGTACCACCCTCACGGTGACATGGCTGTTTATGATGCCATCGTCAGAATGGCACAGGACTTCTCTCTCCGCTATCCGCTGATCGACGGCCAAGGGAACTTCGGCTCCATCGACGGCGATCCGCCAGCAGCCATGCGCTACACAGAGATCCGGATGTCCAAGCTCACAGCCGAATTATTGGCTGATATTGATAAAGAAACCATTGAGTTCATCCCGAACTACGACGAATCTTTGGTCGAGCCTGCAGTTCTTCCATCCAAATTCCCGAACCTCGTCGTCAATGGCTCCTCCGGGATCGCAGTGGGCATGGCCACCAATATCCCTCCTCATAACCTCACGGAAACCATCAATGCCATCGTTGCCCTCATCGAAACCCCGGAGATCTCCGTTGCGGAATTGATGGACCACGTTCCCGGCCCTGACTTTCCTACAGCAGGGTTCATTTACGGGAAAGAGGGCATACGTCAGGCTTACGAGACGGGAAAAGGCGTGATCCAGCTCCGAGCCAGAGCGCTCGTCGAGAGGGACCGAAAAGGAGAACGTGAAAGTATCGTCATCACCGAACTCCCCTATCAGACCAATAAGGCCAAGCTCATCGAAAGAATTGCTGAATTAGTCGAGGAGAGAACGATCGAGGGAATTTCCAATATCCGGGACGAATCGGATCGGGACGGGATGAGGGTGGTTGTCGAACTGAAACGCAATGAGGTGTCCGAGGTCATCCTCAATCAGCTCTACAAACACACCCAGATGCAAACCTCCTTTGGGATCATTCTTCTGGCCATCCATCAGAATCAGCCAAAGCTTCTCACCCTCAAAGAGATGCTTCATTTTTTTATCCAACATCGCCAAGAAGTCGTCATCCGAAGATCTCGCTTCGAGCTAAACAAAGCAGAGGCCAGAGCTCATATCCTGGAGGGTTTGAAAAAGGCGATTGACCATATCGATGCCATCATCGCTACGATCAAGGCCTCCAAAACACCCAAGGAGGCGAAAGACCGTTTGATGGAAAAATTCGCCTTTTCGGATGAGCAGGCCCAAGCGATCTTGGAGATGAGGCTTCAACGGCTGACCAACCTCGAACAACGAAAAATCGTTGAAGAGTACGAGGAGACAATTAAATTGATCAATCGCTTGAAAGCGCTCCTGGCCAGCGATCGCTTGATTCTCAATTTAATCAAGGAGGAGCTCCTCTCCATCCGAGATGCCTTCGGAGACGAAAGGAAGACAGAAATTGTGGAGGCTGCCCCGGAAATCCGAGTCGAAGACCTCATCGCCGAAGAAGATATGGTGGTGACGATCACCCACACGGGATATATCAAGAGGAATCCGATTAGCCTCTACCGCAGCCAGCATCGTGGCGGAAAGGGGAAGATGGGGATCAACGTCAAAGAGGAAGATTTTGTAGAAGATCTTTTCATCGCCTCGACCCATGATTACCTCCTGTTCTTCACGGACGCCGGAAAGATTCACTGGATGAAGGTCCACGAACTTCCTCAGGCTGGACGCCTTACGCGGGGGAAAGCCATTGTCAACCTTCTCAATCTCAGCCCCCAGGAGAAAGTGACCGCCATTCTCTCCCTCAAAGATTTTACCAAAGAGATGTTCATCAACTTTATGACCAAAAGAGGGACGATCAAGAAGACGGCCCTTGAAGCCTACAGCAACCCCAGGTCGGGGGGTATCATCGCCATTCACCTCGACGAAGGGGATGAGCTTATCTCTACCAAGCTGACCGACGGAAAACAGCATCTTTTCATCGGCACCAAAATGGGGAAAGCTATTCATTTCCCCGAAAACCAGATTAGAGAGATGGGCCGCACGGCCCGCGGGATCAGAGGAATAAAAATTTCAAAACAAGATGAGGTCGTGGGTATGGAAGTGGTTGCCCCCCACACTCAGATCTTGACGGTCACAGCGCATGGCTACGGAAAGCGGACTCAGGCCGCTGAATATCGTATTCAGAATAGGGGAGGATCCGGGATCTTTACGGTGAAGAGAACCCAAAAGACCGGGGATGTGATAGGTATTAAAACCGTCGTAGATGAAGATGAATTGATGGTCATCTCCAACAAGGGGAAGATTATCCGCCTGCGGGCCGTAGATATCCCCGTTCAAGGAAGGAGCACTCAAGGAGTAAGGCTGATCACCCTCGAAGAGGGGGAGAGGGTAGTCGCTGTGGCCAGACTGGCAGAGAAAGAATAATTTTACAAAAAAAGCTTGATTTTTTTGAATAACGGATTTAATATTTAACTCGTAAATACTCAAGAATTCTAATCCTCAAAATTTATCCCCTCTTTGTCTTTAATTTCTTTTATCCACAGTTGTGGAAACGTTGTGCAAAGAGACTTATAACTAATTGAAAATGAAGATATTTTCTTTTTTTGGTCGGTCCTGCCCGTTTCACCGATACCCCCTTTCTGATGCTTCAAAGCAGTAAGGTCAATTTCATGGAAGATTTATGGCCTAAGGCCATCGATGCGTTAAAGGAAAGAGTCGGTCAGCAGAACTTCGACATTTGGATTAAACCGATTCACTTTGTCTCCAGGGAAGGAGAAAAGGTTGAGTTAGAGGTCCCGAATCGGTTCTTCAAAGAGTGGATCAACGAACACTATTCTCTTCATATAAAAGATGTGATTTCTCTCTTCACCCATATGCCTTGTCAACTCCAATTCCGAATCAGAAACGAAAAGATGAATGGAAAGGATCCGATTTCCCAACCTCTGCCAAGCTATGAACAGCCAGCCATCCACTCTTTCCAGCCGATCTTCAATCCCAAATACACGTTCGACCATTTCGTGGTCGGAGCGAGCAACCAGTTTGCTCATGCGGCCTGCCTGGCTGTGGCAGATTTACCCGCCAAGAATTACAATCCTCTCTTTATTTATGGAGGGGTGGGGCTGGGAAAAACCCATCTTCTCCACGCCATCGGAAACCATATCGTGCAACATCGTATTCTTCCAGATGTGAGGAAGATTTTCTACATCTCCTCGGAGGAGTTCACCAATGAGCTGATCAATTCGCTTCGCTATGAGAAAATGGATGAGTTTCGAAATAAATTTAGAAAGATGGATATCCTCTTAATCGATGACATTCAATTCATTGCCGGGAAGGAGAGAACGCAAGCCGAATTTTTTCATACCTTCAACTCCCTCTACGAGGCAAGGAGACAAATCGTTGTTACCAGCGACAAGTTTCCAAAAGATATTCCTGACTTCGAAGAACGACTTCGATCTCGTTTCGAATGGGGTTTGATCGCGGACATTCAGCCCCCCGATATCGAAACCAAGGTGGCTATCTTAAGAAAGAAGGCCGAAACGGAAAATATCGCTCTCCCGAATGACGTCGCTTTCTTTCTTGCCTCTCAGATTGATTCGAATATTCGAATCCTGGAAGGATCCCTCATCCGTATCGGTGCTTTTGCTTCCCTCACCAAAACACCGATCGATGTGCAATTGGCGAAAGAAGTGTTGAAGAACATTATCAAACCCAAAGAGGAATTTGTTTCCATAGACATGATTCAAAAAGTGGTTTCCAATTTTTTTAATATTAAAATTTCAGATCTAAAGGTGAAAAGAAAATATAAGGGGTATGTCCTTCCTCGACAGATCGCGATGTATCTCTCTCGAAAGTTAACCAATGCCTCGCTCCTTGAAATTGGAGATAAGTTCGGAGGAAAAGATCATTCCACCGTTCTTCACTCCGTTAAGAAAGTAGAGGAGAAGATGTCCAAAGAGACCTCCTTTAAGGAAATGATAGAGAATTTGCATGGTCGAATTAAAACATAAACCCTTCTTCATTTTTCCTCGGCGTTATTCCTTACAGCGATACCTTAACGCCGTAGAGAAAATGGAGTGGAAATATTGTGCGTGAATGAGGAGAGCCAACGAGAAAGGATCTATTTTCTGAAAAAGGGATGAATTTCCAAAACCTTTAGGGTGATTTTTCAACAATGAATTCCCTTTTTGTTTTTTAACTTAGGGTCTTTTTCATCATTTCCACAGACATAGACGACGGTGACGTACTAAGAACATAGAGAATATTATTAGGAGGCAAATACGATGAATTTTGAAATCGACAAGAAAGAGTTCGTAAAGGGATTAAGCCTCATGCAAAGTGTCGCAGGAAGAAAAACGACGCTTCCCATCTTATCCCACATTCTATTAGAGTGGGAGAAAAACTCCCTCTATCTCACCGGAACGGATTTAGAAACAGGAATCCGGGAAGAATTACCTGCAAAAATTCATCAAAAAGGAAAAGCCTCTGTTTCAGCGAAGAAACTCTATGAAATTGTAAGGGAATTACCCGAGGAAACCATCCATATCCAAAAGAAAGATAATCAATGGATTACGCTTCAATGCGGAAAATCCATTTTTAATCTTGCCGGGCTAGATCCAGAAGAATTTCCCTCTCTTCCCTCTTACCAAGAGGAAAATTTTTCCATTGTTTCCGCTCGACTCATTCGAGAGATGATTGAAAAAACTGTTTTTGCTGCCTCCAATGAAGAATCTCGCTATCACCTCAACGGAGTTCTCTTTGCGCAGGCGAAACAAGCAGGAAAAGACGCGTTAAGAATGGTCGCGACCGATGGCCATCGGCTTTCTATGATTGATCGAGAGAATCAGAAAATTCGGGGCGTTGAGGAAAAAGGAGTGATCATTCCCAAGAAGGGAGTGTTGGAGATTAGGAGGATCATCGGAGATCGAGATGGGGAAGAAGAGATGGGAATCTATTTCAATACCACCCATGGATTTTTTAAAATGGGGAAATCTCTCACGGTGATTCGACTGATCGATGGTGAATTTCCAGAATACGAACAGGTCATTCCAAAAGGAAATGATAAGAAATTAGTGATGGCAAAAGAGAGAATGATCAGCAGCCTGAAACGCGTTTCTACCATGGCGAGCGAAAGGATGGAGGGAGTGAAATTTTCTGTTGCAGCAAATTCTGTGGAGATGTCCTCCACACACCAAGATTTTGGAGATGCCAAAGAAGAGGTCGAGGTGGTTTACGAAGGAATTCCTCTTGAGGTCGGGTTTAATGCGAGATATTTAATCGAGGCCTTCAATGTGATCGATACGGAAGAGGTTCTGATGGAGTTGAAGGATGAAGGAAGTCCCGGGATCCTCAGACCCTCCTCTTCTACCCCGGGATTCTCCAATCAAATTTCCATCATCATGCCCATGAGGCTTTAGGTAATAGAGTGCGGGTGAAAGCGGATAGTGTTCGTTTCTAGTTAAGGAGAGAAGATGAAGGAACAGCCAGAAAAATATACGGCGGAGCAGATCAAGATCCTGGAAGGATTGGCAGCCGTCCGCAAAAGGCCTGCGATGTATATTGGAAACACCGGCATCGAGGGGCTTCACCATCTGGTTCATGAATTGGTGGATAATAGTATTGACGAAGCCCTGGAAGGATATTGCTCAAAGATCGATGTGATGATTCATATTGATAACAGCGTTACGGTAAGAGACGACGGCCGCGGTATTCCCGTCGATATGCACGAGAAAGAGAAACGTCCTGCAGTGGAGGTTGTCATGACCAAGCTGCACTCCGGGGGTAAATTCGATAACCGCAGCTACAAGATCTCCGGAGGTCTTCATGGGGTCGGGCTCTCGGTGGTCAATGCCCTCTCTGAATTCATTGACCTGGAAATACGAAGGGACGGGAAGGTTTATCATCAGACCTATGAGCGGGGAGAGGCCAAGACCAAACTGGAAGTGATCGGCAAGACCAAACATACGGGAACCCAGATCCGTTTCAAACCCGACAGCCAGATCTTTGAAACCGTCAATTTCAGTTTTGACATTCTCTCCCAGCGCTTAAGGGAACTGGCTTTTCTAAACAAAGGACTCTCCATCAGCATTGAGGACGAGCGGTCGGAAAAACGGCATGACTTTTTTTACAAAGGAGGGATTCTCTCCTTCATCGAATACCTCAATAAGAACAAGAATTGTATTCATCCGAAACCCATCTACGTCCAGGGCGTCAAGAACGCAACCGAAGTGGAGATTGCCTTCCAATATAACGACGGATATGCCGAAAACCTCTTCTCCTTCGCCAACAACATCAACACCCATGAAGGGGGAACGCACCTCATCGGCTTTAAAAGTGCGCTCACACGGACGATCAATCAATATGCAACCAGCGCCAACCTGCTGAAAGGCGCTAAAGAAAACCTCACGGGAGAGGATATCCGGGAAGGGCTGGCAGGCGTGATCAGCGTGAAAATCCCCGAGCCGCAATTTGAAGGGCAAACGAAGACAAAACTGGGAAACAGCGAGGTAAAGGGCCTGGTCGAAGCCCTGGTCAATGAAAAACTGGGCAGTTACTTTGAAGAGAACCCAGGCATCGCAAGAAAGATCATCTCCAAAGTGGTCGATGCCGCTCGGGCCAGAGAAGCCGCGCGAAAAGCACGGGAGTTAAGCCGACGAAAGGGAGCCTTGGAAGGAGACTCCCTTCCGGGAAAATTGGCCGATTGCCAGGAGAAGGACCCTGCGGTCAGCGAGATTTTCATCGTCGAGGGCGATTCGGCAGGGGGGTCAGCCAAGCAGGGCAGGGACCGGTCCTTCCAGGCTATTCTTCCCCTCAAGGGAAAGATCCTTAACGTGGAGAAGGCTCGGTTCGATAAAATGTTGGCCAGCGAAGAAATCCGCCTTCTCATCTCCGCCTTGGGCGCGGGCATTGGAAAAGAAGACTATGACATCCATCGCCTTCGCTATCACCGGATCATCATCATGACCGATGCGGATGTGGATGGATCCCATATCCGAACCTTACTCCTCACCTTTTTCTATCGCCATATGCCCGAGGTGATCGAAAGGGGGCACCTTTATATTGCCCAGCCGCCGCTGTACAAAGTGACAGAGGGAAAGAGCGCAACCTACATTAAGGGGGAGGAGGATTTCAATCGATATCTCATGAACCGGGCCATCGAGAAGAGCGAGGTCACCGTCCAGTCCACCGGTAAGAAGATGACCGACAAGAGGCTGGGCTTGCTTTTGGAAAAAATCTACACCTATCATGACTTGATTCAGCGGATCCAGAAAAAAGGGTATTCCCGATCCCTCATCAAATTCCTGCTTGAAAAGGGAGTTCGAAACAAGTCGATGTTTGAGGAGAAGGGGAAGATAGCTGATCTTCAGAAGCGGTTGACAAAGAGCGGGTTCGAAGTCTTCGACCTTTCCTGGGATGAAGAGCATAACGTTTACGGTTTTGAAGTTCGAGAATCGAACGGAAAGGATGTGCGGAGTCGCGTTCATTGGGATCTGATCACCTCGGTTGAATATCGCCATCTCTATCAGGTTCGTCAAGAGATCCAAGAGATGGCGCCCCCTCCGTATACCCTTGTGGAGAAGGGAAAGAAAGTGACGATCGATCACGAGGAGAGACTGCTTGAAGCGCTGAACCACCTTGGAAAGGAAGGGCTGAGCATCCAGCGATATAAAGGGCTTGGGGAGATGAACCCCGAACAACTCTGGGAGACCACCATGAATCCGGAGAGCCGAACGCTCCTCAAAGTAAAGGTGGAGGATGCCATCGAGGCGGATGAAATCTTCAGCATCTTGATGGGCGATGAGGTGGAGCAAAGACGCCAGTTCATCGAGGAGAATGCCCTGTTTGTTCAACGCCTCGATATCTAATATTAAAGAAATTATAAATGTCAAAATCCAGATGCGAATCAACGTCAAGGCCTAAAATTCCAAACCCTTCTGGGATTTGAGCTTTGGGCTTGACTTGAAATTTGAACTTTGTCATTTGGCATTCACGGTATAAATGAATGCTTATCGTCGGATTGACAGGGGGGGTGGCAAGCGGAAAGACGGCTGTCTCCCAGGTCTTAAGAGAAGAGGGCGCTTATATCATCGATGCAGACCAGATTGCCAGGGAGTTGGTTCAACCCCACAAACCCGCCTGGAATGAGATCATCAGGGCATTTGGCAAGGAAATCCTTCAAGAGGATAGATCCGTTGATCGAAAAGAATTAGCGGATAAGATCTTTGCAGATCCCGAGCAGAGGAAAGTTCTGAACCAGATTCTCCATCCTCGCATCAAAGAGGGGATAGCTCGAAGAGCAAGAGAGATTGGGCAAAAGGATCCCGAAGCGATCGTGGTGATTGATGCGCCGCTCCTGATCGAGCTCGGAATGCACCATAAAGTGAATCGACTGATTGTGGTCACTTCGACGCAGACGCAACAAATGGAGAGGCTGAAAAAACGGGATGGGAGAAGCCCCGAGGAGGCGTTGAGGCTCCTCTCTTCTCAGATGCCCGTCGAGGAAAAGGAAAAACTGGCGGATTTCGTCGTGCGGAATGAGGGGTCTCTCGAAGAGATGAAGAAGAGGGCCAAGGAGGTTTTCAAAGAACTGAAAAGGGGTATGCTTCAAAAAAATAAAAAACAGTAGGCCTGTGGGGCCCGTACGCACATCAATACAGGAGGATAAAGGAAAACGTATGAACATTAAGGATTTGAAGAAGCTGAAAATTAACGATCTATACAAGATTGCCAAGGAGCTCAACGTCGAAGGGGCAAGCGGGATGAGGAAACAGGAACTGATCTTTGCTATCCTTCAAGCCCAGACGGAGAAAAACGGCCTGATCTTTGGGGAAGGAGTGCTGGAGATCCTGCCTGACGGGTTTGGCTTTCTGAGAGCCCCTGATTACAATTATCTGCCCGGGCCGGATGACATTTATATCTCCCCATCCCAGATCCGGCGATTCAATCTTCGAACGGGCGACACGGTCTCGGGTCAGATTCGACCGCCCAAGGATACCGAGCGTTACTTTGCCATGTTGAAAGTTGAGTTGGTCAACTATGAAGACCCGGAGGTGGCCCGGGATAAGATCCTCTTCGACAACTTGACCCCCCTTTATCCTCAGGAGAAGATCCATTTAGAAGCAGGGAACGATTCTAAGAATTACTCGGCCAGGGTGATGGACCTCCTCACACCCATTGGAAAAGGACAGCGGGGGCTGATCGTCGCCGCGCCGAGAACCGGGAAGACAATGCTCCTTCAGACGATTGCCCATAGCATTACCTCCAACCATAAAGAGATCACTTTAATCGTCCTCCTCATCGATGAACGTCCCGAGGAGGTGACCGATATGGAGCGGTCTGTCGACGCAGAGGTCATCAGTTCCACTTTTGACGAGCCGGCCTCCCGCCATGTTCAGGTGGCGGAGATGGTGATTGAGAAGGCAAAGCGGCTGGTGGAGCATCAAAAGGATGTGGTGATCCTTCTTGACAGCATCACGCGGCTTGCGAGGGCATACAATACCGTTGTGCCGCCCAGCGGGAAGGTCCTCTCCGGAGGCATAGACGCCAATGCCCTGCAAAGGCCGAAGCGGTTTTTTGGCGCTGCGAGAAATATTGAAGAGGGCGGGAGCCTGACCATTATTGGGACGGCCCTGGTCGACACAGGAAGCCGTATGGATGAGGTGATTTTTGAAGAATTCAAGGGGACAGGAAATATGGAGATCAATTTAGACCGCCGTTTGGTCGATCGGCGGGTCTTTCCCTCTATTGACATTCAACGCTCCGGTACTCGAAAAGAAGAATTGCTCCTCGACAAGAACGATCTCAACCGCATTTGGCTCTTGAGAAAAGTCCTTCAGCCGATGAACACGGTGGAGAGCATGGAATTTCTTCTGGAAAAGATGCAGGCGACGAAGAACAATCGAGAATTCCTCGATTCGATGAATCAATAATGGCCAGTGCCTTTCACCACCCATCGCCCTGACACGATTTGCACAAATAGTTGAAAATTTGTGAAAAATCAGTAAAATAAAGGGTTGGAGGCTATGACATGAAGAAAGATATGCACCCCAAGGTTTTTGACACGGTGATCAAGTGCGCTTGTGGAGCGACCTTCGAGACGAAGAGTACGGAAAAGGAGATTCATGTAGAAATCTGCTCCAACTGCCATCCTTTTTTTACCGGAAAACAAAAATTTTTGGATACCGCTGGAAGGATTGAACGATTTCAGAAAAAATATGCAAAAAAAGAAAAAAAGAATGAGTAACTTAGACTTTCCCCGATACTATGGGTCCTCTCGATCCGTCACCTGCGGGCTGACCTCTTTCGATGAGAGCAGAGGTTCTTCCTGTACTCCTGTCTTTTCACCCGTCAGTTCCTTGGCAGGCACTCAGCATTAGTTCACCCTGTTCAACAAGAATGTCTCTTGAAAGAGGATGGATGTTTTCAGTCTATCTCTGATAAGTTCGTATTGTTTTTGCGAATTCAAGAAGGGCAATGGTACGTAATCCTTTGGCGACAGGATTCAAGGAGAGGGTTTAAATGTTCTTTGTGAGAAAAGATCCCAGGCAGGGATGGTCTCCATCCGGTCCGTCGATTTCCAAGGAAAAGGAGGATCGCCTTCGGGTGGGCGGTCAGGCTGTGATCGAAGGGGTGATGATGAGATCCCCCAATTCGATGGCTGTTGCGGTTCGTAGGCCCAACGGGGAGATTGTAGTGAAACGGGAGAGGTTGGACTTCTTTTCCGAAAAGAAATTCTTCTCGAAACTTCCTTTGGTCAGAGGAGTGATCAGCCTCGTCTCCGCACTGGTTTTAGGCATGAAGGCTCTCAACTTTTCAGCCAATCAGTCCCTTGAAGAAGAGCAAGAGGTCAGCTCCTGGGCCATGGGCCTCACTTTTGCCTTTGCCCTCTGCTTCGGCATCTTCCTCTTCTTTATGATTCCTCTCTTTTTGACAAAGTGGTTGCGGTTCACCATCCCCATGGTTTCCACCAGCGGATTACTCTTCAACCTGGTGGACGGAGTGCTCCGACTGATGATCTTTCTGGCCTACCTGTGGGGTATCTCTTTTTTTAAAGAGGTTCGAAGAATCTTTCAGTACCATGGAGCGGAGCACAAGTCGATCTTTGCCTTTGAGTCCGGTGAGGCGTTAGCGCCCGATCGCGTAAAGGGTTTCAGTTATCTCCATCCCAGATGCGGAACGAGCTTCCTTCTCATCGTCATGGTGGTGAGCATTCTGGTGTTCGCCCTCATCCCCCACCAGCTTGCATTCGGGTATAAAGTGGTGTCTCGGGTTGTTTTCATCCCTCTGATCGCAGGGCTCGCTTATGAGATCATCCGATTCGCCGACCAAAAGAGGGACAGGAAGAGCATGCAGTATTTCATCAAACCCGGCCTCTGGCTCCAACGGCTGACTGCTCGCGAGCCCTCCGAGGACCAGATTGAGGTGGCACTCCGGGCCCTTCGTGAGGTGCTGGAGTTAGAGGGGCGACAAAAATAAGATCAAAATCTAATGAAGGCCATTCCTCCGCGGACTTTGCTCGGTCGGTATCCATTTGAGATGTGAAATCCTGAGCCTGTCAGGAAGAAGGTCTGCCGCTTATAATTAGTACAGGGAAAGAAGATGTTTGAGAAATTAGAAGAGGTTGAGCATCGGTACGATACCCTCTCACACCTCCTTGGCCAAACGGAGCTGATCGCGAGACAGGAGGAGTACCAGAAGGCTGTCAAGGAGTATGCCGAGCTGGGAAAGGTGGTCGATCTTTACCGAAGGCTCAAGAAATTGGAAGAGGAGATCAAGGGAAGCCAGCACCTCCTTGAGAACGAGGAGGATGAGGAAATGAAACGGCTGGCCAAGGAAGAACTCAACCGACTGACCCTGGAAAGGGAGAAGGTGGAGGAGGACCTGAAGATGGCGCTTCTCCCCAAAGATCCGAACGACGAAAAGAACATTCTGCTCGAAATCCGCGCAGGAACCGGGGGAGAGGAAGCCGGGCTTTTTGCAGGGGATCTCTTCAGGATGTATTCCAAGTTTGCAGAAAAACAGGGTTGGCGAATGGAGATATTGAACCGCCATTATACGGGTGTCGGGGGGTTCAAGGAGATCGTCGCCCTGATCGAAGGAAAAGGGGCCTACAGTCGACTGAAATTCGAGAGCGGCGTCCACCGGGTTCAGCGAGTTCCTGTGACGGAATCTCAAGGCCGCATTCATACCTCGACCGTAACCGTGGCCATTCTTCCGGAGGCGGAAGAGGTTGATGTGCAGATCGACCCCAATGACCTAAGAATCGACATCTTCAGATCCTCCGGACCGGGCGGCCAGAGCGTCAACACCACAGACTCTGCTGTGCGGATCACGCATCTTCCCACGGGAATGGTGGTGTCCTGTCAGGACGAGAAGTCGCAGCACAAGAACAAGGCCAAAGCCCTCAAGATCCTTCGAGCCAGGTTATTGGACAAGGCCCAGCAAGAGAAACAGATGGAGATTTCGGAAAAGAGAAGAAACCAGGTCGGAACCGGAGAGAGGAGCGAACGCATTCGAACGTACAACTTTCCTCAAGGGAGGGTCACCGATCACCGGATTGGCTTGACACTTTATCGGCTGGAATCCATTCTTGAGGGAGACCTCGATGAGATCATCAACGCATTGACCGCGCATTACCAAGCGGATATATTGAAGGGAGAAATGGAAAATTCCAAATTCCAAACCTCCAACGGCAAGTACTGACCACTCGCTTTTTCCCTCTCCCCTTTGGGGAGAGGGCGGGGTGAGGCTCCAAGAGATGACGCGATTAGAGTCTTTGAATCAGACAACCAATCGTTTGAAGGTTCGCCGGGTTGAAAATCCTCGGCTGAATGCAGAGCTTCTCTTGGCCCGTTCCTTGAATCTGAGCAGGGAAGGGCTGTATAGAAGTCTCCATGACCTGCTTCAGGAAAAGGAGAGAGAGGTACTGGAGAAGATGATCCAAAGAAGAATTTCCGGAGAGCCTCTTCAATACATTTTAGAGCAGCAGGAATTCTGGTCGATCGATCTTAAAGTGGATTCTCGCGTCCTCATTCCAAGACCAGAGACAGAGCTTTTGATCGAACAGAGTCTCCCGATCCTATCTGAAATATCTCTCAAAGGAAATCCCTCTGTCCTCGAAATAGGAACGGGGAGCGGTGCGATCGCCATCGCCTTGGCAAAAGAGGTGTCGAATCTCTTTCTGATTGCTACGGATATTTCAGGGGATGCCCTGACATTGGCTAAGGAGAATGCTAAGTCTGCCGGCGTCCTGGATCGGATAAGATTTGTGGCCGGCGATCTTTTCAGTCCATTCCATTCTAAGAAAGGGAGGGCGACTTTCGATCTTATCCTCTCGAACCCTCCGTACATTGTCCGACGTAAGATCAGTACGCTGGCGGAAGAGGTGAAGGATTATGAGCCGAGGATTGCTTTAGACGGAGGTGAGGATGGATTGGCTTTCTACCGAGGCATCGTTCCAGAAGTCTCCTTTTATCTACGGGAAGGAGGATGGCTCCTCCTGGAAGTGGCCCTGGGACAGAGTGGAGATGTTTCCGAGATGATCGAGGGGGAAGGTCATTTCTTGGAGCCCCAATGCATTCCTGATTTATCCGGAATTGGAAGAGTGGTGAAAGCGCAAAAAATAGGAAACTCGAAGCACGAAATCCCAAATACGAAATAAACTCGAATGACCAAAGTGCAAAATTCAAAAAGGAAAATAAAGGTTAGAGAATTTGGTCATTTGAATTTGAGATTTGTTTCGGATTTCGAGTTTCGATATTCGGATTCGGGGTGTTGAGATGGATAAAATCGTCATCCGAGGGGGAGAGAGGTTAATCGGCGACGTGGGGGTGAGCGGGTCAAAGAACTCCACGCTTCCTATCTTTGTCTCCTGCCTCCTCAACGAGGGAGAAAACGTATTCTCGAATGTTCCCGACCTCAGAGACGTTCAGACCATCATCAAGGTTCTTCGAAACCTCGGAGTAGGGGTATCGCAGGAAGAAGGGGTTTATCGAATCAATGCCACGGAGGTTTCAAGCGATGAGGCCCCCTACGATTTGGTCAAGACCATGAGGGCCTCCATTCTCGTCTTAGGCCCTCTGGTCGCTCGTCGGAAGAAGGCCACGGTTTCTCTTCCAGGAGGATGTGCCATTGGTGCACGGCCGATCAATCTCCACCTGGCGGGCCTTGAGGTAATGGGAGCGAAGATCGATCTCCGGCATGGATACATCGAGGCAAAAAGCGATGGGTTGAAGGGAGCGACCATCTCCTTTGACACGGTCACTGTCACCGGGACCGAGAACCTGATGATGGCAGCCGCGCTGGCCAAAGGAAGGACGGTTTTGCAAAATGCCGCCATGGAACCTGAGGTGGTGGATTTGGCAAATGTCCTGAACAAGATGGGGGCGAAGGTCACGGGTGCCGGGACGAATGTGATCGAGATCGAAGGGGTGAAGTCTCTTCACGCCGTTGAGCATCGGATCATTCCTGATCGGATCGAAGCCGGGACCTTGATGGTGGCCGCTGGACTGACGCGCGGAAATATAAAGATTCTCCAATGTCCCTTTTCCGAAATGGAAATGGTCGTCCATAAGTTAAGAGAATCGGGCATGGAGATTGAATCCGAGGGGGACGGGATCAGGACGGTGGGCACCAAGAGGATTCGGAGCGTGGACATCAAGACGCAACCTTATCCCGGTTTCCCAACGGATATGCAAGCCCAGTTCATGGTCTTGATGTCTCTGGCAAGAGGGTTGAGTGTCATTTCTGAAACGATCTTCGAGAATCGATTCATCCATGTGAGCGAGCTTCGAAGAATGGGAGCCGATATTCGTATCCAAGGCGATTCAGCCATCATCCAAGGGGTGGAAAGCTTGGGTGGGGCGCCCGTGATGGCGACGGATTTAAGAGCCAGTGCATCCCTTGTGCTGGCCGGATTGGCTGCTGACGGTGTGACCGAAGTCTCGAGAGTCTATCACTTGGACCGGGGGTACGAGGCACTGGACAAAAAATTGGCTAAACTCGGAGCGAATATTGAGAGGGTGAAAGAAGGAGACTGACATTTCGGATCGCCGATTGCGGATTGCGGAATGAAAGACAGGCCAATCAAAGAGGATTTTTCATGAAGATTTTTCGGGCGGGAAAAAAAGGATTTGAGCGCTACCTTTCTAGGATGGAAGAAAGAGGGGAGCAGGGTAGCCTCCGCCTCGAAAGGAAGGTTCGTTCGATATTGGAGAATGTGCGGAAAGAGGGGGACAGAGCTCTCGTCCGTTACACGCAGGTCTTCGACGGCTTACAAATTCCGATCCATCAACTCCGGGTGAAGAGGAGCGAAGTGGAAAGGGCTTACAAGGAGGTCCCCTCGGATTTATTAGGAACGCTCAAAAAGGCAACTCGAAGAATTCAGAAGTTTCACCAGCTCCAGAGCAGGAGATTGATCCAGTCATTGAAGCGAAAGGAGAGAGGGATTGAGCTTGAGCAGATGATGAGGCCCTTAGAGAGGGTCGGGATCTACGTTCCCGGTGGAAAAGCCTCTTATCCTTCGACCGTCCTCATGGCCGCCATCCCTGCGAAGGCGGCTGGCGTTCGGGAGATCCTCATGGTCACGCCCCCTCAGAAAGGAGCGATCAGCCCTGCTGTACTGGTCGCAGCGGATTTGGCTGGAGTGGATCGAATCTATCGGGTGGGAGGTGTTCAAGCCGTCGCGGCGCTCGCCTATGGGACGAAATCGATTCCCAAGGTGGATAAGATTGTTGGACCGGGAAACCAATATGTCGCCACGGCCAAGAGATTGGTGTATGGCGAGGTGGACATCGATATGGTGGCGGGGCCAAGCGAGATTGTGATTGTCTCGGATGGGAGCGCGCCTTCTTCCTTTGTCGCAGCGGACCTCATCTCCCAGGGCGAGCACGATGAAATGGCATTGACCGTGCTCATTACCAATTCTGAGGCCTTCGGAAGGGAAGTAAAGAAGGAAGTGGAGAGACAACTTCCTTCTTTGAGGCGAAGAAACGTCGCTTCTCAAAGCCTGAATCGAAGAGGCGCCATTCTCATTGTCAAAAATATCGAGCAGGCAATGCAGCTTGCAAACCGCATCGCTCCGGAGCATTTGGAGCTTGCTGTTTCAAGACCCCGGTCTCTGATCAAGAGTGTCAGACACGCGGGTGCCGTCTTTCTTGGTTCTTATACTCCCGAGGCGATTGGAGATTATATCGCCGGCCCCAACCATATTCTTCCGACAGCAGGCACCGCTCGATTCTCTTCGCCTTTGGGTGTGGAGGATTTTGTGAAGAGGACCAACGTGGTGAGTGTTACCCGAAGGGCATTACAAGGGTTTGACAAAGATGTAAAGAGATTCGCAAACTGGGAAGGATTGCAAGGACACTATCGCGCGGTTCAAGTGAGGGTTGAGAAGTCCTGAGAAAGGAATCATAATCCCTGGATCCGTGTTTGCTTTTGTAAAGGGTTTCCAGCCTAAGGAGAAATCATGAAGAGATTACGGAAGGCAGAGGTGAGGCGGAAAACAAAGGAGACATCTGTCGTCCTAAAAGTGAATCTGGATGGGTCCGGAAAACATTCGATCAAAACAAGAATCCCTTTCTTCGATCACATGCTCAGCCTCCTGGCTTATCACAGTCGCATGGATCTCTCCCTCATGGCGAGGGGGGATATCGGTGTAGACGCACACCACACTGTGGAAGACGTAGGCATCTGTCTTGGAGACGGGATCAGAAAGGCCCTTGGAGAGGCGAAGGGAATTCAAAGATACGGGGCGGCCACGATTCCAATGGACGAAGCGTTGGTCTCCGTTGCAATCGATCTTTCGATGAGACCTTATCTTGTCTTTCAGATGAAACTGCGAAGATCCAAGATCGGGACGTTTGACCCCGAGTTGGTGGAGGAGTTCTTCAAGGCCCTTTGCAACCATGCGAGGATCACCCTTCACATCAACCTTCTTTATGGAAGGAACAGCCATCATATGGTAGAAGCTGTGTTCAAAGGGTTTGGAAGAGCGCTCAGAGAAGCAGTCTCTTTGGACGAGCGAGCCCCTGAAGTTCCATCGACCAAAGGCATTCTTTGAATGATAAGGGTCCTAGGGGTCCAGGGTTCCAGCGGTCAAGTGAAAAACATTCTTTGGATCACCAAAACTTGGACCCTTGAATCCTTGAACCCTCGAACCCTGATGTTCAGTGAGAGAAATGAACCCCAAAATTGTCATCATCGATTATGGTATGGGAAATCTTCGAAATGTCCAGAAGGGTTTCGAGAAGATCGGCCTCGAAGCCAAATTGACTCGTAACAAAAAGGAGATTGGAAAAGCCTCAGCCATTGTGCTTCCAGGGGTGGGCGCCTTCAAGGATTGTATGGAGAATCTGGAGAAGTATGGCCTTGTCGATCCTCTGCTACGATCCATAGAGAAAGGAAAGCCCTACTTAGGCATCTGCCTTGGACTACAAATTCTTTTTTCTGAAAGCGAAGAATTTGGAACTAACAAGGGGCTGGATCTGATCAGAGGAAAGGTAGTGAAATTCAGGCCCGATCCAGAGCATAAGGTTCCACACATGGGTTGGAATACCATTGAGAAGGAGAGAGAGGTTCCCATGCTCCAAGGCGTAGAGGGTGGAGATTTTTTCTATTTCGTCCATTCCTATTATGTTGTTCCCGAAGAGACACGGTGGGTCTCTACTTTTACTACGTATGGCAAGCCTTTCGTCTCCAGCATCTGGAAAGAGAACCTTTTTGCAACCCAATTTCATCCTGAGAAAAGTCAGCGGAAAGGGTTGAGGATATTGGAAAACTTTGTAAGATCCATCTAGTGGGATTGAATTTCTACGATCCACGGAACACGGACACGAGACACGATTTTTACAAGGAGCTTTCGATGAATGAAGTGAAGGTGGGTGAAATTCGAATCGGGAAAGGGAATCCTCTGGTTCTGATTGCGGGGCCCTGCGTGATCGAGAGTGAGGCAAACGCTCTTGAAGTTGCTAAGGAGATGAAGAATATCTGCTCAAATCTGAAAATTCCATATATCTTTAAAGCATCTTATGAGAAAGACAATCGGGGGTCAGAGAAATCTTACAGCGGACCGGGCCTTAAAGAGGGCTTAAGGGTACTTGCCAAAGTAAAGGAAAAGGTAGGCGTTACGATCCTCTCCGACGTCCACCGGATGGAAGACGTGGATCTGGCCAAAGAGGTTCTCGATGTCATTCAAATCCCAGCCTTTCTTTGTCAGCAGACGAGTCTCCTTCTTAAGGTGGGAAATGCTGGGAAAGTGGTGAACATCAAAAAAGGGCAGTTTATTGCTCCAGAGAGCATGGCAGGAGCCGTGAAGAAGATTCACAGCACGGGGAATCGCCAGATTCTTCTGACGGAGAGAGGCACCTGCTTTGGGTACAATAAACTGATTGCGGACTTCTGCTCGATTCCAGTTCTGCAGGAGCTCGGGTGTCCGGTTGTCTTCGATGCCACACACGTCATCAGAAATTATGGGATCCCAAGTGAAGATCCGAGGGGAGGCAGTCCCCAATATGTTCCCCATCTCTCGAGAGCAGCCGTAGCGGTTGGTTGCAACGGCCTTTTCCTCGAGACTCATCCGAGACCGAAAGAAGCGCTTTGTGACGCCTCCAGCATGATTCCGCTCAATGAAATGGAGAATCTTCTCAGGCAGACCAAAGCCATTCATGATATGATGAGAAACTGGGGGATCACTTAATTGCAAAGTGCGGATTGTAGATTGCGGAATAAAAACTAAGAAAAAGATAATTTCTGATTTCGATATTCGAATGAATTTTGTAAATAGAGAGGAGGGCAACGCGTGAAGATTTTTATCGATACGGCAAATCTCGACGAGATCAAGAAGGCAAAAGAGATCGGTTTGGTCGATGGCGTGACGACCAATCCGACACTCCTTGCAAAGCAAGGAGAGAAAACGGAAGTTCTGATCCGGAAGATCTCGAAAGAAGTGAAGGGGCCGGTCAATGTGGAGGTGACCGGAACTACTTGCGAGGAGATGGTGAAAGAAGCCGAGGTTATGGCGACCTGGGGCGATTCGATTGCAATCAAGATTCCTATCAACCATGAGGGCTTGAAAACGGTAAGAGCCCTCTCCTCCGAAGGGATCATGACCACCGTAACCCTTATCTTCTCAGCCAGCCAAGCCATTTTGGCAGCCAAAGCGGGAGCTACTTTTGTTTGTCCCTTCTTGGGAAGACTCGACGATATCGGCTTCAATGGCCTCGAATTGATCCGGCAGATCAGAGAAATCTACGACAACTATCCAAGCATAGAAACTCAGATTATTGTCGCCAGCGTCCGGAATCCTATTCATGTCATCGAGGCCGGAATGTTGGGGGCAGAAATTGTGACGATCCCGCCGGCTATCATCGATCAGATGATGAAACATCCACTGACGGATAAAGGAATTGCACAATTCTTAGAGGATGCCAAGAAGATCGGCACTAGAAAGTAAAAAAGGTTTTTGAGCAAGGCTGCGATGTTCAGTTCGGTTGGGAAAGGGACAATGGACTGTTCGTTGGTCATTGTCTAAAGTCCATCGTCCTGACGATACGGCATCGTACCGTGACCTTTGGACGAATGACTTTCCTGAGAAAGTGGAGGGGGAGATGAAAAAATTTCTGATGCTGCTTCTCATTTTGGGAATGGTTGTCGCATGGACCGCTCCATTAAGGGCGGAGACGAAACCTCGTTTGGCCGTTTTACCCTTCTTTTTTGAGCGATTGAACAATCCAGCCAGAGGCACGGTCTTGTGTCCTCTCTGCAAAGGTGTATTTCAAACGAGCCCCGTTTCGCCCACCGCTGTCATTTACCTTTCCCGACTCCTCTATCAGAAAATGGACGCTCTTGATCGATTTGGAATCACACCCGTTGAAAAGGTGGAAGAAACGTTAACTCCGACGATGACGGAACAATTCGAAGAGAAACCCTTTCCAACCGCTGTTCAGATCGGAAAGGAGTTGGACGTCGACTTCATCCTGGTTGCATACCTGTTCCGTTTTGAGCAAAGGATCGGGTCCCGAATTGGCGCGGAGAAACCCGCCTCGGTGGGCTTCGATGTCCATCTCATCCGCCTAAGGGATGAGAAGATCGTGTGGATAGGAAGATTTAATGAGACGCAAAGGCCCCTCAGCGAGAACCTTCTCCAAATAGGGTCTTTCTTTAGGAGAAAAGCCTCTTGGCTGACCGCAGAAGAGCTCTCGAGTGTGGGAATGGACGAGATGTTAAAAAAATTGCCGGGCGCGAAAGAATTGGAGGAAAAGCCTTGATCGTCATCCCTGCGGTAGACCTGAAGGATGGGAGATGTGTCAGACTCTCTCAGGGCAGGATGGATCAGGAGTCCGTTTATTCAGAAAATCCCGTTGAAATGGCTAGGCGTTGGGAATCAGAAGGCGCCGAAAGGCTTCATGTGGTCGATCTTAACGGAGCCGTGATGGGTAAGCCTGTCCATTGGGCCCTGATCAAGGAGATCAGCCAATCCCTCCAAATTCCGGTTGAGGTGGGCGGAGGCATTCGTGATTTGGCCACCATCGAGGACTATCTGTCGTCCGGCGTGGGATGGGTTGTCTTAGGAACGGCGGCTTTCCAAAACCGTGCCTTGATTGAGGAGGCGTGTCATCGGTTTCCTGAAAGGGTGATCCTCGGGATCGACGCCAAAAGAGGAAAGGTGGCTATCCGGGGCTGGAATGAGGTGATTTCTCTTGAACCGATCGATCTGGCAAAGCAGTTCGAAGGGAAGGGTCTTTCAGCAATTATCTTCACGGATATCGAGAGAGACGGGATGGGCACAGGATTAAACTTTCAGTCGACCAAACGCTTAGCTCGATCGATTTCGACCCCGGTCATCGCCTCAGGAGGAGTCTCGCGGATCGATGACGTTGAGCAGCTCCTGGAGTTTGAACAAGATGGAGTCATCGGAGTGATTGTAGGTCGCGCCCTCTACACAGGAAGCATTAAACTGGAAGAAGCGATTCGTTTAGTTAAGAAGTCAGAAGTCAGAATAGGAAGAACGTAGTCCATTCTGAATTCTGCCTCCTGTATTCTGGATTCTGCACTAAGGAATTTGGGATGTTGGCAAAAAGAATCATCCCTTGTCTGGATGTAAAAAGCGGAAGGGTGGTGAAGGGCACCCAGTTTGTGAACCTAAAGGATGCTGGCGACCCGGTTGAGAATGCGAAGGTCTATGACGAACAGGGTGCCGATGAAATCGCTTTCTTAGATATCACGGCCTCGCATGAAGAAAGGGATATCCTCATCGATGTTGTTCGCGGGACGGCGGAGGAAATATTTATTCCCCTCACGGTGGGAGGCGGAGTCAGGCGTTTGGAGGATATTCGGAAACTTCTCAAAGCCGGAGCGGACAAAGTATCGATCAATACCGCTGCCGTAAGAGATCCTCTTTTTGTAGAAAGAGCCTCGAAGCGTTTCGGAAGCCAGTGTATTGTCATCGCCATTGATGCAAAAAGAAAGGGGGAGAGCTGGGAAGTCTACACGCATGGGGGAAGGGTCCCAACAGGAATAGATGCGATCCAGTGGGCAAAGAAGATGGAAGAGATGGGAGCGGGGGAGATCCTACTGACGAGCATGGATCGGGACGGGACAAAAGATGGCTACGACATTGAATTGACGAGAAACATCTCAGAGCAGGGAAGTATTCCTGTCATCGCTTCTGGAGGTGTTGGAACTCTCGAACATCTTTATGAAGGGTTGGTTCTCGGTAAGGCCGACGCCGTGCTCGCAGCTTCTATCTTCCATTATCGGGAATTTACGATCGCTCAGGTGAAATCATATTTGAAAGAAAAGGGAGTCGTTGTCCGATTGTAAACAAAGGGCTCCAGGGGGCCAGGGTTCAAGGAATCAAGTGTGCACTGATAACGAATTTGTTTTTACTCGAACCCTTGAACCCTCGAATCCTTGAAGCCTGAGTGAACAATGAAACGTTTCATCCTCTTCCTTGCCACTGGCTTTGGAGTCGGGTACTCTCCTGTTGCCCCAGGGACTCTGGGAACCCTCGTCGCCATCCCCATCTATTACTTTCTTTCCGGAATTCCTTCTCCACTCTATGAAATCACTCTTGGCGGTTTTTTCTTTCTGGCGGTTTGGATTTCGGAAAACGCCGAGAGATTCTTTGGGAAAAAAGACGATCAGCGGATCGTCATCGATGAGATAATGGGTTTTCTCATCACCATGCTCTGGATTCCTAAAACGGTTCGGTTTATTATCATCGGTTTCTTTCTCTTCCGGTTTTTTGATATTCTAAAACCTTTTCCTATTCGCCGTCTGGAGAAAGGATTAAAGGGAGGATATGGAGTTGTTTTGGACGATGTCCTAGCAGGAGTCTATGGGAATATTATTCTCCAGCTCATCGGGAGGATTTATCCATGAAATTAGAGAAGCGTATCGGAGACCTCTTGAGAAACAAGGGGTGGACCCTCGCCGTTGCAGAGTCCTGCACCGGAGGACTGGTTTGTGATCGTATCACCGATGTTTCAGGGAGTTCAGACTACTTTATGGGAGGAATGGTGACTTACAGCAATGCATCGAAGGCAAAGCATTTGGGCATTCCGTTGGACTATATAAAGCGCTACGGAGCTGTGAGTCCTCAGGTGGCGAAGAAAATGGCTCAAGGAGTCCGAAGAACGTTTAACACGACCTTTGGATTATCCACCACAGGCGTGGCAGGACCAACAGGCGGCACAAAAAGATCTCCCGTCGGAAGAGTTTTTATTGGATTGGCCGAAAGAAGAAAGGTCTGGGTGAAGAAATTAGACTTAAAGGGAAGCCGTAGAGACATAAAAGAAAAAGCCACCGAGGAAGCCTTACAATTTCTTTACGGAAAGATAGCTCGTGGAGGCCGTTTAAGGAACCAGGCCACTCCCAAGAAATAAGATGAAAGAGGAACCTTCGAAGAGGGATCTTTTTGAAAGATTAGATTGGGTCGATCTCGAGCAGTGGGCCGGAAGCAGGATTCTCTCTCGGGGCCAAGGCTACCAACGTAGCCATCGGGTCAAGGAACTGGCTCAAACGCAAACCGGTGCACTGGTTGCTTGGGTTTATGGCAGACAAAAGTACGCAACAGAAGTTGATTTTGAAGACGGAGAGTTAACCTCAGTCTGCACCTGTCCTTACGGGAACAACTGTAAGCATGCGGTGGCAGTAGTGCTCGAGTATGTCGATCACCTAAAGAGGAATCGTGAAGTCCCTCAAATTACAGGGCAAGATCAACGCGTTGCGTTATTGCAAGGATTTGCCGATGAAGAGGACAGAGAAGTTGATGGCGAGGAGAGGGAAGAGGTGGATACGATTCACTTGGTTTCCCCACGAAGTGGCAAATCAATTGCTCCTAACTTAAAAGGTTTTCTGGAGGAACAAACGAAAGAACAATGGATTACTTTGCTTAAGGATCTTTCGGAGAGATACCCAAGTGTTCGCGAGGATCTGCAGGACAGACGAAACCTTTCAAAGGGATCCGTCAAAAGAGTGGTGAGTGCGGCAAGGAAAGAAATCCATGAATTAAGTTCTAGACCCGGATGGAGAAATCATTGGAACAATGAAGGATATGTTCCCGATTATTCGCGGGTAAAGGATCGCCTTGAGTCTCTTTTGGCAAATGGACACGCAGATGAAGTCATTGCTTTGGGGAAAGAGCTTTTGGAAACAGGGATAGCGCAGGTGGAAATGAGTGATGATGAAGGAGAAACAAGCATTGAAATCTCCTCCTGTCTGGATATCGTTTTCCTGGCGCTCCCCCAGTCTGCCCTTTCTGCGGTAGACCAGATATTCTGGGTAATTGATGCGGAGTTAAAGGATAACACCGATGTCTGTTACGGATCAGAATCGTTCTGGGAGAGTGAGCAGAAGGCTTCAGACTGGAGTGTTGTAGCCGATAAGCTTATCCAACGTTTAAACGAGTTCAAATCTGCGAGAGATGATGACAATTTCTCAAAGGATTATCAGAGAGACCGATTAAGTGATTGGATTATTCAAGCTCTTGAAAATGCAGGGCGACATGAAGAGATTATCCCTATCTGCGAACAGGAAGCAGTGAAGACAGGAAGCTATCCTCGTCTCGTCGATGCACTGAGAAAAGCCAACCGTTATGGGGAAGCCAAACAATGGATCTTTAGAGGGGTGAGAGCCATCGAGAAGAAATGGCCCGGCATCGCCAAACAGTTGAAAGATACTTTGCGCGAAATGACGGAGGGGGAAGGAGATTGGCTTAAAGTTGCAGCCTTTCGGACCGAGGATTTTGTTCAATCGCCCTCGCTTCATACCTTCCAGTATATGAAAAAGGCGGTAGAGAAGGCAAAAGTGTGGCCGGAGGTCCGAGCAGCAGCCCTCCTTTATTTGGAGACCGGTAAACTTCCTCAATCAAATCCCTCCTGGCCTCTGCCTGAAACGGGAGTGACAAAGGATCGAGAGAGCAGAAAAAATGAATTCCCAATGGCCGATGTACTGACTGACATTGCAATTGAAGAAAAGCGGCCAGATGATGTTCTCCGTTGGTATGACCAGCTCAAATCAAAGAAGCAGATCTTCTGGGGAGAGGATGGTTATCAGGAAGATAAGATTGCGGGTGCAGTGGTAGACCTTTATCCTGATCGAGCTATTGGCATCTGGAGAAATCTTGCTGAAAAACAGATTGCCTTGACGCAGCCGAAAGCCTATGAAACCGCCGCTGTCTATTTGAGGAAGGTCCACAATTTTCTGAAAAAACTGGAAAAAGAGAATGAGTGGAAAAGCTATTTGTCTAGACTCCGGGAGGCCAACGCACGCAAAAAGAGGCTTATCCAAATCCTCGACCACCTTGAGAGCCGTCGAATCATTAATGGAAAATAGGAATTATTGCGCTTCGCACGGGGGGTAGTTAAAAATCAACACTAATTGAACAAAGCTGGTTTTAAACCCTCAAGAAAACGAGGTCCTTCCTCCATAAGCCGAACATTTTGCCCGGTGGCAATAAGTATGATGAAGGGGTAGATTTGGAGAAGCATCTTAAAATGCTTTAAAACCTACGTCCCCTTATTTTCGCTGCGGAGGGCTTGAGAGACTTAAGCCTTGTACTATTCGATAATAACGCCTATTTTGCGAACGACCCCGTCTTCTTCAAAAGCCTCTTTGCAATTTCGGTACAAGGCCTTTAATTCAGATATAGCTTGTGTTAGGTTTTCAACCTTAAGATCCTCAAACCAGTATTCCTCACTTTCTAGGAATATCCTCATTTTTTGACCCCCTTCCTTAAGGACAACACTGGAGCTACGAATAAGACATCTAACGCTATGTTGCCCACCTAACCGTAATCGCCTCCGGGTTTTTCCTGTCCACCGAGATACCGCGTCGCCTTCAGATCACGGAGATCGTGCGGGTAACAACTTTCTCAGCAAGAGATGCGAATGCGGCGCTTGGTTTCAGGGGCGAATCTTGCTCGAAAGGCCAGATGAGGTTTCCCTGTAAATTATAAACGACCAGTGCGAACCCCTCGAACTTGCCGTAGGCATTGCTTGGCTTCTCCCTTGGGATGGATCGAATGCAAATGCTGTGCATCTGGTTAAGAATAGCGGTCGTACTGGCCCATTCTGGTAAGGCGATGACTCCGCCAACGGCACACATGGGAAACCTCTCATGTAAGTTGGAGGCAAAAGCAACCAGGTCATTGTGGCCGTTTTTCCAATTTTTGCCCACACTGTCTTTAGACTGGAAATGCTTGGGGTCAACCGCGAGCACGAGACCCGTATCCTCATCAGCCATCCATACGTCCACCTCTTGCCATCTCACGGCGCCCAGAAAATTGCGCTTCCCTTTCCAGGTAATCTTCCAATCCTTCAATAACCTGGGATCGGCAAGTTGCTCAAGGTGATGCTGAATGCAATTTGCCACCCATTGCTGCAATATCACTGTAAGGTCTTGTTGCTGTTTCTTGTCAAGCTTCGCGTCTACGCGATCTGGAACGCGAGGCTTAACAAGTTGTTTCCACAGTCTGTCGGTGGTTGGCATGATTTCGTGATTTCCTCCGTAAGATCAGTTGTGCCAACACGGTTTCAATCTCCCTTCTGTCCTTCTTGGTCATCCACTCAGGCATGACGACCTTGTCCACGATTGCAACGGCATCGTAAAGACGACGGGATCGAACTTGCTCGTCTACCCGGTCAAAAATTCTGTCGAGTGCGTCAACAGGACCAGGCACAGGCAATAGGTTGGCTTCACTGGGCATTAGCTCCAACACTCCTCCTCCGTAGCTGCGGCCTGTCAATTCGGCCGCGAGGAGGGTCCAGCTGTTCATGAAACCGACTGCTTGTCGCTTCGCATGCGAAGCAATGGTCCATCGTACCCGGTGAATGGTGTCAGTTGCGGTGCACCTCTTGGTTAGGTGAATAAGTCTCGGCATTTCCCCCGCCTGGCGCAACAATAGCGCATCGCTTTCCCAAACGCTCGGCACTGCGTACCAGGGCTTGCGGTTCCGGCATTTGAAACGAGCGTTGACATGCTCCCGTTCGCCGGATTGAAGGTAAGAGCGAACTCCGGCTGGCAACCGGTCCAGGGGTTCCTGCAGCTTGAGGAGATACGCAGGGCGGTTTTGGGAGAGTACACGGCGGAAATCGTCAGCCGTGAACTTGATGCCTTGAAGATCTCGCGCGCTGGTGACGATTGGCACGAGATGTTTTTTGTCGAATTCTGGGGCTCTTTCCTGGTTTATGATGAAGAATTCGTTATCGCCTGTTACGACTCCGACCTCAACCCTTCCGTAAGAGCGAAGCGGCTGCCAATCAAGCTGCTGCCAGCACTGGTTAACTATATCGCGCTGCGGGGAGTTTAGAAAAAGGTGAGTCCACTTCGGATTCCAGGCCCACGTTCTGGCGGACCCCAGCGATTCGAAGTTTCCCCTCTCCAAGTCCGAGTACTCCATGGTAAAAAGCCCGGTTTGGCCGTCGTCATGGTTGTCGCAAAGCAACAGAATGACCGCCTGCTGGACTTCAGGGAAAATACCATTGGGCGGGAAACACACAATGACCCTCTTGAATCGGGTGAGCAAGAAACGTCGTAACTCTTGTGCATAGCCGACGTGCAAGAGCTCCTCTGGAATGACCATGCCAAGACGGCCATGTTCGTTTAATGCTTTACAGCTCAATGCCAAGAAGGGAGCCCAAGTGCTCATAAGACGGGAAGGACGCAATCGCATTTGAACCATTCCGGTGAAGGCAAGCGAACGGCTCTTTTCTGAAAAAAGATGGGAGCGAATAAAGGGGGGATTCCCTAAAACGGCATCGTATTTTGGGGCTGAGCGAACCCACTGGAAGAAGTCGTTACAAATCGCGCCCGACGCGGCAGCGGTCTGAGGATCAATATCAACCCCCATGCACTCCGGGCGGCGCCCCCCCAATTCTTTAAGGCGCGCCCGCGCTGCCGATAGGAACACGCCTTCTCCACAAGAAGGGTCCAGTGCTCGGTCTGAAGGCGACCGTATGGCCCATTGCGCAAGCGCAGCAGCAACGCGAGGTGGTGTGTACACCGCGCCCAGGACTTTGGCGCGAGAACCGTTCTCGTGATATCGGCCTACCACATCTCCGATCTCTTCGGACTCGACCAGGCTTTCTCCAAAAAGAGATACTCCCGACATATTATGCTGCTCTCTGGTTTCCTATCCGGTGCAATGTCGCAATCACTTTGCCTAAGATTTTGAGATCGCTTCCTTCACTGACCCTTATAGGTTGCATCGTGTCGTTTTCCGGGCGCAAAAGGATAATCTTGTTCTTGCGATAAAACCTTTTTACCGTGGCTTCGTCGCCCAGTAAAGCGATAACAATGTCTCCATGGTCTGCAACGGATTGTTGTTGGGCAATGGCAATATCTCCGTCATAGATGCCAGCCTTTATCATGCTGTTGCCACGCACGTGAAGCGCAAAGAGTCTTGCGGCTCGCCCAACGAGGGAGCGATCGACAGAAATCGTCCCTTCGAAATTTTCTTCAGCCAATATGGGAAATCCTGCGGTAACCCGGCCAATCAATGGCACCGAAACTGTAGAATATTTAGCAGGTTCTTCCCCATTCTTGTTGGAGACCACAAGCTCCAATCCCCTCCACTGATTTGGGGTCCGCCGAATATGCCCTTTCCGCACGAGGGCCTTCAAGTGCTCCTGAACAGCGTTTGGGGACTTAAAGGAGAATTGTCCTTGAATTTCAGAAATGGTGGGAGGAAAGCCCGAATATTGAATATGGGTCTTGATAAAACCTAAGATTTCTGCCTGGCGTTTTGTCAATTGAGATTGTTTCATCACCATGGTCAGACATCAAAAAGTTGGAGTTAAATCCCTTATACTGTATTTTTATACAGGTGTCAAGAAAAAAATATCCTTTCGAATCTTTTTTTCTTGAAATTTTATTCTTTTCCTTCATAATAGGAAAATACATCTCTATGGGAAGGAGGGGGTTTTGATGAAACTGGAGAGGTTTGAGGGGTGTTGGACAGCGATGGTGACCCCGTTTAATCGAAAAGGGGAGGTGGATTTTGAGGGTCTCGAGAAGAATATCCGGTTTCAGATAGAAAATGGGGCCAATCTCATCCCCACCGGAACGACGGGTGAATCGCCCACGTTGGACTGGAAAGAGCATGATCGCGTGATCACGAAAACGGCTAAGGCGGCAAAAGGTAAAGCCTTTGTCATGGCAGGCACGGGTTCGAATTCCACCAGAGAGGCGTATCGAGGGACAAAACACGCCATGGAGGTCGGAGCCCAAGGAGCCCTACTCGTCGATTGCTATTATAATGGGCCGTCCTCTCTTGAACTGAGGACCCAGTACTACGAAATGATTGCAAAAGCATTCCGCAAGGCCTTCATCATGCCCTATGTGATTCCAGGAAGGACGGGGACGAAATTGGAAGTGGAAGACCTAGCCATCCTCCATCGGAAGTTTAAGAATGTGCGGTCGGTGAAAGAGGCCACCGGAGACCTTGAGCGGATGGCTAAGACAAGAACCCTGTGCGGAGAGGATTTTGATATTCTTTCCGGCGACGATGATAAAACCTTTGAAATGATGACCCGGAATGATATTCGCGCCGCTGGAGTGGTCTCGGTGACGTCAAATATCGTTCCAGGCCCTATCGGGGAGATGGTCAAGGCGATACAGGATGGAAATATGGAGAGGGCCAATCAACTTAAAGAGATTCTTGATCCTCTATTCAAAGTGGTGACGGTCAACACCGTTGAATCTTATGAGGGATTTGATGTCCCCTGCAAATTTAGAAATCCTGTAGCGATCAAGACGATGATGAAGGGCCTGGGATTACCATCCGGGCCATGCCGTCCACCCCTTGGAAAGATGACGCCCAAGGGGGTGCAGATTGTCAGAAACGCTCTTAAAGAGGTGTATGAAAAGGATAAGGAGTTATTGATGCCCCTTCAGGAATTTTACAGAATCAATATCGAGGAGCGTCTCTCCAACGACCGTTATTGGAAATAATCGATTGATGGAATGAGACAAGAGGTTTGAAGGGCCTGTCCCAAAGACAAGGGACGGGCCTTTTTATTAGTGCTTCCAAGGGGTTTTTCTCATTGACTTTTTCTGCGGTTATGTTAACATCAAAAGCAATAATTCCCCCTCGCCCGCCTGGAGGCGTGAAATAATGACTTGAGTGCGAGGTCGGGCAGGGATATCTCCAAAGCTTTACAAAGCGATCATTTGGAGGTAAGGGTCATAGGCCACGTTAGATAACCGACTTCGCAAGGCTTTTGACCTTGTCATTAACACTGGGGAAGGTGTCGCTGTAAAGCTTCTCCGATACCCCTGCCTGACCTCCGTTTCTTAGCGCAATTTTCTCACAGCTTCTATTTGTTAAAGGGAGGGGGATTAGGAAAGGGTTTTGATTGATCCGATCCTTTCTGGCAATCGAGCTTCCGAAACCGATCCTCAGAAAGATCGAGGAGGTTGAGGCAGACTTAAAGTCAGCTCACGCAGATGTGCGGTGGGTGAATCCTGAAAAGATCCACCTTACTCTAAAATTCTTTGGAAACATTGAAGAGTCGAGGATTGATTCCATCTTCAAATCAATTCAAGAGCCCGTTCGGAACACACCGCCCTTTTCTCTCAAGGTTCGAGGGGTAGGGGCATTCCCGAGTATGAAAAGCCCAAGGGTGATCTGGATGGGATTGGTAAACGGAAGCCAGATCCTCATTTCGCTTCAGAAAGAGATAGAGACCCCATTAGAAAAAATTGGATTTCAATCTGAAGATCGACCTTTCCACCCTCATCTGACTCTGGGAAGGGTCAAATCGAGCCGGGGAAAAGACGATTTGGTGGGGAGGATGGAGAAGCATAAAGAGGGGGAATTCGGAGATTTTCAAGTGGAGCGGGTGATCCTATTCAAAAGCGATTTGAAACCTTCGGGTCCGATTTATACACCCTTAAAAGAGATGAAATTAGGAGGGAGATGAAGAATAAGCACCAAATCGCAAGCACCAAATGACAAATAATTTCCAATGACCGAAATTCAAAATTCCGCACCCCTCACCCTCCCTCTCTCCCCACTGGGGAGAAGGATGGGGTGAGAGATGGTCATTCGGTATTGAAATTTGGAATTTATTTGGGATTTGTCATTTGGAGTTTGGAATTTGCCCCGCTTACACGGGGGAGGGGGATTCGATGACAAAAGCGGAAACGAAAGCCGAGACAAAGGTAGATTCGAGTAAAGGCAAGGCAGTAGAATTAGCCGTCACCCAGATCGAAAGGCAATACGGGAAGGGCGCCATTATGAAATTGGGTGCGGATGCAATGCTCGGAGAGATTCCTATCATCTCGACGGGATCCCTTTCCTTAGATCTTGCCCTGGGGGTTGGAGGATTGCCAAAGGGACGTGTGGTGGAGATTTTCGGCCCCGAGGCTTCTGGTAAGACGACATTAGCCCTGCATGTCGTTTCGGAAGCGCAGAAGAAGGGAGGGGTAGCTGCATTCATTGATGCAGAGCATGCCTTAGATGTTAAATACGCACAGAAGTTGGGGGTGAAAATCGACGACCTTCTCATCTCCCAGCCTGACACAGGAGAACAGGCATTGGAGATTACCGAGATTCTGGTTCGGAGCGGCGCCGTGGATGTGATCGTCGTCGACTCGGTGGCTGCCCTGGTTCCCAAGGCGGAGATCGAAGGAGATATGGGCGACGCCCATATGGGGCTTCAGGCGAGGCTGATGTCTCAAGCCCTGAGAAAATTGACAGCCACCATTAGCAAGTCGAATACGATCGTGGTCTTCGTTAACCAGATTCGAATGAAAATCGGGATCATGTTCGGAAATCCGGAGACGACCACCGGAGGCAATGCCCTCAAATTTTACTCCTCTGTCCGGCTCGATATTCGACGGATCGCTTCCATCAAACAGGGTCAGGACGTGATCGGGAGTCGCACAAGGGTTCGTGTGGTGAAGAACAAGGTGGCCCCGCCGTTCAAAGAGGTAGAGTTTGACCTGATTCATGGAGAGGGTATTTCAAGAGAGGGAGATGTCCTCGATCTGGCTGTGGAAAAGAATATCGTTGAGAAGAGCGGAACCTGGTATACCTACGGCGGCCAACGCATCGGCCAGGGGAGGGAGAACGCAAAGCAGTTCTTAAAAGAGAATCCTAAGGTCCTGGATCAGATGGAGAAAGAACTCCTCGAGAACTTTCGCATTGCCAAAGCAGGATCGGTAGGGTGAGACAAGAAAGGAGAAAAAGATGGATTTGAACCAGATCCTTTTGGAAGCCCTTTCCCAGGAAGCCTCTGACGTTCACATCAAGGAAGGGGCTCCGCCGATCTTCAGGGTGAACGGCACGTTGAGACCCTGGAACCAATCGAAGCCCTTCGATCATAATGACTTGTCGAAGATGGCTTTCGGCTTGATGAACGACTGGCAGAAGGAGCGGTTTATCAAAAATCGCGAAGTGGATATGGGTTACGAAGTCTACGGCATGGGACGGTTTAGAGTCAATGTCTTCCAGCAGAGAGGAAAGCTCAGGATCGCCCTTCGAATTGTGCCTTATCAGATCAAGGGCCTGCAGGAGCTCCATCTCCCGGCTGTGATCAAAAGCATTTCTTTAGAGCAGCGGGGTCTGATTCTCGTGACAGGGACAACCGGAAGCGGAAAGTCCACGACCCTTGCCTCGATGATTGATATCATCAACAATGAACGAAATTGCCATATCATCACCATCGAGGACCCCATCGAATTTGTTCACGAAGATAAGAGATCGATCGTAGATCAGAGGGAAATCGGTTCGGACACCAGCACGTTTTCCAGCGCCTTGCGGGTGGCCCTCCGGCAGGATCCGGATGTCATCTTGGTGGGCGAGATGAGGGATTTCGAGACGATCGAAACTGCCTTGACTGCTGCCGAGACAGGTCATTTGGTCATGTCGACGCTCCACACATTAAACGCTACGGAGACGATCACTCGAATCATCTCCGTCTTTCCTCCCTATCATCAAAAACAAGTGAGACTTCAGCTTTCGGGTGTTCTGAAAGGCGTCATTTCCCAAAGACTGGTGCCCAGGGTAGACGGAATGGGAAGAGTCCCTGCGGTGGAAATCATGGTTTCCACGGCGAGGGTGAGAGAGTGCATCGTGGAAAAGGATAAGACCAACGAGATTTATGACGCCATTGCCAGAGGAGTGACCAGCTACGGGATGCAATCTTTTGATCAATCACTAATGTATTTAATGAAGGAGGGGTTGGTGACTTATGATGAGGCCCTCAAACACTGCACCAATCCGGATGACTTCTCTCTCAGGGTAAAGGGAATTCTCGCTCAGAGCGACACCTCTTGGGAAGATTTTGCGCAGTTAGAGAAAGAGAAGGAAAAAGTTAAAGAGGATGAGAAGAAGCTGAAGGTCGCAAAGCCCTTGGATCCAAAAATGGACCGACGGGGGACAGGTTTCAAACAATGACCTCTGACGAGATTCGAAGGGCCTTTCTCAATTACTTTGA
>Ga0326728_10004303_pt1 | contig 42433 bp, 27 predicted proteins | sample MB3enrmetagenome_FD_207602 | JGI IMG/M metagenome (GOLD analysis project Ga0326728, IMG submission 207602) | Lab enriched peat soil microbial communities from McLean, Ithaca, NY, United States - MB31MN | ecosystem: Environmental > Terrestrial > Soil > Wetlands > Peat | place: USA: New York... | reverse complement strand
TTGGGAAATGTTGCACTTGCACCTTGAATCCGCCGTGCCCCACCCTTGCCGCGTCTTTGTCTTTGCGGCTAGGGTGGGATAGCACAGTGACAACATGATGGCAAATGTGAAAATGCTTTATGCGTCAGCTGTCTCAGCCCCGCGCCTATGCGGTTACTCCTCCGCGCTCGGGGCGGTTTCGAGCGCGCCCGCGCCGAACGATTGCAGAGCCAAATAGCTCAAGCCAAATCGTTCGATGTTGTCGTGCTGCTTCTCGTAAAGGTCGAAGTGGCCTTCTTCTTCGCCAACCAGCCGTTCAAAGATCTGCTTGGAGGCCGCGTCGGCCTTCGCTCCGCATTCGATGGCGGCCTGGTTGTAAAAGTGGGCGCTGCCCTCTTCCATTGCCATGGCTTTCATGAGGATGGCCTTGGGGTCGACGATCTTCTCCACCGGCCCGGCCGGGATGAGCTCCACATCGCCCTTGAGAAACAGCACTCGCTCGGCAAGCAACTCGGCGTGGCCCATCTCCTGGATGGCTATCCTCTTGAAGAGCTTGGACAGGGGCTTGAGACCCTGGTCGTCAAGATGAAAGTGGAAGTACATGTACTGGTGCACAGCTTGCAACTCGTCGGCAACCGCCTGATTCAAAAGATGAATGCTATCTGCTTTCTTCATACGTTCCTTTCCAGAATTCTCCCTCCGCGGTGTAGGAGCCGGAATCTCGATTCTCGCACCGGCTGCGAACGAATGTACCACAGGCTGCCGCGGTCGAGACATTTTCCGGCCGCCCGCCGGAATCTGCGATCTACTCCGGCTTGGGCTGCCCCAGCGCGCCTTCCTGCTTGGCCAGCTTGACGCGCGCGCTGTCCAGCTTGCGCTGCACCTTGGCCACGTCGGCCGGATCGACGTCGGCGGCGGCCGACTTGGCGTACTCGGCGAGCGATAGCTCCCATTGCGCCGCGGCCAGACGAATACGGCCCGTCTTGGCGTACAACTCACCCATATGGTCGAGGACGGTCGGGTCGGTGCGGTCGCGTTCGAGCGCCTGGCGAAGGTTCTCCTCCGCCAGTTCGTACTCTCCCATCTTGAAATAGACCCAACCCAGCGAATCCAAGTAGGCGCCGTTGATTGGATCCAGCTCCACCGCCTTGCGAATCATTTGCAGCGCTTCGGGCAACCGCGTACCCCGGTCGGCCATCATGTAACCCAGGTAGTTCAGGGTCATGGCGCTCTCCGGCTCCAGGTCCAGCGCCTCGCGGAAGAACCGCTCGGCTGGCCCATAGTGCTTCTGCCGCTCGGCCCACTCGCCCCTGAGGAACAACAGGTAGGTGCGGTCTTCCTTTTTTGTCGTCCGAGCGCCGGCCTTGTTGAAGGCCTCCTCGGCATCCTTCCAGCGCTTCAGGCGTATGTTCATCTGGCCCAGCGCCAGCCAGACCTGGCGGTCGTTCTCGCTGTTGTCCAGCAGCCCCCTGGCCAGGCCCAGGCCCTCATCGGCCTTGCCCTGGTCCGCCAGCTCCGCGGCCAGCATCAACTTGAACTCCCGGTTCTTGGGATCGGCATCGACCGCCTTGCGGGAGACTGCAATCGCCTTGTCGAACTGCTTGGCCTCGCGGTAGGCGTCCACCTCTCCCTGGTAACCGCGCACGGCCGCGTCGCCGCCCATATCGATCATCTTCTGGAAAGCGGCGATCGCCTGATCGGTCTTGTCCTCTTCCTGATAGACCGCCCCCAGCCGCTCCAGAAAAATGCTGCGGTTGCTCTTCTCCGTGCCGGTGTAAGCGCCGTTGGCGTGCGAGGTCAGGTCCACCATCTTCTGGTAAACCTGCGCGGCCTCATCGTAGCGGCCCAGCACATCCAGCAGAAGCCCTTCGTTAAAGCCGGCTTCCAGCGCCTCCTGCGAAGCGGGGTCCTGCTTCATGGAATCCAGCTTCTGCGCCTTGCGGATGGTGGCCAGCGCCTCCTCGTACTTTCCCTGCCGGCGCTGAATCTCGCAGATATGGACCAGAGCATCCGGATCCTCGGGATCGGCCTTGGCAAGCTCCGTGAACTGTTTCAGCGCCTCGTCGAGCTGGTCGTCCTTGAGAAGCGCCTGCCCCAGGGCGTCCAGGGTGCGCGTGTCTTCCGGGTCCATCTCGGCCGCGCGCCGGTAGGCCGCGATGGCATCCTTGGTCTGCTTCAACTGGTCATAGGTCTCGCCCAGGGCGAACTCCATCCTGGGGCTGCGGTCGGCCGCCGGAACGTCCTCAATCACCTTGGCCGCATGGGCCAGGTCCCCGCTCTCGCCGTAGAGGCGGGCCAGGTTCAGAATCACTTCCTCTGAGTCCGGCTCCAGGGCCTTTGCCGTCTTGAACTCTTCTTCGGCTTTCTTATCATCGTGCTTGACGTTGTAAAGCTGGCCCAGGACCATGCGATCTTCAACGCTCTTGGGCTGGAGCGCGACGATCTTCTCGAACTCCGCGATGGCCTGGTCCAGCACATTGCCGGAGGGCGATGACGAGGACACGGCGTTGGAAGCATCGCTCAACTGGCGAAGATAGATCTTTCCCAGCAGCCTGTGCGCCTGAATGTCGTCGGGTGCGCTCTTGAGCAGCCTGCGGGCCGTGGCTTCAGCTTCGCGCGTGTGGCCGCTGCGGAAGTACAGGTCCGCCAGCCCGTCATTCAACTGCGGGGAATCGGGGTCGGCATTCAGCGCCAGCTTGTACTCCTCGATGGCCTGCGTCACCAGCTCCGGACGGCCCAGTTCGCCGGCATCTTCTTCATAAATGTCGGCCAGCCCCAGGTGATAGTAAGCCGAGGCGTGGTTAGGCGCCGCGGCGGACTCGGCCGGAGCGGCAACCACGGCCGGGGCCGGTTTGGCGGGTCCGGCCGGAAGGGGCGCGGGAACGGCAGGAGCAGTCTGAGTAGGGCTGCCGGCGGGCGACTTGCTGGGCGCAGTGGTCTCCGGCAGCGTCTTTCCCGGCTCAATTTGGGCGTGGAAAGGCAACGCCGGCAGCAGTACGAAAGATGCAGCGGCAAACGTGAGCCAGAAGTGCGGCAAACCGAGTCTTGATTTCATCATCCAGGGGATTCCGTGCCTCTTGAGCCATCCAGACCAGGAGAAACCCGATTCCGGAAGACCGAAAGTCGGCGCAGGCAGCCGGTGGGAGCAACTCTGCCTACTGTAAAGACGATTCTACCCGTGATTTGGCTCAAACGGCACCCCGAATTGCCGTTTTTCTCAGGTTGGACCATCCGGCGGCACACGAATGGGAACCATCCCGCAGCCTGCGGAAGCCGCAAGCGGTCCATCCTTGCTCTCATGCTGAGCAAAGGCCACCGCGGCGAGTTGCGCCGTCAATGAACCAGCCAACTCGCCAACTTGCCGTCACTGCGAAGCGGTGGCTAACTTGCTGATTTTGTTCACAAACCGCCTCATCCAACTATCTTGTTTATAGGGAGCAGAGGTCGCCGCGGCGACTGAAGTCAAACAATCTGCGTCTTGCCTTTCGGTCGCGCAGGTGGGTGACCCGGAAACCCAACCTCCTGTCACCGAATGCCGCCCTGCCGCATCCTTTATGCAGAGAGGCGCACCAATTGGCCGAACCCGCCGAACCCCGCCGGAACCGGAGACCGGACCCTTGCCGCCCGCGCGTTGTCATCGTCGGTGGCGGCTTTGCCGGCATTCACGCCGCCAACGGCCTGGCCCGTCTCCCTGTGGACGTCACCCTGGTAGACCGCCGCAACCACCATACCTTTCAGCCACTGCTCTACCAGGTGGCTCTGGCCGTGCTCTCTCCGGCCGACATTGCGCAACCCATCCGCACCATCCTGCGCAAGCGCCGCAACACCCAGGTCCTCATGGACGAGGTCGCCGGCATCGACATCTCCGCCCGCGAAATCTCGCTTGCCTCCGGCGCCCAGCTTCCCTACGACTATCTGGTCCTGGCCACTGGCGCCACTCACTCCTACTTCGGCAAGGATGAGTGGGCGCTGCTTGCTCCCGGCCTCAAGACCATCGAGGACGCCCTCGAAATCCGCCGCCGCGTGCTTCTCGCCTTCGAGCTGGCCGAGCGCCAGATGGTCGAGCACGGCTGGCACCCGGCGCTCAACTTCGTGGTCATTGGCGGCGGGCCGACCGGCGTCGAACTGGCCGGCGCCATCAGCGACATCGCTCAACTGTACATGCGCCGCGACTTCCGCCACATCGACCCCGCCAAATCCCGCGTTCTCCTCCTCGAAGGCTCCCCGCGCATCCTGGCCGCGTATCCCGACGATCTTTCCGCCAAGGCCGAGGCCGCGCTCACCCGCCTCGGCGTCGAGGTCCACACCAATACCCATGTCACCGGAATCGGTCCAGGCTGGGTCGAAGCCGCCGGCAAGCGCATGGACGCCGTGGTAACGCTCTGGGCCGCCGGTGTCCAGGCCTCGCCTCTCGGCAAGCTGCTTGACGCGCCGCTCGACCGCCGCGGCTGCGTCCTGGTCGACGCCCATCTCAATCCGCCGGGCCTTCCGGAGGTATTCGTCCTCGGCGATTTGGCGCACCTTGAGCAGGACGGCCGCCAGGTCCCCGGCGTCGCCCAGCCGGCCATGCAGATGGGCGACCACGCCGCCAAAATGATTGCCGCCGACCTCGCGGGCGCCGAGCGGCCGGCCTTCCGCTACTTCGACAAAGGCGATATGGCCACCATCGGCCGCATGGACGCCGTAGCCAAGGTCGAATGGCCCTTCAAGGCGCATATCAACGGTTTTCCCGCCTGGGTCACCTGGCTCACCGTCCACATCTTCTTCCTCATCGGCTTCCGCAACCGCCTCTCCGTCTTTGCCGCCTGGATTTGGACCTACTTCACCTTCACCCGCGGCGCGCGCCTCATCACCGGCGACCAGCGGCTGCCCGGTTGGCAGGACCAGATCGCCGCCGGGCGCGTTGCTCCGCCAGTGCCACCACCGCCCCCAACCCAATCACCAAACCTGTCATCCTGAGCGACCAAAGCGCAGCGGAGGGAGTCGAAGGACCTGCGGTTCGCGTCTCGCAACCCCGAGACTTCCAAGCCGGTCGGTTAAACTGAAAGTGCGATGCTCGACCTGGGATTTGTCCGCGCCAACCTGCAACTGGTGGAAGGGAAGCTCCGCGCACGCGGGGCCGATCCCGCCGCGCTCCTGGGCGATTTCCGTGCGCTGGACCAAGCTCGCCGCGAGGCCATCACCGCCGCCGAGCAGGCCAAGGCGCGCCGCAATGAACTGAGTCAGCAGGTGGGCGCACTGAAAAAGGCCGGCCAAGACGCCTCGGCTCTGATGGGCGAGATTCGTGCCCTCAAGGACAAGCTCGACGAGCTTGATCACATTGCCGCCCAGCTCGACGAGCGGTTGCGCCTCTCCCTGGCCTGCATTCCCAACCTCACGCGCGACGAAGTCCCAACCGGCGTATCCGAAGCCGACAACGTAATCGTCAAGACCTGGGGCGAGAAGCCTGTCGTCGACTTCGAACCCAAGCCGCACTGGGAACTCGGCGAGCAACTCGGCATTCTCGACCTGGAACGCGCGGCGAAGCTCAGCGGGGCGCGCTTTGCGGTCTACGCCGGCGCCGGTGCGCGGCTGGAACGCGCACTCATCGGCCTCATGCTCGACCTGCACACCCAGAAGCACGGCTACACCGAAGTCCTTCCGCCTTTCATGGTCAACAGCAAGTCGCTTTTCGGCACAGGCCAGTTGCCCAAGTTCGCCGAGGATCTCTTCCGCTGCTCCGACGCCGACGCCGAAGCCGTGGCCCGGGGCGAGTTCAAGGACAGCGACCACTGGCTCATCCCCACCGCCGAAGTTCCCGTTACCAACCTCTACCGCGACGAGATTCTCGACGAAGCGCGCCTTCCCATCTCACTCACGGCCTACACCCCGTGCTTCCGCGCCGAAGCCGGAGCCGCCGGCAAGGACACGCGCGGCATCATTCGCCAGCACCAGTTTCAAAAGGTCGAACTGGTCAAGTTCACCCGCCCCGAAGACTCCGAAGCCGAACACGAGCGCCTCACCCGCGACGCCGAAGAGGTTCTCGAAGCTCTCGGCCTGCCCTACCGCCGCCTCCTGCTCTGCACCGGCGATACCGGCTTCTCCTCGGCTAAGACTTACGACCTCGAAGTCTGGCTCCCCGGCCAGCAGCTCTACCGCGAAATCTCCTCCTGCTCCAACTTCGACGCCTTCCAGGCCCGGCGCGCCAACATCCGCTACCGGCCGGCCAGCCAGCCTGGGCAAAGCTCGAAAGCCAAGCCCGAGTTTGTTCACACTCTCAATGGTTCGGGCCTCGCCGTCGGCCGCACCTGGCTGGCGATCCTTGAAAACTACCAGCAGCCCGACGGCTCAGTTCTGATTCCGCAGACTCTTCAGCCTTACATGGGCGGCCTGGACAGAATCGTGAAGGAAACCCGATGGAACCTTTGAACTCCGGCCAGCCCGACGCGCAGCCCCGGCCCGGTATCCGGCAGATTCTCAAGAGCTACTTCTACTGGACCTATCCGCGCGGCTGCTTTCATTACGACGTGATGGTGACGCTGATCCTGCTGTTCATCTTCGTCACTCCGCACATTCCCGGATGGAGCTACGGAGACAAGCCCTCCACCGGCGAAGGGCCGCTCCATCCCATCCAGGTCATCGGCAACGATGGCCATGGGCTCATCATCACCGTGCTGGCATCCGACGCCAACGTGCCCGCCGGCGCCTCCGACAAGGTGGTGAAGCAGGCCCTGCGCAAGGCCATCGAGCCGGTCACCGGCGACGCCGTCTTTGTCACCCGCTGGGAGACGTTCTCCGACCCCCAGGGAAATCTTGCCTGGAAGGTCTGGGCTCACCGCTAACTCGTTTTTATTGCTTCACAGACCGCGTTTGCGCGTCCAACAGAATAAGGAATCCCATGCGCCTCGGAATCAAGTTTTTCTTCGCCGCCTCCATCGCGCTTGCCCTGGTTGCGGCCCGCGGCGCTCATGCCACCCCGCAAGAGGACCTGGACAAGGTCCTGCGCCGCCTCGATGCCGCGGCGGCAGGCTTCCGCTCCACCTCCGCCGACTTCGAATTTGTCACCGTGCAGACCGATCCCGTCTATGACAAGGACACCCAGAAGGGAACCGTTTATTACAAGCGCAGCGGCAAGAGCTTTCAGATGGCCGCGCACATCCGCACGGAGGCGAGTGGAGACGGAAAGGACAAGCCTGTCCCCAAGGATCTCCTTTACTCTGGCGGCAAGGTCACGCTCTATGAAGAGCTCACCGACGAAGTGCATGTGAGAGACGCGGCAAAGTTCGAGAGCTACCTTGTGCTGGGCTTCGGCGCCAGCGGCAGGGAGCTGTCCGATAAGTGGGAGATCAAGTATCTGGGCGCTGAAACTATCACCGACGGCAAGACCGCCGTCGCCACCGAGAAGCTGGAGCTGGTGGCCAAGGACCCGGATGTGCGCAAGCTCATTCCCAAGGTGACTATATGGGTAGACCCCGCGCGCGCGGTAAGCCTCAAGCAGGTCTTCGACATGGGCCAGGGCCAGAGCCGGAGCTGCTACTACTCCAACATCAAGCTCAACCCGGCCATACCCGAAAGCGAATTCATCATCAAGACCGACAGCCAGACCAAGATCGTCAAGTAGCGGCGGCCTTCCCGCGCGCTGTGGCGAAGAAACCGCTTGCGCATCCCCGCGCCCTGGGTTGATGATTTACTCGCCTCCCGACGAAGCCATAATTGGTTCTGAAAGCCAAGGAGAAGCCGCATGCGCAAGTGTCTTATCGCCATTCTGCTACTGGCATTCTGCTCCCCGCTCATCGCCCAGCAGGCGCTGAATAACGACGCCATTATCAAGCTGGTCAAGGCGGGCCTCTCGGACGATCTGATCGTCACCACCATCAACGCCTCGCCGGGAAGCTACGACGCCTCCGCCAACGGCCTCATCGCCCTGAAAGAGGCCAAGGTCAGCGACAAGGTGGTTGCCGCCATTGTGCTCAAGGCCTCTGGCACCGCTCCCGCGCCGGCCCCCGGCTCCAGCCCAGCCCCGGCCGCCGCCGTTCCGGCCGCCGGCGCCACCGGCCTTCCCCCCGGGATCGATGACGTCGGCGTCTACTGGAAAGACCAGAGCGGCGCGTGGGTTGCCATCCTGCCTGAGATTGTGAATTTTCAAAGCTCCGGCAAGCTCAAGGACATCGCCTCGGCGGGCATCGTGAAGGGCAACCTCAATGGCCGCATCGAAGGCTCCAGATCCCGCCTGAACGCGACCTTCCCCGTCACCTTCGCCGTGTACCTGCCTGAAACCGTGGAAATCACCGAGTATCAACTGCTGCGTCTTCACCCCACCGCCGACGCGCGCGAGTTCCTCTCCGCGGCGGGCGGGGTCCTGCACACCACAGCGGGAGCAACCCGGGATGCTGTCGACTTTCAGCCTCAGAAGCTCGCTCCCCGCCTCTACCAGATCACTCTGGAATCCAGCGCCGGCAAAGGCGAATACGGCCTGCTCGCCCCCGGCGCCGCAAACAGCTCCAACAAGGAGAGCAGCGGAAAGATATACACCGTCAGCGTCGCCCAGTAACCCACCCGCTGCCAGCCCTGGTCATCATGGAGTGACTGGGCCACTGTAACGATCGTGGGTCAGGGAAGTTCTGCGCAAGCACGCCTTGTGTCAGGGCACGACTTCACAGGCTGCGAAAAACCCGGCCTTGTGTCAGGGCACGGCTTCACAGGCTGCGTAAAAACCCGGCTCTGTGTCAGGGCACGACTTCAGTCGTGCCGTACGAGACGAATAAAGCGTCGTTGGCTTTAGCCCCTGAGGCTGCAGTTTCTAAACTTACATCCCCTCAGCGGCTGAAGGCGTGCGGATTCTCGGTCCCCTTGCGGCACGGCTGAGGTCTTGCCCTGTCACGCTGCCGGCCTTCACTACAGGCTGTTATGCAATTCCTTGGAAACTGCCCAATAACAGGGCATTCGATGAAGGGTTATGGGCCGAGGCCCGGAGCCGCCCCCGGCGACACCCGCTTGTGCGCGGGACTCCCCGATGCCGGCCGCTCAAATGAAGAAACCGCTTGCGCATCCGGGGGCACCGGGTAGATTATTTACACGCCTTTCAAATACAACTTTCGCCGGTCCTGAAAGTTAAGGAGAAGCCGTATGCGCAAGAATTCGCTCGCGGTCATATTCTTAGGAATATGCCCACTGCTCGTTGCCCAGCAACCTCAACCTGTTCCTGCAGCACCCGCAGATCAGCAAGCCGCCCCGGCTGTAGCGCCGGCTAGTCCGGCCGCCCAATCCATCCCGGCTCAGCCGGCTCCGCCAGACACGCTTCTCGATGGCACAGCGGTAAAGCTTCGCATCAGCCAGACAATCTCATCGGAGGAAGCGAAGACCGGCCAGGAAGTCCCCTTTGAGGTCCTCGAAGACGTCAGCGTCAACGGCGTGATCGTCATCAAGAAGGGCGATTCGGCATTCGGCACGGTGACCAAGGCAGAGCCGAAGAGGATGATGGGACGCGGTGGCAAGCTGGACATGAGCATCTCTTACGTCCGCCTCGCGGATCAGGAAAAAGTTCCTCTGCGGGCGACAAAAGAATCCAAAGGCCACGGGAGCGGGGTCGGAATGGGAGTGGGGATCGGCGTCACAGCTGTACTCTTCTTTCCAGCGGCTCCGCTATTCCTTCTCATGAAGGGCAAAGACGTCACCGTCCCACAGGGCACCGAAGTCACGGCCTACGTCGAGGGGGACATGCGCCTGGACCTGGACAAGTTCAGACCCGCTCCTCCGCAGGCCGCAGCGCCGGGGGCCCCAGTTGCAGTTCAAGTTTCAATTTCCATTGACTCCACACCACCTGGAGCAGACATCGAAATCGACGGCGGTTTTGTTGGCAACACCCCATCCACGGTTACAGTCGCCCCTGGAAGCCATCAGATTGCCGTCAAGAAGAAGGGCTTTAACGATTGGGTGAAGACCCTCAATGTCACCAGCGGCGCGGTCCGCCTCAACGCGGAGTTGGAGCAGGCTCCGCCAGCGCAGCAGCAGGCTCCGCCAGCGCAGCAGCAGGCCCCTCCAGCGCAGCAATAGGTGCTTGAACCGCGCCGCTGGACGAAAAAGTGGAGGCGGGGCTTTACCGGGCTCAAGAATGCGCGATTCCGGCCCCGGTTGTGTCAGGGCACGACTTTAGTCGTGCCGAGAGCGGCTGCAAGAGAATAGGGGGCTTTAGCCCCTGAGGGGATGCATTTTCGACAGCCTGCCTTCCCTCAGCGGCTAAAGCCGGATTCTGATTCGGCATTTTTACGGCACGACTGAAGTCTTGCGCTGACACATGGACTACCAAGCGGCACGATTGAATTCATGCGCTGACACTGCAAGCCGCTCTACCCCCCTTTTCCCCAGCCCGTATGGTCGTGCCGAAATCGCCTGCAAGAGACTGGAGGGCCTGAGCCACCGCGATGTCGAAACCTTCCCGACCTTCGGACCCTGCGAACGCCACAGGATGCGCGCGGACATTCTTTGTCACGACCCGAACGGCGGGCGGGCGATCGCTATTCCAGGCCGAACGCATGGCGGGTCTGTTCATCGACGTCCTTCGGTCAAATATGCGAGCTGGAAGGATGACCGTTCACGACTTTGCCGTCATGCCCAATCACGTTCACATCCTGATGACCGTCCCAGGCGATGTGAGCCTTGAGAAGGTGATGCAGTTGATCAAAGGCGGTTTTTCGTTTCGGGCCAACAGGGAGCTTGGATTTCGAGGAGAGATTTGGCAACGGGGATTCTCCGATGTGCGCATTGTCGATGACCTGAGCTTTCAGCATCATCGGGAGTACATAGAGAACAATCCAGTGAAGGCGGGCTTGGCCAACTCGCCGGATGAGTACCCGTTCGGATCGAGGCATCTAAAGAAGCACAAGCGCGCAGGGGCTGAAGCCCAAAGTTCCGTGCAGCTATGCGGCACGACTGAAGTCGTGCCCTGACACACCGGCTTCTGCTCGGTGCGGTTGAGGTCGTGCCCTGACACGGCCGGGGGCCGGGTGATACCTTGGTTTCTGACGGCCCCACATGCACCGGCGCACGCGCAGAACGCTTTGGGTAGTGGCCGCGGTCCTGGTTCTTCTGGCCGTGGCCGTCTTCCTGCGCTCCAAGGCCCCGCCCGAGGCCGCGCGGCTGCTTCCCGAGTCCGACGGAATAATCTACATCAACCTCAAGCCCTTCCGCGGCTTTCTGCGCAAGGATCTGAAGCCGCCGCAACGCGTCCCCGAGTACCAGCAGTTCGTGGACGCCACCGGCATCGACTGGGAGCGGGACCTGGACCAGGCGGCCATCGCCCTGCACCGCATGCCCGCCCCCAACGGCCCCAACGGCCCCGTCGCCTACTCCATGGTGCTGGTGGGCAAGCTCACCGGCCAGCGGCTCAACGCCTGGCTGGATGCCCACGCCGCCAGCCGCGAGACCTACGCCGGCCACACCGTCTACTCCATCCCCTCCGAGGGCCGCACGGTGAGGGTTGCGCAGATCGGCTACGATATGCTGGCCGTCTCCAACACCCCCACCACCGAGCAGATCCACTCCATGCTCGACCGCCATCGCGCCGCCGCGCTGCCCTTTGCCGGCTCCACGCTGCTGGCCGAGCACTACCACGACGTGCCGCTGCTCGCGCTGGCCTGGGGCGTCGGCCAGATCGGCTCGCCCTTCAACGAGAGCGGCGCCATCCATATCTTCGGCCTGGCGCTTCCGCTCGAATCCGACTCCACCTTCATCGCCAGCGTCACGCCGGCCTTGTCGCTGGGCGGCGCGCTGAGCATCAAGGTGGAGGAGATCGCTCCCGACGACGAGACCGCCTCCAGGCAGGCCGGCGCGTTAGAGAAGCTGGTTAACCTGGCGCGCGGATTCACCGCCCCTCTGGGGGCAAACACGGCCAACAATGGCCTCAAGCAACTCCTCAATACCGCCCAGGTCAGCCAGAAGCGGAACCGCGTCGTGGTGACGGCCACGCTTTCGCCCGCCCTGCTCACGAGCCTTGCACAAAGCGAAGATTCCTCGTCCGATGCGGCAAAGGGAAGCGGGCCTGCCAAATCCCAATAGGGCCTGAGGCGCGACCCATCCCCGAACAGCCATCATGGCGTCTATCGCTTCAACCCCAGAGCCTCCACCACCTGCTCATCCACCTTTGCAGGCTGGCCGTCTTCCTTCCACACCACGCCGAACCCGCCGCGGTAATCCCACATTGCCCAGCCGACCCCGTCGGCCTCGAGCGCCGTTCGCACATCGTGAATCCAATGCATCCGCGACTGCGCGTCGGTGTGCTCCCTGAAAGCCCCAAACTCGTTGCAGATCAGCGGGACGCCGTTCGCGCGCCCCCACGCCGCCGCCTCGTCGATGGTGAGCCGGATGCGATGCCCGTCCCAGCGATCCAGCCAGTACTCCTCCAGCTGAAAGCGGTTGGCCGCATCCGGAACCTCCTTCACCAGTTCGGCCATCGAGCTCTCGTCGGCCGGATAGGGAATCCCATGCGTATAACTCCACCATGCCACGCCCCATCCCGCGCCCTGGTGGGTAAAGGTGTGCGGATCGTAGAAGTGGAAGTTGTAAATCACGTTGCCGTCGCTCAGCGGATGCTGGGTCAGCAGATCCGGAATGTCGGAGTAATTCGGCCCCGTGGCGATGATGGTATTCTTCGGCGCGGCCTCGCGAATCGCCGCCGCCACCCGCGCCTGGATTCCCGCCCAGCGGTACGGATCGTTGACCTCCGGCTCGTTCATGATCTCGAAGAAGACCCGCTCCGGGTCGCGCGCGGCATAGTGCGCGGCCAGCCGCCGCCACAGCATGACCAGGCGGTCCACGGCATCGTTGCTGGTCCGAAGTTTCTGCTTGTAGCCATCCTCCGGATGCAGATCGATCTGCACGGCCAGGCCATTGGCCAGCATGGTATCCACAGCCCGGTCCAGCCGGCTCAGGAACTCCGCGTTCAGCCCATCCTCGCCCCGCGGGTCCTGCTCCAGGGGCGCCGCATCCACGCTCAGCCGCACATTGTCAAAGCCCAGCTTCGCTATCAGCGCAATATCCGCGGCGTCGGTATAGCGGCCGGTTTGCGCCGCCGAGTAGTCGCGCGACTGCGCAAACCATCCCGACGCATTGATGCCGCGCTGGAGATGCCGCGCGCGGGCAAAGGCCGTGTGCAGATCGGCCGCGCGATCCTGCGCCAGAGCCGGCAGGCCGGCCAGGAAGAGAAGAACAAGACAGCGTGGAAACAGGGGCATGATTCGGTCTCCTATGCAGGAAATGCGGGGATTTACGGTATAGGCGGCGGCCCGGCGGCCGGAAGTTGCCGCCAATCGCACCCAAAATAGAAAGGCTCCCATTCTGCGGGAGCCGCCTCACCATCGCTATTCAAACGCCTAATTATGCCGCTTGGCAGCCGCGTCGCCGTCGAGCGCCGCAATCTGCTCGTAAGTGGCGCGCAGATACTTGTGTGGATTCACCGGCACATCGTGGACGCGCACCTCATAGTGAAGGTGCGGCCCGGTGGCGCGCCCCGACTGGCCCACGTAGCCGATCACCTGGCCCCGGATCACATGCTGGCCTGGCAGCACCGCGACGGCCGAAAGATGCCCGTAGACAGTCAGCACATCGTGGCCATGGCTCAGCACCACCTGTCGGCCATACCCGGCGCCCATCGATGCCCCGGTCGCGTCTCCGTCGGCGGCGGCGCGGACCGGCGTCCCGTACGGCGCTTCAATGTCGATACCGGTGTGGAACTTGCCCTCGCCGTTGAAGGGATCTTCCCGCTGGCCAAAGCTGGACCCCACGCGGCCCTCGACCGGCCAGATCGAAGGCGCATCCGCCAACTGCGTCCAGTCGCCTGCAAAGCTGGGCGTCAGCCCGCCCTCCAGCGCGCGCGTAACCTGCCCGGAGAGCGCCTGCGCCCGCAGAGCGTAAAACTGATCAATGGAAAGCTTCACCTGCTGCTGGCTCGCGTCGTCGGTCGCCGCCAGCGTGGCGGGCATGGGCGCAGCCGCTGCTCTGGCCGCTGCCGTAGCCGGCTTGGCAGGGCTCAGCCGGTTCTGCCGCAACCCATACAGCGCCGTCACTTCGCTCGCCAGCGCTCCGAGCGAGGCTACCTGGACGCCGCGGTCGTGCGCAATCTGCGCCATCTCCTTGTAGTCCTTGCGCAGATTCTCCCGGTCCTGGCGCACCTGGTTGAAGCTCTCGGTCTTCAGCAGCATGCGCGTGTAGGAGCCGGCCAGTCCGACGATGGTGAACGCACCCACCAGCGCCGCGGCGACAAATCCGTACGCATAACGGAGAGGAAGCGGAATCTTGCGGACGCGCCCGTCCTCATCCCTGGCTACAAAAAGAATGTAGTAGCGCTTGCGTAGCATTTTCGCCTTTCATCCCTGCAACCTTGCAGGGCCGCAATTCGCCGCGTACTCAATGACAGCGCATGACATACGGGGCTCTTCAGCCCCTGAAACAGCTCGCATCCCGAGAGAAAAGCCGGTTGACGTTCGTAAAGACTAACAAATCCCCCTGGGCGGGGTCAACGCAATTCGCCCGAAAGATCATTTGCAGTCCGGATTTCGACCGGTATTTCCCCCTCTTGGCCGGAATGAGTCGGCAAGGCAAGTCCAAAGCCCACGGTCCAAACGCGATCTCATCCGCCAAATCAACAGAATGGCCGCCAAGAACCATGCGCGTAAATCCCCTGTTCGAGTCAGATTCTCCTCCAGCCAGCCCATCTCCGCTTCCGCATATGCCTTCGGCCAGCGATGCCGGCCCGTTTGCCCTATGCTCAAAGAATGCCATCGAAGCGGATCGATTCCCTGACAAGCGAAGGCCAACCGGGCGAACTGGCTCTGCTGCGCCGGATCCGCGGCCGCGCGGGTCAGGCCGCCGGCGCCGCCCTCCGCCTGGGCATCGGCGACGATTGCGCCCTGCTCCGCACGCGTCCCGGCGAAGAGCTGGCCGTCACCACCGATCTTTCCATAGCAGGACGCCACTTTCGTCTCGACTGGCACCCGCCCGAATCCGTCGGCCATCGTGTTCTGACTCGCGGTCTGAGCGATCTGGCCGCCATGGGCGCCCGCCCCATCGCCGCCTTTCTCTCCCTCGGACTGCCCCGCGAGCTGACCCCCGCTCCAACCTGCCGCCCGGCATGGCCAACCGAGCGCCTCCGGCAGAAAGGCTCTAGGCAGAACGGTTCAGCCTGGATGGACGCCTTCCTCGACGGCCTCCTCGCCCTCGCCGCCGCTCACAAAACCCCTCTGGCCGGCGGCGACCTCTCCGAGTCTCCTGTCCCCATCGCCGATATAGTTCTCGTCGGCGGCGTTCCCCAGGGAAAAGCCCTGCTCCGCTCCACCGCCCGCCCCGGCCATCTCCTCTACGTCACCCGCGTCCTTGGCGGAGCCGCCGCCGCCCTGGCCCGCCTAGCCCAGCTGGCCGAAGCCCGCCCGCCTCATTCCCGCCCGCTCCGGATTCCCGGCAAGCTGGAAGTCCTGCTGGCTCCGCACCTCTATCCCCAGCCCCGCGTCCGCCAGGGCCTCTGGCTCGTCCGCCACGCTCTGGCCTCTGCCGCCATCGACCTCAGCGACGGCCTCTCCACCGATCTCGCCCACCTTTGCCGGGAGTCGGGCGTAGCCGCCGAGGTCGATGCCGCTCTCGTCCCCATCCACCCCGCCGCAACCCTGGCCCAGGCCCTCCATGGCGGAGAAGACTACGAGCTGCTCTTCACCGCCCCGCCGGCGGCCCGCCTGCCCAAGACAATAGCCGGCATTGCAATTACCAGAATCGGCCGCATCGCGAAGCTGCGCCCCGGCCAGCCCGCCGTCACGCTCCTCACTTCCGAGGGCCCTCAGCCGCTCGAACCGCAGGGCTGGCAGCACTTCGCTTAGGATCGCCAGACTCAGGTTCAGAGCCTTCGGAACCCGCCCTCGTCTTGTGTTGGGGGATGAGAAGGCCTGGCCGCCGCTTCTCGGCTCTTGCCTGCCCAATCGTTCAACTGCTACACGTGCTTGGAACCGCCAAGGCATTCCGAAGACCGACAGCACAAGGATTCTGGCTGCTCCCGGGTTAAGCGTCGCTCTTATTCAGCTTCCATCCGGGCAGCGGCGAGGTCCTGCGCTGGGGTATCGAACGAGGTCCGCTGCTATTGATGGGGTCGGTTCGCTTATACTGAGCAAAATGCAGAAACGCCGCGTGTGGAGGTTCCGGAGCCCAGCTGCCCGCGTGGCGACCTTTTCTTGCAGCGCTGAATCGAGGGTAAGAATGCTTTTTACGCCAGGCCCGGTAGAAATGGACGAGGCTGTGTGCCAGATTGCCGCGTGCCGTAGCCTGCCCTATTTCAGGAGCGAGCAATTCGCGGAGACAGTTAGGAATGTCAGCGCCGATGTCGCTTACCTCTTTCAAACACAAAGCCTCCCTTTGACGATTGCGGCCAGTGGCACGGGCCTGATGGAGATGGCTGTTACCAATCTCCTTGATCCCGGCGATCGGGTCATAGTCCTGAATGGGGGTACTTTTGGCCAGAGGTGGACTGACATCTGCTCCGCTTTCCAGGTATCGGTTTCGGAACTCAAACCCGGGTTGGGCAGATCGCCCGACATGGATGTGCTCGATGGCATGTTGACCACCGGGGTTAAGGCAGTCCTCGTCAATATGCACGAAACGTCTACCGGCTACCTCTACGACATCGAGGAGATTGGGAGAGTCGTCCGCAGCCACGGAGCGCTGTTCATCGTTGACGCCGTCAGCTCCATCGGGGCGGACCGGTTCCAGATGGATGAATGGCAGGTCGATTGCGCCCTTGTAAGCACACAGAAAGCCCTCGCTCTGATGCCCGGGCTCGGTTACATCGCTTTCAGCCCGCGCGCATGGGAACGCGTGGAGCATGTCAAGCGGGGCCGGTACTACTTCGACGCTACCGACTATCGCCGGAACCTGACCAGAGGCATGACCCCGTTCACGCCCGCCATGATTGCGATTCTGCAGGTTCAGGAACGCATGAAGCAAATCAGGGCAATGGGGCTGGACGCCTGGATCGGGCTGCATGCGGATCGGGCAGGCGCATTCCGGACGGCATTATTTGATGGGTCCGGCGAGTTTTCGCTCTTTCCGCAACGGTCGAGCAATGCAATATCGGCAGTTAAGTTGCCGTCGGATGTGTCCCGGGATTCAGTCATCGCCTACATGAGAGATCGCTACGATTGGTGGTTCGCCCCAAATCCAATACGGATCCAGAACAGTCTCCGCGTCTCGCACATGGGCGACCTCAGCAGCGATATATTGAAGCTGGCCGCGGCCCGGATCATTGAAGCTGTGGAACAGATCAGAAAGCGAGGCCGCGCATGAAAGCCGTAATCATGGTCGCGGGCGTTGGGAGCAGGATGAGCAAGACGTTAAAGCACCTGCCGAAGTGCCTGATGGCCTTTGATGGTGAGACGATTCTATCGAGAAACGTGCGCATATTGAAGGAACATCAGATCCACGACATTGTCGTGGTATCCGGCTACCGGTCATCGCTGGTTGCGGAGGAGTTGCGCGGGGTGGCTATGTGTGTCGTCAACCCCTTTTTCAGAGTGACCAACAGCCTCGCCTCGTTGTGGTTCGCCACCCGGCAGGTCGACCTGTACGACGATCTTTTGCTTTTCAATGGCGACGTCGTATACGAGGAAGCTGTCCTCCGCACAGCCTTGAGCGCCGAAAAGTCCCCAACCATGCTGATCGATACATCCGTCATCGAGAACGCGGATTACCGGCTGACCGTCGAAGACGACTGTGTCGTCAATCAGGGAAAGGAGTTGAGCAACGAACAGACGAGCGGGGAGTATGTCGGCATCGCCAAGCTCGGAAGGGAGTTCGTGCCTGTTTACCTTTCCAGGGTGCGCGGACTCGTCGAGCAGGACGAGAAGTATGGCATGTGGTGGGAGGAGGCGCTATTCGCCATTCGCGACGAATTCCGGATGAAGATCTATGTTGCCGATGTGCGGGGGCATTTCTGGGCGGAGGCGGATTACACCGAAGATGTCGAGCGCATCCGGCAGTGGTTCAGGAAGCGCGAGAGCCAGACAGGCCCCAGCCCCGAGATTCCCGCAGACGCGACCGGCGGGGGAGCCCGTGACCGCGCGAGGTGCTCATAAGTGCCGGTCGCCCCCATGGATGAAGTTCTGATTCGCCGTTTGACGCCCGATGACTCTGTCGATCAAATCACGGCTTTATTCCACACCGCTTTTGCGCTGGGCCCCGATCAGCCTTACTCATACTCCGCCGCGAGTCAAACCTCCGAAAAAACGCTGAAACAAATTCGGGAGGCCAACTGCTGGCTGGCGTGGGCAGGCGACCGCCTGGCTGGGGTCGCGATTCTCTTCCGGCCCGAACCGCATCTCACTCTGGGATCGGGCGCTCATCTCGCCCAGATGGCCGTCCATCCTGGTTTTCAGGGTCGCGGAATCGGCTCCAGGCTTTTAGAAACGTGCGAGCAAGACGCCCTCAACATGGGCGCTTGCGGCGTATGGGCTAGCTCCCCCGTAGGATCACGCCAGCTTTCTCTTTACCTCCGGCTCGGATATCGTTTTCTGGAATACAAAGTGTGGCCCGACAGCAGCTTCGACAGTATCTTGTTCGGCAAGCGCCTTCGCGGTAAAGAGAGTATGGTTTCGCGGATCAGGACGAAGGCCCGCTATTACCGATCGCTCGCACGCCACAAGCTCGGCATTCTGGAAGATTCCTACAGAGGGCACCACGCGTTACCCAAACGGCTGATCGTGTTCGGAATCTGGTGGGTCAGCAGACTCTTCCTCTCCCTCAGAGTCCCGAAGCGGAAGGACATCCTTCTTTGCTGTAATGAGTCCTATATGGCGGACTACCTTGCTCCGGTTTGGGAGTTATTTCGTCACGACCCTCGGCTCCGGTTCAGGCTTCTTCTGTCGTTCCCTTCGGAGGAAGGAATCGAAGCGCGCCGGTCCGTTGCGCACAAGCTCCCTATACGGCAAATCAGCCAGCGCGGCACGCGACTTCGGCCTTGGGACTTGGTGGTATGCGCAGATCATTGCTGCAGCGATTACATCCCAAGGTCACCATCGGTGTACATAGGACACGGTCCGAAGTGCAAAGCGTTCGATGCGACCGAATATGCCTATAGCAACGACAGTTTCGACCGATCGGGAAATCCGCTGTACTCGTTGATGTTCGCCGAAACCGAGGCGGAGAAAAGCAAGGCGATCACTGAAAAGCCCGGATTAGCCGACATCATCGCGGTTGTAGGGAATCTCGAAAGCGATGCGGTGCTGGCACATTTGCCGCGAAGAAGTGAATATCGAAAGCAATTCGGCTTTCAGGCGGGAGAGACTGTCGTTTTCGTCCTGAGCACCTGGGGTGAGCATTGCCTGTGGCATACCATGGGCGACGCTCTCCTCGAGGAAATGCGAAAGTTGAAGAGCGAATTCCGGTTTGTCCTCAGTGCGCACCCGATTGAGTTTCGTAAGAAGCCCGAAGGCGGTCGGGTATGGGGAGAATATCTTCGTTTGCAGAGGCAGCATGGTCTTGTCGTGCGCGAGCCATTGGAGAGCTGGATTCCGTACATGGTGGCAAGCGACATCGTGGTGAGCGACTTTACGGGGCTTATCGAATATGCGGTCCTGCTCGAACGGCGCATTGTGCTGACGGCGGTTCCGGAAGCGCAGATATGGAAGGATTCGGCGATCGCAGAAGTGCGGAAGTTTGCCCCGATTCTCGACGATGCTCGATTTCTGCGGGACCGCCTCACGGAAGCTCAAGGCAATTATCCGATGGAGCAACTTGGCCAACTCGCGCGCCTTGTTCATCCCCATCCAGGCGAGGCGGCCGGGAGGATTCGACAAGCGATTTACAGGGTTCTGGGCCTTGCGCCGCTTGAGACCGCGCTACATTGACGGTACGAAAGACCGGGCAGGCCATCTAAAAGGAGCACAATGATTCTGAATGCAATGAAACAATATATTTTGCGATTGTTGCCTAAGAATAGTCGGCGAAGACGGGCTGCAAAGCTCATAGTTATGACAATCAGGCGTTATGGGGGCTCGCTCTGGAATGAGGCGGTTTACGCGGTCGCGCAGCAGAGACTCGTGTCATTTGAAGGTATTTTAGCGCCGATCGACATTAATCAATATAAACACCTAAGTATCCGAAACTGGCCCCTCCTTAAGGAGGCGTTCGAATCGGGGCATAAAGCAACTGCGATAGTACGTCTTTGTGCATGCATTGCGGCGTGCGAGAAAAGCAATCTCTTCTTGCACGAATTAGGGGGCATCCGCCTTCTATCGCGTATAACAGAAGGCAAGATAAGTAATGATAAGCGTTATCGTGAACTTGTACAAAGATATGGCGCTATACCTATAACTGGAGGCTATGTTCTCTGCGCTAATCAGGAAGGATCGGACTCTTCTACGGCCGAGGGTGGGAATTTATATGGAAGCGTTTATTTTGAATATGATCGGCGCGTATTCACCGGGCATGCGTTGGAAAATGCCTCATTCTCTATCCGAGCACGAAATGGAAAAGTTGTTCTAGCGGCGTCGGCCTCTATCGTTAAATCTGGAGGTGTTATTGGGAGTTCTACTAGTCATCCTGTAATACCGACTATCTTGAGCGATGACAAAGCTGGAGTGGGGGCGGCTCTTGCTGAATCGCTTCCACTTTTGCAGATTATTTATGGCGCAAAGGATATACTTATAAGCGAAATCGAGAATGACAGGCTTCTGCTTTACAGAAGCCTGGTCAGGCGACGAGCGAGTTTCTCAGCCCAATTGTTTGTCTACCCGTATGTTGATCTCAATAAACCCGCAGAAGCTATTCTTAGCGATATCCGGAAAAGCAGCAAGCCTCAGGTCAATTGGGGTTCGAAAAATATGACAGTAGCAGATTTCAGCGGGTCGCTATTGACCGATGCCTTGGTAAACGATATATATGGATTCATAGAGAGACATCATGCCTCGCAGATAGCGCGGGATGGCGAGAACCAAATGCCTCGATGGAGCTTTGAGTGCGCTATGGATCTGTGCAGGGCTGATCGTGGCGAGATTTCTATCGCATTTAATTCGTCGGCGGAGACGGTAGGTGTCTCAATTGTGATTTATGAAGATTGTGATGTCGTTTATTACAAGGAGGCGGCCTATAACCATGATGTGCAAGGCAAATCGCCTGCACATTTCCTGTTGCTGCACAGTATATTGAGAGCAAAAGCGAAAGGGTTCAAGGTGTTTAAGCCTAACAGAATCCTTCACGCGCCGATTTCTTATCTAGGAGGTCATCGTATTGAATGGGAGCCGTGGCGTTGGGCAAATTGCGAATTCAAAGAGGGCTTCTCGTCGACCGTTGTTTCTAAGATCGCCTATGGATTTGAAGGGTCTGGCAGAGTAAATCTTCCTCTCTAGCGGTTTCGATTTCGCGGCAGTGGCTCACAACACCTGCTCGACTGGGCGAAATCTGTTTCTCACGCTTACGGCAAGCCTGCCAAAGCGCTTCGGCTCCCAAAAGGGAGACGGCCAGGCGCACAGCGACTGAAACATGTAGCGAAGCTCACTCTTGAGGCCATTGTCGCGCGCTATGAGGCCGGCGCTGCACAACTGCACCGCGCGAATCCGGCGCCTCCAGGCCCAGCGCTCGAGGCCGCGCAGGTCGGCCACGAGCGTCGAATCGATGATTCGATCGAGCCCACGCAGCATCACCTCGGGATTCGCGCTGAGGCTGGCAGAGTGAAGATAGATGCTGGTCAGAGGATCGGCTACCGCTTCAAAGCTTCCCATCCGCTGCAGCCGCACCAACATCTCCCAATCCTCGCAGGACCGGGCATCTTCTTGGTAACCTCCATCCCTCATGAGCGCCTCGCGCCTGACAAGATAAGTGCATGGTATCGGATTGCAATAGCGCAGCATCTTCCGCGCCGAGATGGGGTCGACTGCCTGCTGCTCGGAACGAACGCCATGATCGTCGAAGAGCCGGATGCCGGTGTAAACGAGCACAGTCCCGGGGCGAATGCATGCAGCCTGCCGCTCCAGTTTTGTCGGCGCCCACAGGTCGTCGGCGTCCATCAGCGCGATCCATTCGCTCGATGCATTCCGGATTCCCGCGTTCCTCGCAGCCGATATCCCGCCGTTCGGCTGGCGGATGACTCTCGCGCCGAGCGCCGCCGCTACCGCCGCCGTTTCGTCCGTCGAGCCGTCGTCGACGACGATGACTTCCTTCGGCTTCAGCGTCTGCGCAAAGACGGACTCCAGGCAGCGGGGCAGAAATGCCGCCGCGTTGTAGGCCGGAATGACGACGCTGATCTTCATCTCCATATCTCTCTCGACACCGCAGGCCAAACGATTCGCTCCATCTCAGTAGCCTCACGCTCGGATGAGCATCCTGGACAGGCGCTTGAAGAAATGCTGCTTCGCCATAACCGCCGCAACCTTATACCTCTTCATCGGCATCTCTTTCCACGGAAACGGCCAAAGCACGATGCTCTTGAGGATAAATGCAAGATCAAGGGGCGACCCCTCCTCGCGCAGCGCTATAGACGTGTCGTAGTAAAGGAACGCGGAGATCCTCAGGTGCCACAGGAGCCTCGAAATGCCGGCAGTTCCCAACAGAGAACTGCCCGCACAGACTGCGGCGCGATAAGCAAAGTAACGGGTCGCGCTCGAGCTGAGACTTCCTGCGAGTTGCCGATAGAACACGAGCGGTTCAGGGATCGCGGCAAACATCTCCACAGAGTAGCGGGCAGCGATCCTCAGCCACAAGTCCCAGTCCTGGGCATTGCGAAGAAGAGGGTCGAATCCTCCCACTGCGTCGAATGCATCTCGGCGAACCGCCGCTGTAGTCAGAAAGATCGGATCGCGATAACGAAGCAGCGGCCACAGCTTCGTGGGCGCGACAAACCGGCCGTCTCTTTGGGAGCCATCGGGAGCGAGAATTCGAGCGGCTGTATAGATTAAGACAGCCTTCGTGTTCTCCAGAGCACAGCACCGCTGGCGCTCCAGCTTTTGCGGGAGAAACCAGTCGTCGGCGTCGAGAAATGCAAGCCAGTCGCCAGTAGAAGCGTGAACGCCTCGATTGCGAGCGACGGCAACTCCCATGTTCTCCGGCAGACAAATGACGCGGACAGGAGAAGGAAACGATTCCGCGATCGCGGCTGTGCCGTCGGTCGACGCGTCATCGACTACGATGATCTCGTGGGGTGCATAGGTCTGATTCAGGCAGCTCTCGATTGCTTGGGAAATATACCGCTCGGCATTGTAAGCAGGAATGATAACGCTGAACTTCACGCCCGGTAACCCCCGGATCTTCGCTCAACCAATATCCGCGCGAATTGGAATGAAGCTCTTTGGCGTACTTCGCTTTGGGTTCCCGGGTGCAGACGCATCGATCTCCATTCGTGGATGTTGGCTGGAGTCGCGCCGGCAGATCGTGGAGAAATTGGCAGAATCACAGCCGCAATCGCCTGCCCGGCGATTCTCCTTGGCGGCGTCGCGGCCGGGAGGTTGAGCGGCAGCAATCTTCCGGCTCCGGTACGCATCAAGCCGAATACATGCATCGAGGAGAAGAATCCGCAAAGCGGCAAATCAAGCGCTCCCACCCCATAGCATAACCCAAGGAGCGACCAGCCTGAAAGGTCTGATGCGCGCAGGCGCGGTTCGCCGCACCGCCCTGGATTCTGCTACACTGATCCAAGCGCATCGAGGGGCAAAACGCGCCAGGCCGCGCCCCGGCGATGCGCCCTCAACCCAAGTTCGGGGAGTGGCTCAGCCTGGTAGAGCACCTGGTTCGGGACCAGGGGGTCGGAGGTTCAAATCCTCTCTCCCCGACCATTCTTTACATTTTGCTCTCTTGTAGATGAGATCGACGGGCTTTCTGTTTGTAGGGTAAAGACTTACGGCGTCAATCGAGCAGGTCAAAAGTACCTTTCGCGCGCCATCGCTGCGGCTGAACGGATGGATGAAAGCGAGTCCATCTCATGCTGCGAATCCGAAGGAGCGGATAGGTGTCGCGGGACAAGAGCAGTTGATCTTTGTGCGTCCGCGGAGCGCGGCTGCCGGACAGCTATTCCGTGCGGATAGCGATGATTGGATCGATGCGCATGGCTCGTCGCGCGGGCAGGTACGCGGCTACCAGCGTCGATGCCGCGATCAGCGCCGTGGTTCCCGCCAGCGTCCAGACTCCAATCCCCGTGATCCCCGCCAGCAGGTTGCTCATCATGCGTCCAATCATCCATGTGAGCGGCAGTGCGATGCCCAGGCCGCAGCCGGCCAGTCGCAGAGCATTGCCCAGAATCATGCTCCGCACCGACGAAGCGCTGGCGCCCAATGCGAGCCGTATTCCGATCTCCGGCGTTCTCTGTGTCACCGAGTAATGCATCACAGCATAGATCCCGGTTGCCGATAGCATCAGGGAGAGCAGCGCGAAGACTCCGATCAGCTTGGCGATAACGCCGATGCCGCCCGCAAGGTCGACAAAATAGCCATTCAGGCTTTGTAGCGCGTACACCGTCTGCGTGCTATCCGCGCGCGCAACCGCCCCTCGAACCGCGGCGGCTGTTTGTTCGGTCGCTGTCCGCGGCTGCAAAACTACGTTCATCGATCTCTGCGGGTTCTGCAAGTAGGAGACGTACACCGTGGGACGAATCTCGCTGTCCAGGAAGAACTGGTTCACGTCGCCCACAACGCCGATCACGCGATGCCATGCCGTCTTTTTCTCGCCCGACGTGAACCGCAGCCGCTGACCGATGGCGTTTCCCCGCGGCCAGAAACGGTCGGCCGCCGTGCGGCTGAGGAGAACTACCGGCTCGCTCGAATCCGCGTCGTTTGCCTCGAAACTTCTTCCGGCGGTCAGTGGAATTCCCACTGTCTTGAAATAGCCTGGGCTGGCGATGCGAAGCTCGGCCAGGACGGGACGATCCGCGGGCGCGGCGGGCCTGTCCTCCATTTCAAGGGCCGTACTTCTGCTGTCGCCCAAAGCGGGCAGATCGGAGATCAATGCGGCGCTCTTAAGCGCGGGCAGGCTCTCCAGTTGCCTCAGCACTTCCCGGTACAGATTCGTAACCTCGCCGTCGCTGGGGTATTGAAAGGCCGGCAGATCCACGTGGAAGGTGTACACATTCTCCGGATGAAAGCCCTGAGTTCCCGGATCCAGCCCTCTCACGGTTTCGAGCAGCGAGAGCCCCCCGGTCACCAGAATCAGTGCCAGAGCGACCTCCGCGACCACGAGTGCGGATCGCATTCCCTGTCCTCGCCGGTTGACCGTGCCGCGCCCTCCTTCGCGCAGCCGGTCCTGTAACCTGCCTGTGAAGGCCTGCTTCACCGCCGGCAGAGTAAACGCGATGCCCGTCAACACAGCCGCACCGACGGAACTGAGGAGCATGCGCCGGTCCAGTTCCGCATAGGGCAGTCCTGGCAGATGGCGCATCACCAGGGAGGGAATGCTGGCCTTGATGGCGCGCAGTATGGCGAGCGCCAGCGGAAACCCGAACAAGACTCCGGCCAGGGCAAGCAGCACGCCTTCAGTCAATAATTGTCTTGCGATCCGGCTGGGAGCCGCGCCGAGCGCCGAACGTACCGCGATCTCGCGATCGCGCGTGGCTCCGCGCAAGAGCTGAATATTCGCCACGTTCGCACAGGCCAGAATCAGGAGAAACGCCACCGCCAGGGCAACGATGGCCACATAGCGGCCCGCATACGGATCGATCGACGCGGCCAGCGGCATTACGTTGACGCCGCGACCGGCGTTCGTCAATGGATATTCCCTAGCTAGTTCCTTCGCGATCCGGTTCATCTCGGCGCTGGCTTGTTCCTCTGAAATGCCTGGGGCCAGACGCCCAATCACGTGCAGCAGCGGCGTAGCCCGCTTAGCCCTTTCCTCGCCGGTCAACGGAATCCACGGCGCCCAGATGTCGACAAGATCGGGATAGTCGAATCGCTCCGGCATTACGGCCGCTACCGTGTATGCTTTGCCGTCGAGCTCGATTTCGCTTCCCACCGCCGTGGCGCTGGCTCTCATTTGCTGTTGCCAGAAGTCGTAGCTGATCACGACGGCGCGCGCCTCGTTCTCATCTCCAAAAGGGATCCCCGCAAGTGGCGGCGCTCCGATCACATGAAAAAAACTCGGGGAGACAAGGGCCGCGCGCACCGGCTTCGGATCGCCGTGCCCCGTCAGCCGGGCATCCCAGTGCTGCCAGGTAGTCAGGCCGGTAAAAGCGCGTGTATGTTTGCTCCAATCGAGGAAATCAGCCGGAGAAACGAGATACTGCGACGCGTCAGCCTTGGGCAGAGTGGTCGAGAGCGACATCAGCCGGTGCAGCTCCGGAAAATCGAAGGGCCGGTTCACAATCGCGTCGGCCATGCTGAAGATGGCCGTGGCCGCTCCCATGCTCACCGCCAGCGTCAGCACGGCAACAGTTGTGTACGTTCGGCTCCGCGACATCCCTCGCAGCGAATAGCGAATATCGGAAACGATGCCGAGCATTGCTGCCCTCCTTTCTCTCGACGCGCGGAAGAGTCAATTGCCGGCGTTCCAGCCGCGCTGCGGAACATCTCGATTTCTTGGCGGACTGGATTGTCCGAACACAGCGCAGCAATTGAGATGCCAAATGGCTGGGTAATTTCGCGCCTCCCGGGGTTATGGAAGCCACAATCCCGGCTCGAAGAGGCACGGAGTTGTCCGCTTATGGAAATCGTTGTCCGGAAGTGGACACTCGCGGCTTTAAGCGAGATACCATTCGGCTTCTGGCCATGTACAGCGTGCCGCATGCCGCAGTTGTCGGTTCGGGATCCGGGATAGCCGAAGACCTCACCCCAGCAGGGAATCCACAAACGCGGCCGGTGAGAACTCCAGCAGGTCGGTCATCTGCTCGCCCACGCCGGCGAAGCGGACCGGCAGGTTGAGTTCCTGGGCGATGGCGACGGCGATCCCGCCCTTGGCCGTGCCGTCCAGCTTGGTGAGCACGATGCCGGTAACGCCAGCGGCCTGGGTGAAGAGGCGGGCCTGCTGCAATCCGTTCTGGCCGGTGGTGGCGTCCATCACCAAAAACACTTCGTGCGGGGCTGCGGGAATGAGCCGCTGGGCCGTGCGGCGCATCTTCTCCAGCTCGTCCATCAGGCCGGTCTTGGTGTGCAGGCGGCCGGCGGTATCGACGTACAGGTCGTCGATCCCGCGCGCCCTGGCGGCGGCGATCGCGTCGTAGAGGACGGCCGCCGGGTCGCCGCCCTGGCGCGTCCTGATCATCTCCACGCCCGAGCGCGAGGCCCAGACTTCGAGCTGCTCGATGGCCGCTGCGCGAAACGTATCTGCCGCGCACAGAAGCACGGAGCGCCGCTGTGCGCGGCTCCACGCGGCCAGCTTGCCTGCAGAAGTGGTCTTCCCGGTGCCGTTCACACCCACCAGGAAGATGACTTTGGGCGGAGTTTCGGGGCAGGGAATCGGACGCTGCGGAGCCTCCAGAATGGCGCGCAACTGGGCCTTCAGCAGGGAGCGCAGTTCCTCGCCGCCCTCGATGGCCTGACGGCGGGCGCGGTCGCGCAAGGCGTCGAGAATCCGGGTCGTGGTCTGCACCCCCAGGTCGCTCGTAAGCAGCGCCGTCTCAAGGCCATCGAGCGTGGACTCGTCGACCGTCCGGGTGAGCGCGACAAGGCCCTCGATCTTGGACGAAAGGCTCTCGCGGGTGCGCGAGACGGCCTGCCTCATGCGCTCGAAGAAGCCGGGTCTTGGGCTCTCGCCCTGGCCGGGTTGCGCGCCTTCGGACGCCGCCGCTGGAGGGCTTGCCGAGTCGTTCTTGCCGCCGAAGAGCTTCATCGTCGAGGAATCCAGATTTGAGTCTAGAGCATCGGCCAGTGTGCGCGGCGGAGCGCCGGCCGCGTCAGTCTCCCGCCGCTTCTTCCAGCTCCGCGCCCAGCTTGTGCAGCTTCATCACGCGCCATTGCAGGCGATCGAAGAAGAGGTAGACAACGGGGGTGGTAAACAGAGTAAGCATCTGGGAGACGATGAGGCCGCCGACGATGGCGATGCCCAGCGGCTTGCGCAGCTCCGAGCCGACGCCCATGCCGATGGCCAGCGGCATGCCGCCGAAGAGCGCGGCCATGGTGGTCATCATGATGGGGCGGAAGCGCAGCAAACAAGCCTGGTAAATGGCTTCGACGGGCGGCAGCCCCTGTTCGCGCTCGGCCTGCAAGGCGAAGTCGATCATCATGATGGCGTTCTTCTTCACGATGCCGATGAGCAGGATGATGCCGATGAGGGCGATGATGGTCAGGCTGGTTCCGGTGAGCAGAAGGGCCAGGATGGCTCCCACGCCGGCCGGAGGCAGCGTGGAGAGAATGGTCAGCGGATGAATCAGGCTCTCATAGAGGATGCCGAGCACGATATAGACGGCGACCAGCGCGGCCAAGATGAGATAGGGCTCATTCTGCACCGAGTCCTTGTAGGCTTGCGTGGTTCCCTGGAACGTGGGATGGATGCCGGGCGGCATGTTCATCTCGGCCTGGACCTTCTCGAGCGCGGTGACGGCGTCGCCCAGGGCCACGTTGGGCGCCAGGTTGAAGGTGAGGGTAACGGCCGGATACTGGCCCTGGTGATTCACTTGCAGAGCGGTCCGCTGCGGCTCGTATCTGGCAATGGCCGAGAGCGGCACCATCGCGCCGGTCGAGGACTTGATGAAGATTCCGTTCAACGAATCCGGGCTGCGCTGGTACTTGGGGTCCACTTCCATCACCACGAAGTACTGATTGAGCGCAGTGTACATGGTGGAGACTTCGCGCTGTCCGAAGGCATCGTAGAGCACATTGTCGATGGCGGCGGCGGTAATGCCGAGCCGCGAGGCGGTGTCGCGGTCTATCACCAGATTGGCGGCCAGACCCTGGTTCTGCTGATCGGTGGAGACATCGCGCAATTCCGGCATGGCTCTCGCGCGCGCCTCGAGCTGCGGCGCCCATGTGTTCAACTCGTTCAGGTTTTCGTCGGAGAGCGTGTACTGGTACTGCGCGGCGCTGCCGCGCGCGCCGATCTGGATGTCCTGCTGAACCTGGAGGTAGAGGGTTGCGCCGGGCACACTGGTGAGCTTGCGGCGCAGGCGATTCACCACCTGATCGGCCGGGACGCGGCCCGGGCGCTGGTTCAGCGGCTTGAGCGCAATGAACATACTCCCAATGTTCGAACTGCCGCCGCCCGGTCCGTTGCCGCCCACAAAGGCGGTCACCGAGGCGATGGCAGGATCGTCGAGCACCATCTGAGCCAGTTGGCGCTGCTTGGCGCTCATGGCTTCAAAGCTGATGTCCTGCGAGGCCAGGGTGCGGCCGCCCATGCGGCCCGTGTCCTGCGGCGGGAAGAAGTCCTTGGGCACGATGATGTAGAGATAGATGTTGAGCGCCACTGTGCCGAAAACCACGCCGAGGATAAGCCACTGGTGGCGCAAGACCCAGCGCAGCCCGCTGGCGTATTCGCTGTGCATCCACTTGAACGCGCGCTCGCTGGCGCGGTAGATACGGCCGTGGCGGCTCTCGTCCCGCGACTTGAGAAACTTGGCGCACAGCATGGGCGTGGCGGTGAGCGACACCATGAGCGAGACGGCGATGGCCACCGAAAGCGTAACCGCAAACTCGCGGAACAGCTTGCCTACGACGCCGCCCATGAGAAGAATGGGGATGAATACGGCGATCAGCGACGTGCTCATCGACAGCACCGTGAAGCCGATCTCCTTGGAGCCTTTCATGGCCGCATCAAAGGGCTTCATGCCCATCTCGAGATAGCGGGTGATGTTCTCGATGACCACGATGGCGTCGTCCACCACGAAGCCGGTGGCGATGGTGAGGGCCATCAGGGAAAGATTGTCGATGGTATAGCCCAGCAGGTACATCACGCCGAAGGTGCCCACCAGGGAAAGGGGCACGGCTACCGAGGGAATGATGGTGGCCCAAACCTCGCGCAGAAACAGAAAAACCACCAGCACTACCAGCGTCACGCTGATCATGAGCGAGATTTCCACGTCGCGCACGCTGGAGCGGATGGTGGTGGTGCGGTCCACGGCCACGTCGATCTTGATGGTGGGCGGGATGGCGGCCTGCAGGCGCGGCATCTCGGCCATCACCGCGTCCACCGTGGAGATGACGTTGGCGCCTGGAATCTTGAAGATGACGATCAGGATAGCGTCGTTCAACTTTCCCGGCGGCCCGCCCGGAGTGTTGATCCCGGATACGCCTGCCGTGAGAATGTTGGCTACGCTGTCGGAGACGGTGCCCAGGTCGCCTACGCGCACCGGGGCGCCGGTCTGGCGGTTGTAACCGGCGATGATGGGCGCGTAGTCGCTGGCTTTGAAAATCTGATCGTTGTCGTTGATCTGCCAGCGGCGGCCCGCGTTCTGAAACGCGCCCTTGGGCCGGTTGGCGTTGGCGTTGGCCAGCGCCGTGCGCACGGCATCGAGGCCCACGCCGTTCGAGCCCAACTGCATGGGGTTCAACTCGACGCGCACCGCGGGGCTGGAGCTGCCGCCCACAAAAACCTGGCCTACGCCCTGGATCTGCGAGATCTTCTGCGACAGAATCGAGTCGGCCATGTCGTAGATCTGCCGCTTGGGCACCACGTCGGAGGTCAAGGTAAGAATCAGGATCGGCGCTTCGGCGGGATTGGCCTTGCGGTAGCTGGGATTCTGCGGCAGATAGGCGGGCAACTGGCTGCGCGCCGCGTTGATCGAGGCCTGCACGTCGCGGGCGGCGGCGTCGATGTTGCGATTGATGTCGAACTGCAGCGAAACTGAAGCCGAGCCCAGGGAACTGGACGAGGTCATCTGGTTGACGCCGGCAATGCGTCCGAACTGGCGCTCGAGCGGAGTGGCGACCGACGAGGCCATGGTCTCCGGGCTGGCGCCTGGCAGGCCCGCGCCCACGCCGATAACCGGCATATCGACATTGGGCAGCGAAGCTACGGGCAGCAGGGAGTACGCCACCGAACCGGCCAGCAGTAAAGCCAGGCTGAGCAGCGAAGTGGCTACCGGGCGCTGAATGAAGGGTGCGGAAAGATGCATGGACCTTAGCTTTCAGCTTCCAGCTCTTAGCTATTGGCTGGAGGTTGATTGAGGTTTGAGGCATCCCGCCCTAGCCGCAAAACCAAGGACGCGGCGAGGGTGGGGCACCCAGTTAAACGCCGGCCTCCGCCGCCTGATCCCTGATCCCTGTTCCCTGTTCCCTGATCTCGCGCGGCTTCAATCGCTGCGCCAGCTTGTCGAAGTAAAGATAGATGACCGGAACCGTGTAGAGGGTGAGCGCCTGCGACATGAGCAGGCCGGCGACGATGGTGATGCCCAGCGGCTCGCGCAGCTCCGCGCCCACGCCGCCGCCCAGCCAGAGCGGCAGGCCGCCCAGCATGGCGGCCATGGTGGTCATCAGAATGGGCCTGAAACGCAACTGGCAGGCCTGGAAGATGGCTGCCTCGGCAGATTTGCCCTCGATGCGCTCCGCCTGCAAGGCAAAGTCGATCATCATGATGGCGTTCTTCTGCACAATCCCGATCAGCAGAATGATGCCGATAAGCGCAATCACGCTGAAGTCGACGCGGGTGATGAGCAGGCCAAGAAGCGCGCCCACGCTCGCCGAGGGCAGCGAGGAGATGATGGTGATGGGGTGGATGTAGCTCTCGTAGAGCACGCCCAGCACAATGTAAACGGTGACCAGGGCGGCCAGGATCAGAAGGGGCTCATTGGCCAGCGAGGTCTGGAAGGCGGCGGCCGTGCCCTGGAAGCTGGCATTGATGGCGGCCGGCATTTTGATCTTCTGCTCGATGCGGTTGACCGCGTTCACAGCGTCGCCCAGGGCCTTGCCGGGCGCCAGATTGAAGCTGATGACGGTGGAGGGAAACTGGCCCTGGTGGCCGATGGATAGTTGCGCGCGCGACTGCTCCCAGTGGGCCACCATGCTGAGCGGGACCTGCGTGCCGTTGCCCGACTTGACGTAGAGGTTGTTCAGCATCGTGGGATCGGTTTGGAAGTTCTGGCCCACCTCCATCACCACGTGGTACTGGTTCAGCTGGGTAAAGATAGTGGAGATCTGGCGCTGGCCGAAGGCATCGTAGAGGGTGTTGTCCACGTCGGCCATGGCGATGCCCAGCCGGGCGGCGGTGTCGCGGTCGATGACCAGGCTCGCGCCCAGGCCCTGGTCCTGGAGGTCGCTGGCCACGTCGGTGACCACGCTCTCCTTGTTCAGCTCCGTCACCATCTGCCGGGTGTATTTGGCCAGCTCGGTCGCATCGGGATCTTCGAGAGAGTATTGGAACTGGGTGCGGCTGACGCGGTCTTCTACCGTGAGATCCTGGAGCGGCTGCAGGAAGAGCTGGATTCCCTCCACGCCGGCCAGCTGGGGCTGGAGGCGGCGGATGACCTCGCTGGCCGAGATTCCACGCTGCTCGAGGGGCTTCAGAGTGATCTGGATGCGCCCCGAGTTGAGGGTGGTGTTGGTTCCGTCCACGCCGATGAAGGAGGAGACGTTATCGACGGCGGGATCCTGAAGGATAACCTCCACAAGCTTCTGCTGGCGCTCCGCCATGCTCGTGAAGCTGACCGTCTGCGGCGCCTCGCTGATGCCCAGGATCACGCCCGTGTCCTGCACCGGGAAGAAGCCTTTGGGAACCACGATGAAGAGGAGAATGGTGGCTACCAGCGTGCCGATGGTCACCAGCAGCGTGATGAAGCGATAGCGCAGGACAACCTGCAAGGTGCGGCCATAAAAAGCGATGACGTTATTGAATATCTTCTCCGACCAGTAGTAGAAGCGGGTCTGTTTGGCGACCGACTTGTCCTGGAGAATGCGCGAGCACATCATGGGCGTAAGCGTGAGCGAGACGAACGCCGAGACCAGGATGGTGACCGCGAGAGTGATGGCGAACTCGCGGAAGAGCCGTCCCACCACGTCGCTCATGAAAAGCAGCGGGATAAGCACCGCGATCAGCGAAACCGTCAGCGACATGATGGTGAAACCGATCTGCTCGCTGCCCTTGAGCGCGGCGCGCATAGGGCTGTCGCCCTCTTCGATGAAGCGGGAGATGTTCTCGATCATTACAATGGCGTCGTCCACCACAAAGCCGGTGGAAATGGTGAGCGCCATCAGGGTGAGGTTGTTGAGCGAGTAGCCGAGCAGATACATCACGCCGAAGGTGCCCACAATAGAGAGCGGCACGGCGACGGAGGGGATCACGGTGGCGGCCAGGTTGCGCAGGAAGAGAAAGATCACCATTACCACCAGCGCTACGGTGAGCATCAGCTCGAATTCCACATCCCTGACCGATGCGCGGATGGTGGTGGTGCGGTCGGTGAGGACGCGCACCTGAATGGAAGCCGGCAAACTGGTCTGCAACTGCGGGAGCAGCTTCTTGATGCGGTCCACCACCGCAATAATGTTGGCTCCCGGTTGGCGCTGAATGTTGACGATGACCGCGGGCTGGCGATCCATCCACGCAGCCTGCTGGGAGTTTTCCGCGGCATCGACGATGGTGGCCACATCGGAGGCGCGGACAGCCGCCCCGTTGCGATAGGCCACAATCACCGGCTTGTAATCGCTGCTGGCCAGCAACTGGTCGTTGGCGCCGATGGTATAGGACTGTCGCGAGCCGTTGAGCGTGCCTTTGGCCTGGTCCACGTTGGCCGCCGCCAAAGCGGTGCGCAGGTCTTCCAGGCTGAGGTTGTAGGCCGCCAGCTGGGCCGGATTGGCTTGAATGCGCACGGAAGGCTTTTGTCCGCCTGCTATGGAGACCAGTCCCACGCCGGTGACCTGGGAGATCTTCTGGGCGAGGTTGGTATCGGCTGCGTCTTCGACCTTGTCCAAGGGAAGGGAATCGGAGTAAAGCGCCAGCGTCATGATGGGCGCGTCGGCGGGGTTTACCTTGCTATAGATGGGGGGATTGGGCAGGTCGGTGGGCAGAAAGCTGGTGGCGGCGTTGATGGCGGCCTGAACTTCCTGCTCGGCGACGTCGATGTTCTCGTCCAGGTCGAATTCGAGGGTGATGACCGAGCCGCCGCCCGAGCTGACCGAGGTCATCTGCTTGAGGCCGGGCATCTGGCCGAACTGACGCTCCAGAGGCGCCGTGACGGACGAAGCCATCACCTCCGGGCCTGCGCCGGGGTAAAACGTGAGCACCTGGATGATGGGATAGTCCACCTCGGGCAGCGCCGAGACGGCCAACTGCTGGTAGCCCACAAAGCCGGCCAGCAGAATGGCCGCCATCAGCAGCGAAGTGGCGACCGGGCGCAGAATGAAAGGCCGCGAAGGACTCAGGCTCACTGCTTTTCCCTCTTCTCGCGTTTGCCGTTGCCCTTACTGGAAGGAGCTCCGGCTCCAGGCTGCGCTGCGGATTGAGGAGCTGCGCCGGCGGGCGGAAATGGACCGCCTGAAGCTGCCTGCGCCTGACCCGAGCCCTGCCCTGACGCCTGCCCCGACCCATGGCCGACCGCGCCCTGCCCGGCGTGCTGGCGGGCCGTGCTTATGGCCACAATCTGCCCGGTGCGAAGCCGGTCCGCGCCATCCACCACCACGTTCTGTCCGGGTTGAAGGCCGCTGTCCAGGATGGTAACCTGTCCCTCGGCCAGAGCAATCTTTACCGGCTGGATCTTCGCTGTCGCGGTTCCCTTGGCATCCGTATCGGTCACCCACACATACGACCCCTGCAAGCCGCTCTGGATGGCCGCCGAAGGCACCACCAATGCCTTGGGGCGATCCTCCAGCACCAGATGAATGTTGACGAACTGGTTGGGAAAGAGCGACTCGTCCTTGTTGTCGAAGACCGCCTTCAGCTTGTCGGTGCCGGTGGTGGTGTCGATCTGGTTGTCGGCGGTGAGCAGGTAGCCGCTGGCCAGCAGATGCACGTCGTCGCGGTCGTAGGCATCCACGGGCAGGCGCTTCTCGGAGGCCAGCTTGCCCAGTACCTGCGGAAGCTCGTTCTCAGGCAGCGTAAAGTAAACGGCGATAGGCTGAAACTGGTTGATGACGACCAGGTTGGTGGTGTTGGCCGCGATAATGTTGCCGGGGTCCACCAGGCGCAGGCCGATGCGGCCGTTGATGGGCGACTGGATGGAACACCATTCGAGCTGCAACTGGGCGGCCTCAATGGCAGCCTTGTCCGCCTCGATCGCGCCCTGATACTGGCCCTGAGCCGCCGCGTCGGCATCCAGCGTTTCCTTTGAGGTCACGCCCGCGTCGAACAGTGCCTTGTAGCGGGCGTATTCGGCCTGGGCATTCTTGAGCAGCGCCTGGTCGTGGGCCAGGGTACCCTTGGCCTGGTCCAAAGCGGCCTGGTAGGGCCGGGGATCGATCACCATGATGGTCTCGCCCTGCTTGACCTCCTGGCCCTCGGTGAACTTGACCGGCTCCAGTTGACCGCTGACCCGCGCCTTCACTGTGACGCTCATGTAGGGCGTCACCGTGCCCAGCGCGGTCAGAAAGATAGGCATAGGCTTCTGTTCCGCGGCTGCCACCTGCACCGGAACCGGCTGGTTCCTCAACGCGGCTGCCTGGCTGACGCTGGTTGCCGCTTTCTGCTTTTGGTTCAAGTAGATCCGCCAGCCAACAAGAACCAGAGCGCCCACGAACAAAACGTAGACGAGAATGCGCACCCAGGAACCTTTGCGGGCGGGCGGCTGTTCCAATGAGTTGAATGAATGCGGATTGGACTCCGGAGTGCCTTCGATGGACATGGTGTCGGTTCCCGTCGCTTTCCTTTGTATCCATGGCCCCCGAAGGGGCGCACATACCTGCCTGCAGGGCAGAGATCAAGCTGCCAGTATACGTTCCTACGGACGCGGCAGTTTCAGCAGAAGTTTCGTCCGCCCCGGAGCGATCCCGGAGCGATTCAGGGCTGGTTCCCAAGCCTCGGACAGAGAACTGCATTCACTGACAATGCGAGACGGGACCATTGTATGCGAACCGGCGCTGGCGGCGGAATGGCGGCTGGCGAACGATCCGCATCCTGGGATATCCGATCCTCAGTGAGGCATCCTCTTCGCGCCCTGGAGCGTCCTAGAACTGTGCGGGCGAGCCCGTTTGTCCACACACGGCGTTTTGGCCGGTCTCTTCGTCTACCATTGTAGTTTCAGCGGTGAGTTGGAAAGAGCCTTGGCGGTTTCAACCTCCGGCCCCGGAAAGCGAAGAGCTGGCATGGACCGGGCGACAGCGTTTGCCGGTCTGTTTCGGGGCACCCCGGCTCGGGAGCGATTGGCAGTTTTATGTGGATTGTCCGGCTTGCGCTGCGGCGGCCTTATACGTTTGCCGTTCTTGCGCTCTTGATTCTTATCCTCGGCGCCTTCAGCATCCTCACGATGCCGACGGACATCTTTCCCAACATCGACATCCCGGTGGTGACGGTCGTGTGGAACTTCACCGGCCTTTCGGCGCAGGAGATGGCCAACCGCATCGTGACCAACAGCGAGCGGGGCATGACCACCACTGTCAATGACATCGAGCACATCGAGTCGCAATCGCTCAACGGCATTGGCCTCATCAAGATCTTCTTCCACCCGCATGTGAACATCGGCAATGCCGTGGCCCAGGTGACAGCGATCTGCCAGGTTCAGCTGCGCTCGCTTCCGCCGGGCACCACGCCGCCCTTCATCATCCAGTACAACGCCTCCAGTGTTCCCATTCTGCAGTTGGGACTCTCCGGGCAGGGCTTGAACGAGCAGCGGTTGAACGACCTGGGCCAGAACAATATCCGCACCCAGTTGGCCACCGTCGAGGGCGCGCAGACGCCGTTTCCCTACGGCGGCAAACAGCGCCAGATTCAGGTGGACCTGGATCTGGCGGCGCTTCAGGCCAAAGGGCTTTCGCCGGTGGATGTGGTGAACGCCATCACCGCGCAGAACCTGATTGCGCCCTCGGGCACCATGAAGATCGACCGCTTCGAGTATGCGGTCGAAACCAACTCGGCCCCGGTCTTAGTCAGCGAACTGAACAACCTCCCCATCCGGGCCGTGAACGGCGCGGTCATCTACATTCGCGACGTGGCCCACGTTCGCGACGGCAATCCGCCGCAGACCAATATCGTGCGCGTGGACGGAAAGCGCGCCATCCTCATGAACATCCTGAAGACAGGCTCTGCCTCCACGCTGGACATCATCGCCGGAGTTCGCGCCAAGCTGGATTACATCAAGGACCAGTTGCCGCCGCAGTTGCGGATTGACGCCCTTTCGGACCAGTCGATCTTTGTGCGCGGCGCCATCGATGGCGTGGTCCGCGAGGCCATTATCGCCGCCTGCCTCACCGCCATCATGATCCTGGTCTTCCTGGGCAGTTGGCGCTCGACGGTGATTATCGCGGTCTCCATTCCGCTCTCGATCCTCTGTTCGCTCAGCGTGCTGGCCATGTTGCACGAAACCATCAACATCATGACTCTGGGCGGGTTCGCGCTGGCCGTCGGCATTCTGGTGGACGACGCCACCGTGGCCATCGAGAATATCAACCGCAATCTGGAGTCGGGCAAGGAACTGGAACAATCCATCCTCGACGGCTCTGCCCAGATCGCCGTTCCGGCCCTGGTCTCGACGCTCGCCATTTGCATCGTCTTTGTGCCCATGTTCTTCCTGAGCGGCGTAGCCAGGTACCTGTTCGTTCCCATGGCCGAGGCGGTGGTCTTCGCCATGCTGGCCAGCTACTTCCTCTCCCGCACCCTTGTGCCCACCATGGCCAAGTACCTCCTCAAGGAGCACAGCGACGCGGAGACCGAGCGGAAGCGCTTGAGCCGCAACCCCTTCATTCGCTTTCAGAGCGCCTTCGAGTCGGGGTTTGAGAGCTTCCGCCACGGCTACATTCGCCTGGTCACTTTATGCGTGGACCATGCGCGGGCATTTCTGATCCTCTTCCTGCTTTTTGCCGTCGGATCGTTGGGACTTGCGCCTTTTCTCGGCCAGGACTTCTTTCCCTCCGTGGATTCCGGCCAGTTCAAGATTCACGTGCGTGCCCGCACCGGAATGCGCATTGAGGAGACCGCCGCGCTCTGCGACCACATCGACGCCACCATCCGCGAGCAGATTCCAGCCGAGGAAGTGGTTACGATTCTCGATAACGTCGGCCTGCCCTACTCGGGCCTGAACCTTTCCTACTCCACTTCGGCGCCCATCGGGCCGGCCGACGCCGACATTCAGGTGCAGTTGACCCGCAATCACCACCCCACCGCGGTCTATGTCGAGCGACTGCGCGCGGTGCTGGCCCGCCAATATCCCGGCGTCACCTTCTATGTGCTTCCCGTGGACATCGTGACCCAGATTCTGAACTTCGGCCTCTCGGCGCCCATCGACATCCAGGTAGTAGGCCCGGACCTCGACGGCAATCGCGCCTTGGCCGAGCGCATGTTGGACGAGGTTCGCTATGTTCCCGGCGCCGCCGATGCGCGTATTCAGCAGCCATTCGACTATCCCAGGTTCACCGTGGATGTTGACCGCACCCGCGCCCAGACGATCGGCCTGACGCAGAAGGACGTGGCCAGCAGTCTGCTGGTGGCCCTGAGCGGCAGCTTCCAGACATCTCCCAGCTTTTATCTCGACCCCAGGAACGGCGTGAGCTACAACGTCGCCATCCAGGCCCCGCAATACCGGGTGGACTCGCTGGCCGCGCTCAGGAGCCTGCCCGTCACCGGCACCACCGGCGCGGCGCAGTTCAACGGGGCGCAAGCCACCGGCGCGCCAGGCGCCCAGCGGCCCGTGCAGGTTCTCGGCAACCTGGCGGCCGCGTCGCCCGGAGCGGAGATGGGCACGGTGAGCCACTACGATGTTCAGCCGGTGATCGATATCTACGCCAACGTGGACGGAACCGACCTGGGCACCGTGACCCGCGCCATAGAAGGAATCGTAGACAGACACAGGGCCGACCTGCCGCGCGGCTCGCACTTCGACCTGCGCGGCCAGAGCGAGACCATGAAATCGTCTTACCTGGGGCTGCTCGGCGGTCTGGCATTTTCCATCCTGCTGGTCTACCTGCTCATCGTGGTGAACTTCCAGTCCTGGCTCGATCCGTTCCTCATCATCTCGGCCTTGCCGGCGGCGCTGGCCGGCATCGTCTGGTTTCTCTTCCTCACCAATACCCGGCTCAGCGTGCCGGCGCTCACCGGCGCCATCATGTGCATGGGCGTGGCCACGGCCAACTCCATCCTGGTGGTGAGCTTCGCCCGCGAGCAGTTGGAGGTTCTGGTGGGCGATGCGCGCCGGGCGGCCCTGAATGCCGGCTTTGTCCGCCTGCGCCCGGTGCTGATGACCGCCCTGGCCATGATTATCGGCATGGTGCCCATGGCGCTGGGCCTGGGCGACGGCGGCGAGCAGAACGCCCCGCTGGGCCGCGCCGTGATCGGCGGGCTGCTGCTGGCCACCGTGGCCACGCTGTTCTTTGTTCCCGCGTTCTTCTCTGTCGTCCACGGATGGCTGGAAGGCCGCCGCAGAACGGCGCACGGCGCTGCACTGGCCGGAACTCTTGACGAGTTTGACGAGCTTTCGGAGTAGCTTCTATGACCAACAATCTCAACCCGAACCCCCAACCGGCAAACAGCCACGAGACCGCTCCCGAGCAGAAGCCCATCTCGGGGCGCTACCTCCTGGCGGGTGGAGCTTTGCTGCTGCTGGTGGCAGTGCTGCTGGCGGCCTTCGGCATCATGAGCCGCAGATCCGCCGCGGTTGTGCTGGCCGAGCGCACGCAAGAGCTGGCCGCGCCCACGGTGATCGCCGCGCAGCCCACGCCGGGCGCCCCGGTAGACAGTTTTGTGCTGCCCGGCAACGTGACCGCCTGGACGGATTCGCCCATTTACGCGCGCACCTCAGGCTACCTCACGCGGTGGTACTTCGACATCGGCGCCAGGGTCGATAAGGGGGCGCTGCTGGCCGAGATCGCCACGCCCGAGGTGGACCAGCAACTGGCCCAGGCCGAGGCCGACCTCAACACCGCCCAGGCCAACGCCAACAACGCCCGCATCCAGGCCGATCGCTACACCGGCCTGGTCAAGTCCAACGCCGTCTCCCGCCAGGACACCGATACGCTGGTAAACCAGGCCACGGCCACAGCGGCGGCCGTGCGCTCCGCCCAGGCCAACGTCGACCGGCTGCGCGAACTGCAATCCTTCGAGAAGGTCTACGCGCCCTTCGCCGGGGTGGTCACCGCTCGCAACGTCGATACCGGGCAGTTGATCGATCCCGGCGCGGGCAAGGAGCTCTTCCATTTGCAGGCCATCCAGACCCTGCGCGTCTACGCCAACCTGCCGCAGTCTTACTCGAATGACGTGAAGCGCGGCGCGAAGATCGATCTCACCTTCGCCGAACACGCCGGCAAGACCTACCGGGGAACCCTCGTGCGCACCGCCGACGCCATCGACCCGGCCAGCCGCACCTTGCTGGTGGAGATCGATGTGGACAACCGCGCCGGCGAGTTGCTTCCCGGTTCGCTGGCCCAGGTCCACTTCAAAACGCCGCCTGCCGGACCGGTCTTCATCGTGCCTGCCGCCACACTTATCTTCCGCAGGGAAGGGCTGCGCGTGGGGGTCGTGGTCAACGGCAACGTCGCCCACCTGGTTCCCGTGGTGATAGGCGAGGATGACGGGGCCAACGTGCAGATCGTCAACGGGCTCAGCGCCGGTGACCGCGTGATTCAAGATCCGCCCGACTCGCTGATCGAGGGCGAGAAGCTCTTTGTGGAGAGTCCCGGCGCATCTGCCGCCGCCGGAGGCAAGTAGCGATGCCAGTGCTCCAAGCTGCGGAAAGGCTCAGGCCGGCGAAGGGTACAAGCCACACAGGCCGGGGAAGAACCTGGCTTTGTGTCAGGGCACGACTTCAGTCGTGCCGCAGGTTCAGCGAAATGATCGGGGCTTTAGCCCCTGAGCCAACCCTCCCTCCCGCCGGGTGCCCCACCCTCGCCGCGCCCTTGTTCTTGCGGCTAGGGTGGGTTTTTGTAGCCGCTGGCCTTCTCACCGCCTGCAAGCCCGTCGGGCAGAACTACAATCGCCCCGGCTATGAAGCGCCGCCGGCGTACAAGGAGGGCGGAGCATCCACAGTTCTTGTTCCGCCGCCCAGCCCGGCCAACGGCGGCGGCTGGCAGCCGGCCTCGCCCTCCGATGGAATGCTGCGCGGCAAATGGTGGGAGATCTACCAGGACCCGCAGCTCAACCAGCTGGAAGAGCGCATCGTTCCTAACAATCAGAGCCTGCGCCAGGCCCTTGAAACTTACCTGGCGGCGCGCGACCAGGTTGCCGCGGCCCGGTCCGCTCTTTATCCGAGGTTCTCCGCCGGGCCTTCCGCCGCGCGCGAAGACATGTCGGCGAACGGCCCCTCCTACTCTCCCGGCAAACCCACCACCTATACGGACCTTGTGATTGACGGCCAGGCGAGTTGGGAGCCGGACTTCTGGGGCCGCATCCGCCGCACGGTCGAGGCCGCTCACGCCAGCTCGCAGGCCAGCGCCGCGGATTTGGCCGGCGTGGACCTGAGCCTGCACGCCGAAATGGCCGCCGACTACTTCCAGCTTCGCGGCCTGGACTCCGAGATCAAGCTGCTCGACGCCACGGTTGGCGACCTCGAGCGTCAGCTTGACCTGACCCAGCGCCGCCTCGAAGGCGGAGTGGCCACCGAGGTGGACGTCGCCCAGGCCAGGACCCAGCTCGAGACGGTGCGCGCGCAACGGATCGACGTGGGCGTGGCGCGCGCCCAACTGGAGCACGCCATCGGCACCATCGCCAACCTGAAACTCTCCGAGTTCAGCATTCCGCCGTCGCCTCTCGATCTGGCGTTACCCAAGGTTCCGCTCGGCGTTCCTTCGCAGTTGCTTGAGCGCCGCCCGGACATTGCCGCCGCCGAGCGCCGCGCCGCCGTTGCCAACGCCCAGATCGGCATTGCCGTCAGCGCCTTCTATCCCACCATCAACCTGAGCGGCGACGGCGGCTTTGAGAGCCTGCACGTTGGCACCTGGATTCAGGGCCCCAGCGCGCTGTGGTCGCTGGGCGCGCAGGCCACGCAGTTGCTCTTCGACGCCGGCCAGCGCCACGCGCTCTCCGGCGAGGCCCGCCACGCCTATGAGGCCCAGGCCGCCGCTTACAGGAGCGCCATCTTTCAGGCCTTCAACGACGTCGAAGATCAGCTCTCCGGCCTTCGGATTCTGGAGCGGGAGTCGGGCGTGGAGCAGCGTGCGGTCGAATCGGCGCAGCATTCCTTCGATCTATCCAACCAGCGCTACCAGGGCGGCGTGACCAGCTATCTTGAGGTACTTGCGGCCGAGGCCGCGCTGCTCCAGAACCAGCGCGCGGCGATCGACCTTCAGACCCGACAGTTCGTGGCCAGCGTAGGCCTTGTTCGGGCGCTGGGCGGGGGATGGGATACCGGGCAGTTGCCCAAGTAACAGTCGTCCACCGGCCTCGCCGGCCCGCGGGGAATGAAACTGGGTGGGCGGATTCAAGGTGCAAGTGCAACAGGAGTGATTTTAGCTGACCAGTGTTGAACGAAGTCGAAAGCTCCTTCAGGGAGGAACAGTTCCGCGGGGGCTTTCCATCCCAGAGTCTTTCTTGGTCG
>Ga0326728_10004300_pt1 | contig 42453 bp, 34 predicted proteins | sample MB3enrmetagenome_FD_207602 | JGI IMG/M metagenome (GOLD analysis project Ga0326728, IMG submission 207602) | Lab enriched peat soil microbial communities from McLean, Ithaca, NY, United States - MB31MN | ecosystem: Environmental > Terrestrial > Soil > Wetlands > Peat | place: USA: New York... | reverse complement strand
CAAGGTCCAGACCCGAGGGCAACCCACGCGGTCCTTTGGGTCCGGTGATCTGTTCCGCAGCAGGCCAATCGGAGTGGTAAACCGTCGAGAGCAGCACCTCATTGTCAAAACCCCACGAAAGCGGAAAAACTTGCGGGCTGGTGCCTGGATGAAGTGCAAACGCGGGCGGAGCGAATGTTCCAGAATTCCACACCAGTGGCGACCGGCTGGGCGCAATGTAAGCGCTGTAGGCTACGATCCACTGCAGTGCTTTCGCTTTCACATCGTCGGGCAGCATGTTCAAAGGCGTCGCATCAATTGCTGCGGCAGCAGTCGTCAGGTAATGAACAGCCTTGAAGTACTCCTGCATCTCCGGCGTCGCTGTGTAATAACCGCGCGGCGTCAGCTCGGCAAAGTCGAACGGCTTGCCGAAGACTGGCGAACTAAATGTGCCCTGCGCTTGTTGAATGTGCAAAGCCTCGGCGTTGGAAGCGTTCGTTGCGCTGTTTGAATCCGCCACTGCATCGAAGGCAACTGCCCACGTGGAGTTGGGTGAGCTCGCGTCGAGCGACTGGCGCGCCGCGGCGACAAACGCCCAGAACGCGGGCATCGCCTGCTGCCGCTCCTCCACGATGAATGTGCCTTCATAAGCCGAAGCCACCAGTTCCCAGAAGATGTCGGTGGTCACAAGGTAGGGCCGCGTTGGCGTTGCGCTGTCGTAGTGTCCGCAGGCGTACGATTCCGTGTCGTAGAGCTCATACATCTGGTCTTCGTCGGTTGTCCGAAGCAGTCCGCCATTCTTTGTATAGCTGTCGCGGTCGGCGGCGTCCTGCGTAAACATCCACGCGTCGATCACATCGGCCAGTGGGACTTGAATCGGCACGTATACCAGTGCTTGCGCACCCGCTTTCTCCACCAGCCCGATGACACCCTTGCCGTCTGGCACCGAAGACGGTGTTGAACTAAATTGGTAGCCGCCTGCCTGGGTTGAGGTTGTGGTGCCATGGTCGCCGATGACGGCGATGCCCGGCACACCGCTCTTCCAGTGCAGCAGAGCCGCGCCATTCGGAGTCACGGTCAGCGATCCGCCGCATGGATTGCCAACGATTTTTGATGGCTGACCCCAGTTCTGGCCCGCGTAGGCAAGCTGCTCAAAGCAGCCGCTGCCGTCTTCCCAAATCAGCAAATGCCCATCGGGGTGAAACGACTCCGGCAGTGCCGATGGAACAAAGTTGGGCGTAGGATCACCATTTGAGTCGGGGATCTTTACATAGGTGGATTGCGGCCCGATCACCTGGTATTCGCGCTGACCGTCTTCGGTAATTGAACGCGTGGAGCACACACCGCCCGGCAGTTGCTCAGCGAAAAAAATCCGGTAACTTTCAATCGCCTCGTTCGTTGTGTCGTTGTAGCCGGTTTCAAAGGGCCGCGGCCCAACCAGCAGACGGCGCACGTCGGCAGAGGTTTGATAGATCGCGTGCTGCGTCCAGCTTCCATTCACGTTGTCGACCGCCAGAATCTGGGATTGCTGGCCGGTCTTTCCCTCGACAAAGAAGCGCTGGCCCAGTGGATGAACCGTAAGGGATGCAGCGGTAAAGGTCGCAGGTAGGTCGAGGAGCGGCGTCGCGCTGCTGTCGCCCGCGTGCCAGCCGACGACGTGGTTGCCGGCTTTGTCGTGGGTCAGGATGACCGCATCCGCGCCAGTCGGCCAGATATCAAAGTCCACAATGGATGTTCCCGCGGGGAAGCCCAACTCCGAGCTCGCTGCCGGCGAGGGCGTCACGTTGAGTTCGGCTGTCGTAAAGGACGAAGGCGCCGCAGGCGCCTGCGCAAACACGGTGAGAGCCGGAAGGCTCAGAAAGATCGCCAACGCGCGCGTCTGCGCATGGTTCATAAGGGCCTCCGGGGGGACTCAGGCAATTCTAGAACATGCGACGCGCATTCGCGACAAAAAGACCCGTGCCCCCCGCAATTCGCATGGTATGTCAGGCGCCAGATTCCACAATTCCTGATTGCCTGGTCGAAAGCCAGCGAGGGCCTGTTGCCAAGCTAGGCCACCACGTGCAACACGAATGTCATTGAACCGTGGCCCGAACCGCAGTAAACAGAACAGCGGCCAGCGAAATCGCCGGTTTTGCTTGGAGTGAATGTCACTTCGGCTGTTTCGCCGGCCTTGACCTTCATGTTGATGCCTAGATCTCGAATGTGAAGCCCATGACTAACATCAAGACTTTTCAGCACCAGCACAACCGGCTGTCCCACCTTCACGGTGATCTCGCCCGGTTTGAAAACGAATCGCTGCGCCGTAATCTCAATTCGCTGGGGTGGGCCTTGACCCCACGCCATCGGGGAAGGAATCGCAAATCCCACTGCGCCAAGAAACAGAACAAGCAGCATGATTTTCTTCGTCATTGATCTCCTCGTCTTTCAGTCTTGTTCGTCTCGCACAGTCTGGCTCACACTACGGAATGTCCCATAGATTTCGCTTTGGGTGAATGCGCGCTCTGTCGCTTCGCTACTTATTAAAAAGCCCGCTCAAAAAGCGGGCCATCATTTCAGATCTCTGGTAGCGCTACCGGGAAACATTTCTCGCCCGTCCCGGATTTCCCATCATTAATGGAAAGACTTCAGCCAGTCAAGAGGCTGCGTCCAAATGAGCGATTTTCGAAAATCCAATATCAATGGGAAATTTTGAGGTCGTTTTTCGTGAAATGTAGTACAAAGTAGTACAAAATGCTGATTACTTCCCCTGCTTGCCGACTCGCTTGTTTGCTGACTTGCCGGATTGCGAACTCACCACCCCTTATCCAAACGCCTCGCCCGCCTTCGCCTCGGCGAACAGCCACGCATACAGAGCAACACCTATATAACAAACAACCGGAACAAGGTAGGCAGCCTGCAGCGGAAGCATCCCCATCAACTTCGTCAGCGCAGCTCCGCCCAGAATCGCCATCACCAGGAACGACCCGGCGGTCTTGGTCTTCTCGCCCATGCCCTTCAAACCAAGCGCAAAGATGGTCGGGAACATGATCGACATGAATAGGCTGGTTGTAAGCAAACAGCCCACGCCCATCCAACTGGGATGGACCACGGCAACTAGGCACAAGCCGACGTTGATCACGGAATAGACCACCAGCATCAGCCGCGCGTGGAAGTGCCTCATAAGCCACGCCGAGCTGAATCGGCCTACAGCAAAGGCCGCCAGCGTTCCCGTTAGCATGTAGCCCGCTGCTTTGTCGCCGACTCCCGTGGCCGATTCCACATAGGCAATGAAATAACTCCACGTGCCCACCTGCGCGCCCACGTAGAGAAATTGCGCCAGCACCGCAAAGACAAAGTGCGGCTGCCAAAGACGCACGTGCATCCCGCCGGCAGTCGCGCTCTCCGATACATCCTCGCTTCCAAGGTCAGGAAACCTGGTGATCAGAACCAGCAAGGCCCAGAAGAATGCGATGCAGCCCAGCACCAGATACGGCGTGACCACGCGCAGCGTTTCGGAATGCAGATACGCCTCGTAGGTTCCAGCCGCCTGCATGGCTGCCACTTGCGCATCGCTCAGCTTCACGCCCGAGAAGATGAAGACCGTGCCGATCAGGCCCGCGCTGATCGACCCCAATGGATTGAATGCTTGCGACAGATTTAGCCGGCGCTCGCTCGACCCAGCCGGTCCGAGTTGCGCAATAAATGAGTTTGAACCCGTCTCAAGAAATGACAGGCCGCTGGCGATGACAAACTGCGCCACAAGAAAAAACGCGTATAGCCCCGCCTGCGCCGCCGGATAAAACAGCAGGCACCCGCTGCCCAGCAGGCATAGCCCGGTCACGATTCCCATCTTGTAGCCGAACCGACGCATCAGCTGGCCTGCCGGAATCGCCAGCAAAAAGTAGCCCAGGTAAAACCAGATTTGCACTCCCGCAGCGCTCGACCGGTTAATGTTGAACGATTTCATGAATTGCCGGATCAGGATGTCATTCAGATTGTTGGGAATTGCCCACAGAAAAAACAGCACTGTGACCACGAGGAACGGCAACAGCCTGCCCGCGGGAATCAACGGGGCTTCAATGTCTTCGTGATTATTCAGCAAAGGCGATTTGCCTTGTCCGACCGGTTCAACAGAGATGCTCAAGGTGAGATTTTCCTCCCGGAACGCGAGATGGAACGACGCGCCTGATTCGACGCTCCCTTTATGCCAGATCGACCTTCAGAGTGATGCCGATGTCGGAGATCTTTTCGGCAGGCATCTGCACCTTCAGTGCTGTGTTCTCTTGCCTCCAGTTCAGATTGCGGCTATACCCTAGCAGTTCTACCATTTGGATCTTGCCCGGCTGCTGCGGGCTGGCCAGGCCTAGAGCCTTCACAACTGCCTCCTTCTCTGGCCAGCCCATCACGAACGCATAAAGCGTGCTGCCCTTAGCTGTGAATCGCACATCCTCAGCGGTCAGATCGCTCTGCTTGTCTTCGTTGAAGTTTCCGGTGACGATCTTCACTTGCGTCGATGGGCCTTCGCCGTAGATCTTCCAGGGGCGCGTCGCGTAGATGCCTTCGCTGTTGATTTGCATCCACGCGGTAATGCCTTCCAGCACCTCAATCTCCTCGAAGTCCAGCTGGCCGGAGTTGGGCAGCGGGAAGTTCAGCAGCAGGTTGCCATTCTTGCTTACGATGTCGGTGAGCAGATCGATCACCTTTTTGGCGGACTTGTATTTCTGGCCGCGCTTATAGTGCCATTGTCCGATGCAGGTGTCGGTTTGCCAGGGATTTTCCGCGATGCCGTCCGCAACCCCGCGTTCGTGGTCGAGGAGGCAGGTGCCGATTGCGCAATCCGTCGCCTCTTTGCTCGTGTAGACCGCTTCTACCTTGCCTCCATTCGATCGGGCGCTTTCGTTGTAAAGGTGCGACACCATCTTCAGGCCATATTCGCCGAAGGGAAGATGCCCATCGGTGTAGAGAATGTCAGGATGATATTTGTCGATGAGGTCGGTCATGCGGTTGAGGTAGTGCTGCCGCCAGGAATCCGGAATGCCATCGTCGTTCCAGTCCAGCTTGTCAATGAATGGCTCGCAGCCTGCGTCGTGGTAAAGGTCGGCGTACTTCGGATCGACGCCGTCGTAGGAAACGCCCGCCATCGGCCCGGCCTTGTCGGAACCGTGGCTGACGGAAAACCATTTGTAGCTGATCCAAAGATGTTCGCTCACACCGAAACGCAGACCGTGATTGCGCGCAGCTTTTTGCCATAGGCCAACCACATCCTTTTTCGGTCCCATGTTCACCGCATTCCAGCGCGTGTACTTCGAATTCCATAGGTCGAAATTATCGTGATGCACGCCCATCGAGAAGAAGTACTTCGCGCCAGCCTTCTTGTAGAGACCCACCAGATGATCTGGGTCCCATTTCTCCGCTTTCCAGATATTTACCAGGTCCTTGTAGCCGACCTTGGAAGGATGGCCATAGGTTTCGCAGTGGTACAGGTACTGCGGCTGGCCTTGCACGTACATGTTGCGCGCGTACCAGTCGCCGTCTTCAATCGCGGATTGCGGGCCCCAATGCGCCCAGATCCCGAACTTGGCATCGCGGAACCAGTCAGGAATCTTATAGGCTTGCAAAGATTCCCTGGTGGGCAGAAAAGGGCCGTTCTGCGCTGGCTGCTGCGAGCGCGCAAACTTCCTCAAAGCCAGAGCGGAATACGCACCGCCCAGCGATTGAAGCAGCTGCCTGCGATTCATCTTCATCGGGTTGTTTTCCTTTCCTGCGTTGGTTCGAATATGCAAGTTAGATTCCGCTCGGCGGGATCCGGACTGCCTGCCTACTTTGTGGCGGAAGCAACCATCGCCTGACGGAGGCGCTGTTCGGCTTCAGCGTTCCAATAGCCACAGTCGAGTTCGAAGAATATTGTCGAGTAAGGAATCGTGAGTTTTGTCTTGATGATCAGCACGCGAAAGAGCTGCGCTGCCTGGTCTAGCCTGGCGATGATGTGCTCATGTGGCAGCTTGATTGTTTTTGCGGATTGGATAAGTTTCGCGAGTTGGGTGCGATAGAGCCACAAGCCGGGCGCATCAACCTCCGGGACGAATTCCAATTCCTGATCGAGATAAATGTTGGCTCGAACGTGTTTGCTGGCCGCAATGGCCTTGAACACCTTACGAGCAGTATCGATCTGACCGGCGCCCGACACAATCGTCTCGATGCCGGGTTTGGACTGCGCCGGATACGCCGAGTCCGCAACTACAATCCAGTTGCGATGGCCAAAGAGCGGCAAGGACGCTTTCATTTTGCCTTCCCAGTCGGAATTCCCGTTTTCCGGTGAGACGGTCATGGTTTGTATCCTCGGTCTTGCTTCATTTCAATTCTTCGTCCGCGCAAACGGCGACTTTGCCGCACTTGCCTGAGGCCATCAACGCGTAAGCTTCACTGGCCTGCTCCAGCGAAAATCGATGCGTGATGATTTCGGCCGGATGCAGGTTCCAGCGCACAAGCCGTTCCACGAGCTCTTCCATAAGCCAGGTAGACGTAACCCAGGAGCCGTAGAGAGTTTTCTGGTCGTGGAGCAAGTCGGGCGAAGGATTGAATTCGACACGGCCCCCTTCGCCCAGAAAGACGATTCTGCCCCACTTCCGCGTGGCGCGAATCGCGGTGGCTCGCGCGGCGTCATTTGCCGAGCAGTCGACCGCGCGCTCTGCGCCCATGCCTCCGGTGAGGCGCCTGACTTCGGCGACATTGTCGGGTCCTGATGTGAGGACGGCATCGCAGAGGCCGAGATTGAGCGCGATCTCCATCCGCTCGGGCACCACATCGATGCCGATGATTTTTTGCGCGCCGAGCTTGCGGCAAAGCGCGCCCGTAGCCAGACCCACCGGTCCGAGGCCTGTGATGAGCACCGCGTGATTGCCGTTGATGCCGATCTTCTCCAGGCCCTCGTACACGGTGCCGAACCCGCAGGCAACCTGTGCGCCATCGCCATAAGAGAGTTCATCGGGCAGGACGATGAGGTCTTTCTCCTCGGCCACCATGTACTCCGCCATACCACCGTCGCGCTGCCAGCCGTAGGCCCGGCGATATTCTTCATTGGTGCAGGAGATCATGTAACCGCGACGGCAGTCGTTGCAGACGCCGCATCCCGAAATGTGATAGACAATCACTCGGTCGCCCGCTTTGAAACGGCGGCAGCCCGGGCCCGTGGCGACGATCTGGCCCGCAGGCTCGTGCCCCGCAATCACGCCCTGGTACCCCTCAGGTCCTTTGCCCAGATGCTCGTGATAGATGGCACGAATATCGGAGCCGCAAATCGTTGACGCCTTCACGCGCAACAAAACCTCCCCGTGGCCCGGCTCCGGCACAGGCACCGTGCGAATCTCAACGGTCGAATCCCCAGGTAAAAACGCTGCGGTCATCGTGGCTTTCATTTGGCTCACTCCCGATTACTTTCCGAGCCGTGCTCGAGGCGCCTCGTGAAGGTCACGGTGGCGTGATCTCTCCGCTCAGGTCCCAAAGATCCTCCCAGGTTTGGCCGTCTTTCCAAAGGAAAACCTGGCCCTTGATCAGGCGGCAGTTACGATCGATAGCAGCGATGGCGCGCATCTCCTCGTCGGTGAGTGGATCTCGCACGATGCCCTCGAGATTCGAGCGATAGTGATTGACGGAGAAAGGAATGGGCGTTTGGCCGCGCTGCACGGCCCACTTGATGCACACCACTGCGGGATCAATCCCATGGTCTCGCGCGATGCGCACGATCACGGGATCCTCGGTGGGCGCGGTGTCCCCGAGGGTGCGGTCGCGCTCCGGGCGTCCTGGTGAGCCAACGGGGCAGTAACCGACGGGTTTCATACCATTCTCGAACACAAATTTGAATAGTTTCGACTGCTGGAAATGCGGGTGCAGCTCCATTTCGTTGACTGCAGGCTTGATACGGGCGTCCCGCAGAACAAGCTTCAGCTTCGGGATGGTCATGTTTGACGTGCCGATGTGCCGCACCAAGCCCATGTCCACCAATTGCTCCATCCTGCGCCAAGTCTTCATGTAGTTTTCGTGGATGTACGGCTTGGCGTCAGGAGAACGCGAAGTGACGTCACAGCCTGGAGGATGGAAGTTCGGGAACGGCCAATGCACGAGGTAAAGATCAAGGTATTCGAGGCGCAGATCGGCCAGCGACTGGCGGCAAGAGGCGATCACGTCGTCCTCACCGTGCTTGTCATTCCACAGCTTCGAAGTGATAAAAAGATCTTCGCGCCGAACCCCCGAGCGAAGAATCTCCTCAAACGACGCGCCGATATCGCTTTCGTTGCCGTAAACCGATGCGCAATCGAAATGCCGGTAGCCTGCTGCGGCAGCGCCCTTCACCACCTCCGCGACTTGTGCTGCAGAGACGTGATCGGAGCCAAAGGTGCCCAAACCAATCGCCGGCATCGTCGCCCCACTGTAAAGAGTTCGCTGAGGCACCAAAGATGGATCAACAGAATCTCCAGCCGAGATCCCAAAACTGCCCTGCCGTTGCATTTCTTACCCTCTTTATGAGCCTGACCAACCGAGAGTATACGATAAAGGTATCGTTATTGTAAACGCATATAATGAAAGCGAGCCAGAATCCGAGTGAGGCCAAAAGCTGACGGTGAAGCGGCACTCAGCCGCCAGAGCGCGACTCCCGTCCAGAGCAGGTAGCTTGAAGAGCAGGACGTCGATAGACACTGCGACATACGCCGAGCGAAGCGCTGCAGGGCCGAGCAGCCTTTCGTCGGAAAGGCGTAAGCAGTATTCGTGATTAGAAATGCAGGATGAAGCCTAGCCTGACTCCAAGATGAGGTTTGCATACTGAATCGTGTCGCCGGTCCGAATGATCCCGAGGGAATGTGGAACCCGTTTCTTAAGGTCGATGTGAGGTTCGAATTCGAGAGCGATGCCATCCAACGCGCGCGTAAACTGCAGGGTTGTCTCCGAGCTATTTACCTCATTAAACTCCTCAGCCATGAAAGCCCGTGCCACACTGAAGTTGATGCGAATTGCTGCCAACACATCCAGAACTCGCGGCATGTCATCAACCAGTGAAATATCGACCGTCTCAACTTCCTTCCAATAAGGAAACCCCCTGTCCGCAATCACCAGCGTATTGGTATGCCGGACAAGGCTAAGCAACAAGTTGATTTTCGGGTTCAGGATTCCTGATCTTACCATTCAGCGCAATCTCCGAAAGTCATTTTCGTTCCGAGTTTCGGGGTTTCTGAACCTCGCCTGGGCCCGCGATATTTGTCCTTGCAATGGCCCAAAGAAAAACTTGTTGCCGCTGGCGGTTGCTGAGTACCCCGTTGGCTACGGCGCGATACGTTGACGTCAGTTCAGGTCGTTTGTCAACGACCAGCACCGCCCAAGATGCAAGGCCCTGTTCGTCCCCGGCCACGCATTCAATGGCCGGGGGCCTGTTCGAGCGCAGGTTTCCGATCGGAAGATGCCCGAACCACAAGTTGAGGTTCAATGATGACGGTTTTCTTGCGCGGATGAGTCTTTGATTCCAGCAATGACAACGTCAAACGCCCAGCGCGCTCGCCGATCATGTCGGTCTGTTGGTCGATGCTCGATAGAGGGATGCGGAGTTCCGTATCATAATGCAGGTTCCCCGATCCAATGACTGCGATGTCCGCTGGCACTCTTAAATCGGCATCGAGAATGGCATGAATTGCCCCAATTGCCATGGGATCGTTATAGCAAAATACTCCATCGGGACGGGGATTCAATGTTAGCAGCTGCCTCATCAATTCAGCGCCACTTTCCCTGCTTTGCACGTCCACCAGCCGCGGCATCGTCACATAACCCGGAAGGGACTTCATGCCATGTTTGGCCAGGGCATTTTGATAGCCCTTCAGTCGTCCTGCACCGGGGCTATTATCAGGCCCGCGTAAATGAGCAATCCTCTTGCACCCAACTTCAATTAGATGTTCCGTAGCCAGTAACCCAATCGCCTCGTCGTCGGTTCCCACGTAGTTAGCATCCAGCCCCACGAGATTGCGGTCGATCAAAACCAATGGCAGCCCTTGCTTTTGGATCCGCTCGAATACCGATGGGTCAGTGGATGAGGATGCAATGACCAGAGCATCCAGCCGGCGGCCCAGCAGCCGGGTGATCTCATGCTTTTCCAGCTCGGCATCTTCTTCCGAGGTCGAAATGGTAAGGCAGTAACCCTTCTTCAGAAGCGCCCTTGAAAGGGATTTTGCTACTTGCGCAAAAAACGGGTGCAAAAGGTCGGGCACCACAAGCCCAACGAGATAAGTTTTTCCCGTAACTAACCCGCGTGCAGCAAGATTCGGGGTGTAGTCAAGCTCCTTCACACGATCCAGAACCCGCTTCCGCGTCGCATCGCTGATGTCCTCGTGGTTCCGGAGCACCTTTGAAACCGTGACCACTGAAACGCCAAGGTCACGCGCGATATCTTTCATCGTTGTGGGCACAGCTCTTTATACCATAACTGCCGTAAAGTATGCGATAACTTTATCGATAATCCAAGGGAAATCTTTCGGCCTCGCGAACGCATTAGCCTTGCAGGTCGAGCATCAGTCAGAGAGCTATTCAGACAGCACGAAAGAGCGATGGCGTTGACGTGTTCATTGGCCCAGTTGACTGCGAGCGCACTGCCGTTGGTGAGCACGAGAACAATAGGTCTGCCGGTGGCAACAAGCGCCTCGATCAGATCCTCTTCCGGCTCGGGCAAATCGAGGCTGGTGCGATCGCCGCTCCTCGAAGCTGGGCTCGTTCACTTCCATCTCCTCGCCTTCCAGTTCGCTGGTGATGCCAAGAACGGCAATCACCACGTCGGCACCCCTGGCCACGGTAATGGCCTCGGGCTGCGGCTTCAAATCGAGCTTCGACCAGACCAGTGTGGCGTTGGGAGCTGCATCTCCGATGGGGGATTACTGCACGCGTAGAGCAGGGGTTTGCACGCTTCGAGATGCACACGTCCCAGCTTGGCCTCGTTGGGATTGCCGCCAAAAACGGAGGCAACGCCTTTGCCATTCAGCTGCAAGCGGAAAAAGCCGCTGGCCTTGAGGCCAAGACTGTAGTCTCCCGTCTCCGGCGCGGTAATGACGGCAATGGCCCCCGCTTAACCTGCCTTCCCGAGAAAGATCGTTGTCCGATGTCCAGTGTAGGTCACCGTGCGGTCTGGCGTTGACTCCGACCCCATCCCGATACCGTGCCGCTCTTTCACCAGTACGACATGGAATGTTTGCTTGCCTGGCATGCTCGGGAAGGCGCCAGCGCGATCCCCGATCGAGAGCGCATTGCTGCGATGATCCCAATGGAGGCGAATCGTTGCTCTGGCGCCATGCTCGTACGCATAGCCATCCCCGCTGTCTTCGTAAAGCAGGAAGTCGGCATCTTTCCCGCCATAAATACGAATTTCCAGTGGGTCTTCCGCATCTGCGGTGGACTGCACAACAGGCCCCATGGGAACGATGCTGCCCTCCTTCACCAGGATTGGAATCTGGTCCAATGGGGCATCAGCCACAATCGCCTGTCCGCCGTGATAGGTTTTTCCGGACCAGAAATCTACCCAATCGTTGCCGGCCGGCAAGACTACGCTGCGCCTCATTGCATGCGGCTGCGTCACGGGATTGATCAAGAGCGAATTGCCGAATAGAAACTCGTCATCGACATCTCTGAGTGCAAGCTCACCAGGATAAACAAATGGCAGCGCCTGCATTACAGCCTCTCCGCGACTGGTGACGCCCCAGGCACTGGAGTAAATGTAAGGCATGAGGCGATAACGAAGTTGATCATATTCAGTCAGGATCTTCTCCACCTCTGGACCGTAGTTCCACATCTCAGTCTTGGATTGATATCCATGTATTCGGAAAATGGGGCAGAATGTGCCGAACTGGAACCAGCGAATCAGCAATTCGTGGTAATCCGCTGATGTATATTGGTCGGCTGGACGAAAGAAGCCGCCGATATCTGTCGTCCAATATGGGAAACCAGACATCGCAAAGCTGAGGCCGGCTGGGATTTGCCGCCGTAGGGTCTCCCAATTCGCTGAGATATCGCCTGACCAGGATATGGATGCATTGCGTTGCTGCCCGGCATATGCCGACCGCGACAAGATCACGACCCGCTTACTTTCGGTTGTGGCCCTCTGCCCGTTATAAACTGCCGAAGTCTCAAACAGTGGATATGCGTTACGCACGATCCTTCCCGGCCCCAGGTAAGTATTGTCGTCCTTGAGAGGATCGCCTTCCGGCTCAGAAGCATCCAGCCACCATCCATCCAATCCATCGCTGAATAAATTGTGGTCGATGTCGGACCAGTAGCGTTTCTGTGCCTCCGGGTCGAAGAGATCCGCCCAGCTCTCAGGCTCTCTCGTTTCTCCTGGCTCTCCGGTACTCGCAGCGCTTGTAAGCAACAGATGGGCATCTTTAAATTGGTGATCGACCGCTGTCTCTGAACCGAACTTCGCCCATACTGAGATCACCATGTGGAAGTTCTGGCGATGGAGCCCGCTCATCATCTCCTCAGGATTCGGATAAGAACTTTCATCGAATCTCATGGCATTCCAGCCGTACTTACCCCAATACTGCCAATCCTGAACGAGAACATCGACTGGAATGTTCCGCTTACGAAATTCCGCGGCGGTATCCAGAACCTGCTGTTGGCTCGAATAGCGCTCACGACACTGCCAGAAGCCGTAAGCCCACCTTGGTAGCAGCGGAGCAGCCCCCGTGAATTCCCGGTACTCAGCAACTACCTGATTTGGTTCCGGTCCGTAGATGAAGTAATAATCAATCCCTTGTCCCACTTGAGATCGAAAAGCCATGGTGTCTGATGGAGCACGCACCGAGAGTTCCGTGCCGCCTCCTGTTTCAGCGGTCACCTTGTAGCTTGTATTCGCCGCCAAATGTATCTTTCCACCTGCGGACCAGGGTAACCACATGTTCGTAAGGTCGATCACTTTTTCGTTATTGACGCTGAGCTGAAGCTTCCCTCTTCCATTGCCGCTGAGTAGAAAGCCATATTCTCCATCCGGACCCGTCCGAAATGTACCCGTGCCATTTTCGTCTAAATGAATCACCTCTGTCGGCGGATTGAAATCCGTAAGTGCCGCATTGTTCCACAGCAGTCCATACCCATTCGTCGAAATGAGAAATGGAATCGAGATATTCGTATTTGCCTGCAGCAGGCGGACCGGGATGTCGCGTAGATCCAAGAACCCCTCTTGATGTTGCCCCAATCCGTACAGAGCTTCGTTAGGGGATAGAACAAAGTCCTGGCGAATCTCGTAGGTGTGCATTCCGTCGACATCGAGAGGCGTGATCCTACGACCGTCGCGCTCCTGCTCGCTCAACACAGGCTGGCCAGCGGCCGTCAGAAATCGCACGGAATCCGTTGCGCGGTCGATCTCAACCCTCAGCGCACCCGTCTTGATCGATAAAGTCGTGGCACCCGAGGAAACTGTGAACGGAACTCCACCGCAAGGACGGATCACAGTTGGCACGATCGGTTTTGAAATCTCATCGTTTGCGCCGGCGACGATGTGGATGACTCGCTCGGAGCAGACAGTTACGCGAAGCGTCTCACTCGCAGAGTGAAGTGCGACGCCATCTTTGCTGCGTTCGATTGCCTGTGCATTGGAAAGGGATGGTAATGTGAGGGCGGCAATACACGCAGTCACGCTGAAAGGAACAAGAAGAGCTCGCAAGTTGAAAGAAGACATGAGGTGTCGCTCCTTGAATCATTGCCAAAGAATATGCACGAACCCGATGAATCTCGGGTTGAAACTGGCTGGCGAATCATCCCATCGCGCTTCAGCGCGTATTCGAATTGCTCAGGCGGTTTGGTTTTCGTGGGGCTCATGCAATGGTTTACTGACGGGTCGTGTCTGTCGAAAGTTGTTCAATGGCTGTATGCGCTTGATCGTCCCAGCGCCTGCGCAGCTGCTGCGATTCTCGAATCGCTTCTGCGGCAGCGTCCTTGTCACCGGACTTTTCATACAGCCGGGCCAGTTGGTAGTGAATGCTGCCATCCCCATCGCTTGCTAATCCCTGTTTGTATTCCGAGATGGCCGCTGGAATTCGGTTGGTTGCCGCATACACCTGTCCGAGAAGTACGTGAAGTCGGGGCATCATGTCTGGATCGAGGTTCTGGCATCTGGTGAGATACGGCTCGGCCTCCTCGTATTGATGCCCCTGCACCAGGATCTCGCCCGCCAGCAGGTTCGCTTCAGGGTCATCCGGCGCCTCCGCCAGGAGAGATTTGGCGATTGCGAGTGCTTCATCAGTTTTCAGTTCGCTGAACAAAACAATCGCCAGGCTGAGGCGCGCTCCGCGGCTCGCCGGATCGATGGCGAGGGCCTTGCGATACTCTGCCTCGGCCTCGCTCCAGCGTCGCTTTTGGCGAAACACATCGCCCGTCAACATATGCATTCGGGGAGAATTTGGATCGATCTCGCTGGCCCGTGTCAGCGCGGCGATCGCCAGTTTTTGGCCGGCCTTGGTTTCCCAGTACAAACCACGCACCACCGTCGCGGGGTTTGCCTTTTGGCGCTCAGCGACTTTGGCGGTCGTGAGGAAATCACCTGCATAGAACGAGCAGGAAGCAAGGAGTTGCTGTTGCGCGCTGTCCAGCTTTTCCGGCGCAGGCTTCAGAACTTGATTGCAGGCGGTATATTTCCCCGCCGCATAAAGCGTTTCGGCATCTGTCGGCACCGATCCTCGTGTCGCCTGCGCCGCTCCCGTCTCATCGGTTTCTGTCGCGGGCAACGTGTCGGAAAGGAGCTCCTGTTCAATGATCGATCCGAGATCAACTGTCGAATCTCCGTCACTCTGGTGTTTTCGTGACAGATTAGCCAGCGAATTCGTCTGGTCGGCCGATAAGGCGCCGCGAAAGAGATACAGGTTCGACTGAAGGAATCCAGAATCGTTCGCCGCAATCGCGGCCAGCGCTTTGAGTGCATCATCCGGATGTCCTTCTGCAGCATCTGCCACAGCAATGCCCAGGGTTGCTAATCCGCAGCGGCTTTTGGTCCGGGTTTCTGTTCCGAATTGCTCACGCGCTTCTGCGTTTTTCTTCTCGCGAAGCAGAGTAATCCCGAACTCGGCATGAGCGCATGGTGCGGGCGAAGAAAAATCCGTTGCAATCTTGTACGCATTTTCAGCTTGAATGAGTTTGCCCTCTTCGGCAAACGTCTCCGCGGCCCGCAGGCTGGCGAACGGCGATTGGTTGTAAGTCGAAGTCATGAGACGCGCATCGCTGTCCACCAGTTGCAAATAGGCAGTCCCGAGACCGAGCCAGGCGTTCCCATCGTTTGGAGCCAACTGTGTTGCTCTCCGAAAGGCGTCGGCAGCGCGATCGACACGGTTCAGCTGGGCGTATGCCTTTCCCAGAGAGAGTTCGGCCAGCGGATCTTTGGGATTGAGCCGGGTGGCAGTTTCGAGCAATGGCAGGGCCGCATCCGGCTGTTGGGTTTTAAGGTATTCGATGCCTAGAAACAACTGGGGAACATAAAGAGTCGCATTCAGGCGTATCGCCTGTTTAAAGCTCTGAATAGCTTCGGCAGATTTTCCTGCCTGGTAATACATGAGCCCCAGATTGGCCCAGAACTCCGGAACTGCAGGTTCGAGTTCAGTCGCTTTGCGATACGATTCCGCCGCGTCACTAAAATCTCCCCTCGACTGTGCGGCAGCAGCATCATTCAGGAGAGATTGAAGAACCTGTTCGTGATCTTGCGCTAGCGCCGTCCCGCTCACGTTGAGGTTCGTGAATGGAATGGCCAGGCATAGCGCCAGAACGGCCCGCTTTATGTGGGCACTACGAATAGATATCGATATTGAATGCCGATTCCACTGGGTTGCGCCCACATTAACCTTGTCAGTCTGATGAAATGCCGCCACGAATCGGTCCCGGTCTTGTTCGAATATTGAGGAGATCTTCAGCATGACGTTTTATATAACCGAGTCTCCCGCTCTTTGAACAATGTTTGTCTGCGTGGACATGGTGCAGCCTGATGCTGACGAGGATGGACCTTCAATTTGGCGGCGGAAGAAGAGCGAAGAACTCGCCAGTTGGCCCATCACGAAATTGCGGCCCGAAACGTATGCATGAGTCCCCTCATTTGTTGCAAGACACTGATTTCATAGCGCCCAGTCACAATCCAAGGAATTTGAGTCTGCCTGCGATGAGGCTTCCGGGCTGCCAGCAGCCCAGAGCGCTAGTTGACGCGCACTGAGAGTAAGCGATAACTTTATTGTTATTGGCAAGGTACAGCACGGTACTGTTCGAGAGCGTTCTCGGACGAAATATGGACCTTGTCACCTTCAATCTGCTGGAGTACAGTACCGCGCAGATGGGGACTTCCTTCGGGGGGCAGATGGAACACACCGTTGAGTCCAACGACACCCTCCAGCGAGAGGCTGCTCCTCACGAAATCCCTGCGGCACGGATTCAAGAGGCGCTTACAGAAATCCTAATCAGTGTTCCCTTTCGCTCGAGTAAGCAATCGCAGCGGCTCCTGAAATACATTGTTGACCAGACGTTGTCCGGACACGGACAACTGTTGAAAGAAAGAGTGATCGGGGCAGACGTCTTTGATAGGCGTCCAGACTACGATACAAACTCGGATCCGATTGTCCGGGCGCGGGCGGCAGAACTCAGAAAAAGGCTCGCTCAATTCTACGTCGGACCGGGCGTCAACAGTGCCGTCCGAATCGAAATCAATCCCGGTTCTTATCACGCTTCGTTTTCAAGTTCGTCCAGGCCGCTGGCGGCAGGGCTTGGGCGGGCTCCCATAGCTTTTCCTCAAGTCTCCTTCCCCGCCGCGGTGACTGATTCAAACATCAGACCTCGACAACACTGGTCACTTTGGGTTGTTTCGATACTTTGCGCCCTTCTTCTGGCTTCCACTTTATTTCTGTTTTGGCCAAAGAGTCCTGTCGACCAATTCTGGGAACCTATTTTATCGACAAGGAAACCGGTGTTGATTTACACCGGGTCAAACCCGGTCTACCTGCCTACCGTCCAGCTCCTTGAAAAATACGGGTCTACCCACCAGCTTGATCAATTAGATTCACAGGGGCATGAATTTCTGATTCCGCTTACTCCCGATCAAAAATTCAGTGCGGGAGACCTTGCCGCCGTAAGAAATACTTATGTGACTCTCGGAGACGTGTCGGCCAATGTCGCCGTGGCGACTTTCTTGACGCGTAACCAGCGGAGCTTCGATCTCCGCTCTGGAGAAGACGTCGTCTTTGGAGATCTTCTCCAGTCTCCGTCCGTTTTAATCGGCGCATTCAACAATGGCTGGACGATGCAAATGACCGCCGATCTCAGCTTCGTGCTCGGTCCTGGGTTAACGATCCGGGATCGATCCGACGCGAGGCGAAGCTGGGTGTCGGTCTATTCCTCAGATGGCAAATTGCTGGTCGATTATGCCATAGTGGCACGAATTCCTCACTCGAAGACCGGCGAACCTCTCTTTGCCATTGCCGGAATTACTCAAAGCGGCACTCGTGCGGCTGCTGAGTTTATCACCAGCCCGCAGGAGATCAGAGAGTTGATCAAATCTGCACCAAAAACATGGGCGAGTGAGAATGTGGAATTTGTCCTCCAGACAAAGGTCGTCAACGATATTCCTACAGCGCCTACTGTTGTAGCCGTGCGCTATTGGTAGGCGCCCGTCCTCAAAACCCAAAAATTATGTCGGCGTGAAGAAAGGGCCATGCTACAGGTTGTGCCGGAGATATCCCACAGCACACTACCGTCTGCATGGCCTTATGAAGTTTTCGTTGCCAGGCTTGCAGAATCAACTAACTCTGGATCCGGAACGAAAAAGCGTACTGACACGGCGGTTCGTCGGGCAACTGAATCTCAAGACCTTGTGCTGTCCGCATCCACCTCAACTCGGATTTCGCCCCAAGCAGCTCTACCTTTCGGATCTGGCGAGGGTAATTCGCGGAGTATTCAGCAAGCGTCTTGATCACTATCTTTCCATCCGACGGCCAGCCGAGGGCGATCGCGTATAGGACATCACCCTTCGTGGTGAATCGTATATCTGTGGGTTGGAACTTAAGTCTGGACAACTGATACATCGGCAACTCCCTTGCCGCTTCTGTCGCAGGACCCTCCCCGTAGACGGTCCAGGGACGCGTCCCCTTAATCGCCTCGGAATTGACCTGTTGCCAATCAGCAAGTTCTCCCAGGAATGCGATCTCGTCGCTGTCCGGCTGCCCATGCCCGGGTAATGGAATGCTGAGAAGAAGATTGCCATTCTTGCTGATGACGTCCACCATGAGAGGAATCATCAAAGAGGCTTTCTGGTAAGTGTGGTTCTCAAAGACTTTGCGATCGTAATGCCAATGCCCAATGCAAGCCTCCGTTTGCCAGGGATTTTCTTGCAGCGTGTCTGCCAATGTCATTTCAAAGTCGCGAGTGAGGGTTCCCCACACGGGCTCGGGAACCTCTTTCAGGTCGAGAACTCCCTCAAGACGGCCCCCATGCGCCTGCACATTCTTGTTGTAGTAATAGGCCATGATTTCCGGCGCCAGGTCCGGGATCCCCAGCCAAACACCTAAATCCGGAGCTCCTGGTCCGCCGCGATCGAAGTTAAACTGCGCTCCATCGTCAAAGGTCAAGATGTCGGGAGCATAACTGTCAATAACGTCCTGCACGCGAAGGAGAAACTGTTGGACAAACTCCGGGCATGGGCTGCCCTTTGCGTGGGGCTTCCCGTTGATCATCTGGGGATCCCTGCCCTCCCACCATTTGCCCTTCCCGTCGGCAATCGTCTGCATGCCATCGTAAGAAACTCCCGCGAGCGGTCCGGTCGTGTCGCTCTTGTAGCGAACCGGAAGAAACTCGTCCCACACTCGATGCGGAGTCCCATGATAGCTTACCCCGAATCGCAATCCGTTAGACCGCGCGACCTTGGCCCAGGTGCCCACAATGTCCTTCTTGGGACCCATGTTGACGCAGTTCCATGGCTGATGCTTTGAATTCCAACAATCGAAGTTATCGTGGTGAGTCGCTAGAGCAACGAGGTACTCGGCTCCCGCGCGCTTGTATAACCTGATAAGCGTTTCTGGATCCCATTTTTCTGCCTTCCAGAGATGGCAAATATCTTTGTATCCGAACTGCGATGGATGTCCATAGGTCTTTACATGGTATTCATATTGAGCTGATCCCTGGATATACATATTCCGCGCGTACCAATCCCCCTGCTCAGGTACACATTGCGGACTCCAATGGGCCCAGATTCCGAATTTCGCATCCCGAAACCACTCTGGGCAACGATAGGACTTCAACGATTCCCAATACGGAAGGAACGGACCATTGGGAACAGCTCCTTGAAAAAACGGCGAGTTTCCAATGGCATTCGCCATCCGCGACAGCGCGACCGTCGCTATCCCGCTTGTTAGAAACATCCTGCGGTTCATCGTTTCAATCTCTCCGTAAACTGGATGTATATCGTTTGAATCACGCTAACTCTCCGCCGCTATCCGGTCCGGCGCACCATCCAAACCTGCTGGCCCTACCATCTCTGGCCCGGGATTTCGCCGGATGGACCATCCGAGAAGCGCCTGAAGTATTCCAGCAGCAATCCAGTCCTGGCCAGCTCGAAGCGCAACCTGCACGCGCCGCCCAGTCCATCCAGACCTCTTCAGTTTCTCGGCGTGTCCATATTGATGGCTTCTGATTCGCCCGCATAGGACACGGTTCGATCCAGCTGAGGCGTCGTATCCAATACCGTGCCATGGCCGGGCTTTACAATGACAACCAAGAATTTCCGCTCTTTGCGCATACCCGGAAACTCGCCACTTCGCGCCCCGATTTTCAATGTTTGAGAAGAATCGTTCCACGTATAAGCCCTAGGTTCGCCCGGAATTCCGAAGTTTGCCTCACGAGTTCCTTAGCCTTGCGATACCCGCCGCCGAAAGAAAATCCCCCCGGACTGAGTCATGCGGGCCTCAGCCCGGAGGGATTCAATGGTTTGCTTTGGCGCTTCTCCAAAGACGATCGCGTTCACATTCGGGTTCGTGAACGCGATCGCCAGGCAGAGAGCATGCACGGTCCTCTGCGTAGATTAGCTCTAGTAAGTTATCTTAAGCACCCCCTGCATCTCTCTCGCTCCCTGCGTGGACGAACTCTCACCCATAGTTCCATCGCCGACGCCGGAGTCCGGTATGCCGAAATTGGGGTGATTGAAAGCGTTGAACATCTGGACAGCGAACTGTAGCCTGAACTTTTCCGTGAAATTGAACCACTTTGCAAACGTCAGATCTTCATCCACATATCCCGGAGCCCGCAGATTGGAATAGTAGCGAGGGCCATTGCCGAAGGTATATGCAGGCGGCGGTGTAAAGGCCGCCGGGTTGAAGAAGCAATACTTCGTTCCCACGGAAATGATCGGGTTACCGGGCTTGCCGTTGCCGCAGGTACCGGTCCTGAAAGGCTGCCCGGTCAAGTTTGCATGTTGACTGCCGCCAAAGACGGTTGAGCTGTTCCCGTTGGGGCCGATCGACATCGGGAATCCGCTCTGGACGGTGGTAATTCCATTCACCTGCCAGCCGCCCACGATTGCATCCTCGGCCTTGTTCATGCCGCTGCCGAATTGCTTGCCTCGACCGAACGGCAATTCATACACATAGTTCAAAACCAGGGAGTTAGGAATATCCTCGCCGTCCACCGTCCAATCGGCCTTCAGGTCGTAGTAATTGCGGATGCCAGAGCCACCCGTATCGCCGTTAACTGATCCCCATTCCTCCGGTCCAGCTACGTCGGACAGGAACTTCGAGTAGGTGTAGGAGGCTGTGAAGATCAGGCCCGCCCCGAAACGATGCTTGAAATTTGCCTGTAAGGCGTTGTAGTTGTTGGTTCCAACAGGCTCGTCTGTGGCTGAGACTCCTCCGCAGTACTCCGGATACGGCTCCAGGGATTGCGCCACAGTCCACGGGCAAGCCATGGCAGTCAGTCCAAGGGACGTCAACGCTGCGGCAAACGGATTTGTGCCCGCCGAGCCATTCAGCGCCGACCCCATCGAAAGATATTTTGGATTCAGTTGGCCGTAGTTCATGCCGCCGAGGGTAATGCGCGTTCCGCGGCCCCCGACGTAGGCGACATCCAGCACGTCGTTGTTCGTGAAAGCGTATTGGAATCCATAGCTGAACTCCTTGGTTCGAGGATCGGGACGGAATGGATTCACCGCGCTGGGGCTCTGCCCGACGCTCGTCAGGCCTCCCAACGCGTTCCCCGTCACTGGCACAAGTCCCGTTTGGAATGCTTGTGCAAGGGGCGTCGTCACCGTGATCCCGTCGGGCGAAGAAGTCCATGCCGTTGAGGTCGAGTATCCCGGGTCCGGTCCGGAGCCGCCATACCAGTTTCTCGCATAATACAAACCGAAGCCGCCGCGCATCACCAGCTTCGGCAAGATGGCATACGCAAAGCCAAGGCGGGGCTCCAGGTCAGCCAGGTTCTTTTCATAGAGGCCGCGGTTCCCAGGATTGTTGTAGACGATTTCCCCAAAAACCGGAATGCCAGCCGCCGCGCTGATTGGGTTGAGGGCGTTGAAATCGAAATACGCCTGTTGGTTATGCCGCGCAGTTGCCGGCATTTGGATTTCATAGCGGAAGCCGAGGTTCACCGTCAACTTCCGGTTGGCTTTCCAGTCGTCCTGCACGTACATTCCGTGCAGGTAATTGGTCGTCGCCGCAAACGCGGTGTAGCCCGTGGATCCAGCTGAGCCGATCCCGGAGTTCCCGGCGCCCGCCAGGAAGGATGCAAGCCCGTCTCCGTTTGTTGTTGTCGCCGGGTTCGACGGGTCGGGACCAGCCGTCATGGCAAGCGAGAAATTCAATACAGTTGGGGTCAACCTGCCGCCGTCCGTGGTTTGCCAAATGCCCAGGTACCCGACCGAAATGGAGTGAGCTTTGTAGCTTTTGTTCACGTCGGCGTTCAGGCTGCCATTATTCTCGGGAAACGTGGCTTCGCCGGAGTTTTGCGTCGCTCCCAGCGGAGCATAGGATCCCTGGCCGCTAAAGGTGTTTCCAAACTCAATCTGCGGAAACTGCGGCGTCCAGGAATCGAGAGTGCCTGGCAGCCCCAGCGAGGAAGGTTTGAACGGGAAGCCCTGGACCACGTTCCCCGCGGCAAAGCGAACGAAGAACAAGTCGGTGCTGAGGACAAGAGTTGGCGTAAAGACGTGAGAATAGCCCAGGACCCCAAACATGCGGTTATTCGGGTCGAACACGTAGGGCCCCGCAATATCGTTTCCGTAAAAGGCTCCCGTTTGGACCTTTCCCTCGTGCTTATTCGAGAATTGCCCGTAGATCTTGTTGTTTGTGTTGATGTTTTCGTCAATGCGGATTCCCCACTCGTTGGAGGAGGTCGGCGCGCTCGTCACCGTGTTGAAGTTGTAGCCGCCACCCGGGTTCTTTGGCGCCGGCCAGTAGTTTCCCGTGGCAATTTTGTTTGCCAGAGCGTCGATTGCGCCCACGCCGGTTGTGGGTATTTTGTTTCCAGAATATGGGTCGCGGATCTCAACGGTTTGTCCGACAGTGTTATTGGCTGTGGCGCAGGTAGCCGTGACCGATCTGGAGGTATACGGGTTGTAGATCGCTCCTTGGTAGATCGGCCGGCACAGCGCATCGGTTCCGACCTGACTGGTAGTGAGCTCCGATGAGAAGTCACCACCCAACTCGGCAGTGGTCGGTACATTGGCGCCGTAGGTGAGGCCGCCGTTGAGCCGCAGGCCCTCATAGTTGGCAAAAAAGAAGGTTTTGTCCCGCTGTTTATAGATGCCCGGGATATACAACGGCCCGCCGCCGGCGATTCCGAACTGGTTCCGGTGATCGTCAACCCTGGGCAGGTGGGCGAGGTTGTTGAAATAAAGGTTGGCGTCCAGGTCCTGGTTGCGCAAGTATTCGTCAGCCAGGAAATGGTAGCTGCTGGTGCCGGCCTTCGTAGTGATGCTGATCGCATTGCCGGTGCTGAATCCGTATTCGGCTGAAAATGAGTAGCTGGTTACTTTGACCTGGTCCGTGTCCTCCGGAGCGGGCACATACTGGCTTCCTCCCCAGCCCTGGGCTACGTCGTATCCGCCCTCCAAAAGGAACAGGTTGGTACCGAAATAACCGCCACCGAAATTCAGGAACGAATAATCCTGGTCCGCGGTGTCTTCACTGCCGCCCGCTGCCAATAACTGCCGGTAGCCCTGGGTGTTCACGGCGGAGTTCAATGTCGCAAAGGAGAGGTCGTTCCGGAGGTTCAGCGGAAGCTCCTGAAGCTGCTGGCTTGTGAGCTCGGTGCTGATGCTCGAGTCCTCGGTTTGAAGCAGCGGCCCAGTCGTGTTGACGGTGACTTGCTCGGTGGCGCCGATGGTCAGGCTCACCGACATGGTCACCGTGTCTCCCTGAGCGAGAACGATTCCGTTTTGCCGGGTCGTCTTGAATCCCGGCGCGCTCACCTCAAGAACATAGGTGCCCGACGGAAGCAGGGCGAAGGTGAAGTCTCCCTCCGCGCCGGCCGTATCAAGCCGGACGATTCCAAGGTCTGCGTCGGTGAGTTTTAAAGTCGCTTTGGGCACCCTGGCCCCGGAAGGATCGGTAACTGTCCCAGACAGCGAGGCAGTTATGCTTTTGCCTTGCGCATGCATTTTCGAAAGGAACGACAGCCCGATGACAGCCATCAAGACCGCCAAAACTACAAAACGTAACCTGGTCATTCTGCCTCCTAAGTTTGTCCTCAGTTGATTTCGCTCGTGTATGGCCCCAGGTCCTTTGTGAAAGACCAAGAGCATCCGCAGACCGATTGATCGGGTGACCTTCCCCCTAACAGACCCCCACGGATGCACCCCTTGCAAGCACGCAGGAAGTAAGCGCTAACTTTATGGTTATTGGCAAGGTACAGTACGGTACTGTTCGAGAGCGTTCTCCAACGAAATGTGGACTTTGTCTTCCTTAATCCGATGGAACACAGTACCGCGCAGACAGGAGCTGCAGCGGTGGATCCGATACAACGCGCCGTTTAATCCAACAACACTCTGCTAATACCCACCAGGAATGAGCCCGGATGCCCGAAAGCAACCGCTAACTTTAACCTTGTCGTGCTGCGTATAATCGAGATGGATGGAATGTCAAGAAATACGGACGGCAAGACCTTCAATCGCTGCGCTTTCCCTTACTAGGCGAGATGAGCCAGCGGTTGCGGAATTCCAGGCATTGCTCGTCATATCAACGGAAAGGCCTTTGCACGTGGGACTCGTTGTCCATCTTCACCACATCCTAGGGAGTGTCCTCGTCTTGCCCAGCACTTGGATGCTGTTTTGCGCAAAAGAGCGGGAAGTCCGTAGAGTTCCTGTGATCCATTGTCTAGTCGCCCTCCTTTTCACTATGGCATCTGGATTATCCGCCCAAGAATTGCCGTCCGTGGACAAGGCGACCTCGCAATCGAGTGCAGGGAGCGACGGGAATCAAGTGCAAACATCCCAGGGCGGAATGGCGACTGCAGGTCCGCACGAGGCCATATTTGACAGTCAGCACCGTCCCATCACCGCTGGAGGGTTCGTCAAAAGTGGCCCCATCGTATTCCAGAATGTCGCTGCAGCGGCTGGCCTCACGCAGTGGCATCATACGGCCGGCACTCCCGAAAAGCGTTTGATCGTGGAGGCCAAAGGCCCCGGTGTTTGCCTCCTGGATTACGACAACGATGGCTGGCTCGATATCTACCTTGTGAATGGCTCGACCTACGATGCTCTGGCAGGCAAAGCTGCTCCTCCGCATGCAGCCCTCTTTCACAACAATCACGATGGTACGTTCACTGATGTGACGCAAAAGGCGGGTGTGGCCAATGACCGCTGGGGATTCGGGTGCGCGGTTGCGGACTACGACAACGATGGCTGGCCCGATCTCTACGTGACCAACTACGGAAAAAACCGGCTTTACCACAACAATCACGACGGAACTTTTACAGATGTTGCCGAGCAGGCGGGGGTTGCGCTCGGAACATGGTCAACAGGTGCAACCTTCGGCGACTACGACGGCGATGGCCACCTTGACCTGTTTGTAGCCGGTTACTTGCAACTCGATCTTGCCGAATTAACTGAATCGGGGGGGAAGGCCGGCTCTTTGGTCTGCCAATTTCGTGGAGTGCATGTCATGTGCGGCCCGCGCGGGCTGAAAGGCGAGCATGATCATTTGTTCCACAACAACGGCGACGGTACTTTTACCGACGTGAGCAAGAAACTGGGCGTCGACGATCCCAATGGCTATTACGGGCTGGGCGCCCTCTTCGCGGACGTCAACAACGACGGCAAGCCAGACTTGCTGGTAGCTAATGACTCCACCCCAAATTACCTCTACATCAACAAGGGTAATGGAACATTCGAAGACGACGCTTACCTGAACGGCTATGCGTTGAATGGGGATGGGCGCGAAGTCGCCAATATGGGCATCGCGGTCGGGGACTATGAAAATAACGGGCACCTGTCGGTGGTGAATACGACCTTTGCCGACGACTTTGACGTGCTCTTTCGGAATGATGGAACAGGTCTATTCGACGATGTCAGCTATCAGGTTGGAATCGCGCAGCCAAGCATACCATTTGTCGGGTTCGGAGACGGATTCCTCGATTACGATAACGACGGCTGGAAGGATCTGCTCATCATCAATGGGCACGTTTATCCGCAGGCGGATCAGCAACCTGATTGGGGTCAAAGCTATGCCCAGCGCCCGCTGCTCTTTCGCAACTTGAAGAACGGCAAATTCGAACTGATCCCAGCAGTGGAGGGTACCGGCCTCGCGGAGGTGATGGTCGGCCGAGGTGCGGCATTCGGCGACATCTTCAACGATGGCAAGATCGACGTCGTCGTCAATAATATGGACGGAGTTCCCGTGCTGCTGCGCAATGTGAACCCCGATCACCATCACTGGGTCGAGATCAAACTGATCGGCGGATCCAAAAGCCCCCGCGACGCCGTTGGAGCGACGGTGTACCTCAACGCCGACGGAATCCGCCAGCGCGAAGACGTTTTGAGCGGTGGCAGCTATCTTTCTTCGAACGACATGCGTGTCCACTTCGGCCTGGGAGATGCCACGGACGCGGGAACGGCGGAGGTTCACTGGCCGTCAGGCGCCAAAGAAACCCTCAAGCTGCCCGCAGTGGACCGCATTTTTACGATCGAAGAGGGAAAAGGCATCACTGGCGCACGATCCGCGGGCGAGCTGTGCGACGTGAACACCATTGCTGGCAAATCAGCAACTGATTCTCGACGATAAAACCGTTCCTGAAGCAATCCGATGCAAGTGTATATTGTGGGTGGCGGTATTGCAGGGCTCGCCGCAGCAGTATTCCTTGCAGACGATGCCGGAATGCCAGACGTCAGGCTAGACTCCATTATCGAATGACCGTTCACCACATAGTAAAAAAACGCAGTTCGCTCCGAACCGGGAAGCCTCATGATCTGCTCTTTGATCAATGCATTCATTTCAATAAATGCGCAGATACTTTCCGGATTGGGCCGTTCATCGACCGCGGAATGCGCCATCCACCCTTGTTAATTGCCCTCAATATCGTCCAAAGAATATTCCAAATAGTTTCTCTTACGGTTCCGCCGGCGAATTGTCATGAGGGCAGAGTTGATGACAATTCGCGTAAGCCAAGTCGAGAATGACGACCGACCCTGGAAGGAGCGCAGACGGCAAAATGCTTTGCACAGACCATCCTGTAAGGCATCCTCTGCATCTTCCCAGTTGTGAAGCATGGCGTATGCAACACTTTTAAGTCTGCTCAGCGCAGGGTCGATGAGAAGATCAAAGGCACTTGCATCTCCCGCTATCGCCTGTTGCACGAGAACCCACTCGTCGCCGGTAGAACGCGGACCGGCAGTGCCGTCACATTCCAACTCGCCCATGATCCTCGCGTTCATGCTGCCCTCCTTTTCGGCTCTCAAGTTTTGGACGTACCCCATAGCATAGACAGGCGGCCAAAGCTCGGTCGGATTGTGATGCAACGACCCTCTGAATTGCCCTTCCGAGCGTGCTGTTCGGACGCATGAACTCACATCTTGCGAATGTTGAGGGCCAGCGCCGCCCACGCCCAGCCGGCGAAGATCAGATCGATTCCGATGAACAAGCCAATTGCCCAAAGCCCGGAGAGGGGCCATTGAACCAACAACAGGATGCCCATGAGGGAGGAGATAACGCCTTGAAAGGCTTGCCAGCCCCAGCCCGACTGATGAGTCCAACAGGCGGCGATGAACTCGTAAAGCCCGCCAATCAGAAAGAACATTGACATCACCAGAGTCGCAATCTCGGCGCTGATCATCGGCTTGATTACCAAAAGGAAGCCGGTGACAATAAACAGGATGGATGCAAGCAGGTGCAGGAAAAACCCGCTCCAGTGCCCCACCATGAACGCGTTGACGAACTCGACGACCCCGGCGAACAACAGCATCCATCCGAAGAACACCATCGAAACCACTGTGGACGCGAAAGCCCGGATCACTGCTGCAATACCAAGGACTACCAAGACGATTCCAAATGCCAGAAGCCATCCCCAGTTATGAATCATCTCCGTGGTTGGTTGAAATATTGATATTGAGTCCAGCATTGTGTTGTCTCCTTTCGGGAATTTCATTTGGACTACTGCAAGCCCTGAACGAGATTCCTCTCGTAGTTTGACCTTTGACGCGATTACGATTAAAGAAGGATTCGCGGCCTTCGGGTCGGTACGCTCGACTCGCGAACGGGCGATCTTGCTTCGCAGAGTCCGTAGGGCATCGAATCCGCCGAAGGCAGCCTTCGGCCAGGTTCAACGATCCGTTTGCTCCTACTGCGATTTGCGGCCGTTGCCTGGCGCGCGTTCCTCAGGTTGTTGAGTATCGACGCCGCGAAGATGCAAAGGAGCAGCTCGATGATCGGTGTTAGAGGTTCTCCGCTCATGAGTTAAAGGCCTCCAAAGTTTTGCGGGCTGCCACTGAATACATCAGAACGGTGATGCCGCTAACGATGAGGTTGACTCCCAGGATGATCCCGATGGCCCATTTCGAACTGGACGGCCAGGGTATTCCAACCAAGCCTGCCAGCAATAGCGTGACGATGGCATCAAAGAGAACCCAGCCTGAGCCCACAAAGGCGCGGAAGTGGAAAAACGTGACCAGTTCCAAAACGCCTTCAAGGACGAAGATCACTGCCATGACGATGGTGAAAGACTCCAGGGCAAGCTGCGGATGGAGTCCCAGATAGCCGCCGCCAGCGACGTAGACAAGTCCAATCAGTGTCCGCAAGACAATTGCTCCGGCGTTTCGGCCAGCAAATGCAGACGCCAGGTATGCCAGGCCGGCAAAAACGATGAGCCACGCAACAATGACGGAGACGGCAATGCCAGTTGCAAGGGGAAGAATCACTGCCAGCAGTCCCAGCAGGATCATGATCGCTCCCCATCCGATGGATAACCCCGTAACTTCTTTGAATAAGCTTCTTGCATTTTCCATGAGGTTCTCTCCTTTTCACTACTCCACAATGTGAGGATTGCGATTCCTCAAATCTGCACGGAAATCTCAACTAACAGCCGCTAAGGGCGAGGCCCGCATTTTTTCCTTCAGGGGTCATGACAAACTCCTCGCCCTCTTTACCAACGTGGCAATGATCGCCCAACCTAATGGCGGACGCCTCAGCCGTATGCCGCTATCAGTGGGCCTTGACCTTCGCTTCGATTTCCTTGACCGCCTTCTCGAAGGCTGCGATCCGCACTTCGAGATCCTTTTTCAGGTACTCCCAGTTGGCTTCGCTGGACGATTTCAACTCCCGGAGCTTCTCATGGATCTCCAGCCTTTGGGTTGCGAGCGCGGCGATCGCCTTGATCTCAAGGTTCGCCTTCGCGACCTCTGCGCGCGCTTTCAATGTGTCAAGCTTTGCCTCAGCGGTCTTGACCTGGGACTCAAGCTTGTCGTGGACTGTGTGTTTTGCAGCAGCTACTTCAATGCTCATCTTCTTCCTCCTCACCTTTCCGAATTAGGTCTGTAGCACCATACTTCACGAATTACATCCACTTCTATCGCACGGCGAAGGCCACACTTAAGCCACTGATAATGTTCGAGAAAACGAATCGTCAGGTCGCAGTTTTCTCACGAATTCGCGAAACTGCGAGGATCAGTGGCGCTGTTTACCGGTGCGGCCGGCAACCTTTCTGATCACCGCAATAACCTCGCCTTTGGCCGAATCCAACGCTGCGCGCATAGACAACCAACTCACTTTGCCCATAACGCATCGGGCAAGTTTTCCTGGTCCAATATGCTCAGATCCAGATCACTGAAGTCTTCCGGGTTGACACTTGCATTGGAGAAGTTGGTATCTCGATCAAACTTCGCTCCGTCGAAACTAGCTCCGTGAAGATCTGCATAGCTCAAATCAGCTCCGGCCAGATTCGCTTCGCGCAGATCGGCGCCGCTCAAATCCGCCCCTCTGAGTTTCGCTTTGCTCATGTCAACGCCTCGAAGTTTCGCGCCCATCATGTCCGCCTCGATGAGATTGGCCTCGGCGAGCGTCGCGTCGCGCAGATCTGCAAATGTGAGTTTGGCGCGCTCGAGGTTTGCCTTATCGAGCTTTGCGCCGCGGAGTCTCACTCCTTTAAGACTTGCGGCGGAAAAGTCCGCTCCCTCCAGTTGCGCGCCCCGCAGATCGGCTCCTCTAAGGTCCGAACCGATGAAGTCAGCGCCGATCATTCCGGCATGCCTAAGATCAGCGTCGTTCAGCTTTGCCCCAGTTAAGATGGCGCCAGGTGTATCCATGCCTTGAACTGACTCTCCCGAGAGATCGAGGCGCACCCCCCTCGGCTCCGTTGGTCTTGAGCCAAAGCTCATGCAGTTCAAGTCTCTTTGAAAGTGGGAAATCTTCCATTGCCCCCCTCCCTGACTCTGCGTCGTGGTGATGCTGAGTCCCGGAAATGCATACGACGCCGAAACTAACAACCATCAGCCCACCCATGGCTGGGTTGCTGACTTTGATCTTGTCCGCGGCTTCTTTGATGCAATTCGATCGCCGGTTGGTAAGCTTCTGAAGGGACTGGGCCCTTCGCGTAGTGAAATCGCATTCTCTTCGTGGATTCGCGAAACTGCCGAGACAACTCAGCCGCTATAATGGTCGCTAAACACAGGTTCCTGATGCTCCCTCTCGGTGACTATGTTCGCCATTCCAGTGACAACTAAGCGGTTCGAAGATATGCGGCTCTCCCTGCCTGATGGCGAGAATCTCAAGGTCTCTTCAAAGTAACGATGCAAACTCCATCCCAGGTGGGATGGCCTACTCCACCTGGTGGCGAGTCCTTCATCGACACAATTCCCAGGTTCCTTTGCTCGATTTGAAAATGATTCTGGAGGTATTGACTAACCAAAATCGCACGGCTGTGAGCAGTTGCGAATTGGTTTGCGGGATCTCCACTCACCGCATATCCTTCGATGACGATTGGACCATCCAGAGCCGAATCGCCAAGCTGCGCCAGAGCTGCATCCAGCGAGAGCCTGCCCGGCGGTGAAAGCTCTTCAATCCCGTCTTCGCGCATCCGAAACGGGCCCGCCGCGGAGAGCCAGGCGCGGCGATTTGCGGATTCATAAACAATTTGTCCGTTCGATATCTGTCAGGAGAAATGTCGGTCAGGCTATAGTAGCCGCGGCTGCGGAAGAACCCCCGCACGAGAAAATTGTGCTTCAGGGCTTCAGTATCGTCCGCCAGATTCGCCGTGGCATCGTTTGCATTTGACAGCGTTTCTTTTAGGTTGCGAACCACGTAAAGGTGAAGCGAGATTTTCGATGCCACGTATTCCGCCAGGAATCCGCCGACAAGCCCTGAAAAATCCATAAACAACGTGAGGATGGGGAGCACGATCACGCAGGCAACGATACGAGGAACCACGAGAAACTTGAACGAATCGATGGAAAGAGATTCGAGGCCGTCAATTTGCTCAGTTGTTCTCATGTTCGCCAGAACCGCGCCGATCCCTGAACCGACGCCACCAGCAGCGCGGTAACCAATGGTCCGATCTCCACGAAGAAGGCCATTGCCTGGATGGTAGGGATCTCCGCGGCAGCACCCAGGGAAACCAGAGAACTGCGAGTGTGAAACGTCAACACCGTGCCCACTGCCAAGCCCGATGCGATCACTAGAGGAAGCGACTTGGATCCGGTCTCGAAAATCTGCCGTCCAATCTGTCCCCCCTCAACGGGGCGTCGGAAGGCATCCGTGATCGCCCGAAATCCGAACAGGCTGTCCTGCTCTCCTCAACTTCAACTGCGACGAGCATTCAGTAACGCAATGCGACGCGGATCCTAAACGTGCGCCGCGCCCGCTTTTGTCTGCAAAGCCTCAGCCTTGACTCTGAGCGCTTCGGCCTTGGCCTTTTCCTCGCGTTCCGCCGACTTGCGTTGCTCTGTGGCCTTTCGCATGCGTGCTTGAATCTTGGCGTCGAGCTGGTTGATCTTCTCCTGCAGCTTGACCTTCCGATCTGCGTGCGCCTTGGCATGCTCTGCCTTTAACTGCGCCAGGTCGGCCTTCAGCGCCTCATTCTCCGCGGTGTTTAATGCGTGCTTGACGTCCTTTAGCGCCCGGCGAAAAACCTTTCCGCCAAGAGCTTCCATGCGCAGATCGACCGGAGTGGTCCAATTTTCTTGAATCTCCGCAGCGACCGCATATTTGCCGCTCACGAGTTGCTTAGAAACGTCGTCAATGAAGTCCGCATCGATCCGGGCGTTGTCCAGATCTGCTATGGCTCCGCTCAACAACCCTACGGAAGCACCAATTGCAAGGCCAACCGGGCCACCAAACAGACCGATAAGGCTTCCGAGCGAAGTCCCAACGAGGGTCCCAAATGGCCCCTCTTCGCTACCCTGCTTCACGGTTGCGGAACCATCCGCATTCTTGGCGATGACTGCATCGGCATACACCGAGATGCTCCCCTCGTCATCCAATTGACTAAGGGCTTTCTTTCCTTCGTACGCTTTCGCTTCGGTGTCGAAGACAACGACTAACATTCTGTCCATGGCCGCATAGCTCCTTTTCGAATTTGGTGTTGCGACCTCCTTAGTGCATTTCAGTCGCCGATTGGTAAATGCTTCAAAACGCTGAGGACTAGACGCTGCGGACTCGCTGTCTTCTCGCGAATTCGCGAAGTTCACGACAGGGTTCTTATCAATACGACCTCTACTCGGCCAGGCGGATTGGCTCGTAACTCTGAAACAAAACGGAAATCCTGGCATCAAAGCTGCGGATGAGCCTCAATCAATACCGAAGGAAACGCCAGTTCGGAGCGACACCGGAGCCGCGGGGCGCGGATCGTGTCGAGTCGGAGAATGGACCGCTGATCTACGCCGTGCAGAAGCATATGGCTTCGCGTCTGCACTATGATCTTCGTCTGGAGTGGCGCGGCGTGCTCCTTTCCTGGGCCGTTCCCAAGGGCCCTTCACTCGATCCGGCGGTGAAGCGCCTTGCGATACGGACGGAAGACCACCCGGTTGAGTACGCTGCCTTCGAGGGGGTAATTCCCGGCGGTCAATATGGAGCGGGAACGGTATTGCTGTGGGATCGAGGAACCTGGCTTCCAGAAGACGCCGATGTGGACCGCTCTTTACGGAGAGGAGAAATCAAGTTCACTCTTCGGGGCAAGAAACTGAAAGGCGGGTGGGTTTTGGTTCGAATCCGTGGCTATAGCAAGGTCCCTGCCGAGTCCGCTTGGCTCCTCATCAAGCATCGCGATCGCTATGCATCCGGGAAAGCCGTGACAAACGAAGAGCCGCGCTCCGTGGTGAGCCAGCGACTACTTTCGGACATCGCGCGGGACGGAGGTGACGACTCAAAAAGAGGTTCTCTGGGCGACCCTCCTCGTAACCGACAAGGCACCAAGAGCGCAAGGCCTGTGTCGCGCCGCACCGTGCGAAGAAAGCGGATCTCATGAAAGACAGGATTCCATTTCGAGTGCAACCTATGCTTGCCACGCTGGCTCCCAGGCCATTCGACAAGCGGGGATGGGATTATGAGGAAAAATACGATGGGGACAGGATGCTCGCTTATAAGGAAGAGGATCGGGTCCGCCTGCTCTCAAGAAACGGAAAAGACAGAACGGGCAACTTTCCTCAGATTGCGACAGCCGTTCGCAGTCTCCGACCCGTCACTCTCCTTCTCGACGGCGAGGTTGTTGTGTTTGACAAGAATGCGGTTTCACGATTCCAGCTACTTCAGCAGGGCAACAGCGAACCAGTTTACGCTGTCTTCGATTGCCTTTTTTGCGATGGTAAGGATCTGCGCCGTGAACCCCTGACGGCGCGGCGCGAAATGATGGAAGAATCGATTGGCTCAAGCAAGGTACTGCTCCCGTCTCACATGCTCGCAACCAACGGTCTCGAAGCTTTTCGCATTGCGCGGCGCAGAGGGTTCGAGGGATTAGTCGCGAAGGATCTTTCCTCTTCCTACGTGGAAGGGCGCTCATCCAAGTGGCTGAAAGTGAAGGTTCACCAGGAAGATGAGTTCGTGATTGCCGGGTATACCAAGCCGGCCGGCTCGCGCGAGCATTTTGGCGCTCTCTTGCTCGGCGCATATGACAAGGGCGGACTACGTTTTGTCGGCAAAGTCGGAACGGGATTCGATCAGAAAACACTCGCCGAGCTGTATCGGAAGTTTCAACCGCTCTTGAGATCGCGATCCGCACTGTCGGACCCTCCACGCGGAAAAGGTGTGGTTTTTCTTGCCCCCCAGCTCATCGCCCAAATCTCTTTCCAGGAGTGGACTGCAGATAGAAAGCTTCGCCAGCCTGTTTTTCTCGGATTGCGCGACGACAAACGCCCGCAGGACGTGCTCCTGCCGGAGGTCCCCGCATGAAGAAAACAAAGATCGCCCAATCTGTACCGGAGAATCTACCGATCACCGTATCGCATCCCGACAAGGTCTTCTGGCCAGAAGAGGGCTATACGAAGCTGGATCTGGTTGAGTATTACAACGCGATCTTCCCTCACCTCTCGCCGTTCGTGAACGACCGCATGCTGTCCCTTGAGCGCTGTCCGGATGGAATGCAAGGAGAGTGCTTTTTTCAAAAGCAGAAGCCGGAGAGCATACCACCAGAAACGCCAACCAAGCGGATCGCCCATGCCGATAATTCAGGAAAGTCGACCGATTATGTGGTCGGCGGCTTGTTGATCACGCAACTCGCGTTGGCAAACCTTGGGTGCATTGCCGTGCACGTCATGGCAAGCCGCGCAAACTCGCCCCGGCAGCCGGACTGGGTGTGTTTCGACATCGATCCCGAGTCTGGAGAGTTCGAAGATGCTGCCCGCGCGGGCCTGCGTGTTAAAGCAGGCCTGGACCTTTTGAAGCTGGTTTCCTTCGCTAAGACGTCGGGCAGCCGAGGTTTGCATGTGCTGGTTCCGATCCGCGCCGGACCGGATGCGAATGATGTTCTCGCATTCGCCAGATCATTTGTTGCGCGGGTGGCAGCGGCGCACCCGGATGAGTTGACAGTCGAGCATTCGATTACGGCGCGGCGCGGTCGTGTCTACCTCGATCCATTTCGGAACGGTTTTGGTCAGACCGTAGTGGCACCCTATTCTGTGCGGAGGCGTAAGAAAGCTCCCATTTCGACTCCCTTGCATTGGTCCGAAGTGAAGCCCACGCTCATCCCTTCCGATTTCAACATGGGGAACTTTGCAAAACTCTTAAAGCGCGCCAACCCCTGGAGCGATTTCTTTAAGACTCCGCAAACACTCAAAGATGCCGCTCGACTACTCAGAATGCTGTAGGTATCGTGGCCTTCCTTGAGAATTTGCTTGGCATGGATTTGCATAATCTTTAGGAGGGTGCAGTGAAGCAACCGCAGATTTGGGGGCACGGTGTTCAATTCCTTGCAGCCTTTGCGCTGATCTCGCTGTTTTGCGCAACGGTAGCCGTGCTGTCCAATACCCGCGTTTCCTTCCCTCAACGGGATCATCGCTGCCACAGGATTCGCGCGTTCTCCAGTGGGATTCGAACGCCATTGCAGCGCGGTATCACTCGCGGAGTATAGTCAGTGACCGGCCGTGTCGCGGGCACCTGGGCGACATAAGCGTGGCCACTGTCAGCACCTGTCAATTGGCGGACGCGCGTCATTTCCTGTTGGATCGGAGTGCCGCCGCTGATCGCGTTTGCATACAACTCAACACGCACAGCGTTCGGATCGAGGCCATTGAGGAACACTTCGGCCTCGAAGATGTGCTGGGCCGCGTTGGTCTGTACCTTCACATCGCCAAAGCGAAGAGTGATCCATTTCTCTTTCAAAGCGTGTTCCCAATCGGCGATGTTCTTGCCGGATGCACCTCTGTCGGCAGCGCGCATGCGATAGGCGGCTGCAGCGGGAAGGTAATGTTGCTCGGTGTATTCGCCTACGGCACGGTTCGCGGAGAAGCGCGGCGTTAAGCTCGCCATGCTGTTCCGCATTCGCGCTACCCAGGCTGCAGGAATGCCCTGCCCGTCGCGGGAATAAAACTCGGGAATTATTTCCTGTTCGAGCAGGTCATAGAGTGCTTCCGCTTCGGCCGCGTCCCAGGTCGGATCGTCGCCATGCTCCCTACCGTCTCCCAAAGCCCAGCCAACTTCCAGCGTGTAGGCTTCCGCCCACCAGCCATCCAGCTCCGAGAGATTGATGCCACCATTGACCAGCACCTTCAAGCCGCTCGTCCCGCAGGCTTCCCAAGGCCGCCGCGGCGTGTTGATCCAGACGTCCACGCCCTGCACGAGTTGCTCGGTCAAGAGCATGTCATAGTCGCTGAGGAAGATTACATGGGGACGCGCCTCGGGCTGCCAAATGAAATGCATCCATTTCCGAATCATGTCCTGCCCCGCATGATCGGCAGGATGTGCCTTGCCGGCGATGATGAGTTGCACGGGCCGCTGCGGATGGGTCAAGAGACGGAGCAGTCGCGCTGGATCATGGAGCAGTAAATTCGGTCGCTTGTAGGTCGCAAAGCGGCGTGCAAAGCCCAGCGTCAGAGCGTTGGGATCAAAGACATGCTTCGCCGCTTCGACCTCGTTAGGCGGCGCGTGTCTTATCTCCAGGTCCAGCGTCAATCGATCTCGAACATAGTCCACAAACGACTTGGTGGCGGCGGTCCGAAATTGCCAGAGCGCGGCGTCAGAAATCTGGCGAATGTCCTTTTCCAGGTCTTTCGTCGTCCCCAACCAGCGTTCCTTGCCACATGCTTCTGTCCAAAGATCATCGGCCAGGGCCGAGTCCCAGGTAGGGACGTGGACTCCGTTGGTCACGTGCCCGATGGGGACCTCGTCTTCCGGCCATCGCGGAAACAGCGGCTGAAAGAGGCGCCGGCTGACCTCTCCGTGCAATCGGCTCACACCATTCACCGCTCCACTCCCGCGGATGGCCAGATGCGCCATGTTAAAAGGCTCTGACGAATCGGCCGGATTCTGACGGCCCAAGGCCAGCAAGTCGTGAAATGCGATGCCGAGATCCTTTTCGGCATATCCCTTCAGGTGTTGCTCGATCAGCGAAGGATCGAAACGGTCGAAGCCAGCGGCTACTGCCGTGTGGGTGGTGAAGAGATTGCCCACTCGAGTAACCGCCAGCGCCACTTCGAAGGGCTGGCCGGTTTCCTCCATGAAGTTGCGGGCGCGTTCCAGGACGGCGAACGCCGCGTGCCCTTCATTCAGGTGGCAGACCTCCGGTTGGATGCCGAGCGCACGGAGCAGCCGCCATCCGCCGATCCCAAGGAGCAGTTCCTGTTCGAGGCGCAAATCTTGCCCGCCCCCGTAGAGCTCGCTGGTAATCCCCCTATCGACGGGGAGGTTCACCGGGTCATTGCTGTCCAAGAGGTAAAGCTTCACTCTGCCGACCTGGACCTGCCAGACGCGCAGCCAGACCGAATATCCCGGCAACGCAATCTCGAGCCGTAACCACTCGCCGTTCGGTTGGCGCAAGGGGGTGATTGGCAGTTGTCCAGGATCGTTGTAGGGATAGAGAGCTTGTTGCGCTCCGTCTTTGTCGATCTCCTGGCGAAAATAGCCCTGTTGGTAGAGCAGGCCCACCCCGACAACTGGCACACCCATGTCGCTGGCGGCCTTAAGTTGATCGCCGGCCACATTACCGAGCCCGCCAGAGTAGATTGGCAAAGCTTCGCTCACCATGAATTCCATGCTGAAATATGCGGCGCAAGTCAAAGAACTCTGCGCATGATTCTTCTGAAACCATGCAGGCGCCGATAGCGCGCTTCGTCTGGCCTGCACCCAGGCCTCGAGGTTCTTGCGAAATTTGGCGTCGGCCAAAACTCGCTCAATCTGATCACGCGAAACCGTTTGCAGAACAACCCATGGGTTATGCGTGATCTCCCAAAGTTTGGGATCAAGCTGCCGCCACACATCGTCAGTGGCGTGATTCCACGACCAGCGTAAATTCAAGGCAAGCTCCGCCAGGGATTCGAACCCCTCGATTTTCGGGGGCAGGAGATTGCACATCGAGTGGCTGACGCGAGGCTGATCGCTCATGGGTTCTCCTATTGAAGGCCAGGGAACTGCGTGTAATCGATGGTTACAAGTCCCGGTGCATTCACCAGCATGACGGTTTGCCTGCGGCCATCCCTTCCACGAAGGCTCCCTGGATACAAACTCTGAAAGCCAACTGTCAAAGCTACCACCGAAAAGGGCAGCAAATGATCAATGTCTGACTCGACGGATGAGAGCGCCGACGTCCTCAATCGCCTGCCCTCTAGATTGGATCTCCATAGTCCTGAGGATTTTGTGAGATTGGAAGCTGACGTTCAATCTCACTCAGTCGCTTGAGAATCAATTCAAGTAAGCGGATGACTTTCTGTTCAAACGATTCATCGGAAGGCATAACGTGCTCCTTTTTCAAAGCAGACGGATCGGCACAAGTAATCTCGTCATAGCGTTCTCGGCATGACCGACGCCGTGGCTGCGGTCGGGTGCTCAGCGGCCTCGCGGGAATCGCAACCGGCCCGCAGCCGTTTTCTGCACGCTGAGAACCATTCGCAAGCGTATGAAAACACTGTGGGTGCCAAGTCGCGAATTAGCGGCTTTTTCGTAACTTCGTGAAGTCACGATCCACTTCGCCTATTGTTTTGAGACGCTTACAAATGGCAACGCAAGTGCACTTAAGAGCCTGTGAGGCAAGCGCAAAGGGAATTGTGCGACTGCAGATGGGAAGTTTCAGGAGCTTTATTTGCCCGGTGGGTTTCTTCCCGGCCAGGTCGTGCTGCTGAACGGGAGCGAAGATTCTTACCGCAGATAGATTTCGACCGGAGTCATTGGAGAGGCGTTTGATGATTGCGACTTCACTATGCGTCGGACACCATGTGACCGGGCTCAAAGTGGGCGCGAAGAACGCGCGGCGCTATTTTCCCAGGGGCGCGAGGGAGATTGAGTTGAGGCTCGATCACCTTTGCATCGAATGCGCGCTGGCACCAGACTTTTGGCAGGATCAGGCGGAGATTCACGACCCAAGATTATGTCTTTGGCTCGAATCGAAGCAGTGGATCGAGAGGGCGAATGGACCAGCGCCCGTAGCGATGATCAGATCAGGAAAGAACTCCTTCACGCTTATTCCTTTCGACAAGAGCATGAGGAAGCGAAGCGGTGACAACAAGGAAAATCGCCATGAAGATCAGTCTGTCGCAATCTGAGCTCGAGACTCGCGCGAGAGAGGCGCTGACTGAGACGCTCGGACGGATGTCAGGAGTGAATCTCAAGGAGATACAGTGCGCTTCAACGAGAAGCGGCTCGCCGCCCGGATTCCTGGCGCGTGTCGAAGTGTTCGGTCACTATTACACGCTGGCATGCTCCGTTGACCGTCATAGAAAACCAACCTACTTGTCCACGACTTTGCGCGATTCCCTCGGGAGTGCCGCCGCCCGGCTTATGGAAAACGCAATACCGGTCGTTATTGCACCTCATTTCTCACCAACAACACGGGCAGCTTGCGCTGCGGCCGATATTGGATATCTAGACCTCGAGGGCAATGCTTGTCTGACTGTCGGCGATGTTTTCATCTCAGAGCGTTCATTTCCGCGCAGCGCGATCGCCCCTGCGATCGCCTTGACGCCCGGAGACGGTAAAGCCACGACCACCCTTCAGTGGCGCGCTGGCCAGCAACTTAAGACTTTTGACAATTCTCGGGAACAGAGGGCCATTCGTGTCTGTGAGGGAGAGCTTCGACTCAGAGGTCCCCTCTCAGAAAGCGGGGCGCCATTGCCTGGCGCTCTGATTAGCAGTGATCTGAGCCAGCGAGGTGGTATATGAACGAATCGAGAACTTCACCAGAAAAGCGCAAGCACGACGACGAGAAGAAGAGCGAAGCCCAGCAGCGACGGCGTCTTCATTTCAGCTTGAGCTATTTGATTACGAGTCTCATCACGTTATGGCTCTTTCAGGTCCTCTTCTTCGCGAATGTTGCCAAGCAATATGAGATTTCTTACAGCGACTTCAAGACAAAGCTCGCCAGCGGTCAGATCGTCAACGCAACGGTTGGTGAAAGGGTCATCACCGGTGAGGTGAAGAATCCTAATGGAGACAAATCTCAACCTGTGATCCCATTTAGCACCATTCCCTCGCCCAGCGGCGATCCGAACTTGATTGCGCAGCTGCAAAGCGCAAATGTGACATACAGCTTTGAGCGGCCGCCCAATCCCCTGACGGGTGCGTTGATCCAGTACGTTTTACCGCTGGTATTGCTCGGCGGCTTTTACTACCTGATGTATCGCCGGGCAGGCGATGCTGCAGGCGGCGGTTTCGGAGGCGTATTTGGAGTAGGTAAGAGCAAGGCGATCGAAGTGAAGCCCGAAGATGTGACGGTCACTTTCAACGATGTTGGAGGGGCGGATGAGGCCATCGGGGAGCTTCAGGAAATCATTGAGTTTCTAAAAGCGCCGAAGGAGTTTACCAAGCTCGGTGGCCGCATCCCCAAAGGCGTGCTTCTCGTTGGCCCTCCAGGGACTGGCAAGACACTGCTGGCCAAAGCAACCGCCGGTGAAGCCGGGGTCTCCTTTTTCGAGACGAGCGGGTCGGAATTTGTCGAGATGTTCGTCGGTGTTGGCGCCGCTCGGGTGCGTGACCTGTTCGAACAAGCGCGCAAGGCAGCTCCCGCGATCATATTTATTGACGAGATCGATGCCATTGGTCAGAGCCGTGGAGGCATGGCCCGCATTGGCGGCAACGATGAACGAGAACAGACGCTCAACCAATTGCTGGCCGAGATTGATGGCTTCAAATCCGACACCTCACAACCGGTCATCATCATGGCCGCCACCAATCGCCCCGAAGTGCTCGACCCTGCTTTGATGCGCGCGGGACGGTTTGATCGTCAGGTCGCAATTGGCAATCCGGACCTTAAAGGCCGGCTGCAAATCCTGAAGATCCACTGCCGAAACGTAACCCTGGCTGAGGACTTTGACGTGGAGCAGGCCGCGAGAATGACGGCAGGATTCAGCGGCGCCGACTTGGCGAATGCAATCAACGAGGCGGCGCTTGTTGCTGCCCGCCGTAAAGCCAACGCGGTGATGCTGACGGACTTCGAGGCTGCCATCGAACGCGTCATTGCCGGTTCTGAGAAGAAGAGCCGTGTGATGAACGAGCAGGAAAGAACTACGGTCGCATACCATGAAGCCGGCCACGCCCTGGTTGGCGAACTGGTTCCCCACGGTGAGCCGGTTAGCAAGATCACCATCGTCCCGCACAGCCGTGGGGCACTGGGCTACACGATGCAGACGCCAACCGAGGATCGCTATCTGCTGTCAGAGGACGAATTGCTTGACAAGATTGCAACGATGCTTGGGGGACGGGCAGGCGAGTTGGTTGAGTTCGGCGTGATCACGACGGGAGCAAGCGACGACATCCAGCGGGCCACCGAACTGGCCCGCCGTATGGTGACGGAATTTGGGATGAGTCAAAAGCTCGGCTCGGTGCGCTACGCCGGCCAGCAGTTACAGTACCTCGAAGGGTCAGTGGAGGACAACAGCCAGATCAGCCCCGAGACCCGCCAACTCATCGACACTGAAGTTCAGCGTATCGTGACCGAGCAATATGACCGCGCTCAGAAGCTCTTGAAAGATCATCATGCGGCTCATGATGCACTCGCCAGAGAACTGCTTAAACAGGAGACAGTAACAGGAAAAGACGTGAAAGATGCGCTGACGAATTACCCGGCCCGGGCAGTGGTTGACAATGAGGCGCTGGTGGCAAGTGCTTGAGACTGTGCAGCGTGTCAATTGCCGAGGCCGTCAGTTCCAACGGTTGATCGAATAGCAGCGAAAGGAGCTTGCTATGTATAAAGTCGTTTTGCTTCGTCACGGCGAGAGCGGTTGGAACAGAAACAATCTCTTTACCGGCTGGACCGACGTCGACCTTTCAATAGACGGGGCAGGAGAAGCCAATTGTGCCGGGGCCACGCTGAAGAGGGAAGGGTACGGCTTCGATTTGGTTTTTACGTCGCTGTTGAAGCGTGCGATTCGCACCACCTGGATGGTCCTGGATCAAATGGATCTGATGTGGATTCCGGTGATACACGATTGGCGGCTCAACGAGAGACATTACGGAGCACTTCAAGGACTCAACAAGGCCGAAACAGCTGCGAAATATGGTGAGCAGCAGGTGAAAACCTGGCGGCGGAGCTACGATATTCGCCCGCCCGCGCTTACACAGACAGATCCACGATACCCCGGCAATGATCCGCGGTACAAGAATTTGACTAAAGAACAGCTTCCTCTCACGGAATGTCTCAAAGACACCGTGGAGCGCTTCTTGCCATGTTGGAACGACTTGATCGCCCCGAACGTTCGCTCGGGGAAGCGGGTACTAATTTCCGCCCACGGGAACAGTCTGCGAGCACTGGTGAAATATCTAGAGAACATCCCAGACCGGGAGATTGTCGATCTGAACATTCCTACCGGCGTGCCGCTGGTGGAGGAACTTGATGACAACCTCAAGTCAGTCCGCCATTACTACCTGGGGGATCCTGTCAGCATCGAGCAGACAACTCGCGGAGCGGCGGGCACGGGCAAAGACTATTCGAATCGTTTGGTTCATGTTTAGTTGAGACCAATGCCAGCGCAGCAGCAATTGTGATCAAGGTCGACGAAATGGCATTCCGCAACTCCATTCACGTGTTGGCGGCAGCCTTCTTGATGGGGTTGGCGGCAGCCGCGCCGATCGGCCCGGTGAACATGATGGCAATCCGTCGCGGTGTGGCCGGCGGTTGGCGGCATACACTCGCATGTGCAATTGGCGCCGTGTCCGGCGATCTGATTCTCTTTTCTCTCGCCCTAACCGGAGGAAGCTACCTTCTGCCGCGCTTATCAAATCCGAAAACCCATACCGTGCTCGAGGCGATGGGCGCGGCCGCCCTGATTCCGGCTGGAGTTTACTTCCTTACGCTTTCCGTGAGGCATCCTGGCCGGGTGTACCGAAAAGCGCATCGACTTTGGGGTAACGGACCGCTGTCATCACTTCTGATTGGCGAGGTAGCCAAAAGTGCTGCACTGACTGTTTT